>OFGX01001342.1_pt1 | contig 14985 bp, 14 predicted proteins | sample 1521831 | NCBI WGS metagenome assembly OFGX01 (sample SAMEA3504080, study PRJEB24116) | mouse gut metagenome | biome: mouse gut; feature: mouse-associated habitat; material: faeces | place: Denmark | collected 2011
CCCTGTCATCTCTTAAAATATCAAAATAGGCATCCATATCTTCCCTTGCAAACGGGCCCAACCAAAAACGTTCTGTCTCTAATGTGGGGACACAGGTAAAATAATCTTTGAACTTCTTCAACTTTTTAGTCTCCTTCCCTCATGGCGCTACAGCTTATCTATAGGATACATATTCTTCCAAACTGCGCCTCTTTAAGTGATCTTTTGAAGGTTCCGCATCCGGATAACCCATGATTAAGATTGCAACCGGTTCCACATTGTCAGGCAGTCCAAATTCAACCCGAACTGCTTCCGGGATAAAATACATGATCCACGTAGAACCGATGCCTAAGTCTGCCGCCTCCAGCATCATGTGGGTGGCGACTATTCTTGCGTCGATATCGCCGCTGTGTTTATGATCATAACCACGTTCCCAGCATTTTTCCTTATCATAGCAGACTATAAATGCCATCGGTGCATGATAATGGCACTCGGTACATTTTTTTAATGTTTCAAGCCCCTCCGGGGAGTGGACCACGATAACTTTCTGGGACTGGTTATTGTGGGCGGTGGGCGCAGCATTTCCCGCCATGAGAATCTGATCTATGACCGCCTTGGGAATCGGTGTTTGCCTGAAATGACGCACAGAATACCGTTTCACTGCTAATTCCTGAAAATTCATTGATAAGCCTCTCCTTTCGTTCCCCTTCCAGAGCGTACTGTCTGCCACAAAGGTTTCATATGCCGTTTTCCCATTTGCTGATCGCCTGCGACGATATGCCAAGCATGTAATCTCCTTCCCCTGTGAGGTACTGTCTGTAAATAGTAAGTTAATTCTATTATAGCAAAACCTCCGCCAAAAAAACATACTCAAAACAGTAACCTGCCTTAACTTACGGTTTACCTGCTGTGATTCCCTGCCATGGCGCCTCTGTCAGGGTATATGTGATTTCCATGGCTATATCCGTATACAAGCATCCCTTGTCCGCCAGCGTTTTCCGAAACCCAGCTATACTTTTTCAATGGGATAGTGTATAATGGAGTCAGTGATAAACAGGAATTGGGAGGAATTGATATGTCGGTTTATGAACTCAGGGACTATGAAAAAGTGATAGAACGAATTCAAGGAAAAATATCTGAACACAAGATTGAGATGGGCAAATGCCTGACAGAAGATCCGTTCTGAGGTTGGCTTCCTTGTTTTCAGGCTTATTTCAGACATATTCGGCTCATTTGCTAAGGAGAATGACGACTGTCACTCTCAGGCCATTCTCCCCATTCTCCACCAGGAGCTCCCCTCCCATCCCTTTCATGAAATAATCAGAGATATAGAGCCCAAGCCCCGCTCCCTCCAGATTCCCAGCATTGCTGCCGCGACGGAACTTTTCTTTCAGAAAGGGCAGTTCCTCCTCTTTCACGCCCCCGCCGTAGTCTTCGATGCAGACGGCCAGGTATCCCTTCTCCCGCCGCAGAGCCACGTCAATCTTCCTGTCCTCCTGAAAAGAGCCCGTCCCCTGGAGGGCACCTCCTCCGTATTTATAGGAATTGGCGAAGATATTGTCGAACACTTGCTGCAGCCGAAGCCTGTCCGCGCGCAGCAGGCATTCCGGAATGGGCGGAATCCGGGCATAGCTGAAATAGTCCGCGCTTTCCAGCATGGCCTTCAGTCCGCCGCTCTCCATGTCCGCAGGCGCCACGGTAAGCTGCTCCAGCTCCTCCAGCGTAGCTGTGAACAAATTAGAGACAAGCGCATCTATCTGATCCGCCTTGCGGATGATTTGCCCATAATTCTCCTGCGTCCTTCTTTCGCTGGCCAGAGCCGCTCCCACTTCGGCGGCAGCCTTGATGCTGGCCACCGGCGTCCGGATATCGTGGGAGAGCTTTGCCACCAGTTCCTTTTTCTCAGCGCCCGCTCTGGCTTCTGCCATCCTTGCCTTTTTCAGCTCATCCCGCATAATGTCGAAGCTCTCCGTAAAGGCTCCGAACAGGTTCTCCCTGTCCATGGCAAGGGGAATGTCCAGATTCCCCCCGGCGACCCGCCTGGCAAAATCCTTCAGCTTCTGGAAAGGCCTGATGATGGCACGGCTCAGATAAAGCAGATACCAGAGACAGAGGCTCCACTGCACCAGCACGCTCACTGCCATGGCAGCCATCACTGTCCGTTTCCGGGACTCCAGGATTCCGGAGCTGTCATTGAACACTATCAGCCTGCCCACCACAAGCCCCTCTTCCTCAATGTCCAGTATGGTGTCCCTGTGGGCAATCGCCCGATTGACGCTCTCACTGAAACCTGCACCTGTCCGGTACAGCACGTCTCCCTCGGTGTCCAGAACCACATAGGACAGATTTGTCCGGTTCTCATGGCTCTCCATCCTGTCCCAGTCAGCCCGCACCGACTGCAGCGCTTCGTTTACCGCCACGGTATCCTGAAAGCCGTCCTCATCCTGCAGCGCAAAGTACAGGAGCAATCCCAGCTGAATCGCCAGGATGAATATTTGGGCGATGATAAAGGTACGTTTTTTCATTTATACGCCTCTCTGCGTGTAATTTCAGGGCTTATCCCCTGTGGAACCTGTACCCGTCTCCCCAGACTGTGAGGATATGTTCCGGGCTTCCGGGTTCCTTTTCGATTGCTTCCCGCAGTCTGCGGATGTGCACATTCAATGTGCCGTCCCCTGTGAACTTGTCCTCCCAGACCTTTTCAAACAATTCCTGTTTGGTCACCACCCTGTCCTCATTCCGCACCAGGTAGGACAACAGGCGGAACTCCAGAGCCGTCAGCTTCACAGGTCTCCCCTCCACTGACACCTGTCTGGTCTCAAAGTCGATTTCCAGTCTGCCGCAGCGGTAGCTCTCCTTTTCCCCACAGGAGCCCCCCTGGCGTCCATAGCGCTTCAGCACTGCCTGCACCTTGGCCAGCAGCACCCCCAGCGAGTAGGGCTTCTGCACATAGTCGTCCCCTCCGATATGCAGCGCCATAATCTTGTCGTCATCACTGCTCCGGGCGGAGATGAAGAGGATGGGAATCTCCGTCTTTTCCCGGAGCTCCCTGCACAGGGCAAAGCCGCTGCCGTCCCCCAGGTTGATGTCCAGCAGCAGTAGCTGCGCTGAATCCGTCTCAAAAAACTTCCGGCAGTGTGCCGCGCTGTAGGCCACCGCCGTATTGACGCCGAAGAGATTGAAATACTCTGCCGTGCTGTCCGCCAGCAGCTTTTCGTCATCTATAATCAGACAATCATATTGCATTCTTGATTCCCTTCTCCATGTCCCGCGGCTACTCCAATGACAGGCAGTGCCGCACCACCTCCCCGATCACCTCCGCCATCCGGAAGAAGCCCAGGTCGTTGGGATGGCAGCCGTCCACCGTGCAGTCATAGCGCCTGTTTCCGTTAAAGAGCTGGAAACCGTCCACATAGAAGACGCGCTCGTCGCCGTTTCTCAGGGCTTCTATGTAGGTCCGGTATATCACGTCCCGGCGTCTCACGCTCTCCAGATCCGCCAGCCGGATATCCGGCTTGGAGATAAAGATGACCGGCGTCTTCGGATTCGACTCCCGATAGCGCCTGTACAGCGCGGGGTGGGTGCGCTCCAGATGCTCCCTGTCCGGCGCATTGTGGTCATAGTCGCAGACGAACACGCTGGCTTCGATGCCGGCCAGATAATCCACCATCGCGGGCTCTCCCTTTGCGCCCCCCGAAAAGCCCAGGCAGATGAAATCCACATTGTTCTCTCTGGCGATTGCCGAAGGGTAATGGTTGCCCGGCCTGCTGGCGCAGCCCCCCTGGGTGATGGAGGAGCCATAGTACAGAATCGGCTTCCGGGAGCGGTATTTCCTTCCATGCTCCACCTGCGCCTTTTCGTCCAGGCCGATATACAGCTGTGAGATTCCGCTGTACAGAGGAAGATTTATCGTGATTTCGTTCATCCCGGCATTGTAAACATACAGCACGGACTCAAAATCCTCAGGGGATTCCACAGGAGGCACGAAAGTCCCCTTGAACACGTCCGCTTCCCCGTCATAGACATACAGATCCAGGCCGTGGCTGCCGGTCAGGGGCATATGGGGCATGAAGCACTGTCCTGTGAGCTTTGCCTTCACCGCCACATAGGGGGAATCCGTCCGGAAACGGATGCGCCCTCCCGCTGTGTGGGCGCTCAAATCCAGGACTCCCTGGCTCACCTGCTCCGCTGTTTCTTCTGGCATGCGCCGGTAGACGCCAGTCTCCCTGGGCCGGTACAATCCGTAGATGTCAAAAGGCTCCTCCAGGGCATTCCGGTATCTCAGGCCCTTGATGTCCAGCCTGGTTTCCACTGCGAGATTGCGGTCGATTTCTCCTATTTTCATTTTGCGTTCCCTTTCTGCCGTATCGGCTGTTCCCTTCTCCAGATAAGGACTTTTCTGAGCAAGGACATTCTACCACAAAACGAATCTGGTGTAAAATCTTATGTTTCGCAATGTCGCAATCAATATACGACGAATAAAGAATCATTAAATGCAGAGGGAGCCATCGGATGCATCTGCGTCAAAAAGGTTACATCCCGTTCCTCCTTGGCAGCAGCACTGTCAAAAGTGACTCTCAGATTCGGGATGCTGGACTTTAAATAAGCATTCCATAATTTCAGATTGTTGTTGGAATTTACAATTTCAACTTTTTTCATGTGCTCCAACAGCATCTGACGCTTATCTGCGGACAATCTCAGGCTCTTGATATCGCCTTTCCCTCTGATATACTCGCCCTCTCCCTGTCCAGAAGGAATCGCTGCCGCATTTCAAAGCGCACTTCATCAGCCACATTGCCATCCACCTGTTCTACACGTATTCCCCGGGATGCCAGCTTTTCTTTCAGATATCGCAATGTATGCCTGAATGAGCTGAAGATAATGACTCGGTTATTGTCTTCTTTCTGCTTTACCTGAATAATCTGAAGCAGTTTCTCAAACTTGGGGTCTTCTCCCGTAAGCTTTTTAGATAAATCTGCTATCTCATCAGCCAGTTCAAACAGCGAATTTTCGAACTCTTCATTCATTTCAAAATCATACTCGTAAAGCTCCCCGTCCTCCTGAATCTGACTAAGCCTTTTTGCTACAATGTCATCCATGAACGGGGCTAATCCGTGGATGCAGCTGGATGCCTGGCGCATGATAGTACACATCATAAAACGGACACTGCGGCTGCCATGCAGTCTGGTCAATGCGGCCGTCTCAAACTCTATCAAGGCATCATATAAAGCTTGCTGCATGGAATGAAAGGGAACCTTGACCGTCTGGGTTCTCCGAATACAGAAATCCTCAATATCCCGGTGCCTGGTTCTGTTTATGATTCCATGAAAGGAATGCAAACATTCAGTTGAAACATAAATGTATTCATTTTGCTGATGATATAGGCAGTATTCATCTTTTGTTCCCCCAATCCTATGTTTCGTCATAGCAAGCATTCTACTCTATACACAAATGAAGCTATGTTGTCCTTAAACTCCTTTGCACTATTGCCCGCCAGATTCATATATGAGCCATAGATTTTATGCAGAAAGAATTTTTCATCATTAAATCGTAGTGCAGTATTGCTTCTGTTCTCATTCCCCGGATAACAAAGAATAATCTTTTTGCATGAAAGCATCTGACCGTAAAAAGCCATTTGATATATGTCATCATTGTGGAATGGAAGTGACGTTTTATTCTTCATATCCAAAATAGCTCGTGCTGTTTGTCGCCCATTTTTGTCAACATAATCGTAGAGCAAATCCGGAAGATATGATCTTTCAAAATACTCATCTCCTTGATAGCAAAAGGCAAAACTCCTTGAGGAAGTCCAATATGAAAATTTCCCAAGGTTTGAATACTCCATCAATACTTTCTTGATAAAATCCTCAAATACTCTATCGAAATTGATCAGTAGGCTCTCACCAGATGAAGACTCTCCATCTGTTGACAATGTAAGGTCGTTTAAAATCATATAGGCGAGAGAGACCGCTTTTTTACAATAAGCAGTATTTTTATTAAACCCGATATCATCAGGAATATTTGTATAGTCCACGTTTCCAAACTGACGGATAATATATGCGATATCCGAGTTTTGAACGTGGGATTCGATTTTCTTTGCCGCAGCTAAAAGCAATCTGTTTATAGGAATATCTCGTGTAAGGTCATCATACACACACCTGAAAGCATCCCTTCTTCGCATCATAATATTCAAAGAAGTAGGGACTACTTGTAGATTCCCCTTGATAAAACTAAGGTCTTCTTCTTTCTCGCTATACTCTACAGGCAGGCCCTTATGTACGACTGACAGCATCTCTTGAATGAACATTGCTATCAAGTCGACATCATTGCCCGTCTCCACATCATACATAGGCGTATCCAAATCTGAATACTGAGCAGAGTATAAGAAGAAATACACCCTCAGAATGTGACTGATTGTTATTCCAGGATGCTTTGGCTTTATTATGATTTTACGATCAGGCAAGCCGATATAGCCTATATACTGCTGTGGGAGTTTAATGATGCCTTGTTTTGTATCAAGGCAGTCCCATGACATACCCCTTTTCGACAATATTCCCTGAATAATAGGTATCTCATAAGGATATAGGCTTAGCAGTCCGCCTTGATCAAGTGTTATTGACTGCATTTGCATATGACCACCCTCACTCCAATAGCTGTGCCTTCAGCTCCTCTATAAATTCCTCCTCATCACTAATTCGCCCCACCAATTTATCGCCGAGAATATTCTGCAAATAGCGTTTATTCCCGTAGGTATATTCTTCAATAATCGGTATCACATAGTAATTGAAAAGCCTTTTAAGAATGTGTGGTGTCCATTTGATTTTTCCGTTTGCTTCATCTCTTGCCCATTTCGGCAAAAAGTATGATTGACCAAGTAAAAAATCGGCATCGCCTAAAACGCTATACAGTTTTTCGTTAATCCCATCCATAACTTTGCCGACTTTAATATCGCCAAGTTGAGAATAATCCGATTCAAAATCAACAACCTCACTATTCGGATAGAAATCAACAAATGCGAATCGTCTCCGTATAGCGTAGTCTACAAGAGCAATGCTCCTATCGGCAGAATTCATTGTGGCAAGAATGTAAACATTCTCTGGAATTCTAAACTCCGTAATTGTTGTTCCATCTTTGGAAGATAATGCTGTCGGCAATTGAACCGAATACTCCCTGTCTAAAGCAAGAATAGTTTCGCCGAATATTTTAGATACATTACCACGGTTTATCTCATCTATCATGAAAAGATATTTTTGATTACTGTTTTCAGCTTTTCCCGCCTCATAACAGAACTCAAGAAATACACCTGCCTTGGGATGTACCACGCCATTCTCATCAAATGTGCTACCACCGATAAACTGCTCATATGTCAGATTCGGATGAAACTGAATCAAATAGCTATGGTCGAAGACCAGTTTTACCTTGTTGGATATATGAGATTTTCCAGTTCCCGGAGGTCCTGACAATACCACCTGTCTCGTATCAAGCAGTAGCTCCGATAACTCTTCTTCCGTAATATTATCGCCATGAGGAGCAGCCAAATTCGTTACTTCCTCCCTGGTGACACTGATATCAGAAAGCATATATGACACTGGTGCTGTAAGCGGAGAAACCTCTGGTGTCGCATTGGTTTCATACGCAAACTTCGAGCGTATCTCTTCACCAGTTATTCCAGTTTGACTGTATTTTATAATTCCATCTGTCGTATCAAACATTGTTGACAGCTCATCTGCCGTAATGTTCAAATCCTCAATTAGCTTCTTGGTACAAATACGGGTAAAAGTCTCAAAATTATCTGCCGTCAAGTTTTCAGTCCACTCATCATCTACATCAAATGCGTAAAAACGGAAATACCAAGCAGCAAGCTTCTGCAAGGATATTCTATGCCCTTTCAAAAAATCAGAGTACAGCATATCGACATAATTTGGAGCGAACTTGTACTTTGAACCGTCAAGCTCGTCTTTTCTAAGATACTTGCCATCGTCAATGAGCGTGTTATCCATTGTATCCTTCACACGGCCAATGACCTGCTTAAACTCTGTCCCGCCATTATAATAAGTGGTCTTTTTAATTGTACGATCCATCGAAAATGGGAAAAGCGATACATACTTACCGCCATTTTCCTGCTTTGCATCGAACAGCGCACATAAATCGTAAAGATATCGTGTTAGTCGTCCCTTTTGCGCTCCTGTAGCATCATAAGTTTGATACTCACGGCTGTTGAACTTGTTTGCCTTGAACAAGAAAAAGAGTCCTATCTGCTCCGGCGATGTGTACTCTTGCGAAATGAAAAAATCAATCGAATCCTTAACGCATACAGGATCAACATATACTGTTGCCATTATTCTTCCTCCTTCTTAAACGCTTGCTCATATATAGCATTTGCAATTACTTCCGCCAGGTGACAGGGAACTGCATTCCCAATCACCTTGTACATTGCCACAATGTCTTTAAGTGAATCATCAATAAAAATAAAGTCATCCGGGAACGTCTGTATTCTCGCAATTTCCCTAATGGTATATCTTCTGTTATTCGTAGGATGAGTGATTCCGCAGTTTTCCGGTTGTGCAGATGCAGTTATAGTCCCATTTATTTCATCCCTGCTAAAGCGCCTATAAAAGTTCGGTGCATGATAGCGTTTCATGTCATCGCGGATTCTTTGGAACCGTGGTGAAAGCTTTTCATAAGGAATGCTTTTCCATGAGCCTCCTTCAGGAATCATCTCAATCATCGCCTGTGCCTGTGGTGAATACGGCCAGTATGTTTGATTTGGAACCTCAGCGGGAACATCAAGTATATGACGCAAAGTTAAGCCGCTCTTATCCTCTTGTACCGGAGGGAACTCGAAAGTTTTCTGCAAATCCTCACGGAGTCCAATAAGGATCATTCTTTCCCTGTTTTGAGGAACTCCATAGTCCGATGCATTTACAACTTTATAGTTAACTCTATAACCGAGTTTTCCCAAGTCATTCTTGATGACTTCTATGAGCCGCTTTCCACTCTGATGCTTTGAAGACAACAACCCTTTGACATTTTCAAACAGAACCGCCTTTGGCTTTTTATGTTCAATAATGCGCAGGCACTCCAAATATAATTCTCCACGAGAGTCATAAACTCCTCGTCTATTACCCGCATTGGAAAAAGGCTGACAAGGAAAACCTGCTGTAATAATGTCACAATCAGGTATATCCTCCACAGGAACTTTTGTTATATCTCGACCATCTATTTCTCCGAGATTGAGTTTAAAAACAGCCTGAGCATCTGCATCAAAATCGTTAGCCCACACTCGCTGATATCCAGCATTCTCAAACCCTTTGTCCATTCCACCACATCCAGAGAATAGCGATACTAATCTCGGTGGATTTAATCTGTGCATTGTTTCTACTTCCTTTTTTGATATTGTTATTTGATCATCTGGAGCGGATTTAGGCGGAAGCCCAACAATCTCAACCACGCTGTCAAAGCCGCATTGTAATGCCTCACATATTTTCAGCAGAGTTGCCATGCTAATATTTTGATCTTTTCCCATATTAGCAATTGCATTTGTTGTAAGTTTCGCCTTAATCCTAAGGTCCTCTTTGGACATACCTTTTTCTAAAAGAGTGTGCCATAGTGGCTTATAGCTTATTTGCATTAAATTACTCTCCTGTCTGATTCTGCTCCTTTTCTGTCTTATGATTGCTTGCTTAAATAGCATACTACGAACCTTGAGAAAAATCAAGATAATCTGTAGGTTTTATAATCCGTATATTTTCCATTCGTATTTACGGAATAGCCCACACACCTTTAACGATAGCTTTTTAATCGTTACAGAGTACGGTGGGAAAACAGAGCGTTTTCCACCTTGGTTCCCACCCCAGCTGCGCTGCCGAAACACCGGAAATAAAGAAACCGCCCAAAACTGGCGGTTTTACGGCATTTTCGAGGGTATGTGATTGCAGCAATCTCAGCGTGGTTTTGTCGATGCAATTAATATCCTTGGGTTCCAGCCCCGCAAAATCTTTCCTGATTTCTACCAATTTCTGCTGAACCTCTTCCTCCAGAATAAATCTTCGCCGGAACCCAAAGCATCCGCATAGCCAAGATTTACAAAACATTTCGCCAGTATAGGATTTTTAGGATACGGCCCTTGTCTACTACAAATCAGTATAACATACCTCTAATAGACTATCAAAACAAAATTACCAATTTTCCAAAATATATAACGAGCTACCCGGCACCCCCAAAACAGTCTGCCAAAAAGGCAAGCCCCCATGTCAAAGCCCCGGTCCGCGCAATCTCCGCAGACCGGGGCCATCTCTATGCGTCATATTCTGAATCACAGCACAATGAAGGAGCGGAATATCGCCCTCCTCCGATTCCCGCTTTGAGAAACCCAAAGGCAAATCGGCTGTTTCAATAATGATATCTCCTCCGCATCCCAATCAGGAACAGCGCCGTCACCACCGCGGCCATCAGCTCCGCCGCCACGATGGAGATCCAGATGCCGTCAATCCCCCAAATCAGCGGAAACACCAGCACAGCGGCCACCTGGAACACCAGCGTCCGCAGGAAAGAGATCAGCGCCGACACCAGCCCGTTCCCTAGGGCTGTGAAAAAAGAGGAGCCATAGACGGCAACCCCCGCAAAAAGGAACGAAAAAGAGTATATCAGGAATCCCTTCAGCGTCAACTCCAAAAGCCCCTGGTCATACCCCACGAAAATCAGCGAAAGGGGCCTGGCCAGCCCCTCCGCCAGCGCCAGCATGCCCAGAGAAAAGGCGCCGATCAGCACAAGGCTCTTCTTCAGCAGCCCTTTCAGCTCCTGCCAGTTCCCAGCGCCGTAATGATAGCCTGTCACCGGGGCCACGCCCACGGAATAGCCGATGAACGCCGCCAGGAAAATCATGTTCACATACATCAGCACCCCGTAAGCCGCCACGCCGTCCTGGCCGGAATATTTCATCAGCTGGACATTATAGAGCATGCTCACCAGGGACATGGAGATATTGGACATCAGTTCCGAGGAGCCGTTGACACAGGCCTTGAGCAGAGCGCCGCCATCGAACTTCGTCCTGGTGAGCCGCAGCAGGCTGGTATTGGACCGGGCGAAATAGAACAGCGGCGCCGCCCCGCCTACCGCCTGGCTGAGCGCCGTGGCAGCCGCGGCTCCAGCCAGCCCCCAGCGCAGCACCCCCACGAACAGGGCGTCCAGCGCCATGTTGGTCACACCAGCCGCCACCGTGACCGCCAGCCCCAGCTGCGGCTTCTCCGCTGCCACGAAGAAGCTCTGGAACTCATACTGCAGGATGAAAGCCGGGATGGAAACCAAAATAATGCGCCCGTAAAGCACGCAGTCCTCCAGCATGGTCCCCTCCGCCCCCAGCAGGACCGCCACCGGGCGGATGAACAGAATGCCCAGCGCCGCTATGACGATGCCGCAGACCGCGGACACATAGACGAACAACGAGAACAGCCTGTTGGCCCTGTCCCGGTCTCCCGCTCCCATGGTGATGGAGATGATAGCACTGCCGCCGGTGCCGAACATAAAGCCCACGGCCCCCAAAATCATCAAAAAAGGAAAGATGAAATTCGCCGCCGCAAAAGATGTCTTCCCCACAAAGTTCGATATGAAGAAACCGTCCACCACACCGTAGATTGATGTAAAAATCATCATTACAATGGACGGGAACGTGAAACGCAGCAGCTTTTTATAGTCAAAATGATCGGATAATTGTATCTTCATGGCAATTCTCCTATTCCAGTTCCGCTTCTGCTCCTCCCAGCACCCGGACATGGGCTGGTGCTGTACGGAGCAGACGCTGTTTTACACTTTTTATCATTCCGCATCCGGCACGGGACCGGTCTCTCTGGGCTCCAGCTCCCGCACCTTTGCCCGGAAAGAATCCAGGTACCGCCTGGTCAGTTCCAGATACTGCTCCAGCTCCTGCCTGGACCAGGAATCCAGGATGCCGTTCTCAATTTCAATCAGCTTTACCACTGTCTCCTCCGCGAGCTTCCTTCCCTGCTCCGTCAGGCAGACACGTTTCTTCCGCCTGCCGGAGGCTTCCAGATAGACGATTCCCTCCGCTTCCAGCTTGCGCAGGGCGGAATTGATGGTCTGCTTGCTGATGCCGGACAGCCTGCAGATATCGCCAATCTGGCAGCCTTCCCCGTTGTTGCAGATGGTGTAGAGCACCTGCACGGTACTGTCAGACAGACCCAGCTTCTGTGCGGCTTCATGATAGGCGGCATTGGTCTCGCTAATCAGATAGTTGAACCGCTTCATCTCCGCTGTGGTATAACCTTTCATAAGGGACCTCCTTTGCCTGCATTTCCGCAAGTACGATTTCGTACCTATATCCCGTGTACGATTTGATATTATAGTACGATTTCATACTATTGTCAAGAGGGGATTCCGCTGTCCATTTTTGACTTTTTGGGCTTTGAGGGCTTTGAGGGCTTTGGGGTCTTGGGGTCTTGGGGTCTTGGGGTCTTGGACTTTTGAGCCTTGGAGCCTTGGGGCTTTGGGACTTTGGGGGCTTGGGACTTTGGGGGCTTGGGCGGACAGTCAAAACCGGCCGCCGCAGAAATCATGATTCCTGCAACGACCGGTTCCTTTCCGGTTTTCCGGTTTTACGGTTTTCGGTTTTACGGCTTTCGCTTTTCGCTTTTTGATTTTCGCGTATTATATTTTACATTTTTACGACTACCTGTTCCAGAGTCCTTTTCTCCGGCAGATATAGCCCAGGCCTTCCCACGCAAAGTCCATACACCGCTTCCGCAGTTCGCGCGGCATCTCCATGTTATGGCCTATACTGCTCCGAGATGCTTTTAATCTGTCCCTCCTCCAGCTCGATGACCCAGAGGACCGGGAATTCCATTTCCGTCAGGTAGGAGGCGAACTCCTGCGGGGTCAGCTCCAAGACCGGATCATGGTGGTTCTCCAGGACGGAGTAGGTGCAGTCTCCGCTGATCGGATATGTGATGTCCTCCCCTTCCGCATCCACCACTTCAAACCCCGCGTCCTCATCATACTCCGGCTTCCAGTACTGGCTGCCCGGTGTGGCCCAAATCTGCCAGTCAACGATAGCAGCATCGCCGTCGAAGCCGGAGAGATACCCATATATCTGTCCGTTTTGAGGAATCTCCGTCGCAGCATCAGACAAATCTGCGCCGGGCGCGGCCATGCCGGGCGCGGCCGCGCCAGACCCTGTGCTGGACAGAAGATCATCCGACTCCCCTTGACCATTTCCCTCGGCACCTTCCACAGAGCCATCCGGATTTTCCTGTCTGCCTGATGTCTCCTCCATCGTCCCGCTTCCCAGGGAACAGCCCACCAAGGTGCCCAGCACTACTGTCAGGGCCACCGTACATGCCAGCACAGCGGCTCCGCTTTTCTTCCCTCTGCCCTGTAAAATATTCCGAAAACGTTTTTTCATAATCTGTGTCCCTCCATAAAAACTTGTCGACAGCGAAGTCCCCTTCCTGCACTGCTCCTGAAACGAAGCGAACAGGGATTCCGTGTACGCTTTCTTCACTGCATACCCCTCGCCCTGGGTGACCCGCTCGTCACAGGACAGCTCCATGTCAATCACCGCCTCCCTCTGCATCAACCACATCAGCGGATTGAACCAATGGACTGCATTCGCTGTCATAAAAAGCAGTTTCTTGTATACATCTCTGCGCTTTAAATGAATCATCTCATGCTTCAGGATGAAATGCAGCTTCTCCGGGTCATACTGCCGGTTGGGCAGAACCAGTACTGGCGTAAAGAATCCCATAATCATAGGGCTGCCCGCCTGGGGATATTCCACCGCGCACACTGCGGATTTGATCCGCAATTCCCGTTTCAGCCCGGATATCTGGCTTAAAATGTAGGAATCCCTTATGATAGTCCCCCCTTTCATCACCTGGCTGCTATAGTGCAGATAGCTGAAACAATGTACCCCTATAATCAGCAGGCAGCCCACCGCCCAGAGAAACGCTGCCACATCCAGCAATGTGACGCTGATATCGCCTTTCCCGGCCTGTAGGACAATGGGGGCCGTCATCTCTGCTGGAATCTCCACCACGATTCCTCTGGGCGGCGCACCCTCTCCGGGCAGACCGTCTGCCACATGTCCCGCGCCATTGTCCAGAATCCCCTCAGAAACCGGCTCCTTCCTCTGGAGCCATGTATCCAGGGCATTTCTCACGTCCATCCCATGAAAAGGAATGACCAGCCGCAGAGCCAGGAAAATCCAGACCCAATATTTCCACCTGGCGGCATACCGCTTGTTCAGGAGCGGCGTCAGCAGCATCAATGCGGCCACCACCAGACTGCACGACAGGGAAATCTCAAATACCGCAAGAAACACATTCGTCATCTCTCATTCCTCCTCTCCCCTGTCTGCGTGCTCCGCTTCCATCTCATCCAGAAATTCCCTCAGCTCCTTCACATCTGAGCGCTCAATCGCCTTATTGCTGTACAGCGTGGCTATCATGTTCTGTATGGAGTTGTTGTACAGCTTCTCCAGAAAGCTCTTGCTCGCTCCGGTCTTATACGAATCCTCCGAGATGACTGCTGTGTACAGGTTGCTTCCCGTGGAACGGTCACAATGGACAAAACCCTTCTCAGCCAATCTGGCCAGGGAAGTCATCAGCGTGGACAGCTGCCATTTCCTCCGCTCCTGTAGTTCCTTTAAGATATAATTGGAATTGACTGGCCTCTCACAGCTCCAGATTACTTGCATGATTTCCAGTTCCGCTTCTCCCAGCTTCTTCAAGGCATCTCCCATATCCTGTCCCTCCTTCGTTATACGTCTGTATAACATATTATACGGACGTATAATCACTTTGTCAACTATAAATTCAACTTTTTTTCAAAAAAATGTAAGAAAAACGCGCAGAGATAATCTGCACGCTTTCCCAATAATCCATGGACTTCTTTCCTGTCAACAACACATATCAATTTATTCTGCTTAACAGTTATAGTAAGGAATTGTCTACAAATAACTGATGCGAGTTGATAGCCGTTTTCGTTGTATTT
>OFGX01001343.1_pt1 | contig 14977 bp, 10 predicted proteins | sample 1521831 | NCBI WGS metagenome assembly OFGX01 (sample SAMEA3504080, study PRJEB24116) | mouse gut metagenome | biome: mouse gut; feature: mouse-associated habitat; material: faeces | place: Denmark | collected 2011
TCCGCCAGCCCGCTTGCCACTGCGGCGTGGTGGGCATGAAGCCTACCTATGGCACGGTGTCCCGCTTCGGGCTGGTGGCTTATGGCTCCTCCCTGGACCAGGTGGGGCCGCTGTGCAGGACAGTGGAAGACTGCGCCGTCATCCTGGAGGCCATTGCCGCCGGTGGGGATAGCCTTTCCGGCAGCAGCCGGGAAGAGACGCAGAAGGTGCAGGCGGCCTGCGGAAGCGCAGCCAGGAATCCGCGGGATTCTACGTATTTAGGGAGAGAAGACATCGATTTTGCGTCTTCCCTGAAGAAGGATGTACAGGGCATGCGGATAGGCATACCCAGAGACTATTTCGGCGAAGGGATTGACAGGGAAGTGGCGGAGGCCGTGCGCGGCGCTGGAGCGCTTCTGCGGGAGAACGGCGCGCTGGTGGAGGAATTCGACCTGAACCTGGTAGAATACGCCATCCCCGCCTACTATACCATCGCGGCGGCGGAAGCCAGCTCCAACCTGGAGCGGTTCGACGGCATCAAATACGGCTACCGGGCGAAAGACCCCCAGGAGCTGCACCAGATGTACAAAAAGACCCGTTCAGAGGGCTTCGGGACGGAGGTGAAGCGCCGCATTATGCTGGGCAGCTTTGTGCTGAGCTCCGGCTATTACGATGCCTATTATCTGAAGGCCCTGCGGGTGAAAGCCATGATAAAGAAGGCTTTCGACCGGGCCTTCGCCCAATACGACTGTATCCTGGGCCCGGTGGCCCCCACCACGGCCCCCAGGCTGGGAGAGAGCCTTTCGAATCCCATGAAGATGTACCTGGGGGACATTTACACCATTTCCGTGAACCTGGCAGGGCTTCCGGCCATCAGCGTCCCATGCGGGACGGACGGCAAAGGGCTGCCCATCGGCCTGCAGCTGATTGGAGACTGCTTTCAGGAGAAGAAGATCCTGCAGGCGGCATACACATACGAGCAGCTGCGCAAAGCCGGCCCGGAACAGAACGCGGGGACAAAGGAGGGGAGATAAATGGCAATGGAGAAGGGTGTTCAAATGAATCAGGGATTTCATAAGGAATACGAGACAGTCATAGGGCTGGAGGTCCACGTAGAACTGGCCACCGCCACGAAGATTTTCTGCGGATGCTCCACGGCTTTCGGCGGAAGGCCCAATTCCCATACCTGCCCGGTCTGCACCGGCATGCCCGGCTCGCTTCCCGTGCTGAACCGGAAAGTGTTGGAGCACGCGGTGGCTGTGGGGCTGGCCACCAACTGCCAGATCACCAGATACTGCAAGTTCGACAGAAAGAACTATTTCTATCCGGACAATCCCCAGAACTACCAGATTTCCCAGCTATATCTGCCGATCTGCCGGGAGGGCTATGTGGAGATTGAAGTGGACGCGGAGGAGCCCGCGGGCAGCAGCGGAACGTCTGCCGAGGAGAGGAGCGAAGCTGTAGAGGACAGGAGAACGTCTGCCGAGGAGAGGAGCGAAGCTGTAGAGGACAGGAGGGCGTCTGCCGAGGAGAGGAGCGAAGCTGTAGAGGACAGGAGAGCGTCTGCCGAGGAGAGAGGCGAGGCGGCAGAGGACAGAGAATCGTCTACAGAGGAGATGCAGGCCGCCGGAGAGGCAGAAGCCTCGAAGCGCTCAGGGCTCTCGAACGCTGACAGGCAGAAAAAGCGCATCGGCATCCATGAAATCCACATGGAGGAGGACGCGGGAAAGCTGATTCACGATGACTGGGAGGACTGCACATTGGTGGACTATAACCGGTCCGGTGTGCCCCTCATCGAAATCGTCTCCGAGCCGGACATGCGGAACGCCCAGGAGGTCATCGCCTACCTGGAAAAGCTGCGGCTGATCATCCAGTACCTGGGGGCCAGCGACTGCAAGCTGCAGGAGGGCTCCATGCGGGCGGACGTGAACCTGTCCGTGCGGGAGGCTGGGTCACAGAAACTCGGCACCCGCACCGAGATGAAGAACCTGAACTCTTTCCACGCCATAGCCAGGGCCATCGAGGGGGAGCGGAACCGCCAGATAGACCTGCTGGAATCCGGCCAGGCCGTGGTGCAGGAGACCAGGCGGTGGGACGATGCCAAAGGGGTCTCCTATGCCATGCGCTCCAAGGAGGATGCCCAGGACTACCGATATTTCCCGGATCCGGATCTGCCGCCGGTATGCATCGACGACGGCTTCTTGGCGGAGATACGCTCCAGGCAGCCGGAATTCCGGACGGAAAAACAGGCCCGCTACAAGGCGGAATACGACATCCCTGACTACGACATAGAAATCATCACCGGCTCCAAACACATGGCTGACCTCTTTGAGGCCACCGTGGCCCTGGGAAGCCAGCCCAAGAAAGTGTCCAACTGGCTGATGGTGGAGACATTGCGCCTTTTGAAGGAGAGAGAGCTTGACCCGGAGGACATCCGCTTCTCGCCCCGGAACCTGGCGAAGCTGATCGCGCTGGCGGAGGGCAGGGAAATCAATTCCACCGTGGCCAAAGAGATATTCGAACTGATGTTCGACAACGATATCGATCCGGAGCGCTATGTGGAGGAACATGGACTGAAGATGGTGAACGACACAGACGCCCTGCGCAGGACGGTGGAGGAAGTGATTGCTGCCAATCCGAAATCCGTGCAGGACTACCGCAACGGCAAGGACAGGGCCATCGGGTTTCTGGTGGGCCAGACCATGAAGGCCATGAAGGGCAAGGCCAATCCCGTCAGCGTGGATAAGCTGCTGAGGGAGCTGCTGTAAGGGAAGGGCGTTTTTGCGGCCGGGCCAGCGAGTGCCCTGTGCGTGCTTTCCGCAGACAAGGCCGCGCGGATAGATTTCTCCTGGACAGGTCAGGAAATGCCCTGCAAGGCCTGTCAAGGGGCTGCGGGATAATCCAGCAGATATTCGATGTATTTGATTGCCGTTTCCGGGTGGGGGCTGTTCGTTACCACCGCGATGACGGCGGGCCCGTCCTCCCCAAAGTAATAGATTTCAGAGAGAGAAGCCGCGCTCTCCAGGCTGATGCCTACGGGGATGGGCTGATCCATGGCTTCTGGATTCCACGGATTCGGGATATCCGGCGTATGGTCGTAGTCGAAATCCGGATTCGCCAGGGCGTTCTGGACGGCATCGGCTACGGTCTGATCCAGGTAAAAGAAATAGGGCTCATAGCGGTCAATCTGCTCCTGGGTCAGGATATCGCGGAGGTCATGAAAGCTCTCATTGTAGGCATATTGCTGGATGACCGCCTCATTGGAGAGGAAGACATCGATTTCGCTGGCGGCCAGATAGGCCATCAGCTTCTGGGAGGAAGCCAGGCTGTCCTGGCCGGGGGATTCGAAGTCCAGATGCAGGGTGTCGTCGATCAGGACGCTATAGGTGTTCAGGTCGATTCCGGCGTACTGAGCGAAACCCTGCACATGCTCCTCGCTGGATTCTATGGGGAACGAATTGATGAAAGCGGCATAGAAAGCGGAATCTTTGCTGGTCAGTAAGTGATGGAGCATGGAGACCACGAAAACGATAATCGCCACCGCGGCCACCACATGCCATTTATAATATTCCATAAAATAGGAAAGCTTCTCCTTCAGGGTGCCGTTCTTCAAGGCTGCCCGCTCTTCCTTAAACTCATCCATTACCGGCATAGCTGCTCCACCTTTCTTCGGCGTGTCGTTCCGCGCCATAAAGTTATTTGAATCAAATCATAATACCTTTGGAGCCCGGTTGTCAATGCTCCTATTCTTACAAGATTCTAAAAAAAAGATAAAAAGATGACGATTTTAGAAAGCTCCTTGCAAGTTTAGGGAAGATAGGGTATTATGATAAATATATCCCCCGCAGAGGGACGGCACCATAAATCTTAGATAAAGGAAAGGTATGTAAAAATGAGTGACATTTATGTGGAATGTTTGGTGAAGTCGAAGACCCCCATGTTGGCCAAGCTGGGCCGCGGCCTGCTGACCTTGCTGACAGTGAGCTGTATTCTGCTGATTTTTTTGTTCCCTCCCCTGATGCTGTTTGCTCTAATAGGTGCGATTCTGTTCGGCGCGGGGGCTTATGTGGTGAAGCTCTTTACGGATCTGGAGTATGAGTATCTCTATCTGGACAAAGAGCTGGCGGTGGACAAGATTATGGCCAAGACAAGGCGCAAGCGCGTGGTGTCCTATCAGCTGGACAGGATAGAGATTCTCGCCCCCATCAAGAGCTACCGCCTGGACAATTACAGGAAACGCCAGGCAAAGGTAAAGGACTACAGCATCGGAGAAGAGCTGCAGCCTGACAGGCGCTACCTGATGTTCTATGAGGGCGGCGAGAAGATTGTGCTGAGTCCCTCCGAGGAACTGATTAAGGTTATGAAAAATGCGGCTCCCAGAAAAGTTTTTTCCGACTGATTTATTGACAGAACGATATAATTTTGATACACTCATTGAAACTTTATAACAGCATGCGGAACTGGAAACGGCATACGCGTGCCCAGCGCCCATAGATTTTATGGCAGCACTATAGCCAGAAAGTCTATGCTGGGAACCGGTACAGGGGGCGCGCATGCGGAACTGGAATAGGAGGACAAAAAATGGGACAGATTATCGGGGAAGGGATAACCTTTGATGACGTGCTGCTGGTACCCGCCTACTCACAGGTGGTGCCGAACCAGGTGGAGCTCAGCACCTGGCTGACGAAGAAGATCAAACTGAACATTCCTATGATGAGCGCAGGAATGGACACTGTGACGGAGCACCGCATGGCCATCGCCATGGCGAGACAGGGCGGCATCGGCATCATACATAAGAACATGTCCATCGAGGCGCAGGCCGAAGAGGTGGACAAGGTCAAACGCTCTGAGAACGGCGTCATCACAGATCCGTTTTCCCTGACTCCCGATCATACCCTGGCAGATGCAGACGCGCTGATGGCCAAGTTCCGCATCTCCGGCGTCCCCGTCACCGAGGGCCGCAGGCTGGTGGGCATCATCACCAACCGCGACCTGAAATTCGAGACAGATTTCACCAAGAAAATCAAGGAATCCATGACCAGCGAGGGGCTGATTACCGCCCACGAGGACATCACGCTGGAAGAGGCGAAGCAGATTCTGGCAAAGGCCAGGAAGGAAAAGCTTCCTATCGTGGACAAGGACTTCAATCTGAAGGGCCTCATCACCATCAAGGACATCGAGAAGGCGATCAAGTACCCCCTGGCTGCCAAGGACGGGCAGGGAAGGCTGCTGTGCGGCGCAGGCGTGGGGATCACGGCCAATGTGCTGGAGCGCGTGGCGGCTCTGGTGGACGCGAAAGTGGACGTGGTGGTGCTGGACAGCGCCCACGGGCATTCCGCCAACGTGCTGAACTGCCTGAAGATGATAAAAGAGAAATATCCCGACCTGCAGGTCATCGCAGGCAATGTGGCCACTGCGGAGGCCACCCGGGACCTGATAGAAAGCGGCGCGGACGCCGTCAAAGTGGGCATAGGGCCCGGCTCCATCTGTACTACCAGAGTAGTGGCCGGCATCGGCGTGCCTCAGATCACGGCCATCATGAACTGCTATGAAGTGGCCAAAGAGTACGGCATCCCCATCATTGCGGACGGCGGCATCAAGTATTCCGGCGACATCACCAAGGCCATTGCCGCAGGCGGAAGCGTGTGCATGATGGGCAGCATGTTCGCGGGCTGCGAGGAGAGCCCCGGGGACTATGAGCTGTTCCAGGGAAGGAAATACAAGGTGTACCGTGGCATGGGCTCCATAGCCGCCATGGAGAACGGCAGCAAGGACCGCTACTTCCAGGAGAATGCCAGGAAGCTGGTGCCGGAAGGGGTGGAAGGCCGGGTGGCCTACAAGGGCGACGTGGAGGATACCGTGTTCCAGCTGCTGGGCGGCCTGCGCTCCGGCATGGGCTACTGCGGAGCCCACAATATCGCGGAGCTTCGGGAAAACGGCAGGTTCGTGAAGATATCCGCCGCCTCCCTGAAGGAGAGCCATCCCCATGACATCCATATCACCAAGGAAGCGCCGAACTACAGCGTAGACGAGTAAAGGGAGAAACGGACATTCCTGCTAAAACCAGCACCGGACGGGCAGCTGGCTTTAGCAGGGATTTTTTTTCAGGGAATTGGAGCCGGGAAAAATTTCACACACATTCCACATTCCTGTGTTATGCTGCACCCAAAGGAGGTGCGCAAGCAGTCTCTATGTGGGAGGTGCTGCTGATATTCTGGCCCAGGCATATATATTCAGACAGAACTCAACGGCATATGCCATCTGTGACAAGGATACGATAGTCGGCCTGGTGATTGTGCGGGACAGGCCGGAAGCGGATAATAGATATTACTCTTTTACGGAGTTGTTCGTTGCAGATGATTTCCTGGGGAAGGGCTATGGGAATCAGGCGGTGGAAGCCAGAAAAAGCTTTATGAAAATCATGGTTTTGTAAAAGTGGGGGCCGCCGAATGGGATGAGGGATTTGATGTCATGAGGGTGGAGCTGTAGGACGGGACGGAAGATGGATTACAGGATAGCGGTCTGTGACGATGAGCAGATATTTATAGACAGGATCAGGCAGATTCTTCTGGACTGTGAAATCCGTGGATTTATGGATTCCCGGCAATTGCTGCAGGCGGTGGAGGCCGGGGAGAGGTACGATGTGATCTTCCTGGACATCGCCATGCCGGGGCTGGACGGCATCGGCCTGGCAAGGGAAATCCGGGAGACGGATGAGGATGTGGTCATCGTCTTCGTCACCAGCCGTACCTTGTGAATCCACGGCATATCCGCGCTCTATCCGCAGGGAATGTGATTACCGTGGAGGGCGAGTCATTGCCGGTGAGCCGCCGATATAAAGAGAAGGCGGAGCGGCTGCTCGGATTTAGATGACGATTATGTCAAGTGACAGTGATGTCATGTGATGATAATGTCAAAAACAAAAGATTTTTTGTTGGAAATATTCCATTTCTGTCCAATTTCCTCCATTGTTTCATAGTTTGTAAGCAATATGACATTTCGGCAGAATGAAACAGGATGAAATCTGACAGAGCTGTTCAAATCCGGCAGGATATTCTGATTCGGCGGGCCGTTATAATTTATGCTGCTTAACAGTTAAAATTTCCGAGTAACCCGACTACATAACGCCGGCCATATATGTTTCACCAGTGCAGTACGGTAAATTCTGGCGTTATGTAGTATAACAGGGAAGCACAGGGCGCTGATGCATGACCTGAACAACCATGCCGTCGCCATGCGTGCCCTGGCGGTCAATGGGGAATACGGGGAACTGGTGCAGTATATTGACGCCTTTTCCAGGAAAGTGAAGGACAATATGTTCCCTGTGCGCAGCGGCAGCATCGTGCTGGACGCATTGCTGGCTGATAAATACCATCGGGCGGCCAGACTTGACATTCCTGTCATATTTGAAGGAGTCCGGTATGCGGCGGACTTTGGCAATGAGGATCTGTGTACGGTGGTGGGGAATCTGCTGGACAATGCCATAGAGGAGAACGGAAGGTGCCGGGATGCGGCAAAGCGCAGGATTTCCATATGGATTTCTTCGGAGGAGGATTTCCTGAGGGTCACAGTGCGGAATCCCCTGTTCCATGAGCTGAAGGTGAAGAACGGCCTGCCTGTCAGCGAGAAGCCGGACGCGGAACATCACGGCATGGGGCTGAAAAACGTCCGCAAAGTCTGTGACAAATACAAAGGGACTCATGCAGCTGTTGACTTTGGCCGGCATCCTGGGGGTATTCTTCGGGGCCTCCTTCTGGATCGGTATGGGCGCGGTACTGATAGGGCTCCCCATGTCGGCGCTGAAAATCCATGCCGTAAGCAGGCGGAACCGAACCTTAGGGGAAGCCACCATGGATCAGAGGATGACGGAATACCTCCAGAATCTGTTCTTTGACAAGGATGCCGCCTATGAAATCAAGGTTTTCCGGGCAAGGGATTACATTCTTGACATGTGGCATGAGATAAGGGGCAAAGTGATAAAGCGCGCCAATAAAATACAGAAAGAATTGATACAGGTAGAGTCCATCGCGGATCTGCTGAAGATTGCATACGCAGCCTTTGCCGTCGCCGGGCTGACAGAGGGTTTCCTGGCGGGGAACATCGGGCTGGGCGTACTGGTATCGGTCCTGCAGTCTGTGGAAAGGCTGTTTTCGGCTATGGACAATGTCTCCTGGTCCGTGTCGAACCTTGGAAGGGTCACCTATGAAATCAGTTATCTCCGGGAATTCCTGGGGCTTGTGGAAGAGCCGGAAAAGAAGGAAGAAAAGGTGGAAAAGGGCGGGGAAATCGTGTTCGACCATGTGTCCTTCCGGTATCCCGGCACGGACAGGGAAATTCTCCACGATGTGAGCTTCCGCATCCGAAGCGGCGAGAAGGTGGCCCTGGTGGGGGTCAATGGGGAGGACGGCGTGGACGTGTCCAGGGGGCAATGGCAGAGAATCGGGAAGTTTTCCGTCATCCAGCAGAATTTCGTGAAGTACCAGTTTACGGTCAGGGAAAACATCGGCATCAGCCAGCCGACCCAGATCCACAATGACGAGCGCCTGATGAAAAGCGCAAAGGCGGCTGACATCGAGAAAATCGTGCAGCGTGCAGGCGGCCTGGATGTGCGGCTGGGCAGGGAGTTCGACGGCGTGGAGCTGTCGGGCGGAGAGTGGCAGAAGCTGGCCATCGCCAGGGGGCTGAACAGGGATGCGGAAGTAATCCTCCTGGACGAGCCCACCTCTGCGCTGGATCCTCTGGTGGAGTACGATATCCTCAGGAAATTCCTGGACATGACAGAGGGGAAGACCTCGGTGATTATCTCCCACCGCATCGGCCTGGGGCGGTTCGCGGACAAGATTATCGTCATGAAGGAGGGGAAGGTGGCCCAGACCGGCACCCACGATGAGCTCCTGGCCGCAGGCGGGGAGTACAGCCGGATGTGGCATGAGCAGGCCAGGTGGTATGAATAAAGCGACTTGGGTCAAACAGGAAACAGGAAAGAACAGGAAAGATTTGAAAACATTTTGTCATTTTTATGGACGTTGTGTCTGAAATGTGGTATAATTTTCTACATTATATGTGCTGGCCGGAGTATAGTGTGCTTATTTCAAGACAATTCCCTACCATGGCAGGTAGATGTAGTACATAAAAGGGAGGAACAGATGCATGACAGAAAATGAAAAACTAGATCTGATTCTCCAAAAGATAAGCGGCCTGGATGAGAAGGTTGAAGGTATTGACAAAAGGGTAAGCGGCCTGGATGAGAAGGTTGACAGTATTGACAAAAGGGTAAGCAGTCTTGAGACAGACATGAAAGAAGTCAGGCAGCAAGTGGCAAAGACAAACTTCGTGCTTGAAAATGAAATTCGTGTCAATATTCAGCGTGTGGCGGAAGGGCATTTTAATCTTTCAAGAAATCTCCATGATGCGATGCGTCACAGCAATGAAGCAGAGATGCTGGCGATAAAAGTTCGCATGTTGGAATCGGATGTCCAGGAGCTGAAGAGAAAAATATCATAAAGGGATTTTGGACGGAAGAGATGCAAAGGCTTGTACCTATCAAAAAGCCTTTGCACTTTTTATCTGTTTTTTTGGAGTGTCATGGTATAATAAATAAGTCCATATTCGTGGCATGGAACGGCCGAGCCATTCATACCATGAGTGTTGCTGTGCGCATGGGCAAATAGGTCTGCCGTTCCTGGAGAGCGGGGCAGGCGTGGAGGTTCCGTTATTTATGAACGGTAGAAAGGAACGTTTTTGATGGGAGGAGCATTCGAAAGTAAACCGGAAGATAAACCGAAAAGCCGTATCTGTATCGGTCTGCTGGCCCATGTGGACGCGGGGAAGACTACGCTGGCGGAGGGGCTTTTGTATACCAGCGGCAGGATACGTAAGCTTGGCCGGGTAGACCATAAGGATGCCTTTCTGGACAACTTCTCTCTGGAGCGGGAGAGGGGAATCACGATTTTCTCCAAACAGGCCCAGCTGGTGTGGGACGGGCTGGACATGGCGCTGCTGGATACGCCGGGGCATGTGGATTTCAGCGCGGAGATGGAGCGCACTTTACAGGTTATTGACTACGCGGTGCTAGTCATAAACGGTTCCGACGGCATACAGGGCCATGTGCAGACTCTCTGGCGGCTGCTGGGGGAGTACGGGATTCCTGTGTTCCTTTTTGTAAATAAAATGGATCAGCCGGACACGGATAAGGAAAGGCTGCTCCGGGAGCTCCAGGCCAGGCTGGACAGCGGCTGCCAGGAGTTCGGGCCGGAGACGGGACGCGCTTCTTCCATGGAAGAGGAGGCTTCTGTGGGAGAGGCTACCTCTGCGGAAGAAACGGCTTCCGCAAGAGGAACACGATACACGGAAGGGACGGCTTCCGTAGGAGGGGCACGGTATACGGACGGGATGTCTGCAGAGTATCTGGAAGGACTTTCCATGTGCGACGAAGCGTTATTGGAGGAATACCTGGAAACGGGCGCTTTGGAAGACGTCTCCCTGGCGAAAGCCATCGCTGGACGGCGGCTGTTCCCTTGCTATTTCGGTTCCGCGCTGCGCTTAGAGGGCGTGGAGGAATTGCTGAAAGGCATCCGCAGGTTCGCCATATGTCCGGAATATCCCCGGGAATTTGGCGCCAGAGTGTACAAAATCTCCCGGGACCCATCCGGCAATCGCCTGACCCACCTGAAAGTCACGGGCGGCGTGCTCCGAGTGAAGATGCCGGTGAGCAATGCCTGCAGCGCGGCCACTGAGGAGGAAGTCTGGGAGGAGAAAGCAGACCAGCTGCGGGTGTATGGCGGAGGTCAGTACGAAGCGGTGGAGCAGGTGGAAGCGGGCGGCATCTGCGCCGTGACGGGACTGGAGAAGACATTTGCGGGACAGGGGCTTGGCAGGGAGAGCGAAAACGAACTTCCCATCCTGGCGCCTGTGCTGACCTATGGCCTGGTGCTGCCGGAGGGCAGCGATGCGGTGAAAGTGCTGGGACAGCTGCGGAAGCTGGAGGAGGAAGAGCCCCAGCTCCATGTGGTCTGGCAGAAAGCGGTGAAATCGGCGCGGAATCATGGCTCCTTTGCAGGAGAGGCTGACGGCATGGGGAAAGAAATCCCTTTCGGAAAGGCAGTTTCCGATGGAAGGACAGGTTCTGCGGGAAAGCCCCTTTCTATGGAAGGAGCCGCTTCTTCCGCGGCCATAAGGAAAGGATATGTACCGGAAATCCATGTACAGGTCATGGGCGAGGTGCAGATAGAGATTCTGAAACGGCTGATTTCGGAGCGGTTCGGCCTGGAAGTAGAGTTCACGGACGGCCAGATCATGTACAAAGAGACCATCGCCAGCGCCGTGGAGGGCATCGGGCATTTCGAGCCTTTGCGCCATTACGCGGAGGTGCATCTGCTGCTGGAGCCGGGAGAGCCGGGCAGCGGCCTGCAGATTGCCAGCGCCTGCAGCGAGGACGTGCTGGACAGGAACTGGCAGCGGCTGATTTTCACCCACCTGGAGGAGCGCTCCCACCCCGGGGTGCTGACAGGCTCGCCGATCACGGATATGAAGATTACCCTGCTCACGGGCCGGGCCCACCTGAAGCACACGGAGGGAGGCGACTTCAGGCAGGCTACTTACCGTGCGCTGCGTCAGGGGCTGATGCAGTGCGAGAATGTGCTGCTGGAGCCTGTGTTCTCCTACACGCTGGAGGTGCCTGCCGCCCAGGTGGGCCGCGCTATATCCGATATTCAGAGGATGTATGGACGGTTTGACGCACCGCAGATCCAGGGGGAGTTTGCCGTTCTCACCGGCAGCGCCCCGGCGGCCACCATGCAGGGGTACCAGAGCGAGGTGAATGCTTACACAAAGGGGATGGGAAGGCTCTCCTGTACCCTGAAAGGCTATGAACCCTGTCATGACACGGACCAGGTGATAGCGGCTTTCGGCTATTATCCGGACGCGGATGTGGAAAATCCTTCCTCCTCGGTATTCTGCGCCCACGGGGCCGGGTTCCTGGTGACATGGGATCAGGTGGCGGCGTATGCCCATGTGGAGAGCGGATGGAGCCCGGAGACCGAGAACGGGGAAGAGGAAGACTTGTTTTCCGGGGAGGGCGGAGCCGCGGCCGGGGAGGGAACTGGGCGCGGATTCCATGAGGAAGACAGGACAAGAGAGGGCGGAACAAGAGAAGACCGGGCAAGGGAAGACAGGAGTGGGGGAAATCGCTCCGGCCATGCCGCTGGCAGCCAGGCGGCTTCTGCGGGCGGAAGAAGAGCGGTTTCCTACAGAAAGGAGTCCTCCTCCGACTATATCACCCAGGAAGAGATTGAAGAGATATTTACGCGCACTTACGGAAAAAGCGAGAGGGATTATACGCCATACCGATATAACGGGATGCGGCAGCCGGAACGGAATCATGGCGAAACTGCCGCGCCAAAGCAGCCGGAAGAGGAAGCGTCAGGAGCGTCTGCCGGTGCCATTGGGAGCGCGTCGGGAAAGGAGGAATATCTGCTGGTAGACGGCTACAACATCATCTTCGCCTGGGACGATCTGCACAGCCTGGCGGAGGTGAACATCGACAGCGCCCGGGACAAGCTGATGGACATCTGCTGCAATTACCAGGGTTTCACGGGATGTACATTGATTTTGGTCTTCGATGCCTATAAGGTGAAAGGCCACACCGGTTCTGCGCAGAAATACCACAACATCCATGTAGTCTACACCAGAGAAGCAGAGACCGCGGATCAGTACATCGAGAAGACCGTGCATGAAATGGGCAGAAAGCATCGGGTCACCGTAGCCACTTCCGACAGGCTGGAGCAGATGATTATCTGGGGAGCCGGGGCCACGCGACTGTCCGCGGCGGGTTTCCGGGAGGCCATAGAGCAGGCTGCCAGGAATGCGCGTGAGCAGTACGACCGCCAAAGGGAGAAAGCGCCCAATCGTCCCTTTGAGGGGCTGGAGATCCCGGGCGGGAGTCTTGGCGTTGACGGATTATAGCGCTATTCCAAGCTTGTGCCAGCCCTGTTTTTCAGGTGCTGGTTTAAGCCATTGTCGGCCATCTTTTATATCCCTTGAAAAACAATAGCTGCTTACAATTGGATCATACGCCTATTATGCGCATGAAACAATGCTTTTTTTATGATGTTGACTTCTATCATCCAAGACAAAACGCCGCATACAAAGGGACAGCCCATACCGTCCCGTCCGAGCCGAAATTCTTCCGGGACAGCCGAATCATCTTTTCTGGCTGAGCCAGCTTCTGGAAATGCTTCAGGCTCCTGGCATTTACATGTTCCCCGGACTTTACCTCCACGGGAATGATTTTCCCGTTTTTTTGTATCAGGAAATCCACCTCGGCCACAGGGGCATCAGAAGTCCAGTAGTACAGATGAAAACCGCATGCCGTCAGCGTCTGGGCCACGTAGTTTTCCGTCAGGGCACCTCTGTAAACTTCCGACAGGCTGTTCCTGATGATATCCTCCGGCATGATTCCGGTAAAAGCGGACAAAAGCCCCACATCCGACAGATAAAGCTTAAAGGCAGACACATCCCGGAACGCAATCAAAGGATTTTCACCCCTTGTGACCCTTTCGCAGGAAAGCGCGATTCCGGAGAAGATGAGCCATGCGATGGAATCGCCGAACAGCCCTGCCGTCGCGCCTTTTCGGATCAGCTTGTACTGGAACTTTTTGTTTTCCTTTGCCAGCTGGGCGGGGAGGGACTGGAAGGCATTCCGGATTTTCGTGCTTTCGCTGTTGCTGGTGTATTTCGCCATATCCGCCGTGTACGCATTCAAAATCAGGCTTTGCACCTCCGGCACATTGACCAGGGACTCCCGCTCCTGATATTCCTTGATTGCCGCCGGCATCCCGCCGATGAACAGATAACGGTCATACCAGAGCAGAAGCTCCCGGTGGGCCGCTTCCGGCATTTCTGTCATTTCTGTCATATCCCCAAAATGTTCCCGTATCAGGCTTGCTAGATGCCCTTGCCCAAGGGCGGTCAGGAATTCGTCGAACCGAAGGGGATACAGCGTCTTGATGATGACTTTGCCCACCGGAAAAGAGTAAGATTCCCTGTTGATTGCCACGCCCAGCAGGCTTCCGGCAGCCGCCACATGATATTCCGGCGCTTCCTCGCAAAAATACTTCAGGGACGTGAGAGCCCTTTCGCATGCCTGGATCTCATCAAAAATCAGGAGCGTTTCTCCAGGAACGACTTTTTGGCTGAAGTATTCCTCCAGCAGGCGTATGATTCTGTCAGGTGAAAGCTCGCCCTTGAAATAATCCGCAACCATCTGCATGCGTTCAAAGTTGACATATAGGCTGTTTTTGAAATAGCGGTCGCCGAATTCCCTTAAAATGTAAGTTTTCCCTACCTGTCTTACCCCATATAAGAGCAATGGCATTCTGTCCTTTGTCAGATTTTTCCACGCAATCAGCTCCTGCATGATATTTCGTTCCATTTGTTTCGTTCCTTTCTGTCAGGTTTTATCCTACTGCTTAACAGTTAAAATTTCCGAGTAACCCGACTATAACGTCAGCCATATACGTTTCACCAATGCAGTACGGTAAATTCTGCATTATGTAGTAATATAAACGGCATTTCATTCTTGCCAATCGCATAGCACATCCAGTCATGCCGTTTATCCGATTTTTGGGCAAAATTTAATCGATACATATATAAATTGCCTTTTTATAAAATCCACTACAAATAAATTATAACTTATAAGTTATCTTTTTTCAATAAAAAATCACTTTAAAATGACTTATTTGAAAATTTGTTCTATGCGATGGAAGCACAGTTTAGGCTGACATAAGCGTTCCCAATTAAATTATATAACCTCTCGGAACCTTCAGACCGCTTATCACGCGGTTTCCCGGAAACCGTTTTGCCGATTCCCCCGCTTTTTCGGCCGCCTAGTTTCTCGGCCGCCTGTTTTTATCTGTCTGAAATTCCGAGAGCCTATTTATTTCAGTTAGGAATTGTCGGAAAATAACTGATGCAACTTGTTTAGGAGAAAGCCCAGAAA
>OFGX01001348.1_pt1 | contig 14927 bp, 10 predicted proteins | sample 1521831 | NCBI WGS metagenome assembly OFGX01 (sample SAMEA3504080, study PRJEB24116) | mouse gut metagenome | biome: mouse gut; feature: mouse-associated habitat; material: faeces | place: Denmark | collected 2011
TTGCCCTGCCATCCGTGGCAGGGCATTGCTGGGGCTGTGGGGGATGCTTAAGAGCCCCTAAATCCCGTCACAATGCCCCTGCTGCATACCCTGCCCCCTGGCTGGCTACGGTTTTGGCTGGCTATTGGTTTTGGTTGGCTAACGGTCTTGGTTGGCTATTGGTTTTGGTTGGCTAACGGTTTTGGTTGGCTAACAGTCTTGGCTGGTTAATGGTTTTTCTTAGCTGGGTGGGATGGGGGGTTTTTTTGGGGGTTTTCCCCACCCCCCGCCGCATCCGGTCAGCCGTCCGGCGGGAAGTCGATGTCTGGGACGGGAACCGAGTATGGAAGCGGTGTAGGAGCCGGGAACGGGAGCTCTGCACAGATGGTTTCCGGGGACGTGATTGAGGATGGAAGCGGTGCCGGGGACGAGGGTGAGAATGGAATTGGGAACGGGACTGGAAGCGGAGACAAGAATGGAGCCGGGAACGGGACTGGCGGCGGAGACGAGAATGGGGCCGGGAACGGGACTGGCAACGAAATCGGGGACAGGTCTCCCGCCCGGGCGGGGACAGGAGCGGATGACAAGGATTATGATTCCCAGGCAGAGCGGTACTATGAGGCTGGCAGCCTGCCCCTGTTCCAAATCGCTTTCTCCCGGCTGGACGAGGAGGCGCAGGACAAATGGCTGGACAGGATTTACGCCGATGATCAGATTGGGTTCTGGGGCACCGCGGTCAATCTGCTGGACGAAGACTGTGCCTTGATTCAGCGCTATGCGGACAAAGCCTACAGGGACGACAACATCTCTTACTTTTCTGTCCTGGCCATGCATATGAGCGAGGACGCGCAGGACAAATGGCTGAGTAAGGCGTTAGAGGACGAAAAGTGGAGTTTCCAGTCCATGCTGTTCAATGCGCTGAACCGGGAGGACGAATTTGACGAACTGAAGGAAAGCTGGGAAAAAGAGTGGGAGGAAGCGCAAGCGGCGGAATACCGGGCGGTAGGGGTCACAATCGACGGCAAGGATTATTACTATCAGGGGCAGCTGGTCGATATCTTTCTGGACATCCGGCCTGGCAAGGCTTTCTACACGTTGAACATGAACCCGGCAGGGACCGTCAATATCAAGATTATCCGCGATGAGGGTAATCGGATTACAGGCGTTGCTTACATGACGGACGCGGAAGTGGCTGAACTGCTTGAGGATCATGATGAGGAGGATGACGGGGACGGGTATGGTGACAGGGACGATGAGACGGGGCATGACAGGGATGGCGATGCGCAGGATGACTGGAACGATGACGAGGACGAGGAGGATGACGGGGACAGCGGCTGGGACGATGACAGCGACGATGACAGCGATGATGACAGCGACGATGACAGCAACGGTCGGCAGCGGGCTGCAGGCGGCAGAACCTGGTATCCCCAGGTCATCCCGGTGGACCTGGAGACCATAGCCGAGGGCCAGGTGGTTTATTTGGGGGAGTACACCCTGTCCGAGGGTGACAGGCTTTGGTATGCCGTCCAGGCGGAGACGGGAAACGGTATGCAAGTGGGCTTCACCGAAGCTGGGGACGAATCTTTGGAAACCGTCTATTGGTTTGTGCAGAATCGACGTCAGGAAGACGAAGACCTGGAATGCATCGCCAGCTTTACCCTTCGCCCTCCGGCAAAGCCCGGAACCTATAAGCTGTTCCTCCGGGCGATGGACGGGGATTTGGGTAATGTAAAGGGCAGCATCTCCATTGGATATGTGGCAGACGCAATTGCATTTGGGGCAGACGCGTCTTAGGCGGACATGACAGCCAGCGTCCCGGGTTCCTGGCAGAACCTGGGAAACGCTGGCCTTTTTTTACCGGATAAACGTAATTCAAACAATAAAGCATCTCTAAACCAAAGATTGACAAGCATTCCCTTTTTTCATATACTGGTATGTACACGGCACAATATATTGAAAATTGGAAAAGACGGAACACTATATTTTGTATTAAAATGGCGTCTTAGGAAAGCAGGTATTTTCATGGAACAAAAGCGATTCTGTGGAACAAGGGCATTCCCAAAATATCCTGATGGAATGCGCGGATGCTGGTAAGGAGAAGGGATGGGGCTATGAACATGGAACAGAGTCAGACAGCTGCAGAGAGCATCAACTATGGAGAGAAGTACAAGCCCGCCAGGGAAGTGTGCGTGATTAAAAAGGACGGCAGCAAGGAGGCCTTCAATGTACAGAAGGTGATCAATGCCGTGGCCAAGAGCGCGTACAGGGCTCTGGCGAAATTTACCGTAGAGGAGGAGAGCCTTATCTGTCAGCATGTGATCGATAAGGTGGACGAGCTGGGGATGGACGAAGTTCCGATACCTGTCATGCACAATATCGTAGAGAGCGCCCTGGAGCAGGTGAAGCCAGTGGTGGCCAAGAGCTACCGGGACTACCGCAACTATAAGCAGGATTTCGTGCGCATGCTGGACGATGTGTACAAGAAGAGCCAGTCCATCATGTACATCGGCGACAAGGAGAACGCCAACACGGACTCCGCCCTGGTGGCCACCAAGAGGAGCCTGGTGTTCAACCAGCTGAACAAGGAATTATATCAGAAATTTTTCATGACCACAGAGGAAATCCAGGCCTGCCGGGACGGCTATATCTATGTCCACGACATGTCCGCCAGAAGGGACACCATGAACTGCTGCCTGTTCGATGTGCAGAATGTCTTAAGCGGCGGCTTCGAGATGGGGAATGTGTGGTACAACGAGCCCAAGTCTCTGGACGTGGCCTTCGATGTCATCGGGGACATCGTGCTCAGCGCGGCCAGCCAGCAGTACGGCGGCTTTACCGTGCCCAGCGTGGACTTGATTCTGGAGCCTTATGCGGAGAAGTCCTACCAGCGCTATATTGAGAAATATCAGCGACTGGGCATCGGAAAGGAAGCTGCGGAAACGGAAGCTTACGAAGATGTAGTCAGAGAGTATGAACAGGGCTTCCAGGGATGGGAATACAAATTCAATACAGTGGGAAGCAGCAGAGGGGACTATCCTTTCATCACGGTGACAGCGGGCACGGGAACCGGCCGGTTTGCCAAGCTGGCTACCATGACCATGCTGGAAGTGAGGAAAGGCGGCCAGGGCAAAAAAGAGCACAAGAAGCCAGTGCTGTTCCCCAAGATTGTGTTTTTATATGACGAGAACCTCCACGGTCCGGGCAAGCCCCTGGAAGATGTGTTCGAAGCGGGAGTGCAATGTTCCGCCAAGACCATGTATCCCGACTGGCTGAGCCTGACGGGGAAAGGCTATGTGGCCAGCATGTACAAGCAGTATGGGCGCATCGTGTCCCCCATGGGCTGCAGGGCGTTCCTGTCCCCCTGGTATGAGAGAGGAGGCATGCATCCGGCTGACGATACAGACAAGCCTGTATTCGTCGGGAGGTTCAATATCGGTGCGGTTTCGCTGCATCTGCCCATGATTCTGGCAAAGGCCAGGAAAGAGAGCCGGGACTTTTATAAAGTGCTGGACTATTATCTGAACCTGATTCGCCAGCTCCACATCCGCACATACGCCTACCTGGGCGAGATGCGGGCTTCCACGAACCCCCTGGCCTACTGCGAGGGCGGGTTCCTCGGGGGGCATCTGAAGCTGACTGACAAGATAAAACCGCTATTGAAGTCGGCTACCGCCAGCTTCGGCATCACGGCCCTGAACGAGCTGCAGGAGCTCTACAACGGAAAGTCTCTGGTTGAGGACGGGGAGTTCGCTGTGGAGGTGTTGGAGTATATCAACAAGCGCATCAATGAGTTCAAGGAGGCTGACGGCAACCTGTACGCCATTTACGGTACGCCCGCGGAGAATCTGTGCGGGCTGCAGGTAAAGCAGTTCCGCAATAAGTACGGCATCATCGAGGGTGTCTCCGACAGAGAGTACGTGAGCAACAGCTTCCACTGCCATGTGGCGGAGGACATCACGCCGATTCAAAAGCAGAACCTGGAGAACCGGTTCTGGGATTTGAGCAACGGCGGGAAGATTCAGTATGTGAAGTATCCGATTGACTATAATATCGAGGCCATCCGGACGCTGATTCGCCGGGCCATGGACCTGGGCTTTTACGAGGGGGTCAATCTGTCTTTGGCCTACTGCGATGACTGCGGGCACCAGGAGTTGGAGATGGACGTGTGTCCTAAGTGCGGCAGCCGGAACCTGACGAAGATTGACCGCATGAACGGCTATCTGTCCTACTCCAGGGTGCATGGGGACACCAGGCTCAATGAGGCGAAGATGGCGGAGATTGCGGAGAGGAAGAGCATGTAAGTGTGTAATCTCACACGCGCAAATGAATTCGCTCGCGGCCGTTCTGCTGTGTGATAAGTGCATGTATAGGTCAGAATGCCAAGAGAGCTCTGCTCGTTTTGTGTATGGGCGTTCTTCCAAGTGCGTTTTTCGCTTTGCTTGCACTGGTTCCTCAGGAGACATTGTATGTGGTGTCAGCGCGACATGAGGGAATAGCAGAAGGATGTCTGGGGCTAGAAGGAAGATGTTCTTCTTGTAAACCAGGTGGGAACAGCTGCGTTGTTATTGGCGCGGAGATTTTTGTGTAGCGGGGTAAGGGGTATGAGATATCACAATATAACGTCTGACGATATGCTGAATGGCGATGGGCTCCGGGTGGTGCTCTGGCTGGCGGGCTGTAACCATTGCTGTAAGGGCTGCCAGAATCCGCTGACCTGGGATCCTGACGGGGGGCTGCTGTTCGATGAGGCTGCCAGGGAGGAGATTTTTGCGGAGCTGGACAAGAGCTACATCTCCGGTATCACTTTTTCCGGGGGAGACCCGCTGCATCCTGCCAATCGTCTGGATGTGAGGTGCCTGATGGCGGAGATTAAGGAGCGGTATCCGGGCAAGACCATCTGGCTCTATACCGGGGACAGCTGGGAGGATATCCTTCATTATCCTATGATGCAGTATATCGATGTGCTGGTGGACGGGGAGTTCCATGAGGAAGAGAAGGACGTGAAGCTCCTATGGAAGGGCAGCGCGAACCAGCGCGTCATCGATGTGCAAAAGAGCCTGGCCCAGGAAGACCCGACAGTGCCGGTGCTGCACTGCGGCAATTATGAACAGGAGTATGCGATAGCGGACAGGCCGGATATGGTCTGTGGGTGCTGCGACTGAGCAGATATCTGTATTGTGCGGCTGCCCGGCAGAGCCCTGAAGAGGGGCCTGGGCTTCCATGGACACGAAATGACAGCTGAAATGAGGAAAGATAACGAGGTGAGGCAATGAAGAGAGTCGCCCAGTTCTTTAAAGTGGGCTTTGACAACTTTGCTCAGGCCGTGAAAGCGGATTTCCATATGTTTTCGGATGCGGATATCCGGGAGATGTACGAGAAGCTGGAGCTGCCCAGGCGGGCCACCAGAGGAAGCGCGGGATATGATTTGTTTGCACCGTTTTCCTTCTCTCTTGCGCCGGGGGAGACCATCAAGATACCTACGGGAATTCGTGCAAAAATGGACGAAAATTGGGTATTCACCCTTTACCCGCGCAGCGGACTGGGGTTCAAATATCGCTTACAGATGAACAACACTGTGGGCATCATTGACAGCGATTATTATGATTCCGACAATGAGGGGCACATCTTCATCAAAATGACGAATGCCACCAATGAGGGAAAGACCATAGAGGTGTCCCGGGGAACCGGCTTCGCACAGGGAATCTTCCTGGAGTATGGAATCACCGTTGACGATGAGGTGTCCGATGTGCGCAACGGCGGGCTGGGGAGCACGACAGGGCCGAAGGAAGGGGACTGATGATATGCTTCGGAAAAAGGGTGATGAGTGATGGCGATTGCAAAAGTGATATTTATATAAGGAAAGGAGTTAAAAATGTTTCACATATTTTCAAAAAAGGCAGGTTCTCCGGAGGAATGCCAGCAGAAGCGGGACTGGGCAGGGCTGGCGAAAGCTTATTATCAGTTGGGGACGGAGGCCATGGAAGCTGGGAAGCTGAACCAGGCTCAGCTGTGGCTGAACCGGGCGGACACCATCTACAGCGCCGATGACGCCATCTATAAGAAAGTGGGCGAAAAGATGATGGATGACTGCTCGGACCGCATCGGACAGCTGGAGGAGGAGCCTTTGTTCTATAATGAGGTTCCGGCCAGGGTCAGCGAACTTGTGGAGTCTTTGGAAGAAGTACAGGTTCGGGCGTGGGGCCTGTTGTCCCTGGCGCGGCTGGTGAAGCTGGGGGAAAGGCTGGCTGAGCTGCCTGGCTGTGAAGTATTTGGAAGGCTGGGCTGGATTGTGGATGCTGTGCTTGGCTCTTTGCAGGAACGGCCTGTGGAGGATATCATCAATGGAATGAGCGATTTGTGCGGCATGTTTTACGAGCTGGGCGACAGTGCGGAATTCTGGGGGATGGGAAGCGAGATTGCCGTCCCGGGCGGTGCGCCTTTCCAGGTGTTCGATTTGAATGGACTGATGGGAGTCCATCTTGAGATCGACGCTTATCTGGACGGAAATGTGAAAATGATATATGCGCTGAGCCAGGGAGAGGAGACGCCCGTTCCGGAGACCGGCATCATCGTCGGTGCCCTGCTGCCGGATTACTATGTGCGCACAGGGGCGGACAGGCTGGAGGATGTGCCCCAGATTAAGGCTGAGCTGGAGCGGATCTGGAGCGATTATGAGTTCGTCCGCGCTGATATGACCTGGGAGAAGGTGCGGGAGAGGGTGGAAGCGTACAAGAAATTGGACATCCTGGCATAAGGAAGTGTCTACAAATAACTGCTGCAAGTTTATGGCAATTTTTATTGTATTTCCGGGCTTTTGCCTGAAGCAATTGCAGCAGTTATTTTCCGACAATTCCTAACGTGTTTCAGGAAAAATCGGAATCGAATAAAAATCCTGGTTCTGGCTATGATAAGCGTAAGACATGCGCAAATCATGAAGGAAGAGGAGTTTATAGATGATAGAAGAGAAGGATTCCGATAGGAAAGCAAAGAAGCTCATTAATGGAAGTGAAGGAGGAAGCGGCAGTCTCACAGGCTCTCTGCAGGATGATATGGCCTACCTGAACCGTGTCCTGGATGTGGAGAAGAATTTTGATATCATCTACCGGGTCATTCAGATGGGCGGAAAGGAAGCCTGTATGTACCTGGTGGACGGTTTCTGCAAGGATGATCTGGTGCAGAAGCTGCTGCAGTACTTCATGGATTTGACTCCTGACGAGATGCCAAAGGACATCCACGGACTTTCGAAAGGTTTCACGCCCTATGTGGAAGTGGACATAGAGGACAAATGGGATACCCTGATTACATCCCTGCTCTCCGGGATATTCGTGCTTCTGGTGGATGGCTATGAGAAGGCTCTGCTGATAGATTCCAGGACATACCCGGCCAGGAGCGTGGGAGAGCCGGAGAAGGACAAGACCCTTCGGGGCTCCAAGGACGGCTTCGTGGAGACCCTTGTGTCCAATACAGCCATGATTCGGCGCAGAATCCGCAGCACAGACCTGCATATGGAGATGCTGAACGCCGGGGAGAGCTCTCATACAGATATCGCCCTCTGCTATATGAAGGGGCGGGTAGATGAGGATTTCCTGGACGATATCAGGCGGAAAATCAATCATATCCAGGCGGACGCCCTGACTATGAACCAGGAATCTCTGGCGGAATGCCTGTACCAGAGGAAGTGGTATAACCCATTCCCAAAGTTCAAGTATACGGAACGGCCGGACGCGGCATCGGCTCAAGTGCTGGAAGGCAACATCGTCATCCTGGTGGACAATTCCCCCTCGGCGATGATTCTGCCCACCACCATATTCGATGTGATAGAGGAAGCGGACGATTACTACTTCCCGCCAGTGACAGGCACCTATTTGCGGATGACCAGGTTCCTGATTTCCCTGTTGACTTACCTGGTCACTCCCACCTTCCTGCTGATGATGAATAATCCCCAGTTTATCCCAGAGACATTTTCCTTCATCATATTGCAGGAGGAGCCGAACCTTCCCCTAATCTGGCAGTTCCTGGTGCTGGAGCTGGCCATAGACGGCCTGAAGCTGGCGGCCATCAATACGCCGAACATGCTCAGTACTCCTCTGAGCGTCATGGCTGCTCTGGTTCTGGGGGAGTTCTCGGTGAACAGCGGGTGGTTCAGCCCTGAGGTCATGCTGTACATGGCTTTTGTGGCTATCGCCAACTATACCCAGGCCAACTATGAGCTGGGGTATGCCCTGAAGTTTCTGCGCATTATTACCTTGCTGCTGACCCAGTGGTTCAATCTGTGGGGATATATCGGCGGAATATTGTTGTCTTTGCTGGCTATCGGCTGCAACCGGACAGTGTCCCACAGGAGCTACCTCTATCCCCTGATTCCTTTTAGTTGGAAGACGCTGAAGAATAAACTGTTCCGGACACGGCTGCCAGGAGCGTTGAAAAAAGATTCCAGATAGAGCAGTTGGTGTAAATTTGGTGTAAAACTTGAACGATGTCATTGCAAGAGAGTAATGGCGAAAAAGCATGACAAAGGGGCTGTCCCACGAAACGAGTAAGGAGATGCCCCTTTGGTCAGTTGATTAGCCCAGATTGCGATAATAAATTTCTTACATCTTAGCCGCAGCAGCCTGGTCATTATAATACTGCGCCTGAGCCTGCCACAACTCATGATATTTCCCATCCCCGTCAGTCACCAGCAGTTCATGGCTGCCCTGCTGTACGATAGCCCCCTTGTCGAAGACAAGGATATCGTCACAGAACTTACAGGAGGAGAGCCTGTGGCTGATATAGATGGCCGTTCTGTCCTCCACGATATCATTAAAGCTGCTGTAGATCTCCGCTTCCGCTATCGGATCCAGTGCCGCCGTAGGCTCATCCAGCACGATGAATGGCGCGTCCTTGTAAATGGCCCGGGCCAGCGCGATTTTCTGTTCCTCGCCGCCGGACATATCCACGCCGTCCTTGCTCAGCCGCTTGCCCAGATAGGTGTCCAGCCCCTGGGGGAGGCTCTCCAGCCTTTCGCCGAAGCCCGCTTTCTCCAGGCAGGATCTGGCCAGGACTTTGTCGTAATCTGTGGCGGCTGCCACATTCTGGCCCAGGGGCAGACCCACCAGACAGAAATCCTGGAACACCACGGAGAAGATGGAGATGTACTCTCTGTAGTCATATTTGCGGATATCGATGCCGTTTAGAAGAATGGTGCCCTCTGTGGGGTCATAAAGCCTGCACAGCAGCTTGATGAAAGTGGTCTTGCCGCTGCCGTTCTGGCCCACCACGGCCAGCCGTCCGCCCACATTGAACTTGATGTTCACATGGCGCAGGGCATATTGGTCGCTGCCCGGATACCGGAAGGACACATCCCGGAATTCCACCTCGTATTTCCTGTCTCTGCGCTTTTCCACGGTGAGGCTGCCCTGGTACATGACATCGGGCTTCTCCAGGAAGTCGAAGATCTGCTTCAGGAAAGAGCCATTGATTCGGATCTGTCCGGTGCTGCTGATCAGGGAGGAAAGCCCTCCTGTCAGCCTGGTGAGGGAGCTGATGTACTGGGTGACCTGGCCTATGCCGAAAGCTCCTGCCCAGGCTTTCAGGCACACGAACAGGTACACCATACCGCTCATCAGCACGGACACTGCACTGGATGTGGCCGAATAGATGCCCATGGGGCCTCTTGCCAGCTTTGCGAAGAACCCCTTGGAGAAAAAGGTGCTCTCTTTGTCGGTGTTGTACTTGATACACAGCAGATCCTGGCGGTAGAGACGTATGTCGGTGCCGTATTTCTTCTCTGTCCCCATAAATCCGAAATAGCCGAACAGGCGGTTCGCCAGTGTGTGGGAACCGGAGTAAATGGCAAAGTAGCTGTCTGCCTTGTTGGAGAGCAGAGGAGCGATATAGATGGTGAGCAGCAGACCCCCGATGATAAGTGCAAGGAACAGGGGGCTGTTCAGAAAGGTCAGCCCTCCGGACGTCTCCGGCACCTGACAGGTAAACAGGGTCACGGTCAGGGAAATGCCTCCCAACAGAGTGAACAGTGCCGAAAGCCATTCCTGTATCAGGCCAAAAGCCCGAAACATGCCCCAGCCGCCGCCATTCTGATTCTGTTGAATCGTGGAGAAAATCTGCATGGTTTCCGGGTCGTCCAGGATACAGTAATCCATATCCAGTAGTTTGTCTGACAATATTTTGCGCATATAGTAAAACGTGCCAGCCTTTTCTATGGACTCAAAGCGGTTCAGAAATGCGCTGACCAGGGAAATGGCCGCCGCGGAGAGCAGGGCTGCCGACACCAGGAAGAATAATCTTTCGGGGTCGCGGTCTCCGCACAGCTCCTGGATGATCAGGGCGGACAACAGGATTCCCACATAGGGGGTCAGAGCCCGCCAGATGGTGGACAGCACAGATGAGACCAGCATTTTAGGGCGTTGCCGCCATATCAGGGCCAGGAGCTTCTGGTGAACCTGCCAGGTGGCTTTCCAGGACAGCAGCTTTTGCTGGTTTTCCTGTTTGGACTTATTCTTATTCATGGTCGGATTCCTCCTCTCGGTAATATCTGCTCTGCACTTCATAAAGCTCCGCGTAGCTGCCGCCACGGGAGAGCAGCTCTTCATGGGTTCCCTCTTCTTCGATCCGCCCGTTCTGGATGAGCAGGATCCGGTCGCAGAACCGGGTGGAAGCCAGGCGGTGGGAGATATACACGGAGGAGCGGCCATGGGTCATTTCATTGTACTTTCCGTACAGGTCAGCTTCCGCGATTGGATCCAGAGCAGCCGTGGGCTCATCCAGCACCACGAAAGGAGCGTTCTTATAAAGCGCCCTGGCCAACATCAGCCGCTGGGTCTCGCCGCCGGACAGCATGGTGGCGTCCTCGTATACGCTTCGGTTCAGAAGAGACTCATACTGCTCAGGCAGGGATTCGATTTTTTCGGTGAGACCGGCCATGGCTATGCAGTCCCTGACCCTGGGCAGATCGATATCGCTTTCCGTCTGTGCCACGTTGGCGGCCACTGTGGCGGGCAGCAGATTGAAATCCTGGAACACGGCGGAGAACATTTTGTAATAGTCTCTGCGGTTGTATTCCCGGATATCCTTTCCGTTCAGGAGGACTTTTCCGGAAGTGGGATCCAGGAAGCCGCAGAGCAGCTTGATCAATGTGGTCTTCCCGGCACCGTTGGGGCCCACTACGGCAAGCTTCTCGCCGGGATGCAGGGTCAGGTTCACATGGGAGAGGGTGTCGCTTTCCGCACCCTGATATCGGAAGCACACGTCCTCCAGGCGTATCTCATAAGCCTGCCCGCAGTCAGGCACCAGGGGCTCGCCCTCCTCGAAGCGGAAAGGCTCCGGATATTCCAGATATTCCCGGACATTGGACAGATCCAGGCTTTGGGTATGCAGCGTGACTAAGTGGTTTAGGATGCCGTCGATCCAGCCGCTGAAATTGCCCACTGCGGCGAAGTACAACAGGAACATGGCGATGCTCAGGTCGTCGTTTAAGACCATCCGGATCAGATAGGCGTAGGCGAAGCCATTGCGCAGAAAAGAAAGGATCAGGTCTGCCACGCCGCCTATGAGATAGACAGTCTGTACGCGCTTATGGAAGAGCCGGTAAGCTGTCCAGGCTTTTGTATACATTTCTTCCAGCCAGGGGCGCATGCCGAAGAGACGGATGTCCTTGGCCATGTTGCCGTCTGTGGCATAGGAGGCGAAGCAGTTGATCGGATGGATACATGCTTCCTCTTCTTCCCGGTGGCGGTAGCTGTATCCGCTCAGCGACTTGTTCAGGAAGTAACCGGCCAGAGCGGTGGCTGTGATGATCACTATCAGCAGCGGGTTGACGTAGGACAGCATTACCAGATAGATGAGGAATCCCAGCGAGTTCTGGAGAAGGCTGGCCATGGTTCCCCAGATGGCTTCTCCCGCTGCGCTGTTGCAGTTTAAGCTGTCGCTTGCCTTTGCTTCCATTTTCTGGAATTGTTCCTCATAGGTGTTGGGATACGAGGTGGTGGTTCGCTTGGTGTTCACCTGTGATATCAGTTCGCCGCGGACTGTGATTTTGCCGTACAGGACATTGGTGTCCACATAGGAGGAGGCCGCAATCAGCAGCATGCGCAGGAGGACGAAGCCTGCTATCACGGCAAACAGCCGAGGTAACGGTGCATGGATTTCCACGGCTCCGATGATGGCGGGCGTGATGGTGATTTCGGTCAGATTGATTGCCACGGCTAAAAGAGCTGTCAGGGTGCACAGGATGGGTACCTTTTTTTCTTTTGTTTTCACGGCCAGCCTGACCATGAAGCAGCAGTTCTGCCACATGTTGTACTTGCTTTTTTGTTTTGTGGGTTCTTTCTGTTCTTTCTTTGCCATAGTAAGTTCCGTGCCTTTCTGAGAGATAATATTTCCAACGCGTTTGAGAGTATTCTATCATATTCTGTGGGAAATGGGGCATTTGGGGACGAAATGTCCGGTTTTGGGGACGAATAACAGGTTGTGCTGACGGCAGTGGTCAGAACGGGAGTTCGATTCTGGGGGACAAAATGGCAGATTATGTTGGGGCATGGCTCTGGACGGGTAGGTGCGGCGCTGCCCATGAACATGTCTTGTGCGGCGTGCTGTCAGGGGTGTCGGGCATGGGCCGGAGCCTTGCCGCCAGCCCTGTCTTGCGCTGATGGATGCCAGGGCTATGGCGGAACTATGGCGGAACTATGACAGGAAAGAAATTTTGCTTCAACTGCGGTGGGAACTGTGCTATACTCTTTAAGGAAAGCATCATATCGACGGAAACGATAATGCATGCAGACCGACTGCCATATGCCGTAAAGTGCCTTACGGTGGCGTACCGGAAGGATTTGTCAGGGAGGAAGGAATCATGTATAGATTTGCCGTGTGCGACGACAATCCGGCAGACGCGGATTACGTGACAGCGCTGATAAAGGAGTGGAATCAGAAGGCGGGCATCCCCCTGGGGACAGAATGCTATCCTTCCGCGGAAGCGTTCCTCTTCGCCTATGAGGAAGACGATTCTGTAGACATTCTTTTCCTGGACATCGAGATGGGGGCCATGAGCGGGGTGGAACTGGCGAAGAAGCTGAGGGCCATGGGGGCCAGGCTCCAGATTGTGTTCATCACCGGATATATGGAATATATAGACCAGGGCTACGACGTGGAGGCGCTCCATTACCTGATCAAGCCGGTGACAGGGGAGAAGCTGGGGGCCGTGCTGGACAGGGCCATGGCCCGGCTGGAGACCCGGGAGAATGCTCTGGTGCTGTCGGCGGCGGGGAGCAGGGTTCGGCTGCTGCTGCATGAGATTCAATATCTGGAAGTCATGAAGAATTATGTCACTGTCCACTCCGAGGACGGCCAGGAATACAGCGTGAAGAGCCCCCTGAATGAATTGGAGCGGGAACTGGACGACAGTTTCTGCCGAATCCATCGCTCCGTCATCGTCAACCTCCGGTTTGTGAAAAAAGTGACAAAGACCTCTGTGACGCTGAAGGACGGGAGAGAGCTGCCCCTGTCCAGAAAATCGTACGAAGACGTGAACCAGGCGTTGATACGGTATTTCTGAGAATGAACCGGCTTTTAGCCCGTTGGCTGACACTGCCATTTCTGATGAAGGGGAACATAGGATGAGAATATGCGTTTTTTGGAAAAATTAATCGACAAGAGAATAGCCGCCTATCAAAGCGACCTTCTGGCCACCCACTATGCGGAGGTGGAGAACATGTACCGCCAGGCCAGGGGCTGGCGGCATGACTACCGCAACCATATCCAGGTGCTCAGCGGCTATGCGCAGATGGGCGACCTGGAATCCCTGAAGGCCTATCTGAAGGAACTGAGCATCGACCTGGAATCCATGGACACGGTGCTGAAGACCGGCAACAAGATGGCGGACGTGATCCTGAACAGCAAGATTTCGCTGGCCAGATCCAGGGACATCAAGGTGGACGCGGATGCCCATGTCCCGGTGTCCCTGAATATCTCAGAGGTGGACATGTGTATCATTGTGGGCAATCTGTTCGACAATGCCATCGAGGCCTGTATGCAGCTGCCGAAGGAAGAGCGCATGATCCGGGTCTATATGGACATAAAGAATACCCAGCTGTACATGTCCTTCACCAACACCACCGCCCAGAAAAAGCAGAAAAAGTATGGGGGAAGGTTCCAATCCACCAAGGGAGAGGGGCATGGATACGGGCTGGTGCGGATTGATACCATCGTGGAGCGCTACCAGGGATATCTGCGCCGCAGCAGTGAGGACGGGGCCTTCACCACGGAGATATTGCTGCCGCAATAAACGGCCAAATGGTAAGGGGTTGAACGGGAAATTGCATTTGACATATGTTTTGATTTGTGGTAAATTGCAAGCAAGCCTTGCGGAGGAGGAGTCTGTGCGGAAGCATTCCGTAGGAGGCTTTTTGCCGGGAGCACCATCAGAAACCGGTATAGGAAGAGAGGGGAAATGATATGTTTAAAATCATCACTGACAGCACCGCGGATCTGCCTGCGGAATATCTGAAAGAGCACAATGTAGGATGTCTCCCCATCAGCTATATCCTGGACGGCGTTACATATGGCGGGGACAGGGAGCTGGACTGGAAAGAGTTCTATGCCATGATGCGGAAGGAGGGCAAGATGCCCACCACCTCCCAGATTAATCCAGCCGAGGCGAAGGAACAGCTGAAGGAATATATCACGGAGGAATCTGCCGGGAAGGAAGGCTCCGCGGAAATCCTTTATCTGGCATTCTCTTCCGGCCTGAGCGGAACCTGTTCCAATCTCCGCATGGCGGCCCGGGAGCTCATGGAGGAGTATCCGGATGTGAAGATCACTGTGGTGGACAGCCTGGGCGCGTCCATGGGAGAGGGGCTCTTCGTCCACAAGGCCGTAAGGATGCGGGACGGGGGAAAGACCATGGAGGAGACGGCCCGGTGGCTGGAGGAGCATGTGCTGAATTTCACCCATGT
>OFGX01001349.1_pt1 | contig 14925 bp, 14 predicted proteins | sample 1521831 | NCBI WGS metagenome assembly OFGX01 (sample SAMEA3504080, study PRJEB24116) | mouse gut metagenome | biome: mouse gut; feature: mouse-associated habitat; material: faeces | place: Denmark | collected 2011
CCAGCACCCCTGCCAGGACCACGCCCACAGCCATGCCCTCGGGCAGGTTGTGCAGCGTGATCGCAAAGAAAAGCTTCGTGGTCCGGCTCCAGGGAGTGGCCAGGCCCTCGGCTTCCTCGGACATCACATGCATATGCGGAACGATTTCGTCCAGCAGCAGCAGAAACCCGATGCCAATAAGAAAGCCGGCGGCGGCCGGAATCCAGCCGGACTGTTCCATGGCCGGAAGGATCAGGGAAAAAATCGAAGCCGCTGTCATGACACCGGCGGCAAATCCAAGCATGGCTTTTTCTGTTTTCTGCGGAATGGCTCCCCGCAGCACGAAGACCAGGGCGCTGCCCAGCACCGTGCCGGCCAGCGGGAGCCCCAGTCCCATCCAGAGTTGACTGTTCATTCAGATACCTTAACTTTTACCGGTTTTTCCACGGCATTGCCGAACCGGTCGGAAATCTTCACCGTCACATCGTGGTCTCCCGGCGTGGCGGTGGTGTCGAAAGGAGCTTCATAGCTGACACCGGAAATATCCGTGGCAGGAAACACCGACACCCAGTCGATGCGCTCTCCCACCGTGGCATCGATTTCCGTGACCTCCGAAATCACCGTCGGCGGTCTTGTGTCCTTGATCTTGATCCGGAAAGGGGTGCTGGTCCCGCCGTTTTCAATGACGAAATCGTATTCCCCAACCAGAAGATAGTCGTATCCCCGGGAAATGAACCGGTTGTCCTTGCGGGCAATGCCGGTGCTTACCGGAGAGATCGTCATGTGTTCCAGCCCCTGCTGCCCGCTCTCGGCATAGAGAGCGGGATTGGCATACACATCCTGGCCAAGCTCAATGGTGAAGGTGTGCTTTCTCAGCGCCACTTCCCCGGAACAGCCTGCCAGGCCCGCCAGAGGCAGCAGGAAAAGAGCCAGCAGGAGCGGAACCGCTATCTGTATGATATTACTTTGTTTCACTGGACCTCCGATCCTGGCTCAGGGAAGCCGCCATTTCCCGGATTTTCGTCATCCGGTGCTTCATCCCGGACTTCGAAATGACTTCTCCGGTCGCTTTGTAGATTTCATCGCAGAGTTCAGTCAGGCTCGCTTCCGGGTACTGTTTGCGGATGTCCATCGCCGCACGGATCTTCGGCGGGATCTGCTCCGGGGCCATGAGCGTCTCAATGCGTTCAATGGCTTCGATCTGGCCATGCGCCGCCTTCAGGCTCTTCATCTCGTTGGCGAGTTCGCAGTTGTTCAGCCGGGACATCTGGTTGTAGAAATCCCGGGAAATCCGCAGGTCTTCAAACTGCAGCAGGGCATTGGAGGCATCGATCAGACGCAGGAAGTCGCCTATTTTGTCCCCGGCCTTGAGGTAGACCACCCACAGTCCCTTGCGTTCGGTGATCCTTGCTGACAGAAAAAACCGCTCCATGAGTTTCTGGATGCTTTCGGCCAGTCCCCGGTGTGTCACGGAGATCTCCAGGTGATAGTTGGAGGTGCGGGGACTGTTGACGGAACCCGAGGCCAGAAAGCAGCCCTGGAGAAAGGCCCGGGCATTTTTCTCCGAGCGGATGAGGTCATAGTTCGGCTTCACATGCAGGCCCCTGTCATTCAGGATCCCCAGATCCTCCAGGATCCGGGACGCCCCCTGTTCGATGACGATGCGGTAAATGTTGTTTTTCTTCAGCCGCATCTTCTTCAGCACCGCCAGTCTGGGCTCCACGGTGTAGAGCCGCTTCACGAGGAGCCAGACATGCTTGGCCACACTCGCATTTTCCACCTGGAAGGACAGGTATGTCCCGTTGCGGTTCATGTGCAGGGCGGCTTTCACCAGCAGCAGGGCGGCCAGCTGGGCTTTTGCCTGGCGCTCATCCAGGTCGGCTCCTGCGATTTCCTGCTTGACGTCGTATGTGAAACTCAACCCAGTTCCTCCAGGATCTCCTGCACCACCTGCCGGACCGCTTCGGGGTCATGCCGGATCCGTTCATTGTCCGCGAGGGTGATCAGGGGTCGCTTCCACACTTCATAGCTCTGGGCTGTTTCGTCGGAATGCACCGGAAAACTGCCCATTCGTGCATAGCGCTCCAGGACATGGCTGCTGACTTCGGTGTCATTGAGCACCACCAGGTCGGCAGGGTTCTTGAAGCTGTGCTTTTCCAGCGCCCGGACATGGTCTTCCATGGTGTAGCCTTCGGTTTCTCCCGGCTGGGTCATGGCGTTGCAGAAGTAGATTTTCGGGCATGGATTTTCGTAAATGGCTTCCGGGATCCCGGGAATGATCAGATTGGGAATGACGCTGGTATACAGACTGCCGATGCCGTAAATGATGAGGTCGGCCTCGCGCAGCGCTTCCAGTGCCTTGTCATAGGGCTGAACATCCTGCTGGTAATAGACGTGTTCGATGGCGTTGTCTCTGGTGGGGATGTTTTTCTCCCCCCGGACCAGGGTGCCGTCCGCCATCAGCGCATAGAGCGTGGCGACATCCAGGGTGCAGGGCAGGATCGTGCCGTTCACACCCATGACCCGGGACAGTGATTCAATGGCGCCCATGAAAGATCCGGTGATGTCCATCATGGCCAGGAAAATCAGGTTTCCCAGGGAGTGTCCGCCCACGTCCTCCTGTCCCTCGAACCGGTAGTTCATGAGCTGCTGGAGGATCCCTGCGTTGTCGTTCTGTGCCATGGCAGTCAGCACATGGCGGATGTCGCCCATGGCCGGGACATTGTAGGCATTGCGGATCCGGCCGGTGCTGCCGCCGTCATCTGCCACGGTGACGATGGCAGTCACCTGGGCATCCTGGATTTTCTTCATGCCCGCGAGCATGCTGGAAAGTCCGGTCCCGCCGCCGAGCACCACGATTTTCTTCATCCGTTTTCCCCGCCTTCCACATCCCGGTGGCTCTTGAAGCAGCGATACTTGTCTTTGTAGCGGTCATACAGCCAGTTGGCGATGGACACGGAACGGTGCTGTCCGCCTGTGCATCCCACGCTGATGATCATGTTGGATTTGTTCTGCTTGTCGTATTGTTCGAGAACGTAATCCAGCATTTCTCCCGTGCGATGAATGTATTCCTGCGTGTCCTGGGATTCCATGACGTAGTCGTAGACCTCTTTGTCATTGCCGGTCTTGTTGCGCAGACTCGGTTCATAGAAGGGGTTCGGGAGAAACCGCACATCAAGCACCATGTCGGCATCCATGGGCATGCCGTGCTTGAATCCGAAGGACTGGAACGTCACTGTGAATTCCGGGCGGTCTGTGGATTTGAAGCGGTGACGCACACGGTTGATCAGAGCCTGGCTGGACAGCTTGGTGGTGTCCAAATGAAAGGTATTGTTCATGTTGGCCAGGATCTGGTTGAAGGACATGCGTTCCATTTCGATGGCGTCTTCCAGGGTCGTGGCCTGTCCCGAGGCGATCATGGGATGCTGCCGGCGGGTGAACCGGTAGCGAAGCAGCAGCTCTTCATCAGAGCAGTCCAGAAAGATGATCTGCAGGTCTTTGGCGATGTTGTCAAAGTAGTTTACAAAGCTTGTATAATCTGCCGCGGAGACAGACAGGGCGATGTTTTTATACCGGTCCTGTTCCTTTTCCAGGAGCTCCTGAAGCTGGGGAAGCAGTTCGCGCGGGAAGTTGTCAATACAGCAATAGCCCAGGTCTTCCAGGGCATTCATGGCCGAACTTTTACCGGCACCGGACATGCCGGTCACCAGCACGAGGTTTTCGTTCATATAAGCGTACCCCCTTTGGTCTGTATTGTAGCATGAGGCAGCCACTGAAATGCCCGGGTCCCTTTCGGGAACCCGGGCATTTCAGACGCTGCCTTTCGGGTTGTGGTGTGTCTGGCAGGTGCGGATGGCCTGTCGTCGAATGCGGGCAGGTTACAAAGGTTGTGCCTGAAGCATTACCTGCAGGGATTGCCTGTGGTCTTTATTCTACTCAGCGTCTGTATGGCGGGATTTGCCTCGCAAATCTGCCATACAGTGGCTGAGTCTGAGTCAGTCATCGGAGTTGCGGTCTTCGAACCGCTCAATGTCCCGTTTGCTGCCAATGATCGACAGCTTGTCCCCGGCCCGGAACCGGTAGTCCGGATCGAAGTTGGTCATGATGTCATTGTCGTGACGGATCGCAATGATGTTGATCCCGTATCTTGCGCGCGAATCGACCTCCGCCACGCTCTTTCCCACCAGAGTCGCCGGCACCTTCAGCGTGTGGATCTGGGTCTCGCCATCCAGTGTGAAGCATTCAATCTGGTCATTGTACATCAGCCGGTCCGCCAGTCTGGTCCCGGAATCCTTCTCCGGCTGCACCGTCATGGCCCCCATCTGCCGCAGGATCTTGGCCTGATCCTCGGAATTGGCCTTGGCAATGACTTTCTTCAGCCCCAGATCCGTCAGATACATCGTGGTCAGGATCGACACATCGAACGCCGAGCCGATGCACACGATTCCGCAGTCACAGTTTCGCACACCGATTTCATCCAGACTCTCCTTCGACATATGTTCCACCACATAGGCAAAGGCAGTCAGGTTCCGGGCCTCGCGGACTTTTTCCGCATCCCGGTCGCAGCAGATGATCGTGTATCCATATTCAGAAAGCTTGTCAGCCACAGCCATCCCGAACCGGCCCAGCCCAATGATTGCAAACGCGGCATCCTGTGGTGTTCTTCTCATACTACCGAATTCTCCTGTCTCTTTTCTCATCATTCATGCGGCTCAGCCGATCATGATGCTTTCTTCCGTAAAGTGCGCTTCGCTCTTTCCCTTGAACGCCAGGACCGTCGCGATCGTCAGCGGACCCAGACGGCCAATGAACATGCAGATCATGAGCACGATCTTGCTGGCAGGACACAGACCCGGGGTGATTCCCACGGTGCTGCCGACAGTCGCGAACGCACTCGTGACCTCCACCAGGACCGCGGACAGGGAAAGATCCCCCTCAAAGGCGAGGATCAGAATCGTGCCAATGGTGATCACCGTCAGGCCGTAGAAGAAAACGGTCAGCGCCTGTGTGAATACCACATTGGGGATCTTGCGGTAAAACACCTCATCGCGGTCTCCATTCATTGTACTGGAAACCGCCTTCATGGCCACTGCAAAAAAAGTCGTGGTCTTGATGCCGCCACCGGTCCCGCCGGGGTTGGCGCCGATGAACATCAGCACGGTGAAAATGAGCAGGGCGGCTTCGGTGAAATTCGAAAGCGGGTGCGTGTTGAATCCCGCTGTCCGGGCTATGACAGACTGGAAAGATGCTTCCAGCAGTGTCTGATCTGTGGTCCAGTACAGCAGTGCTGTGCCAAGCACGAGCAGCAGCACGGTCATCACAATGACGACTTTTGTATTCAGGGTATACTTCTTCCACCTGAACTTGCAGTGACCCATGTCCCACATCGCGAAGAACCCGAATCCGCCAATGATGACCAGTGCCATGGTGATGAGATTCAGCGGGACGTTGTGGGCATAGTGGAGCAGGGAGTCATAGCCTCCGAAGATATCGAATCCGGCGTTGTTGAATGCAGACACCGAATGGAACAGAGCATAGCCTGCAGCTTCCAGCGGCGGGTAATCTCTTACGAACACAAAGAAGCATAGGATGGCCCCGGTGACTTCGTAGATCAGCGTGAATCTCAAAAGGATCTTCAGGAAATTGATCAGACCGCCCACGCCGGTGAAGTTCATTGCCGTGGACAGGACCTGTCTGGCTTTCAGGCCGATTTTCCGTCCCATGATCAGGGTGATCATGACAGACAGCGCTGCCACACCCAGGCCGCCGATCTGGATCAGCACTCCGAGAACCGTGCGGCCGAAGAGATTGAAGGTGTCGCCCGGCGGAACGGTGGTGAGTCCCGTCACGCAGACCGCGCTGCAGGACACAAACAGCGCATCGAGGAAATGGACATGCTGCCCGGGGTTCCAGGATACAGGCATTGCCAGTAGAACGCTGCCGATGAGGATGACAGCGAGGAATCCAAGGGAAAGAAGTCGCGGGGGTGTCAGATCACGGATGAACCGTCTGAATCTGTATATCATCTGTGGTCTCACCTGCCTTTCGTTCAGTATTATACTCATCTGCGGCGGAATTGTTCTTGCGATGTCCTTTGTTTTTGCGGATAATCACCAGAGAAGGTGATGAAATGGGACCCATTCTGTATCTGGATATTGATGGTGTACTTGCCAGGCGGCAGCCGCTGCCGCCGGTTGAGCTGGATAAAGCCCTGCCAGCCAGGCTGGCGGAAGACCTGAACTGCGGCGCAATCAGGCGCCTGGATCCGGTGCTGGTCAATGAAGTCGTTCACGGATTCGATGCCCGGGCCTGCCAGCTGATACGTCAGATCTGCGAGGAATGCAGTGCGGGGATCATCATCACGAGTTCCTGGCGCCATGTGTTTTCTCCCCAGGAACTCAAGGCCATTCTCTCCATCGTGGGACTTGGAGACTATGTACTGGGTTCAGTGCCTGGGGGAATCAGCCGGCCGGAGGTCATCCATGCCTCTCTGGAGGAACTGGGAACCGCGGATTTCGCTGTGGTGGATGACATGGACATGCGTCATGACTTCGGTGTCCGGAGTGTCGTTCCAGAGGCGGTTTTTGATGAAGTCTGTGCCCGAAAAGTGCGCAGATTATTCAAAATATACGGTCATTAGGCGCATTCTGCGCCTTTTTTTGTTACGATTGAACTGGTGAACCATATGAAAAAGAAGCGGAGGATCTTTATCCTGGCCCTTCTTTCTCTTTCCGTGATCCTGATTGCAGCCGGGATCCTGGCACGTCAGGTCTATCCCACCATGTATATTGCGCCTGCCGGCAATTCCCTGTCGGTACAGGTCCCTTCAATGGAGAATGGTGAAATCCGCGAAGATACCGTCACACTGGTACGGGGTACAGCTGTAAAGCTGCGCAAGCGCGGAACCGATACATCCATGGTGGAATATGAAGGAAAAACCCTGGAGGTTCCCTCATCCAGTCTGTCTAAAACCTATGCAGGCTGTGTGCAGGTTCCTTCGGTCTTCGTGCGGACACGCACGGAACTTCGGAAAGAAAAGAACGGTCCGCTTTGCCAGGTTGCGGCTGAAAAAGGGGAAGAGCTCAAGGTCGTGTCGGCAAGCGTTCAGGATCTGGATTCGGAAACGGGGATGGTGAACTGGTATGAAGTGGTCCGGGGGGATGAAACCTACTGGATCCCCGGGCAGTACGTGGAACCGGATGAAGAATCGGTTCATGCCTGGGATGAACCCAATGTGGCAGTATCCGACTACTGGAATGCTGCGTATGGAGAAGGCTATTCGACAGATGCCTTTGTGGCACAGGAGGACTGGAAGCCGGCCCAGAAAGTGGATTTTGCGGACAATCCCCGGAAGGATGACGTCCGTGGTCTTCACGTGACGCTGGAACAGCTTGCGGCAAATCCCGACTACTATCTTTCGCTGAAGGACAGAACAGACCTCAATGCCCTGGTGGTGGAGCTCAAGAACGAAGGCGGGCTGGTGGAGTATGAGTCCCCCGCAGCCGCCAAGTGGCTGGACACCGGATATCAGGGACTGTCCCTGGAGCAGCTCAGGGAGCTGGTCAGGCAATTCCAGGATGCGGGATACTACATGATCGGACGCATTTCCGCCTTCAAGGATCCGGTTTTCGCCACAGCGTATCCGGAGGAAGCCATTCAGACCACAGACGGGCAGCTGCTGGAAATTGCACAGAGCACCTGGGCAAGTCCCTATTCCCGGAGGGCCTGGGAATACAACGCCGATCTGTGTGAAGAAGCCGCCGGACTCTTCAATGAAGTGCAGCTGGACTACACCCGGTTCCCGGAAGGGCTTGCGACGATGCAGGGGGAAGTGGAGCTGCACAACACGTATGATGAAAGCAAGGCCTCGGCCATTCAGCACTTCACGCAATATGTCCGGGACCGTGTTCATGAACATGACGCCTATCTCTCTGTGGATGTCTTTGCGCAGGTGCTGACGGCCATGGATGACCAGGACCTGGGGCAGTATGTGCCCGGGCTATGCATCGCGGCAGACTATGTCTCACCAATGCCCTACCCGGATCACTTTGTGAACGGGTCCCTGGGTGTGGAGAATCCTGCCATGGAGCAGGGAGAAATGCTGAAGCGCTACTCACAGATCGCCCAGTCAGTGTATGCGGATGACGACCAGTACCGGCCATGGCTGCAGGGGTATTCCAATACCGCGCAGGATGTGCAGGACCAGATCCGGGCAGTGGAAGAAACCGGATTCAAGTCATGGCTCATCTGGTGCAGCAATGGCGATACAGAGATCGTGGAGCCGCGTGTCAAGGGCATGAAAACCGTGACCGGGAAGCAGCCGGAAGACAAAACGGCTGACAAAACAGAATAAAACCGAAAACCGCAGGTGCCGGTTTCCTGCAGAGGAAGCCTCACCTGCGGTTTTGTCGTGGTCTGTGACCAGCGTATGGTCTGTATCAGGTAGATGTATTCTGTCTTGTCTGACTAAAAAAGACACCCGGATGCGTGCTTACCCGCGGTCGACGAATTTACAAGACGCTTAAGTATACTGCTCGATATCGCGGGCAGTCAGTGCATTGCTGCCTGCACACTTATTAAACCATGCGTTTTTTTTCAAAACGACTGCCATCCTTCTTCGGATCACAAACTCCGTTTTCTGATTCTCAAGAGTCCTGCTGCATGCAGTCGGTTTCCTCTTTTCTCATCAACATCACAATCCAGCGCAGTCCACCATCATCTCAAATGGGGATCCTGGCTATCGGATTCCTCTTTCCTCATCAACATCACAATCCTGCACAACCCTCCGTCACCCCTAAACATTGGTGGTGACGTCCGTATTCACGACCGGCACCACCAATGTTTGTGCTATCCTTTGTAGTATGGATGACAGAAAAATATACCGGAAAGCCCGCAATCACGTTGTGTGGCACCTCATCTTTTACTTCCTGCTGGTCTGCGTATTCGTCATCGGCACGGACCTGGTCCTGAACCTCGACTTCCTGAAGTTTGCGGAAACCGGTCAGCACCAGACTTTTATCCTGGTCTCTCTGATCGAAATCTTCCTCTGGCTGCTCCTGTTTCTGGGGCTATCCACCGGCCAGAAATGGGTGCGGTGGCTGTACTGGGTGATGTATCTCCTGGAAGTGGCTTCCTTCTGGATCCCGGTGCGGGCCATGATGAATGACTGGACTCACATCTTTGTGTACCTCACCTGGATGTTCTGCCTGTTCATCAAACTCGCGATCCTCATGCAGACCGGTCTGTACTTTCACCAGAACCGCTGGGCGAGGGTCTATTACGACCATGTGCTGGAAGTCTATGACGATGATCCGCTGGATGACGCGCGTGCTGTTCCGGCGCGGACCATTGCCAGAACACCGGCAGCGGCTTATTCAGCCTGCCAACCCAGCCGAAGCAGCACAGGTACGCCAGACAGCTGCGGTGCAGCATCAATCCATGGACGCCATTCCCGAGGAAAAGCCTCTGACCTGGCCCCAGGTTTCAGTGAGACTGGGCATCTGCATCTATGGCGAACTGGTGGTGTTCCCGATCTTCGTCCAGATGTTCCAGGGCTGGTTCTCGAGCCTGGATATGCGCAGTGTCTTTGCGACCCGCGATATGTTCCTGCTCTGCATCTTCACCGCCTTCATCTGGACCATTCCTGTGTTCTTCCTCTACTACTCTCAGAAAGGTACCCGCCGCGTGATCTATGGTGTGATCGCCGCAGAGGCCCTGTTCTCGGCCTGCTTTGCGACCCGGCTCATGGCCTACCATGACACCGGTCTCTATCCTGACCGGGTCTTCATCCTGTTCATACTCCTGGACATCATCCGCTATGGCCTCATCGGTGCAGTCATCTCGCCTGTACTCATGGGCAAAGCCAAACGCGATCCCCATCACCGGCAGGATATGGGACTGCGTCTGGACCAGGCCGACTTGCCTGATCTGGAGCCGGAGGATGACTATGACGAGGACGAAGACGAGTACGAGGAATGAGTCTCCCGCTTCATGTTCGGAATCAGAAAAAGCCATGAACCTGCATCAGCCCAGACGGGACTGCTTCGGTTCATGGCTTTTTGCTTTGCTGTTTTCCGTGACGCCATTCACGGAAGGGTGCTGTCCCCGAACTCAGCCGGCAGGCACCGGAATCCGTCGGAATCAGTTCCCGGCTTCGGTGTCGACACCAAAGGCTTTCATCAGCGCCGGGAAATCTCCATGCGGCCACTGGTCTGTACCCAGGTTCTTCCGGTCAATGAGATGTTCGGTCAGCAGAAACGTCTGCATGCCCAGGGAACGGGCAATCATGTCTTCACTCGTATCATTGCCGATCATGATGCACTTCGCCGGATCCAGTTGATTTCGCTCCAGGATCTCTGTATAGTACGCCGGATTCGGCTTGCACCGTGTGGAGTTTTCATAGGTTGTGATATCCGCAAAGATCGCCGGATCCACGCCCGCCCACTGCAGGCGCTGTCTGACGGCGGTTTCCGGAAAAATCGGGTTGGTGGCCAGGATCAGGCGCCAGCCCTGTTTCTTCAGTTCCTCCAGAAACGCACCGGTTCCCTCGCGTCTTGGACAGGCCGGCTGTGCGGCATCAAATCCCGTCCGGTAGAAGGCATCGAAGTCTTCCTTATGAGCGGAAATCCCCGGGAACCGGTTCTCCATGAGCTCCCACAGCCGCGTTTCATTTGTCTCATCAAGGTCATTGCCGACCATCAGCCCCACGGACTCCCAGAGCGTTTTCTGCATCAGCGCCGGATCGTACCGGTCGGCAAAGGCCTGGGACAGGGCGTGCATGTAGAGCTTCACGAACAGCTCTTCGTCCATGGGCAGCAGCGTGCCATCCAGGTCAAAAAGCAGAGTATCGGCGCGGGAAACATCCAGTTCCGGCGCAGCCTGTGTTTCAGCCAGGTGCTTGTCAGTCATTGTCATGGTTCCATTATACGGACCGTCCCCGAAATTGCCCGCAAAAAACCGGCAGTCATCCCGCTGCCGGTTTTCTCTGTATCTGTATGTGAGTTATGTCTTTCTGCCCGATGGATGAAGCGCGTCCTTCTGACAGACTGCCGCCATCGAACTTTACAGACTGCTGGATATTACTGGATTTCGTGATTTCTGGCCAGCATTTCGGCGTGGTCCGAAATCCGCTCATATCGCCGGATGCAATCCAGGCAGGCAACCGCATGGCTTGCCTTCATGGTACCGGCATCCATCTGGTCGAGAACCTGCTGGCGCAGTTCCTTCTCCAGGGCATCCACGGCCTCTTCCTGCTCCAGGGCTTCATCCACGCGTTCATGACGCGCCAGTTTCAGCGTCCGGGCAGCGCTGCGTGCGAGCTTTTTCAGGCCTTCCTGACAGCTCTCGCAGTCCCCGTCTGCCTTGCCGCGGATTGCCGCCACCTGCACGCTGAGTTCCATGATCCGGGAGATGTCCGTCAGGGACATCATATCGCGTTCACTCCGCTGATGTTCCCCCTGGCTCATCACCGAGGTGTTCAGCCCCTGCAGTGCTTCCGTGATATCCTGCCGCATCTCCTCGACAGATTTCTGGCGGTCTTCCAGTACCTTTTCAGGGGATTCTGCGGATTCCTTCACCGCCTCCTGGGCGATTTTGCTCATGGCATAAATCTGCGATTCAATGGCCTCCAGCGCAAGCGCAGGCGCTTCACCCATACGGGGATCCAGGCGCACAAATGCTCCCTTCTTTGTCTTCCCGGCCGCCGGAACAAGCTGTCCGGACAGTTTCACCAGCCAGCCCGCGAACGGGAACAGCATGATGGTGCACAGAACATTGAAGCTCGTGTGGAACACTGCCAGTTCCGTACCTGTCACATTGGATTGTGCAATGGCCGGGTTGAACAGGAAGAATCCCCAGAGGCAGAGTCCGATCACCACCGAACCGATAACATTGAACAGCAGGTGGATCACCGCTGCCCGCCGGGCGTTCCGGTCTGTGCCGATACAGGAAAGCAGAGCCGTTGCGCAGGTACCGATATTCTGTCCCAGGGCAATGAACGCCGCCGCTCCCCAGTTCACGACACCGGCCATCGCCAGTGTCTGGAGAATACCCATGGAAGCCGAGGAAGACTGAATGATGGCAGTGACCACGGCACCGGTCAGCAGTCCGTAAATCGGGTTGCTGCCCAGGAGGCGGAACGCATCGGCAAACACCGGTTCATCGGTATACGGCGCAATGGCCCCGGACATGGAATCCAGGCCCATGAACAGGATACCGAAGCCGATCAGAATGTGTGCCACGTGTTTCAGCTGTTCTTTTTTGGCCGTCAGCAGGCACACCGTCCCGGCGAAGAGGAACGCAGGTGCGATCATGGAGGGTTTCAGGAAGGCGCTCCATTCCCCCATGGATACGATCCACCCGGTCATCGTGGTACCGATGTTGGCACCCATGATCACGCCCACGGCCTGCTGGAGGGTCATGACGGAGGCGTTCACGAATCCCACCACCATGACTGTTGCGGCACTGGAGGACTGAATCAGTGCGGTGACCGCCGCACCGGTGAAGACAGCCGCCAGCCGGTTTCCTGTCAGGAACGCCATCAGTTTCCGGGCACGGCTTCCCGCTGCCTGCTGCAGACCTTCCGCCAGCAGGTGCATACCGTAAATAAACATGCCCAGGCCTCCGGCGAAGGCGAGTATGGATTTCATGATCTCCATGATAAATTTCCTTTCCTCAGACTCTCAAATCGGTCTGGTCTTTGACTTCAGTATAGAAAAGACCGGGACCGGTCATTGTAAGGTCTGTGTAAAGTCTTTCCGCCAGTGTGCGGTCAAGTCCGCCCGGATTTCCTGTAGGCGGTTTCAAAGGGATTCACATCGGGCATTCCCCGGCACAGCGATCCTTCTGGTGAGTCTGGCTGACAGCCATCGACAGCATCATGGTCTGACCTCTGCAAAAAGAGACCGGATCTCTCCAGTCTCTTCAATTACCGGTCTCTATTTCATCTCTTCGATGATCGACGGACGCCAGTTCTCGTTGGGTTTTACATCCAGCAGCTGGCATACTGTCGCAGCGATATCGGACAGACCCATGTCATCGTCGTGCTTCAGCTTCACATCCGCACCGTAGACAATGAACGGAACCTTGTTCAGGGTGTGGCTTTTCTTGGCTTTGTGGACTTTTTCGCCTTCCTTGGGCTTGTCGTACATTTCATCCGCATTGCCGTGGTCGGCAGTCACCAGCAGGATGCCGTTGACTTTTTCCACAGCCTTCAGGATCCGGCCCAGTGCCAGGTCCACGGCTTCCACGCCAATGATCGTGGCTTCCAGGTTTCCGGTGTGGCCGACCATGTCGCCATTGGGGTAGTTCGTGCGCAGGAACTGGTACTTTCCGCTTTCGATGGCTTCGATCAGCTTGTCGGTGATTTCCGCAGACTTCATCCAGGGACGCTGCTCAAAGGGAATCACGTCACTGTCCACCTGCACATAGGTTTCCAGGTCTTCGCTGAATTTCTCGGAGCGGTTGCCGTTCCAGAAATAGGTTACGTGACCGAATTTCTGGGTCTCGGAAATGGCATACTCGTTGATGCCTTCCTTCACCAGCTGCTCGGTGAGGGTGTACTTGATTTTCGGGGGTTCCGTCAGGTAGCGCTTCGGGATGTTCAGGTCTGCATCATACTGCAGCATGCCTGCAAAGTTGACATCCGGCTTGTTTCCGCGGTCGAACTTGTCGAATTCTTCGCCTTCGTCGAATGCGCGGCAGATTTCCTGGGCGCGGTCGCCACGGAAGTTGAACAGGATGACAGAGTCACCGTCTTCGATCAGGCCCACAGGCTGTCCGTTTTCCGCAATGACAAACCCCGGCAGGTCCTGGTCCACGACACCGGTCTCGTTCCGGTAGGTTTCAATGGCTTCGGTTGCGTTCGCAAACTGACGTCCCTTGCCGTGAACGTGAATGTTCCAGCCTTCTTCCACCATGGGCCAGTTGGCTTCATAGCGGTCCATGGTGATCTGCATGCGTCCGCCGCCGGAAGCGATCCGGGCATCGAAGTCTGCATCGTTGAGGCCATTCATGAAGTTTTCGATTTCATCCACATAGGTCAGCGCACTGGTTTCCGGCACATCGCGTCCATCCAGCAGGATGTGTACGCGGACTTTCTTCACGCCTTCCGCCTTGGCTTCCTTGATCAGGGCTTCCAGGTGCTTGATGTGGGAGTGCACGTTTCCATCCGACAGCAGGCCGATGAAATGCATCGCGTGACCGTCTTTGGCGCCTTCCACGAGTTCCTTCCAGGTTTTGGACTGGAACAGCTCGCCGGATTCAATGTTCTCGTTGACGAGCTTCGCACCCTGAGAATAGATCTGGCCGCAGCCGATGGCGTTGTGGCCGACTTCCGAGTTGCCCATGTCTCCGTCAGTGGGGAGGCCGACAGCCAGGCCGTGTGCACGCAGCTCTGTGTGCGGGCAGGTTTCCCACAGCATGTCCAGTGTGGGTTTGTAGGCCATTTTCACGGCGTTGCCCAGTGTCTTGTCAGACAGACCGATACCGTCCATCACGACCAGAATGACAGGTCTTTTTTCCATTATTCAGTTTCCTCCTGTTGAATTTACCCTCACATTATACCGCAGTGTCGGGCTTCATGGAATGCACAGGGCCCCCGCCGCACTATGATGAAAGAAACAAGGAGGCATGACATATGACCTATCAATACCCGGCAGCGGTGTTCGAAACCGAAGACGGATGGACCGCTGTGTTCCCGGATCTGGATGGCCTGACGGTATCCGCAGCCACCATGGAAGGGCTCATGGAAGCCTGCAGGGAAGATATGCAGGCGTTTCTCTTCGCACAGAAAGCACAGGGGGCACCGCTGCCCCAGGCTTCCGGTGATATCACGGCACAGGACGTGATCCGCCGGTATTCCCTGCCCTATGCCAGCGGGAACATGGAAGAAATCACCGTCGAGGCATAAATTCAGATCTGTACCATTCTGATGATGAAAACCGGCTG
>OFGX01001352.1_pt1 | contig 14910 bp, 13 predicted proteins | sample 1521831 | NCBI WGS metagenome assembly OFGX01 (sample SAMEA3504080, study PRJEB24116) | mouse gut metagenome | biome: mouse gut; feature: mouse-associated habitat; material: faeces | place: Denmark | collected 2011
CTTCTTTGCGGCTTCATTGAGCTGAACCCCTTCATGGAACCAGATCTTCCGCTCCGGAGCGTCTCCGGCCGTCTTTTGGACGGTCATTTCAAAAACCTTTGTAAAAAAATCCAGATACCAATCTAGTCGGTCTACAGACAGTGCGATGTGATGCAGCGTATACTTCATAAAAATCTCTCCTTTTCTAAGTACTCTCCCTCTCCACAAGCGAAGACTGATAAACCAGGTGCCGGGGGCCGGCCTTATGCTCTTCGGGGGAATCAATCTCTTCGATCGTCATAAGCGCAGCCTTCACTCCGATCTCGTGGGCGGGCATTTCCATGGAGGTCATGGCCGTTTCCAGCATTCCTCCTATGATGTGTCCGGTCAGGCTGATGACACGGATCTGCTCCAGGCGCCGTCCTTGTTCCTTGAGCGCGCGGAGCGCTCCGATCCCCTGCACATCGGCGGCGGCCATGATGGCGTCCAGCTTCGGATTGGTTCCCAGCAGCTCCAGGGTGCAGTCATAGCCGTATTCCAGACTGTGTACACTTGCGGGCTGAGGGGAGACAGCCGAGGTTTCAGAAAGGCCGAGCTCAGCCAGCGCTTTGCGGTATCCTTCATAACGGTCCCGATAGGGGGTGATCTGCATGGAGCCGTTGATCAGCCCGATCTCCCGGCAGCCCTTGGACGCCAGATACTTCACCGCTTCATAACCGCATGCCTTGTAGTCCACGACGATGCTGCTGATCAGAGGGTCCTGCTTTCGGACGATCTGGGTGCAGGCCAGGCCGCTGGAATGGATGTCGCGCACCAGGCGGGTATTGCGCCCGGTTCCGGCGATGATCAGCCCGTCGATAAAACCATTTCTCAGCCGGTTCAGGCATTCCTTTTCCACCTTCGGGTTGTCCTCCGTGTGGCAGATCAGCGTTGCGTAGCCATGCTTCCGGGCTTCCTCCTCAATCCCCTGGGTGATCTCCGCAAAAACGGTCATGATCAGGCGCGGTATCACAACACCGATGGTATTGCGTTTCCCCTGGCGCAGGCCCTTGGCGAGAAGATTGGGCTGATAGCTCAGCTCTTTCACGGCGGCAAAAATGCGGGCCTTGGTGTCAGGATGTACATAAGATGTGTTGTTCAAAGCCCTGGATACGGTGCTGACATCGACACAGGCCAGCTTTGCTACGTCCTTTAAAGTAGCCATTTGACACCTCCATATTGTGAGCACTCCCGGGAACTCTTTGCATCCGGATCTGTGAGAATGCTCATTGTAAATTACAGCGCCTTATCAGCTGTAAATAATCGCGTCAATTATATAATGAAAAACCAGCGGGATGCAAGGATTAATCTGGTGAAAAGTGCACAAAAAACAAAGCGGAAAACAGTGGAAAATACACAAAATATGCAATTTTTTGTAGGATTCATGCAACAATTTGCAGGCATGGGCAAAAGCATTGACGGTCAAAAAGGAACATGATATAAAAGACCCATAAGATATACAGACGTTTGGATGTCGTAAAGAAAAACAGATGCGCAGATGTTTTTTTGAAACTGGTAACCTGGAAAAAAACAAAAATGATCAATGTGAAGAAAAGGAGAACTATCATGGCTAAAGTAAAAAATTTCAAGACAATTTTCCCGGCAGTATCCGTACCGTTAAATGATGATTATTCTATCAATGAAGAAGAATTTCGTACATACCTCCGCTGGATCAAGAGCTTTTATGGAAAAGGGATTGAGGGACTTGTGTGCAACGGGCATACAGGTGAGATCACAGGCTTGAGCCGTGAGGAACGCAAACGTGTCGTTGAGATCTGCTCCGAGGTGTGCGGCGACTGCATGACCATCATTTCCGGAATCAACTGTGAAAATACAATTGAAAGCATCGAGATGGCAAAGGAAGCAAAGGAAGCCGGCGCTGACGGGATTCTCCTGATGCCGCCCCACATGTGGCTTCGTTTCGGTATGCACAAGGATGCTCCCTATGAATATGTAAAGGATGTAGCGGAGGGCGCTGACATTGACATCATCATCCACCTGTATCCGGCGACAAGCAAGGCGTTTTACCCGGTAGAGACATTGATCAAAATGTGCAAAGAGATCGACCATGTAAAATGTATCAAAATGGGTACCCGTGTGACTTCCATTTACGAGCACGACGTACGCCTGCTCCGTCAGGAATGCCCGGATATCTCCCTGATCACCTGCCACGACGAGACGCTCTGTGTAAGCTGGTTCCCGGGAATGGACGGCGCGCTGATCGGTTTTGCGGGATGTGTTCCGGAGCTGATCTGCCCGGCAAGGGAAGTATTTGCAAATCCGGACAAGCACACTCTGAAAGAGGCGCAGGACTGGTCCGACCGTATTTATCACATTTCACAGGCAATCTACGGAGGCGGACAGCCGTCAGGCGAAGCTCACGCAAGGCTGAAGGAAGCGCTGGTACAGAGAGGAATCTTCAAGTCCGGCCTGATGAGAAAGCCGGTTCTTCCGCTGAACCAGGAGGAAAAGGACTGGATCGCGATGGGCTTAAAGAACAGCGAGCTTCCCAAGGTTGACATGACGCAGTTTGAGAAATAAGATAAGAGCTTGAATTATGCCGGTGTATTGACTATGATTCGGTCGGTACACCGGTTTTAAGGAGAAAAAACAATGTCTAATGAAAATCACGTTGCGGGAAACGATGGATTCGATCCTTCCAAGGTTCAGAAGCTGTCATTCACCGAGATCCTGAAGCGGATCGGCCCGGGGATCATCCTGACAGGCGTCGTGATCGGCCCGGGAAATATTACCACATCGGCGATGATCGGCGCGAATTATGGTTACGGGCTGCTTTGGCTGATCATACCGATCCTGCTGATGGGAGTTACATTTATGCTGACTTCCTATCGTATATCTATGCTGACGGGAATGCCGATCCTGCATGCCATCCGCCACTATTACGGCGGAGCTGCGGCCGGGTTCTGCGGAATTGCGCTGTTCCTGTCATGCCTGTTTTTTACCCTGGGAAATGTATCCGGAACCGGAGCGGGCATGAACCTGATCTTCGGCATCAACTGGAAGTTGGGCGCCCTGATCATGCTTGCGGTTCTCCTGGGGCTTTATTTTTCAAAGGGCGTCTACTCAAAGGTGGAAAAAGGCATCATGATCTGTATCGCCGGCATGATTCTCGCATTTTACGCGACGCTTGTAGCGACAGGAGGCCCGGCCTGGGGCGAAATGGGCAAGGGGCTTGTCAAGTGGAGTCTGCCTGAGGGCAGCATGACGACTGCGCTTGCCTATATCAGCACCAACGCGGCGGTGACGGCCGGAATCTACGGAACCTATCTTGGCGCAGAGAAAAAATGGAAAAAAGAGGATTTGTTTAATGGGGCAATGAAATGGGACGCAGTGGCGCATATTGTGACTGTGATCCTGATCTCCGGTGCGATCATGCTGGTCGGAGCAATCGTTCTCAATCCCCAGGGAATCGCGATCCAGGCGCCGGCACAGCTTGCCGAACTGCTGGTTCCGTTTCTCGGAGGGGCGGCAAAGTATGTGATGGGGATTGCGCTTCTGGGCGCCGGATTTTCGTCACTGCTTGGAAATACCCAGCGGGGAATGGTGCTTTTGAGCGCCGGATTTGATAAGGACGTAGCGCTGGAGTCCAAGATCATCCGCTGGGGATGTGTGGCCAGCCTGGCGTTCGCGTGTGTGATCTGTTTTATCTATGACGGATCGCCTACACAGCTGATCTTTATCGCCAATATCGCAACATCCATTGCAACACCGGTAGCGGGTCTGTTCATCATGCTGATGTTCTGGAAAACCGAGGTTCAGGGCGGGCTGAAGCCGCCCCGCGTACTGCAGGTGCTTATGACGGTCAGCTACTGCTTTACACTGCTTATGACAGTATCGGCGCTCGGCAATTATATTCCGAAGCTGATCCAGTCGTTTTCTAAATAAAAAAAGAACTGCTGCCTTTCATTGATGGGCAGCAGTTTTTGAAATCGGGAATCATCACCTGGCGGATTTCCCAGGATGCGCATTCTTTTCCCACCATTTTTGGATAAACTTCGTTTTCCAACTGTCCTGGACATAGACGCACCTCCTTCTCTTGCAACTATTCACGGCCTGTGTATGGTTAACTTTTGCTTGTCTAAGTTTATGATATCCTTATTCAGATGATTTGTCACTGCCTTGACTATAGAAATCCCCGGTATTATAATGAATAATGTTGCTGCTCACGCCCTCTGGGTGCTCACAGCAACGAAATATCATCTGCAATTGGGAAGGGAGTATTGGCATTGATTTCATATCGTACATACCTGGTTTTTGAGTTTGATGAACGGGAGACGATTAAGAATATAACCGATCATGTAGAGATGATCCTGGAGGAAAGCAAGGTACGGGAAGGTCTGGTTCTGGTTTCGGCACTTCACACGACGTCGGCGGTTTTTATCAATGATGATGAGGAAGGACTGATACAGGATACGCTGGAATATCTGGAGAAAACCATACCGGATCATAAGGTCCCGTACTACCGCCACAACAAAAGCGAGAAGGACGCGCCGGCACATCTGAAAAGAAATGCGGTGGGGCGAAGCGAGACGATCTCCGTAACGGACGGAAGGATGGACCTGGGAAACTGGGAACAGATTTTCTATGCTGATTTCAACGGAAACCGGAAGAAGAAGCTCTGTATCAAAATTATAGGGGAATAAAAAAGAGTCTGCGGGCTCTTTTTTTTATTCCCGCGAAGCAGCGGGCCAGGCAGCCGCATGGATATTTGACTTAAAAAATGATGCCTGTAAAATGGTATATTTTGTACAATCCATTTTACTTGCTTTATAATGAAAACCAAAAGAAAGTGTACAATGTGCTGCAAAATAAAGAATGAAAAATGGGCAGTATGTACACATATACAGCAAAAAGACGAAAAAAAGGTGGAAAAAGCGAATTTGCTTGTGCAAAAGAACTATGCTATTATGAAGCTACTTTCAGCCGGGTTGAAAAAATACAAGAAGTGAGGCAGAACTTATGCGAGAAAATTTTGATGTGATAGTAATTGGCGGCGGAACCACTGGAACGGGTGTGATCCGCGACCTCGTACTTCGCGGCTTTCCAAATTCCCTTTTGCTGGAACGGGACGACCTGGCGGCAGGAACGTCAGGCGGATGTCATTCGGCGCTGCACGGCGGAGCGCGCTATGCGGTTTCGGATATCCAGACTGCCAGGGAATGCCTGCAGGAAAATCAGATTTACCGCAGGATTGTACCCCAGGTCGTTGATCCCACAGATGCGATCTGGGTAGCAAAAACGGATGAGCAGTTGGAATTTGCCGAGAAGTGGATGAAAAATGCGGATGAAATAGGTCTTCCTTATGAGATCATCTCCGTGGAGGAAGCAATCAGTGAAGAACCGCTCCTGTCAAAGGATATCCGTTTTGCGCTTAGAACCATTGATACCGGATTTGATCCGTTCAGGCTGTGCATTGCCCAGGCGTATGATGCCAAGATGAAGGGCGCTGAAATCCGTACCCATCAGGAAGTGATCGGTATGCTGATGGACGACAGCCGCGTGGTCGGCCTTCGGGTGTTAAATAAGAAAGAAAACCACATTTATGAGGTTTATGCGAAGCTTGTCATCAACGCAGCGGGGCCGTGGTGCTCCCAGATTACGGAGATGGCCGGATTTGCGATTCCCATGAAGCCCAATAAAGGATCTACCGGAATCTACAGTATGCGGCCGACCAAGACCCTGATCGGGATTCTGCGTACCCCTGCGGACGGCGACGGGCTGGTCAGCCAGGGCTTCCAGAATACGGCGCTTCTGGGAACATCGTCGGTGGATGTAGACGATCCGGACGATGCAGATCCGGGAATGGATGAAATCAAGATTATGGAGGATTCCGTCGCGGAAATCATACCAGGGCTCAGGGAGGCAAGGATGCTGAGACTGTGTACCGGAGTCCGTCCCTTATATACCACGGGCCAGGAGACAGGGCGCAATATCAGCCGTGGGATGTTCCTTCTGGATCATGAGGAGATGGAAGGGGTATCTGGAATCATCACGATCACCGGGGGAAAATATGCGACGGCCCGCCTGATGGCGGAAGAAGCAGTGAATCTTGCCTGTGAGAAACTGGTGGGCAGGGTGGTGCCGTGTACCTCCGACAAGGAATTGATCTATGGCGCGACGACCAGGGAAGAGGCGGAAAAGGAAGCCCAGGAAATCCATGAGACATACCATATTTCCCGGTATGCGGCGCACAAATTTACCGCACGCTACGGAATGTTCGCAAAGAAGATTCTGGAACAATATCCGCAGCAGGCATATGTCATCGACGACGCGGTACAGATGATCGGTTCGGAGGTGTGCTATGCGTTCCAGGAGGAAGATGTGGAAGACTTCAAGGATCTGCGGCGACGTACACGGCTCGGCATGGGACAGGAGCAGGGAACTTTTTCCATCTACAAAGCAGGCGGTATTGCACAGCAGGAGCTGGGCATGACCCCGGCCGAATCCGAAAAGTGCGTCCTCGGGTATGTAGACGAACGCTGGAAAGGGATCTATTTTGCGGCTCAGTACGGAGATCAGCTCCCATTATCAGAACTGATGCAGGAAATGTATATCGGTATGGGCAGTTATGACATATTAAGAATAGGATAAGGAGGGCCGGTCATGAGTGTAAAGAAAAGCGATGTTCTGGTCATAGGCGGCGGAACGGCTGCATGTGCGGCAGCGGAAGCCATCCTGCAGGCCGGAAAGAATGTAACCATGGTATTCCCGAACGGCGGCAGCAGTGAAGTCTCCGCCGGTTCAATAGATATTCTGGGAGTGGTTCCGGGTGAAGAACCTGTGATCTGCGGAGATTATAAGGAAGGAATCCCCGTGCTGCTGGAAAAATACCCGAATCATGTATATGCGAAATGCGCAGATGAACTGGAACAGGGTGTAAAGGCATTGGTATCCCTTGCGGAAGCCGGGGGCTGTAAGCTGAGAGGATTTGACGGAAAAAATGTATGGATTCCGAATATGCTGGGGACATTTTCTATAAATGCATATGTTCCGGAAATGTCGGGCGACGGGGTACTGATTCCGGGAGAAGAAAAGAAAGTCCTTGTAGTGGGCGTGAAAGGAAACGTAGCCTTCAACGCAAAGGCTGCGGCCATGTCTTATCAGCAGTACCAGAAAAAAATCGGAGGGAAGGCAGATTATTTTTCCGCGGAAATCCGGCTGACGGGCTGGGGGGACAGACGCAAGGTCAGCGACGGGGAGCTTGCGGATTATCTGGATACCGCCGAAGGGGCAGGGGAGCTGATCGCTTCGATCCAGACATTCTGCAGAAACAACCGATATCCTTTTGACCTGATCCTCTTACCGCCGGTTCTGGGATATGTACACGAACAGGAACTTCTGTCGGAGATCCGGAAAGCCTGCGGCTGCAAGGCGGCGGAGGTACAGGCTCTGGGAAATTCAGTGGTGGGCTATCGGTTTACCCGGGCTCTTTACAGAGGACTGGAGATGCGGGGAGCAAGGCTGCTCCGGGGGGCAAAGGTTACCGCTGTTTCGCCGGCGGAAAACGGAATCGAAGCAGAGTGTACGGTCGGCCTGACTGACCAGCTTCATCCGGGGGAGAAAGTCACGGTACACGCATCCTCCGCTGTTCTGGCTACGGGAGGCTTCGTAGGCGGCGGCACGCAGGACAGAGGTCTGGATCGAATTGCTGGATAAAAAGCTGGGCGGCATCACGGCGGATCTCCTGGACAGAGGCGCGGTCAGTACATCCGGACAGGAATTTTTGCGGATGGGTGCGGAAGTGAATGAGGACATGTCCGTGAAGGATGAGAAGTATAGCGGACGTTTGTTTGCCTGCGGCGGCGTTCTTGCGGGACACAATAGCGCAAGTGAACGCAGCGGGGCGGGAATCGCGGCGGCATCCGCATATCTGGCCGGAAAAAATGCGGCGTTGAACATATAAGGAGGTGGGAAAAGGATGGCAACACAAGACTTTTCAAAATTGTACTATCGGACGGCCAACTGCCTGACAAGTGACATCATAGCAGATTTTTCTCCGGTCAGCCGGGTACTGGGGGCGGACACATCTACAGGAATGGGGGTTGTGTTCACGGCGATGGGGACCCGGTTTGATATGCAGTATGTGGCGAAAGAAGCTTTTATGGCGACAGACAGCTACGAATCAGATACACGCAGTATTGATGATACCCCGGTTGCGGAGGTGATGCGCTATGTCCGCAGTGAAATCATTGCGGGAGGACATGTGCCGGAAGCGTATCAGGAATTGACGGAAAAGATTCGAAAAGGGGAGAGCGTCTACGCGCAATACCGTGTATTTAAAACAGGATGCGTGGGGAGCGACGTGCTGTTTTTAATCAGCCCCGCCGCAGAGGATGCCGCAAAGACTGCAGAGAATTTTATGGGATTTTCCAAAAAGCTGGGCAAAAGCTGCTTCTGCACGAATGAATATCAGGACTGCGGATACCTGCTGCTCCAGCTCGGGCAGACCGACGCGGCAAACGCGCAGGCAGAGGCAATGAAAGCAATGCTTGAAAACTACCGGGAGATCGTGACGGATGACAGCTATGTCCTGGACGCCCTTCTCATACAATTTCCGGAGCTTTCCGAAAAAATCAGATTCATAGATTCATTTATTTATGAAGGAAAAGAAGCGGTAAAGCAGGTAAAGGAAGATATCGTACTGCACGAGAGCGGGATTATCCAGCGTCTGTATCCCTCCCGAAGGGTGGACTATCAGAAGCTGTTGGCAGATGCAAATGTAATCCTGCCGAAGAGAAGCGGCTTCGATGTGACGGATTCAGGTCTGGCAGGGGGGCTTGGCCTGTATGAACCAAAGAACCTTACGGCAATCTCCGGCCGGAGGATGGCAGATCTGGTCAGACCGGAGCATGACGTGATTATGACCCCCTGCGCCTGCGAGGCTGCCGGCCTGAACTGCGCGGAAAAAGAGAAGGTCGTGACACTGCTCGACTACATATGTAAGTAAAATAATACACAGAAAACGGGTTGCAAACAATTGAAGGAGGAAACCAAAATGAAATATGATCCGAATATATTTAAGATGCCGGAGTCCATTGAGAAAGACCAGTATATCGTCTGCACTTATTTTTGCCAGGGGTATACATCCGACCTGCTGAACAAGGTGGGCTCTATGGCCATAGAACAGACGACAGGCACGTGGGCGCCGGTTCCGCTGGAGACGCCCGAAGTCAGGAGACGCCACGGCGGAAAAGTGATCGCGGTGCATGAAATCCCGTGCTATGAATTTGAAATGCCCGAAGCAAAGGGACAGGAGCGCATGGCAGTGTTCCAGATCGCGTTCCCGTTTGAAAATATGGGCGCGAACCTTCCCCAGGTACTGACTTCCGTGATCGGAAACATTTCCATGGCAGGGAAGCTGAAATTGATAGACATTGATTTCCCGAAGGCGTTTACGGACGGCTTCCAGGGGCCCAGGTTCGGCGTAGAAGGGCTGAGGGAGATCACGGGAGTGCCGAAGCGGCCGTTCATTGTCAGCATGATCAAGCCGTGTACGGGCGCAACGCCGGAAAACGCGGGCAAGCTGATCCGCGAACTGGCTATGGCAGGGATTGACTGGATCAAGGACGATGAGCTGTTCAGCGATACCGATTACTGTACGGTAAAGGCCAGAGTTAAAATTGCGGCTGAAATCCTGAAGGATGTGTATGAAAAAACCGGAAAGCGTGTGATCTATTCCCCCAATATCACGGACCGCCCGGACCGGATGCTGGATAAGGCGAAAATGTGCAGGGAAATGGGAATCCCGGGACTGATGATCAATGCGCTGACCGTGGGCTGGCCGGCAATGCAGATGATCGCGGAGAACGACGAGGTGGATCTGCCGATCCTGGCGCACCCGGCATTTGCAGGGGCGATGTATGAATCCCATTACTCCGGGATTTCCAGCCATCTGGTTCTCGGAAAGTTTATGCGTATGAGTGGCGCGGATCTTGTGATTTATCCGTGTGCATACGGGAAGGTGGACATCCAGCGGGAGAGATATATTCGGATCGCGCAGTCCCTCCTGACCGATTTCCGGGGCATGAAGCGTACCTTCCCGGGACCGGCGGCAGGGGTATACCAGGGCCTGATCCCCAATGTGGCGGACGATCTTGGAATGGACTTTTCCATCTCGGCAGGAGCGGCAATGCATGCCCACCCGATGGGGGCGGCAGCCGGAGTAGAGAGCCTGATCAAGGCGGCGGAAGCCACCGCGGAGGGCATCTCCCTGGAAGAGGCGGCAAAAGACTGCGAATCCCTTAAGGCGGCTTTAGACCTCTGGGGAATCGGAGTCCATCAGGACCTGTTTGATCTGAAAAAATAGGGAAGCTGTACAGGACAGATATGAAATAGAAGATGATGAAGAGAAAAAGAGTAGATCTGCATGTCCACAGCGGATATTCCAGCGACGGGACGTTCGGGGTGCATGAACTTTTTGCCCAGGCAAAGGAGCTCCATATGGAGGGGTTGGTGATCGCAGATCATGATACCTGGGAAGCCTGGGAGGAGGCAGAGCAGGAGTCAGAGCTCACAGGCATCCGGACGATTCCCGCACTGGAGCTGTCCTGTGTTGATGAAAGCAGGATGGTGCATATCCTGGGATATGGAATTGATACAAAAGGCAGCCACAGGCTGTCAGAGACGGTAAAACGGATTCAGCAGTCACGGATCGGCATTCTTCCCCAGATCCAAAGGAATCTGGAGAGGGAAGGGTTCTTTGTCGATATGGAAAGGGTCAATCAGCTGGCATATCCGCATCCGGCGGTGATTACCAATTTTGCAGACGCGATCCTGCAGGACCCGCGCAATGGGGATCACCCCAAATTGGTTCCATACCGGCCGGGCGGAGAAAAATCGGATGTGCCTTATATCAGGTTTATCAAAGACTACCTGGTGGCGGGAAGCAAATGCTATGTACCTGAGTATATCGTGGACATCTTCGAGGGAATCCGGATGATCCGGGAAGCAAAAGGGGTTCCGGTTCTTGCGCATCCCGGAGAGTGGTTTACGACCCGGGATGAGAACAAGATGGAACGTATGCTGGAATGCGGGCTTCAGGGGATGGAGGTATATACGCCTTATCATTCCCCGGAACAGACTGCATATTATCACAGGCTGGCTGCGAAGTTCGGACTGCTGCAGACGGCCGGCTCCGACTACCACGATATCAGTAAAAAACCGGGACATTGGATGGGAATGGTGGAGGCGGCAAGTTTGGACATGTTTGATGCATTGCAGAGGAAAATAGACGAAAACCGGCAGAGGAGGCACAAATGGAATCAATAGGGTTATATACGAATCAGACAATGCTCCTGACAGGAGCCAGCGCGGCAGACGCCGAAGAGGTCATTCGGATGCTATGCGGCAAAGCAATGGAGAACGGATGTATTGAGCAGAAGTTCATTACCGCAATTCTGGAACGGGAGAAGGAATATCCTACCGGACTGCCTGCTGCGGTGCCGGTTGCCATTCCACATATCCATGAAGGCTGTCTGCGGTCATTTTTTTCCGCGGCGGTGCTCAAAGAACCGGCTGCATTCTGTTCCATGGGCGATCCGGATGAACAGATTGACACCAGGATCGTATTTTTGTTCGGCATTACGGACCCAAGCTGTCAGACAGACGTTTTGAAAAAATTCTGTACCATTTTCCAGGATGAGGAAACGATGGAGCAATTGTCGAAAACGGAAGATGCCGAAGAACTGCTGCACAGAATGAAAGAGCTGCTGGGCGATTATTTAGTGACAGAGGAAGCTTGAAATCAGTGGGATATAAGACATAAAAGGAGAGGGTGCTTATGAAAGCAAAAATAAGTATGGCGGTTGCCTGCGGAGGAGGAATTTTTACAACAACAGTAGTCACCGATAAGATCAAAGAAATTCTGAAAAAAGAAAAGATACCGTTTTCCATCACACCCCACAAAATTACAGAGGTACCGAACCTTGCGGGTTACGACCTGATCATAGTAACCGGAAAGACCAATGCCAAAAACAAGGCCGGCGCTCCGATCATGCTGGGGCTGCCGCTGTTTACAGGCGTGGGGGCTGAGGAATTTACGGAAGAAATGCTCAAAGAGATTCGAAGGATCATGGAAGAATAGGATTACGTACAGGAGGTGGCGATTTATGCAGGCTTTACTACAGATTGGAAATGCGTTCAACAATGTGATGGGCATTTTCGGAAGTACGATCATTGTACCGATTATCATTTTTATCATCAGTATGTGTATGAGAGTCGGTGTGAAAAAATCTTTCCAGGGAGCGGTCTATATGGCGGTCGGCCTGACGCTCTTCAATGCGGTTCTTGGGGTGCTGATGTCCGCCATCACGCCTTATGTTACCGCAATGGCAGACAATGTGGGGATTTCACTGCCCTATATTGATATCGGATGGCAGGGGGCGTCCGTGGTGGTGTATTCCAATACGCTGGGATATATATATCTGGTGCTTGGGCTCGGACTGAACCTGATCCTGTTTGCCTTAAAGCTGGTGGATACCTTCCAGCCGACAGATATCTGGAATTATTACCAGTTCGTATTCTGGGCAGTGATCGTCCAGTTTACGACGGGAAGCTTTGCGCTGGGCGTTGCGGCGGCGGTCGTATGCAATCTGGTGGTGCTCCTGATTGCGGATATCATCGCACCGTCCCTGCAGGAATTTAACGGATATGATAACCTGACGCTTACCAGTGTTCCCCAAGGCGGAGCGCCGTTTGCGATGATCGTCAGGTGGGTGGTCATGAAACTGAAGATCAAAACGAGACCGATCAGCGCGGAAAGCCTGCAGGAAAAGTTTGGCTTCTGGGGAGAGCCGCTTTCCATCGGATTGGTGGTGGGAATCCTGATCGCGGTTTTAGGCTCTACCCAAAACCTGGGGGAGGTCGGTACATGGGCCGGAATCCTGGCAACCGCAATCACGATTGCCGGTGTTATGGTGATCTATCCATCGGTTTCCGGATTGTTTGTGAAGGGGCTGATCCCCCTGAGCCAGTCCATGCAGGCCCGCGCCCGGGCAGGGCAGACAAACCGCAAATTTTTCCATGTTGCCATGGATCCGGCGGTTTTCTTTGGAAACGGGGACAACATGGCGGCGGCCTTGATCCTGATTCCGATCGTGTTTTTTACGTCTCTGGTTATGCCGGGAAATAAAATCCTGATGCTGGCGGATATTCCGGCAATGGCGTTTATGACGGCCGGCCTGATCTTCGTGTTCCGCGGAGATATCCTGATGACGATTATATCAGGCACGATCTGGTTTAATATCGCGAATATTTTAAATTCGGACGTATGCGCGGCATTTACGAAAGCGGCGGAATCGGCGGGGGTTGCGTCTCAGATGTCGTCGGTGGCGGACGCGTTCTCACAGGGGCTTGGAATTGCCTCCTGGACAGTAGGGACCAATCCGGTTCTGTACCTTGTATATAAAGCATTCTCGGCAGAGGGGATCATGCGTATTGTAGGGATCGCCCTTGTGCTTGCCGCTTACGCATGTATCTATCTTTCCTTCCGAAAGGATAAAAAGAAATGGTGGATGGCAGCAGGAGCAAGTGAAGAATATCTGACGGAACGGGGGTATATTGAATCATAACATAAAAAATGTTATAATTTCCTGGTATACAGTGAAGGAATGTTCAAGTGTGAGGTGGTGCGGAATATGGCAGATAGATTCTTTCAGGGATACGTATACCAGCTGCAGGGAAGTATTTCAAGAACCTTCGGAGTGATAGACAATAAAGAGATTGTTTCATGCAGCAATCAGGAGCTGATCGGAAACAGAAATCCTTTTCAGCTTATGTCGCACAGAACGGTAGAAAATGAGTGCTTTTCTGTAGGAAATAATACTTACCGCATGTTTTATGAAAACAGCTTTGTGAAGTTTGCGGTGTTTGTGGAAGGGACGGATAAGGTTGCGGAGGAATACGCGACGATATTGTCGGTCTGTTTTACCGGGATGAAATCCTATTTCGAAGAAAAATACAATCGGCATCTGTTCTATAAAAATCTGTTCCTGGAAACTATTTTGCCGGGGGATATCAATGTACGCGCAAATATGATGAAGATTCCTTTGTTAAAGCCGAGGGTGGTCTTTCTGCTTCGTTTTCCAAGGGTGGATACGCAGTGGGACTTGGGGCTTCTGTTTTCGAATACGGAAAAACCCGGGAAATATGAGATTTTTTCCATGACGGAGACGGATGTGATCCTGATCGCGGAAACCAGATCCAATACTTCCCGGGAAGAGCTGGACGAAATGGGCTGTTATTTTCAGAAAGCGGCTTCAGAGCTGTTCGGGGTATCGCCTGTGACGGGGATTGGAAGTATTGTGACGGATATCCGGCAGCTTGCGGAATCGTATAAAGAGTCGGTCTATGTGCTTACTCTTTTGTATTTGTTTGAGGGAAAGACGTCGGTTGTGAATTATAACCGGCTGGGGATCAAACGGCTGGTCTACCAACTGCCGCTGCCGCTTTGCGAGGTATATTTGAAAGAAGTACCGGGATTGCTGCAGACAGAAGCCGATGGAGCGTTGGGGTATCTGCCGGGCAATTCAGAAGAAGCATTTCGTCTGCTTATCAATAAAATGATCGGGCAGTATATGGGGAAGAATGCGAAGAGAGGCATCAGTTATACCTGGGTACCCAATCACATTCAGGACGCAAACGGGGAGACAGCGCCGCGGGCTTTCCTGAAATGCTTTGCTTTTGCGGCAGAAGAGATGCTGAACCATAAGAGTGATGTATCGCTGTTGGAAGAAAACAGGATACTTTTGCCGACCAGATTACAGGGGGCGGTGGCAAAAGTTTCGGCAGACAGAGTGCAGGAACTGACAGAAGAGGAATATCAGTGGATGAAAAATCTCATCCGCCTTCTGGACAAAAAGACCATGTTAATGA
>OFGX01001359.1_pt1 | contig 14861 bp, 11 predicted proteins | sample 1521831 | NCBI WGS metagenome assembly OFGX01 (sample SAMEA3504080, study PRJEB24116) | mouse gut metagenome | biome: mouse gut; feature: mouse-associated habitat; material: faeces | place: Denmark | collected 2011
ATGTAAGCAGCTTTTTTAATTTTCCAAGCGGGGTTTCCCTGGCGGCTTCCCGTCTGCCGGCCTGCTGCTGGCGTATGAGCACGTCCAGTTTGCGGTAGTGCTCCTCCTCCCGGCGTTCATTTGCCTGGAACAGAAAATCCATTTCACGGATGACATCGGCGGTTACCTTGCGGCTGATGTCCTTTTTTAATGTTTCGTTGTTGGACGTGACTACATCGCTGAGCACATCTCCGATCAGGGAACGCACCTGCTCCAACTGCGTCACCTGGATTACGTCTACCTCCTGCGGTGTAGGGCTGGGAGAAGCCAGGGCGGCAGATTCGGGGAGCGGGTTTCCTGCTTCGGAGCTGTCCGGTGTGCCTTCCAGGGCGGGTTCCGCTAAGTCTGCCAATGCGGCAGCCGTAAATGCAGGGGTGTCCCGGGTATCCGTCTCGTACCGGTCTTCCGCCGGATTGTCTGCGGAAGCCGCAGGAGTACTGTGTCCCTGCAAAGGGGCTGTTTTCGAGTCCGGGGAGAGCGTTTCCTCCGTCTGCTCCTCCGGCATGTCGGGGGATGCGTCCGCATCATCCTTTGCGGCGTTCAGCCGTTTTCTGGCGGCAGTTAGTTCGGGGATCATGAATTTCAGGTCGCGCAGAAGCATGCCTTCATTCTTCAGTTTCTGGATACAGAGAAAAAGCTGTATGTCCTCTTCTGTATAATATCGGTGTCCCATGTCAGTGCGGCCGATCTCCAGCCCAAGCTCATCCTCCCAGTAGCGCAGAACATGGGATTCTACCTGGAGCTTTTTGGCCGCCTCAGAAATCATGTACCTGACCTCGCCCATATATATAATACCTCCTTAGATTGTTGATAGACTCGTCCGCTTTTTTCGGCCTGTCCGCCTGTGTTCGCCCCTATTATACCATACGGGGCGGGAAGTAATGAAAAAAAGCGTTCGTCAAATAAAGACAATCTTTTCCGGCGTTTATTTATACTTTTTATTACAGAACGTACTTCACGTATGGGGAAAAAAGTGATATTATATAATTATTCAGATTTTCCCTTTATGGAACTTTTGGGAAGGAGACCGGGATTGAGATGGAGAGCAAGAGTAAAAACACACGATATCTTATTGTCAGCCTGATTTTTGTGCTGATCCTATGTATTTTTGTCTTCACATTTCAGGCAGTGCTTATGAGGGAGAAAAGCGCGGAGACGATCAGCGATATCGGGGGAATTTACATGTCCGGGATGGGTGACCATGTGGCGGAGCATTTCGGGGCCACCATCGGACTGCGGCTGGCCCAGGTGGGAGACCTGGTAGAATCCGTTCCGCCGGGCAATGTGTCGAATGTGGATATGATGCGTGTGACTCTGGCCCACAACGGGCGGGTACGGGAGTTTTCCAGCCTTGCGCTCGTCTCCGAGGACGGGAGATATGAGATGATCTACGGCAATGACGCCGATCCAACCAATCCGGACGCGTTTATGCGGTCGCTTCGCAGCGGCCACAGCAAGATTGCGGCAGCCACAGACCGGCTCGGGGATATGGTGATCCTGATGGGGATGCCGGCGGTTTACCCCATGAAGAAGGGCGGAGAAAGCATTGCGCTGGTGGCAGGGCTTCCCATCAGCTACATCGGCGAGACCCTGGCTTTGAGCATCAACGACACGTCCATGGAATATTATATGATCTTTAAGAACGGCGACTTTATTTTCCGGGGAGACGGACTGGACGGCGGCAATTACTTCGAACGGGTCAGAAAACGCTATGACAGCGTGCTGGGCATGGAGAAGGAGGACTTTATCAAGGAACTGCAGGACGCCATGGAGGTCAATGAAGAGTACGATATTGAGTTCACGCTGGAAGGGGAACGGCGGCATATGTACTGCACCCGCCTGCCCAATTCCGAATGGTATCTGCTGGTCGGGATGTCTTATAACCTGATGGACGAGACCATTGACCGTTTCGGAAACCAGTGGACCGTTACGGCGTTGGCGGACTGCGCGCTGATCGTGCTGGCCATGCTTTTGGTATTTGCCGGGTATTTCCGGCTGATGCGGCAGCAGATGAATTCCCTGGATGAAGCGCGGAAGGCAGCGGAGCGTGCCAGCAAGGCAAAGAGCGAATTCCTTTCCAATATGAGCCACGACATCCGGACGCCTATGAACGGAATCGTGGGCATGACGACCATTGCTATTTCCAATATAGAAGATACGCAGCAGGTACAGAACTGCCTGAAGAAGATCGCATTTTCCAGCGGCCATCTGCTGGGGATGATCAACGACATCATGGATATGTCCAAGATCGAAAACGGGGAGCTGATCCTCAATGTGGAACAGCTTTCTCTGCGCGATGTGATGCTGAATATTGTGGGGATCATGCGTCCCCAGGTGAAGGAGAAGAAGCAGAAGCTGGATGTCTATGTGCGCGACGTGACCGTGGAAAATGTATGCGGGGACAGCGTGCGCATCAACCAGATCCTGCTCAACCTTCTGAGCAATGCCGTGAAGTTTACACCGGAGGAGGGGCGGATTCAGCTTGTACTGCAGGAGGAGCCGTCTCCCAGGGGGGATTCTTATATCCGGGTTCATCTGCGGGTGAAGGACAACGGCGTGGGTATGACTCAGGAATTAAAAGACCGGATTTTCGAATCCTTTATCCGGGAGGATCATTCCCGGGTTGAGAAAACGGCAGGCGCCGGGCTGGGCCTGACCATTACCAAGCATATTGTGGAGGCCATGGGCGGCTCCATCAAGGTGGAAAGCGAGCCGGGCCGGGGAAGTGCGTTCCACATCACGGTGGATATGGAGAAAGCGACGGTGCAGGAACGGGAAATGGAACTGCCGGACTGGGACTTGCTGATCGTGGATGATGACGAGATACACTGTGAAAATGATCTTGCTTCGCTGAGGGCAGTCGGCGTCAAGGCGGATTGGGCGCTGAACGGGCAGAAAGCGCTTGAGGCAGTGAAAAAACGTTTGGAACAGGGAGAATCTTATTTTGCCATCCTGCTGGATTATGATATGCCGGGCATGAACGGTATTGAGACAGCACGGGAGATCCGAACGCTCTGCGGTGACAAAACGCCGTTTCTGCTGTTGGCAGCATTCGACTGGAGTGAGGTGGAGGCAGAAGCCAAGGCAGTGGGGATCTACGGATTCCTTGCCAAACCCCTGTTTAAGTCCACACTGTTCTACGGACTTAAGCCCCTGGCTGCTACGATGGAGGAAGAGACTCCGGCGGAGGTGGAGCTGACCGCCCAGTTTGCGGGAAAGCGGGCGCTTCTGGCGGAGGATAATGAACTGAACTGGGAGATCGCAAGCGAACTGATCTCGGATCTGGGCATTGAACTGGACTGGGCGGAGGACGGCAAGATCTGTGCAGACATGTTTGAACAGTCTCCGCTGCATTATTACGATGTGATCCTGATGGATCTGCGGATGCCGGTGATGACCGGATATGAGGCGGCACGGGCGATCCGGGATATGGATCGGGAAGATGCGGACACGATCCCGATCATTGCCATGAGTGCGGACGCGTACCGGGACGACGTGCAGAAATGTCTGGACTGCGGTATGAACGCCCACGTTCCCAAGCCCATTGATATGCAGGAGGTAACCCGCCTGCTGGAAAAATATCTGCAGCCATAGCAGGGCTGAACCAGAAACGGAAAGGAGTCGTCAGAATATGAAAAAAATGCTGGCTTTGCTGCTGGCGGTTTGCCTCACCGCAAGCTTTGCCGCCTGCGAGGCTCCGTCCGGAAACAAGGGCGGTAAGGCATCCGGCGGTACGGACGGCGGAGGTACGGAGGGAGAACCAAACGGCAGCGCGGCAAAGGATGAGAAGGCCGATGCTTCATCGGATGCGTCGGAGGATTCCAAAGGGAAGGAGATTGAGATCTCACTTTGGACCTACCCGGTGGGAAACTGGGGAAATCCCGTAGTGGTGGCGGGGCTGATTTCCGACTTTATGCAGAAATATCCGAAAATCCTTGTATCCGTAAAATATTTGGATTACATCAGCGGCGACGAGGAAATCGCCAGGGCTGTGGAGGCCGGCGAGGCTCCGGATCTGGTTCTGGAAGGACCGGAGCGTCTGGTTGCCGGCTGGGGGAACGACGGGCTGATGGCAGACCTGTCCGACCTGTGGGAGGAGGACGGCATATCAGATAAGATCTATGAGAATGTCCGCAGCGCCTGCAGGCACCGCAGCGGGGAATATTATGAGTTTCCTGTCTGCATGACAACCCACTGTATGGCCATCAATTATGAGATGTTTGAGGAAGCGGGGGCGCTGAAATACATTGATGAAAAGAACCGCACGTGGACGACCGAGGATTTTGCGGAAGCGGTCAAAGCCCTGAAAGCATACGGTCAGGAGAAGGTCGGCATTGTATACTGCGGCGGGCAGGGAGGCGACCAGGGAACCCGCGCTTTGGTCAACAACCTCTATGGAGGTACGTTTACGGATCCGGAGCATAAAGAATATACGATTGACAGCGCGGAAAATATCCGGGCGCTGGAGTTTTTGCGGGAATTGGACGGCATTTCCTTTGAACCGGACATGGTAGGGGAAAATGAGATCGCGATGTTTGCCAGCGGGGAGCTTGCAATGGCATTTTGCTGGAATGTGTCTATGGAGATCAGCCAGACGGCTATGAATCCGGAGAGAACCTTTGATATCTTTCCTATGTCTTTTCCAACGGATGACGGCACGCCGAATCTGCAGGGCGGCATCTGGGGCTTCGGAGCGTTTGACAACGGAGATGAGGAACGGCTCGAAGCGGCTAAAACATTTATCAAATATATGACGGGAAACGAGGCGCAGTACGTCAAATCCGTTCAGACTGCCATGTACTGGCCGGTGCGCGAGATGGACGACATCTATGTAAACGACGATATTATGCGGGAATACAGTATCTTCACAAAATATCTGGGGGATTACTACCAGGTAACGCCGGGTTGGGCACAGGCGAGGATCGCATGGTGGCATATGCTGCAGGATGTGGGGAAGGGTGAACCGGTGGATGCGGCTGTAAAGACATTCGTGGAGACTGCGGACGGGGCGGCGAAGGCTGCGCTGGAGAAATGAGAATAATAGATACGGCAACGAAAGCTGCGTTGGAAAAATGAGAACAATAGATACGGCGACGAAAACAACCCCGGGAAAATAAATCCCGGGGCGCTTTTTGTTTTATTTCCGTAAAGCAACGAGACAAGAAGCCATGCCTGCATGGATATCCGGTGACTGCCGCGATGGCTGCCAAATGTCAGTGACACTTATTTGGCAACGACTGAAACGGAGTGTAGACCAAATACCCCGCAGCTTGCTGCGCTGGAATTTTGATGCCCCGCCAGTTTTGCTGCGGGGTATTTGACTGAATAAATTAGGCTTCTACAATTGCGCCTGTAGGACAGGCACCTTCACATGCTCCGCAGTCAATACATGCATCAGCATCAATCACGTACTTTCCGTCTCCCTCTGCAATAGCGCCTACCGGGCATTCTGCTTCGCAAGTACCGCAGCTAACGCATTCGTCATTAATCACACGTGCCATAATATGTATCCTCCTTTTTAATTATAATGTACTCCCGGAATCCTGCGCCTGACTCTGCGGCTGCTGTTCCGGTGACTTGATTTCTGCAATGGGTTCCATTGCTTTTTCTATTTTAATACAAAAAAGATAAATATACAAGGAATTTCATAATAACCTTAAGAAAATATTCCTTTTTTTTTCACGAAAATCGTGTATAGTATTATAGTGTGGGTAAAATAGAAGAAAAGCGGCAGTCATTCGGAATCGGCCCGGAATACTTGAGCGTTTTGAGGGCTGCCGCTGCTGTGAATCATAATGAAAAAGAAGAAAGGAAGTTTTGTTATGAGACGGAGATTTGTGAAGATTGCGGCTATTGCGCTTGCCGCTGCGATTACGGTGTCCGCAGGGGCATGTGCCGGAGAAAGCGGCCAGGATACATTTACGGGGGATGCATCGGAAGAGCCGGAGTACCAGTCCAGCTTAAATCCGATTACGCCGTCGGCCTACAGGGACGTCCGCGGGCTGAAGCTGGAGAAGGGGTCTTATATCTCGATCATCGGAAAATCAGAAGCAACCGCTTTTTGGAAATCTGTACGGAGCGGCGTTGTGCAGGCGGCCGAGGATCTCAATAAAGAGCTGGGCTATACGGGAAATGATAAAATAAAGGTGACTTACAACGGGCCTGCCAAGTCGGAGGACATCGATGAGCAGGTAAATATCCTGGATGAGGAGCTGTCCCGCTACCCGGATGTGATCGGGATTGCAAGTATTGACGAGGACGCCTGCACGGTGCAGTTTGATCTTGCCACGGAGAACGGCATTCCCATCATAGCCCTGGATTCCGGAAATAAATATCCGGGAATCCAGTGTACCGTCAAGACGGACAACCAGGAGGCGGCCAGAACAGGGGCTTACAATCTGGCGAATGAGATCGGCGGAAAAGGGGACGTGCTGGTTCTTGTCCATGATTCCAAGTCGGAAACGGCCAAGGAACGTCTGAAAAGCTTCCAGGATGAGATGACGGAGAAGCATCCGGATGTCAATGTGGCGGAGGTCGTTTACTGCGACAAGCTGGACGACATCCGAAAGCAGATGGCGGATGAATACAATGAAGGGCTGAAAGAGGGAGAACGTGAGGTGCAGAAGGAAAGCTTCTCCGACGCGGACGTGATCCAGTACATGATCGAACGGCATCCGGGCCTGAAGGGAATCTTCGGAACCAATGACAGCACAACGATGCTGGGCCTGCATGCGATCAGGCAGGCAGAGGAGGAGAAGGCCAGAAGCGGCGGGGAAGACGGTCAGTCGCCGGACGAGTCCGGAGAGGACAGCGGGAAGGACGCTCAGACGCCGGAAGGATCCGGAAAGGACAGTGAGGAAGGCGAACAGGCGTCCGGAGAATCCGGGGAGGACAGCAGGAAGGATGGCCAAGTGTCCGGAGAATCCGGAGAGGGCAGCGACGGAGTCGGCCAAGCGTCAGGAGAGTCCGGAGAGGATAGCGGTAAAGACGGGCAGACGCCCGGAGAATCCGGAGAAGATGCGGGGAAAACGGACGGAGCATCTGCGCAGAACTCTCAGGAAAGCGGTAACGAATCAGAGAAGGATGCGCAGAAACAGGACACCCAGGCAGATTCGGAAAATGAGGATGGAAATAAGACCGTTCCGGCATCGGCCGATGATGATAAAAACGAGGGAAAATCCCAAACAGACGGAACGGACAAGGATACATCCGGGGATCAGATTTCCAATGACGAGGACGGCGGGACAGACGATACTTCAACGGAAAATGAGTGGACAGAGAATACGAAGATCGTCCTCATGGGATTTGATGTGAGCAAGGATCAGCTAAAGGCTCTGGAAGAGGGAGAGATTGCCGGGCTGGTCGTGCAGAATCCGTTTGGAATCGGGTATGCGTCGGTGGTGGCGGCGGCAAGGACCGTCCTGCAGGCGGGGAATGAGGCGCAGGTCAGCACCGGGTATCTCTGGGTGACGAAGGATAATCTGAATGATGAGTCCATAAAGAAGATGCTGTATGACTAAAATAGTGCACCAGTGCAGTAATGTGCCGCTATATTAAGCACGGATTCCACAATTTGACCTTCAGATGTAAACTGCGCTTTCTGGAATGCAACCGGGAGTTTTGGTAAGATTTTTGCAAGTAACAAAGGGAACTGCAGAAAACCAGTTTGGAACTGCCGCATGAAAACATCTGCGTACAGATTGGTTAAAAAACGGCAGGCATTCCATCTGTTGTGCAGACCGGTTACAAATAAAGGAGGGACATTTTATGGAATTTGCAGAAAAACTTATAGCGCTTCGCAAAGGGAAAGAACTGACACAGGAGCAGTTAGCCGAACAATTGAATGTGTCAAGACAATCCGTTTCCAAATGGGAAAACGGGCAGGCCGTACCCGAGGTAGAAAAGCTTGTGGAACTGAGCAGGGCATTCGACGTTACCGTGGATTATCTGTTAAAACCGTCGGAAATAGACGAACTGTCGGTCAAGACAGACCTGTTGGAACAGCAGCAGAAACAGATGATGGACAGGGAACAAAAACGTTCCCGGATTTTCAAAAATATCCTGTATTCGCTTGCCGTATATCTGGTATTTTTCGCGTCATTTTTTGCCGGGCATTACTTCTTTTTCTCCCTCGGATGGGAACTATGGGGAAAACCCGTTCTGTTTGTTGAATTTTTTATCGCAACTGCAATCGTAATATGGATCTGGGCAAAAAATTTTCCAACTGTACGGTGCTAATCCGAAGCCGCATTTTCATTACAATAAATTGTGTAAAAATGTGACTTCGGATTGCAACCGCACAGCTGGAAAAATTTTGCCGACCGTTCATAAAAACAGCCGGAGCTGCCTTGCGTCTGCGGAATATTCCGTTTGGCCGGGCAGTCTCCGTTTTTTTTGCTCCGCATAGAAAAAAAGTTCCAGGGGGATGCGTGCTGTGCACATACAAAAGATAGGTGCCGCCGCAGCCGCGCTCCGGAGCGAGTGTGTGTAAAGCAGTACACGTTTTACATTTTGACAGAAAATTGACTTTTCAGTGTTATAAAACATACATTGTGAAAGGCCGACTGGCCATGATGGGGTGCCCTTGGGTATACATTAAAAAAGGCCGAATGGCCATGACGGAATCCCCTTGAGGATACAGGCAGAAGGAGTAGATTTTATGGAGCAAAAATATAAAATTTTGATTGTGGATGACGAGCAGTCAATCACGGACATGCTGAAATTGCAGTTGGAATTTGAAAATTATATGGTTTATACCGCCGGAAATGCGGAGGAAGCTATGGAAAAATTATCACACTGCCCGGATCTGATTTTGCTGGATATCAATATGGCCGGCATGAACGGGATTGATCTTTGTATATCCATCCGGGAGTTTGTAACCTGTCCCATTCTTTTTCTGACTGCAAGAGTATCGGAGCAGGACAAAATAAACGGGCTGATGGTCGGCGGGGACGACTATATTACAAAACCGTTCTCAATGGATGAACTGCTGGCAAGGATTTCCGCCCACCTGCGCCGGGAAATGAGAACCCGCAGCAAAACGAAAAGCAGATTTTCGGAAGAACTCATTATCGATTACTCAGACAGAAGCCTTTATATTAAAGGGCATTCCGTGGAACTGTCAAACAAAGAATTTGAAATCATCCAACTGCTGTCCATGAACGCGGGACAGGTATTTGACAGGGAAAAAATCTACGAACGCATCTGGGGGATCGACGGAAACGGGGACAGCGCGGTGATCAAGGAACATGTTCGGAAAATACGCTTGAAATTCGCGGAATTTACGGAGAAAAATTATATTGCTACAGTCTGGGGAGTGGGATACAAATGGGTAAAATAAAGAACGTATTTCAAAATATGTCATTAAAGAAGTCGCTGGTATTGCTGGCGGTTTTTTGCCTGAGTATAGTCAGTGTGCTTATCATAATTACGGTACTGGCATTTTCGGGGATGCGGCAGAGCATCCTGGATACCAGGCCCCTCCATATTTACGGCTATACGGATGAATATCATGGGGAAAGCGGGGGAATGGTCGTTGAGCCGAATGACTTCGCCTACGGAACACTATCCGGAGAAAATCAAAGGAATTACCGGGCTGTCACAGTTTTTATGGTAATGCTGCCTGTTATTTATATCATCCTTGCTTCTGTGGCTGTGGCAAAATTTTACTACAAATGGAAGCTGCAGGCCCCGCTTAAGGATCTGAAAAGCGGAATCCACCACATTTCCGGGCAGAATCTGGATTTCCGGATGAAATACAGTTCCCGGGACGAGCTTGGGCAGCTATGCGATACGTTTGAACAAATGAGAAACGAGCTGTATAAGAACAATTGTAAAATGTGGGACATGCTGCAGGAACGAAAAGCCCTGACAGCCTCCGTTTCGCACGATTTGAGAACACCGATTACCGTGATCGGCGGGTATCTGGATTATTTGAATAAGGCGGCGGAAAAAGACGCGCTGACAGGCGATATTCTGCGGACGACCCTTGAAAATATGACCGCCGCCGCATCCCGGCTGGAGCGATATGTGGATTGCGTCAGGGACGTACAGAAGATGGAGGATATTGAAATCCGAACAGAGCAAATGGATCTGAAAAAATGGATTGCGGATATGGCAAGCGCGTTTTCAATGCTGGCAGAGCAGAATAAAAGGCAGTTGGAAATACGGGATTTTTCCAAAACACCGTTTATACGGACAGATCAGGACATGCTTTCCAAAGTGCTGGAAAATATTTTCAGCAACGCGCTTCGCTTTTCAGAGAATCAGATCGTCTTAATAATAGAAGAAACGGACGACTGCATTTCATTTTCCATACAGGATGACGGAGCGGGATTTGCACAGGAGGAATTGAGCTGCGCCGCTTTACTTTTTTATACCCAAAGCGCGCCGCTCCATACATGCTCCGGCAGGACCGGCGGCGGAAATTTCGGCATCGGGCTTTCGATCTGTAAGATACTCTGCGGAAAGCTGGGCGGCACGCTGCATTTGGAAAACGGCTCCGGCGGCGCGGTGGTTACGGCAAAAATAAGTAAATGCGGCGATTCCGGAGAGCGGACCGCAGATTAAATCATTCGAATCAGATTTTTTGTTACTATTGACAGCCACTTCACCCACATGCGCAAAAACAGCCGGCATTTTTTTCGGAAAATTGACTTTTGTATGAGAGAATCTCCTTATAGAAAACAGAAATATAAGGAGGTTTTATATGGAAATCAAAATTAAGCATCTAAGCAAAATGTATGGAAACCAAACGGTTTTGGATGACATTTCCCTGCACATTTCATCGGGGACATATGGCATATTGGGAGGAAACGGGGCAGGCAAGACGACCTTGCTGCGTATTCTCGCCTCCCTGTCGGAGCCGTCGTCAGGCACGGTGCAAATCAATGGAATTGACATAAGAAAGAAAAAAGAAATTCGAAAAATGATCGGATATCTGCCGCAGGAATTTTCGGTGTATCCGGGCATGAGCGTCTGTTCGGCGTTGGATTATCTGGGGATTCTGTCGGAAATTCCGCGGAATATCCGAAAAGAGCGTATCCGCGAACTGCTGAAACAGACCCACTTGGAGCAGGAAAAAAACAAGCGGTTCCAGACTCTGTCAGGCGGTATGAAGCGTCGGTTCGGTATCGCGCAGGCGCTGCTGAACCATCCAGGTCTTTTGATCTTGGATGAACCGACCGCAGGACTGGATCAGGAGGAACGAGCCCGTTTCTATCGTATACTTTCGGAGCTTGCCGGGGATCGGATCATTTTGCTGTCAACACATATTGCCGAAGACATTGAGGCAGTCTGCCCGAGGGCGGCGGTTCTGAGCGGCGGCCGGATGATCTTTGAAGGGGAGACCAGCGAATGGGGGTGGAAAAAATGCTGTTCCTAAAAGAATGCAGAAACGTTTGCTGCAGTTTGGTGTATGTGCTGTTTCTCGGCCTGGTGTTTCTGCACTGGCACGAAAATTTTTATGGGGTCACAGAAAAAGAAATCCAGGCTTCCAAAAGAGACGTGGGTTCCGCTTATGCAGAATCCCCAAATGGAGCTCTTTTGAAAGAGCCAAAGAAGAATGCCCAAAGCTACGGAATGAAAAACAAAGAAATACCGGAGAAGATCATGTGCGGCGGTACAAACCTTCTGCTCATAGAATATTTGAACAATTCCTATGCATCCTATCCGTTTTCCTATTATAAGGAAGTGGTGTTAGACGAGGAGGGGCAGGCTGAGATTTTGGAGATTCTCTGCGAAATAACCGGTTTGAGCGAGAAGCAGATCCGTAATCTCCCCGACGATTATTTTCCTTCTGTCAATGGAAATATCATCAATTACAGCAGTGTCAAACAGGACGAAAACGGAAAGGCTGTCATTGAAATGGGAAAGGACGCCGATACAAGAAATGGAAAAGATCATACAAAGCAATTTATATCCCAGGTGTCTTATGAAAGATTTATAGAACTTATGGCAAAGGCAGAGCAATTGATCGGAAAGGGCTCAGGCTACTCGATGGAAAGTCTCCGGCAGTATTACGGATTGGACGAAATGACTTATGAGGAAGCAGAGGAGGAATACGATAAGACGATCTATGATGACAAGGTAAGCGCCGCGTTTGCCAGGCTGTACTGTGATTATATGTCAAGGCCGCTGGGCCTGTACCCTGTTTTTGCTGCGGTACTGTTTTGGCTGAAGGACCGGCGGAACCGTATGAAGGAATTGATAGACTGCAGGCAGATTGGTACTGTAAAATTTGTTTTCACCCGCTTTCTTGTGCTCCTTGCGGCCGCAATGCTGCCGGTGGTTTTGCTGAGCTTTGAGTCTCTCCTGCCGCTGATGGAATATTCTGCAGATACGGGAATTGCAGTGGATGGATTTGCCTTCATCAAATATATTCTTTGGTGGCTTTTGCCTACGGCAATGATTGTTACCTCGCTGGGAATGTTCCTGACCATTTTCACGTCTTCGCCGGCTGCGGTTCTGGTACAGCTTGTGTGGTGGTTTCTGGATTCGTCTGCTGCCGGGCTTTCCGGAGATACGCGGCTGTATACGCTGATGATCCGTCATAACATGCTGAACGGCTCCGAACTGATCCGCCGGGATTTTGCAGTGATATGCCTGAACAGGGGGCTGTTTTTGCTCCTGTCGCTGCTGCTTGCGGGGCTGTCCGCTGTTGTATACAGCCGGAAAAGGGCCGGGAGAGATCCGTTTCATGCAGGATACCCAAGGGCACCCCATCATGGCCATGCGGCCGTTTCATAGGGTATAGGAAGGGGGGATTTGGATCTGGTTCATAGAAAAGGCAAAGGAGAGTTTCGAAGTAAGATCTGGTTCATGGAAAAAGGCAAGGGAGAGTTTCGAAGTAAGATCTGGTTCATAGAAAAGGCAGGGGAGATTTTCGAAGTAAGACCTGGTTCACAGAAAAAGGCAAGGGAGATTTTTGAAATGAGACATACTTCATATAAAATCACGGTAGATTTTTTCAAGGCAGATTTCCGGATCACGTTTAAAAATAGTGTATTCCTGGCGGCGGCATATTTACTGGTGATTCCGGCGATCAGAGGGATCTCGAACCTGGATGCTGCCCGCACGGCACACTGCCTGGAACAGTCTGTCGCTCTGATCGGGGCGCTGATCCTGATACCGATTACAAAGGGGGAGATGGGAAACGGCGTAAAAGAAATCATTTACACAAAGGCATGGCCCTACAGGAAAAGCATAGGGATCAGGTTTTTATGCGGCTGTTCGATGGTCGCCGCCTTGGTGACGGCCTTCGCCTTTGTCATGCGGCGCGGCCAATGTACATTCCCGTTTTGGAAATATGTTTGGGGAGCGGTATTTTATGCGGTTTTTCTGGGACTGCTGGGGCTTGTATGTTCTCAGATAGGCAGTCATGTTCTCGCGGGCTATCTGTCCGCTCTGGGCTACTGGTCGCTTTGCCGGCTCCAGATTATAGAGGAAGGCAGCGCGGCATATCTGTTTCCGGTGGTCAACGGCAGTTTCGAAACAGGGAGGATGGCAGTCCTGCTTTCGGCAGACCTGATTCTGGCGGGGGCGGTTTGGCGGCTTATACGTGAGGGGAATTGATTTGGCGGAGGGATCAGGGGGGGATTCAATCCATTTCCCCCTGTTACTCAATCATAATTTCCTTGATCGAAATCTTTTTGATTTTTTCGGAATATACATACATCAGAATTTCATAAATTGTGATAAAACAAACAAGGGAAACAAGCATAACAGGAAAGTCAAATTTATATGCAGGTACATCCTCAAAATCTTTAAATACAATATCCACCATAAGCCTCAGCAGTCCATACTGATATACTGTTCCGATTACAAAACCAATATAGGACATGGGTCTGTATCCTCCTAAAATTGCCCTGCAGCATTCTTTCTGCGAATAGCCGAATACCCTCATCATAGCAATCGTTTTTGTATTTCCGTTTATGACTGTAGTTATGGCAAGAAACAGAGTTGTAAACGCTAATACAAGTCCGATGACCAGCATCATCACCCCCATCATTTCACTTGACAAATCTTTCATGCTAAACGACATTTGTGTCATAGCTGAAAAACAAAACGAAGCAAAAATAATGAAAAATACAAGTGCCTTTTTCGATTTCAAGGTGTTCCTTTTCAAATCCTCCACAAACAGCAATTCTCTGTTTTTTTCGATCCTGTGATGCGGTGTTTTAGCAGCAGTCTGCAGATGATCCTTCAAAAGCAGCAATACCGGCTTTTTTAATTTGTACCAGGCGTAACAAACCGAAAGCGCCGAAAAACACACAGTCGGCAATACCACGAAATAAAACAAAATGCTTGGATGAAAATTTACAGCTATCTCGGGAAGCAGTTTATCTTCATTTTGCAGAGCGTAAAAACGCGGCATTATAAGAAATGCTCCTGCATATCCGATTGCGGTTCCGATAAAAGTACTGATCCCGAATACCCAAAAGCTTTTTGCAATTTTCTGATTTGAATATCCCAATGCCTTTAATATCCCAAGTTCCTTCTTATGCGTATCAATATAATGCTTAATATAAAACAACAGCATAACAACCGCGGTTAAAAGCATGCATCCGCCGCTTACAAGGCAGACGACTTTTACGGTAGAAACCTGTGCATGATAAAAAATCATTGACAATTCAGATGTTATTTCATTCTCAATTAGCCGGACATCAAAATAAAAATTCACAAACATTGTACATATAAGTACGGCACAACAGGCGATAATGGAAATGCCGGTGAGTTTTGAAGCATTTTTTATTCCAACGAGCATACCATCACCATCCAATCTCATAAGCGGTCTTTTTCGTTTCATTTGTATAGATTTCAGA
>OFGX01001363.1_pt1 | contig 14824 bp, 17 predicted proteins | sample 1521831 | NCBI WGS metagenome assembly OFGX01 (sample SAMEA3504080, study PRJEB24116) | mouse gut metagenome | biome: mouse gut; feature: mouse-associated habitat; material: faeces | place: Denmark | collected 2011
AAAAACAAAACAGAAGAACAAAACAAACAACAACAACAACAACAACAACAACAACAACAACATGTCTTTAAAAAGTTGCCTGAAACACTGAGGAAACCCTAAAATTATTTTTTATATGAAAGAACCTTAAAAAAAATCCTAAAAGACATAATTAAAACTTTACAAACCCTAAAGAAAAATCTAAAATTCTAAAGAGAACTCAAGAAGTCTTACTAAAAAAACAAATGAAACAAAGAAACAAAATATAAAACAAACTAATGAAAAAAAAAACCTAAAACTCTAAAATAACCTTAAAAAAAATAGAACCCCAAAAAAGACACTAAAAACCGCAATGCCCAAAAACCCTGTGTACTGTGGCATGAGAATAGGCACACACGAATATATTAAATGAACAAATGAATTTGAATAAATAAATACAAATATTTTGACTTTAGGCCATGTTTCTGCTATAAGCATTAAAGTTGGCAAAATCAGAGCTGGCAAGAAGGCTCAGCAAGTCAAATTTCTTTTTTTGCTCCCTGGCATCTGGATTTCAAGGACTGAATCCATATGGGAGAAAGGTAGAATTTCACTGAGTTATTCTTATACACAATAAACAAGCAAAAATAATCAATCTGTAATAATTAAGGCCAAATGTTGGCTATTGCATTAACTGTGGTGGAATTAGAACTGGTTATGCTATAAATGTTGCTGAATTCCAAATTGGTTGATGAATGAGTTTTACTGGGATTCCTTACAGGAATAAGTGTGAGGGGTTACTTACAGGAGCAGAAATGACTCAGGGACAGCTGTACCACCAAAGCCCACCCCACTATGGTCCACAAAAACGGGAACCTGGAGAATAGAGCAGACAGCTCAACAGGTTGGAGAGAATCCTTTCAATGTAGCTCAGTGGATCTAAACCTCTTCCAGGCAAGGTAGCTCCAGCTCCCTCTTGTTTCTGCTTCTTTCAGACAACTAGTCTCAACTTCACCAAGACTCTGTAAGACCCCCAAAGCTGGGCCTCCACTCAAGTCCCAGGATGAGCTGCCCAGCACCCCAAAGACTCAAGAGAAAACCACACCTAATGCAAACTGCAAGAGGTTTTATTATCAGGTAGCTGAGGAGGAACTCCTTCTGCCATGCAGGGCAGGGGAGTTTGACCCTGAGCAGTAACATTACAGGACTTTAACAGCTAGCTGAGGAATTGGAAGAAGTTGGAAGGAGAGTTGGCTATAGGTGGGGGTATAGTGGGGGAGTAGTCTGCACCTCCTCTCTATATCCATATCTTTGTAGGTCTTCCTACAATTATCGCATCTCTGGCTGTAAGGCACAGAAACAAAAAGCCTTTTGCTGGCAATAGAATACAAAGAGCTTCTTTCTGATGTTTATTTAGAGATCAAGGGAAAAAAAAAAGGTTGGGAAATGTCCAGGGGCTCTTCCTTCCAGGGATAAATGCTATAAGACAGGGTCTCACATACCCTACTCCTTCTAGTAAATAGTTCTAATATTAGAACTAGGAAAATTAAACCTCTGGCCCAGCTGTCAAATAAAGCCAACATGAGGTCACATCTTCAGAATTTGTTACATTGAGAGCCCCAGAAGCGCTTTAATGAGACTAAAGAGTTTCTCACCAGAGGTGGGATGGAGGGAGGAGGTTCAGTTCCTGAGCCAAGGCCAGTTAGTGCAAGCAGGGCTGGGTCAGTGGGCCTCGGTGGGGCCAATAGGAGGAGCCAGACACAGGCTGGAGGAGCAGCAGCAGAGCTTGTCACAAGCACCAGTTAGGGTCCTTTTCGTCTGGGTTTATGGTTGTTAGAAAGGTGGTGTCAGGCCAGGATAGGATGCTCTATTTGAAATTGATGTGGTCCCATTGTGGTTCCTGGTACCTATGTATTGTTTGTTTGTTTGTTTGTGTGTGTGTGTCTGTGTGTGTGTCTGTGTGTCTGTGTGTCTTTGTTTGATTTTTTTTCAGCAATTCCCAGGAATCATTTTTGATCAGTTATAGGGCCTTCAAGTGAGCTGGCAGGGGTTGGGAAAAAGGAACACCAGGTCAAACATTCTCCCTGCTTCATTAGGTCTCCCATGGAGGAGTTCAAAGGGTGTAAGTATAAATTTCCCTGGGAACAAGGCGAAGGTTAGGAGTGTTGTCCAATCTTTTCTGCTGGTCTCTAAAGCCAATCTAGTTAAGGTTTACTTTAATGTTCTCTTTATCTGCTCTACCTGTCCTGAAATCTGGGGTCTATAAGCAATTGTCTTATCTGAGCAACGAAGGAGGGGATGTTGTCTGATGAAATTACCTTAGGGATGTCAAATATTGGGAAAATTTCCTCTAATATCTTCTTTACCATGACATTGGTGGTCTCCTTCTTAGTGTGGAAGGCTTCCATTCACCCTGAAAAAGTGTCTAAAAAAACTAATAAATATTTATTACTGTACTTGGCTGGATTAACGTCAGTAAAATTTATTGCCCAGTATGCCCCTAGCGGGTCACCTCTTAGCTGCTTTCCCGGGGCGAAGCCTGAATTTTAACTGTTAGCAACAGAGTATTCCCGGAAGACTGACAAGGGAATAAAACACCCAGTTCTAAGAGCCTTTTGAGGTGAGGTCTGATGCCCTTGAAGGCCTCTTTGTTCATGGGGTATTATCATACCCCAATAGGAGTCGCACCAGCTTTGAGCATCACAACGATGGGGGCACCCTTTTTGTCATTTTTATACCTGCAGTCTCTGGCCAGGCTTGAGGATATCTCTCTAACCAGTTCCCTTCTAGAACTTTTCTCTAACAGGTTTGAGGCTCACTTTATCTATATTAGTTTTCTGATTTTCAAGCTAAAATTATAGAGATGGTGGAATCCAAGAGACTGAAGTTCCTTCTGAAAAGAAACTTATGTGGGCTTTTATTTTGATAGTAAGTCTCTCCCCAACAATGGGGTGGAGCATTCAGGAATGATGAGAAAGTAATGAGTTACTTGGCTTCTTCTTAAATCAACTTTATTATCAGTGGTCCAAGAGTATGGATTCTGACAAGTAGCCACTATTACTACAGTTTTCTTGTTCTTCAATTTCCCCAGTGGCTCTTTCAGGACTAAAAATTCTGCTCTGGTATCAACAAGGAAATATGTTGTGGTCGCCTCCACAGTTAGGATTACCCTAGGCTCGGGGAGGGGGGCCTGAGGCCCATCTGCCCTAGGCATTGTCATCTGGGTTAAGGACCTTGGGAGGACTGATATCTATTTTTTTGGGGGGGGCAGTCTTTTGCCCAGTGTCCATTTTTTTTTATTGGTCCTTATCTAGAGGTGGTTGCGAAGGTCCTCTGGAGTTTTGACATCTTCTTGGTGCTGTGTTACCCAGGTACACTGTCTGCCTACATCCTCCTCCCTTTCTATAATATTCCTTATCACCTGGAATTATGTCTAAAACCCTAGTTAAATTTCTTACAGCCTTCTATCTCGTATAATTTATCTTTTTTCAGACTCTCTCTTTACTCTTTCTCTTTTTTCTTCTCCAGTCTCTCTCTTATAGTACACTTTCTCTGTCTCCTTAACCAGATCTTTCAAAGATAATATTTGCAGACTCTATAGACACTGTAACCTTTTAATGTCAGAAGCAGACTGGCCAATGAAAGCCATGGCCATCGCTGCCTGCTGGCCCTCTGATGTAGGGTCAAAGTGAGTGTAAGGCCTGTATGGTTCTAAGAGGTGCTCAAAAAAACACTGCTGGGTGCTACTTTTCCTCTTGTAGGATCCCTCTTACCTTGGCCAAATTAGTGGGGCACCTGCCAGCTCCTTTCAGCCCTGTTACTAGAGCCCAGAGGAAAACTGTCAACTGCCCCCTACTGTGAGGACTTTCAGGGTCCCAGTCAGGACTTGTCAGAGGCAAGCCTGCATCTATTTCATTCAGAAGATGTGACAGCCATTCATTGACCCCTAGCATGTTCTTTCTGGCCTCCAGCAGTATCTTTTTTTTCTCCTCTGTGGTGAAAAGAATGCTCAAATTCTGTTGACAGTTATCCCTAGTGGGCTGATGAGAGAACATGAGAGATTACATTAGATGAGTATGGCTAGAGGGATTTCCAGAAAAGGGGGCATGATATGCCTTCAAATTATAGGATCAGTAGAGGAAAATGGCCAGTACTAAAGGGACTGCAGTTGTCTGGGTTCTGATGGAGGAGGGCCGTAAGTATATAAAGGCAGCACTGTGCAGTCTGTTTCCTCTAGGTTCCGAGCTCAACAGCCTCAGGTTCCAGCTGCTGGTCCCACCCCCACATCTCCAGCGGCACCTCAGACATGTTGAGAGGTCTGGGAGGGGACGAGTTGGGGATATGGTGGTAGGGTGTTATGCCATTGTGGAGGTTCTTCTAACTCTGGATATATCTTTGTGGGAGCCAGGGTTGCAGTTCAGACTCCACTATTTTTATCTCAGTTTTTTTTTTTTTCTCTGAGTGGCAGAGAGTTAGGTCTCAGGAGTCTGGCTTTTTCCACTGAACTCAAGGTTTCAACAAGGATGGGGGGGATCCTTGGCTAAATTTTTTTAGATGAGATTCTATGGCACTTGATTTGGTTGAGACCCTGGTCCCCTCTGCCTAAACAACATTTTTAAGGGCAGAAATCACAATCAAATCAAGAGTGTCCTCTGGTGTTAAACCAACACCAAAAGCGTGCCATTCCCTAGAGCAGAAAGTTCTTCAAAATCTCTTTCTGACATCTACAGACGGGTTGTGAATCCTAGTCTTAATTTCAGTCCAAATCACAAGACTCATACGAGGGGAGTGCTAAGAGTCTGTCTCATTGTCAGAGTCACATTCAGGGAGACAAACAAGATATACACACAATAAATTACGATAACTGCAACCAGTACCCAATCAGACAGCCGAGTAAGCACACTCTTAACTTTGCACCCAGTAACAGAAACAGATGACTGAGTGAGCACACTCTCACTTGGCACCCAGTAACAGAAATGGATTGCTGAGTGAGCACCTTTCAATTGGCACACAGTAACAGAAACAGATGGTTGAGTGAGCACCACTCAATTAGCACCTAGTAACAGAAACAGACGGGTGAGTGAGCACAGTCTCAATTGGCTCCCCGATGGGAAATACCCAGGCATCCCTGGAGCTCCCTCAGACCTTCTGGGATGTCTCCCAGGTTGGCAGGCAGTTACTCCTGACACGTCTGTCAGTAACACTCCCCTCCATCCCAGACAGGGAATTTGTTGCTCTCATGTGCACAGGCTACTGTAAACTAAGAATACAAAATTCAAAAAAAGCCTGCAGACAAAGACATAGACAAAGACATAGACAAAGGCAGGATCTTACCTCTCAGCGGGGATTTCTGAGAACTGGGGTAGGCCACAAATCTCAGCAAATGAGCACCCACATGTAAGACCACCAAAAGCTGGGCCTCCACTCAAGTCCTAGGATGAGCTGGCCAGCACCCCAAAGACTCAAGAGAAAACCCCCCCTGATGCCAAATTCAAGAGTTTTTACTAAATCTAGCTGAGGACAAACTCCTTCTGCCTTGCAGGGCAGGGGAGTTTGACCCTGAGCAGTAAGAACAGGGGGTTTTAACAGCTAGATGAAGAATTGGGAGGAGTTGGGAGGAGAGTTCGGAGGAGATGGGGAGAGTTGGGAGGAGTTGGGAGTAAACTTGGCTATGGGTGGGGAGTAGTCTGCATATCCTCTCTATCTCCATATCCCTATAGGTCTTCCTACAATTATCACATCTCTGGCTGTAAGGCACAGAAACAAAAAGGCTTTTTGCTGGCTATAGAGAACAAAGAGCTTCTTTCTGGATGTATTTTAGAGATTAGGGAAAACAAGGTTGGGGATTGTCCAGGGTTTTACCTTCCAGGGAGAAATGCTCTAAGCCTTGGCCTCATATTTCTCTTTTGTACCTCATCTTTCTGCATATGAGAGGGACTCTCAGCTTTTATTCCTTTCTCTGGCAGGGAGAAGCCTACTGACTTTTGTCAGTTTGAGGGACTCCTTGAAGCTCTTTGAAGGTGTTTGCCTTCCTGCTTAAAGAGCTTCCTGGATTTCTTTTGAGTTGTTTATCTCTCTGCTTAAGGAGCTTCCTGTAGGGTGGAAGGTTTCAATCCTCTGAGGATACTATTATACAAATGTATATTAAGGGCTTTTGGAGTTATAGTAGTAATAAATTCAATGTTTCTTGTATTGTACAGTTAATAATTTTATGTCACAAAATAATATTATACTAATAATTATTTAAACTGTGTCTTATACTGCTAATATGGTTTCACATATACATGGGAGTTTGGTAGCCTCAGGACTCTGTCCAGGTAGCTGGATCATGTTAATGAATTTTACACTCAGATTGCCATTCATTTTATTTTTAGTTGCCAATTTCAAGGGCACACCATTTACTTTGCGACTACCAGTACTTTAGATTTTTTTTTTTATTTTCATGACAGGGTTTCTGTGTATACCCCCAGCTGTCCTGAAACACACTTTGAACAGCAGCCTGGCCTCGAACTCAAAAATCTGCCTGCCTCTGCCTCCAAAGTGCTGGGATTAAAGTCGAGTGCCACCACCACCTGGCTAGTACTTTAGATTTCTAAATGGTCCCCTCTGGTAAGTTGGAACAGGAAGAAAATTGTACAGCTAGTCCCCAAAACACACAATCCTGATTAGGTGAGAAAAAGTATAATCGAGGCTGTGTACCCAACATATCCAGTATAGCCCACAAAGGGCATGGTACCTGATACCTGCATTGACATTTTTTTTCGGTCCTGTCAGAGATTAGAGAAACTAGACAAGGAATAGATGTTTTGTTCAAAGTGGTTTGGGAATCCACACCATTGAATTTCCCAAGTGACTGCATTAAAGAATGTTTGGCCCAGGCATGTGGGGCTTCCAGCTGAAGTTTAAATCACCCTTCCATTAGGTAGGTCAGTTTTCCCCAACAACTTAAGTATTAGTTCAATTTTGGTTTTGGTTTTGTCCAGGATCTCATTATGTAGGTCAGAGTAATCTGGAACACACTGTGTAAACCAGGCTAGCCTCAAAATCACAGAGGATTCTGACTCTGGAGTGCTTAGGTTTAAACACATGTGCTATTACCACTCCTAGTCCCAATAATTGAAGTTTTAGTGAGTCAAGATTTGTAGCAGGACCGGGGAACCTTGTCTCATACAAAGGATTACAGGAATCCAGTTCTTTTTTTTTTTTTTTATCTATCCAGGCCATAGTTCTTCCATGTTAGTTTTTTCACATGCATGGCCAAAATACACCCTTAGCTACTGGACTCTAGTGTCTACCAGGATGCCGCACATGCACACTGTAGTGAAGTCTGCTTGGCAGTCCAAGAGCCCTGGAAGCACTCATGAGTCAAAGAGTTTCAAAATGAACTCAACTCCTGGAGCTTTGGCATTCTCATAACCCACATATTCATACCCTATCCCCTTGTTAGTCTGGTGTACAGATCCATGTGCTCTCTTTTAGTAATATCTTATTATAAGTGCCTTTTAAGATTGATTTCTGACATAGCTAAGCCTTTGCCAGTGTTCCAATGTCCTAGAAAGTCCTTGAGCTGACCATGGGTTTGGAATTCAATGTTGCCTATTCAGTGACATTCAGAATTGCCTTTGGTATTACACTATCACTTAGAATAAAAGCCAAATCACTCCCACATACAGGAATTTACAATGGTTTAGGCAGTAGATCTGGCTGTGGTTTTAGGGTAATGAGATGGTTAGCTAGAGCCAAACTCCCTAATTAGAAATATGACTTGGGTGTGAAAGCCATTGCCCTAGGAGTGTAAGACCTCACACCTGGCTTCTAAGACTTTAGGTGACCTTAGATAGGGCTGACTTTGTCTCAGTTGTTTTATTGACCAGTTCCTGCCTGTCTTTGTGTTTACATTCCTCTGTTTTGTGTAAGAGCCATTAAGCACCCAGTAACCTCATTTGTACTTTGCCAATGTGTCACCTAACTTCCCTATTTTCTTGTGTATAAAAAGTTTGATGCTCAATTTGACAAATGACATTCAGATAGTACACAATCTCACGTGTTCATCTTTCTGTCATTCGCAGACTCTTTGCCCATCTCGGACTAGTGACTCTTTCCATGCAGAAAGAGGGACCCAGAGGGTCTGTGGCAACAGGACCAAAAACAGATTTCTTGCTATGGGAGCAATGAGAAATGGGCTAATTTTTATTTCCTCATGAAAAGAATGGAAGATCTGGATGTCACTTAATGCATGATAGAAACTCTCTTGACATTTAACACAGACCCTGTGATCGTGCCCTTTCCAATCTGCCAGCCAGTATTCTGTCAGGGGTTTCTTAAGTTAGTGATATTGAAATTAGAATGTTTCCAGGTCCCTAGTTGACAGTCTGATGCAGAAGGCTCCTTTTGAAGGAGCACCATTTTTGCACTTGTAGTGCCAGGTTGTTCATAAGATGTGCTTCCAGTAGGAAATGTAAAAATGGGCTTTAGGGGTACATCTGGCCAGAGTTGAAGGATGTTCACATATATAGTTATCATTTAGCCTGTATGCCCACTCTGAGTGCTACCACTGACTCAATGAAGTTGATCAGCCATAATCTAGGTTTGCAGAGACATATAAAATTATTGACACTGGTTGTCCTAGGTTAGAGAATAGTAACTTTTGGATCATTTGTCCCTGTCCTAAGGGATGGCTCTGGTCGTCTTGTCATTCCACTGTTGGGGAAAACTGCATATCAAAAAATAATGTCTCCCATGTTGGTAGATGGAGTATGTGATTTTTTTTATACTTGAAAAGTGGATGTGACAAATGAAGCTGGGTCCAAGTAAATCCTTATCCCAAATGAGTCAGACAAATACAGTAGATAACAGAATTAGCAGGCTGGGCCCACAAAGCAGGGGAAGATCAGTCCAAGCAAGTAGTTAAAAAAAAAATCTGTTCATGCTGTAGGCAGCCAGCACCTAAAAGATGGTGCTGGTCTCCGGTACACCATCGCAGTAAACAACACCACTGAGCAGGTGCTAGACCAAATCTGGCACCAACCCCTCCTGAGTGGGTGCATGCAAATTAACATGTCTGCAGACTGACCAACCCTAGCAGGACGCATAGCCCTCCCCAGTGCTGGGGTGTATTTAAGCAGTCCTCCCTGGGTTCCTGGGGTTCCTGTAGCATTGAGGCATTCCTGCTCTTAAGCTGTTGAAAAGAATTCAACTGTGTTGAATTCTCTTTACCAGGAAGAGGTAGGCGAAACATCACCCCAGCAATTGTGTTCCTCTTTTCTTGCCTTTGGGAGGGCCTCAGCAAACCTAGCCCTTTCTGAGCTTCCTAAAACTTGGAAGTTTTATTTGCTTCTGAGTTGTAGGATCCTCCATCCTCCTTATAGGAAAAAATGTATGAGAATTTTGCTTCCTATAAAAACCCAGCAATGTTATATGTGTAGTTTTTTTTTTATTTTGTTTTGTTTTAATCTCATGTCTGTCCCCAGCTGCAGATAGTTTTTGTTTGAAATTCTAGTGATTCTTGAGAGTGAATAAAAGAAAGAGCTCCTGAGAGGACCTAGGGCAGATGCTGCTCCTGCTGCACCTGCTTTTGTTATCACAGGATTAAATGAGCAATGCTCTTGTCAATGGAGCAAGTTTGTGGATTTATTTGTGTCAAAGGGCACTGATGGACATACATTGTTGCAAGGAGAAAAACAAGTGCATAATTTAGCATTCTTAGTGATTAGGTAAGGTTAGGTTATCTGAATTTATCTGAAGGCCAAGCCAAATGAAATGTTGTTTTGATTCCTTTTTGGGAATACAAAAATCCATGTCTCAAACTAATATTTATAGATTTTGTCAGTTGCTTTTAATGTGTTAGTGTTATGAAATATTACATGGCAAGGGAATACATTTGCTGGACCCATGCATGTTGTGACCTTCAGAAATTACACCACGGAACAGACCTGGTATAAAGGGAATGATTGGGAGAGGGTAGAGGAGTGAGGAAATGGGGGAGGTATAGAGGCATAGAGGCAGAAACAAAACCATTAGGTCAGAAAAATGTGGGGCAAAGAACAGATAGAGGGCTAGCTGAAAACAAAGAGAGAGACAGAGCTATAGAAACAAGAACAATGGGAACAGAGAGGTTGGGCCTAGAACAGAGAGAGGGGGCTAATCAGTCCTTTTATCCTGCCTTGAAGTTAGCAGTTTAGTTTCTTTCAAGAAAGAAATATACTTTCTATGAATTTTGTAAGTTAACAGGAAATATTTTCATCTCTGAGAGCAATGTTAATTTTAAAGTGTTTATAGGAAATTTTTGTGGGACTACTTTCTTAAGAACAATATAAGCCAGGTATGTTGTCACATACCTGTAATAATACCTACATGGAATGCTGAGATCACCTGGAACCTAAACATTCTAGAACTTCTTGGACAATACACAACATACTATGTGCCTATTTCAAAAATGAAATGAAGTGAAATAAAATCAACCCAATGTACCTTCTTTATTTGTATCTCTTACCTTTGGAAACTAATAAGATAATGAATCAAAAAATAAATAAATTTCAATTATCTGTATGAATGAAAACAATTTTAAATGTTAAGAAGGTTAAAAAAATCACTACAGTGATGGGGAGGAAAGAGCCTGGGTGGGAAATGGGACAAGAAGGTGAACATGATCAGGTATTATGTGTGTGGGGAACATAACTGAAGTGCTGAGGAAAAGCAAAAAGAATGGAAACAGGCAACTTTTTGAGGTAGGAGGTGAGAAAACCCTCGGTTATATCAGAGACCTGGGAGGTGAGAGACCCTAAGGACTCAAAGGGAGGGACCTTAGAAGAAATGCCCTACAGTGGGGAGAGGGAACTTGTAGAGTCCTCCTCCAGTGGAGGGACAGGACATCAAGTGGAAAGATTGAGTTACCATCCCACAGTAAAAAGCTCTAACCCAGAATTGTTCCTGTCTGAAAGAACTGCAAGGAAAAAACATGGAGAAAAGCCTAAAGAAAAGGAGATCCAGTGACAAGACCAAATTGTGATAAAGCTCAAGGAGAGGCATCAAGGCCTGACACTATTACTGATGCTATTCTGTGCTCACAAAAAATGGGCTTATCATGACTGCTCTCTGAAAGACCAAACCAGCAGGTGAAAGAGTCAGATGCTCAAATTTATATGCAACAAATAGACAGAAGCTGGGAACCCCTGTGGATGAATTGGGGAAAAGCTGGAAGAAGCTGAGGAAGAGGTCTACCCGGTAGGAGGACCAACAATCTCAAATAACCTGGACCTCCCAGGATGTCTCAGACACTGAGCCAGCAACCAGGCTTCATACACCAGATGATATAAAGCCACCAACACATATACAGAAAAGGACTGCCAGGTCTGGACTCAGTCAGATGAGGTCCATCTAATCCTCAAGGGACTTCAGGCCCCAGGGAGCAGGGAGGTCTGGTGGAGAGGGGACAGGATGGTGGGGACATACTCTTGGAGATGGGGATTGTGGGCTTGGGGCCCTGGGAGCATGGGGGCATATAGGCAGGAGATATGGGGTGTGGAACAGTAAGAGGGGGAACTAGGAGAAGAATAAAATCTCGACTTTAAAAAAAGTATAAGAATAAATTTTAAATAATTCAACTATATTAGTGTGTGGAATTTCAGTCCACGGGACTATATACCATTCACATATTCATTTAGATTTCCTTTGGAAGTTAATATAAAGATGCACTTACACTTAAACAAGAAAATGATTAAAGATATTTAAAAATAAAGAAGTTCTATTTTAACTCTAAAGGTATAACTGCTAGTTAACTTTGTAATCACATCACTGGGATTAACTTCCTTCTCAGAATCATCAGAATAACAAGGATTAAAGAAACTTTAAAACTCTGTTTCATAGGAAACAAAAAAGTTAGAGATTTTTTTATTTGTTTTATATATATACCAGCAAGTGAAAATTTTTCATGCTTCATTTTTCTGAAGATGGGAAAGTAGAAGAGTACTTCAGATTATTCTCCATGATGGCTCTTTCAAACATAGACATTTTTTTTTCTCAGTTCACCATCTACACCAAAAAGCATATCTTAGTTCTTGGTCCCCAAGTTCATCAAAACCTAAAACAGAAAAGTACCTCTTATTAAATAAATTCCCAAGGATACAAATATGAAAGATTCTGTGCAGATGATGTATAGGGTAAAGGTTAAGGTCAGGATTAGGATTAGGGTTAGTGTTAGGGTTATGTTTAATAAAGCAGGATAATTATAGTGTTATTAAAGTATGAGGTACATCTGAGGTCAAATTCCCATTTTATCATTTTATATCTTTAATAATTCATACAAAGCCATTAGGATTTTATGGATAATAGCAGTCATTTCAGTAAGAAATAATTCAAAATAATAAGTAGTTAAAACTTTATGATTATTAAAACATATTTAGATTCCTAAGGTCATTTTATGGACCATGTGCAACATACCTCCATGGACTTCTCATGCATTTCTTTAACTGCTTCCAGGGTCTGGTTCTGACTACATTTGGACAGTTTCAATGCTTGTTGTTCTTTTTGACAACTATTCTACAAATGTAAAAGGAAAACATTAGTATAACAATTCTGTTTATTTTTGTTGTTACTGCCATGCAACATGCATGGTAGTCTAACAATAAAACACTAAATGTATATCTAATACTAAAACATTTATGTGAGCAAAAATAATTCTATATGAAAGTTAAAAGGAATAGTTTTCCAACTGATTTAAAATTTTAACAACTATTTTGACTAAATATATATATATATTTACAATAATATGAAATAACATTATGCTACCAATTGTGGGGTAGGAATTTTTTTTAATGTGAAAGAGTTTTTCATAATGCACAGACTGGCCTTAGCCTCCCAAGTTCTTATGTTTATAGGCATGCACCATGTATACATGAACTCGGTAAAATCCTAGTCTTGGAAGCTTAGATTGGTTTTCTCTAGATTCCAATCTCAAGCAACATATAGAAGTAGTAACATAAAGTTCTCATTGTATTCTTTAGGGTTGCGCACAACCATGATAATTTGCATTTAAAAAAAATTAAGACAAGCCCTTTACACCTTTTCACCTTGGGCTACTACAATCCTGTTTTGCCCTTTATTCACTGTGATCAATTTTTTACCTCACATTTGCACTCAAATCATCATAATTAAGTAAAATTACCTCTAATTTGCAATGCTTATCTTTAAAAAAAGTGCACCTGCATACATTTGGAGACAAAGGGTTAATATTGGGTGTCATCTTTGATTTCACAGTACTGTTTCAGAGACAGAATCTCACTAAACCTAGAGCTCATCATTTATGCTACACCTGGTGGCTACAAAGATCTGGAGATCTTCTTTTCTCTGAACTAAATCTGAGATTGGTTGTTTTAAAATGCTCACAACCACACCAACTTTTTTTTGTTGTTGTGGTGGTGGTTTGTTTTTAGTGTTGCTAGTTTGTTGTTGTTTATTTTGTTGTTGTTGGTGGTGGTGTGGGCATTCATCCCAATGCAGGGAATATAAGCTGGGGTCTCCATGCCTACACGGGAGAAAGATTACCAATTAAACCATCTTCCAGCCCTGTAAATCAATCTTATTGGGCCCACATGCAGCATATGACACATTTAGGGATCTTTTCTTCTTTAAAACTTTCCTTCACTCATGGTAGTTTTCTTTCTACCAGTGGTTCTCTTCCTTTACTGGCTCCCTCTCACCAGCTGCCATATGCAGAATTACAAATTTTGAAGTACCCTGCTGTTCTGTCTTTAGACTCCTTATTTACAGGGATGATCACTTTCCCTTGAAATGTCATCCAGAGTCCAATGTTTAAAAACTGTCTTCAATTGGAGTATTTATTATTTATCTTTAGTTCCTATCTCTTTCCAGAACTGACTCATAATGGCAGGTTCCTCAATGCCTTCTGAGGCAAGAATGAATTTGCTGTTCCTTTCAAATTGAATACTTTCCAAACTATTAACCAGTAAATAAAATAAAATAGTTAATATGATTATCGTTGTCTCAGATCTTACTTGGAAACCAGGTGATGACTCTACAGGTAGAGTAATGGAGACGTGATCTAAAATTGTTTGCTGATATTCTTCCACAGGAAAATTCTTCCAGGGCTGTTGAGATTGTTTGTTTCCATCCTCTGTTGTTACTAAATCTTTACTAAATTTAGGACTGTAAGAACTGATTTACCAAATTGAGTTGGTTTTTTAATATAAACAACAGAGTCCAGGTGAAACCAATAAATAAGCTTTCTCTCTTCTTTGAACTCTGATATATTGTGGTTTTTTTGTTTTTTTTTTTTTGTTTTTTTGTTTTTGTAGTCACTGGTAATCATCTCTTGATCTTTCTGCAAATGTCTGCCTCTTGAAAATTTATGATCTGGTATACCATAAAATGCCTAGTCGTTTTCATTGATATAGTATGCAATCAATAGTTTATATCTCAGTAAGACTAGAACAGAAGCAAGGATAGATAGATAATGGAACTTAATTTAGTTTCATATGCTCAACTCAAGGCTAGTTGTTCCATTCCTACTTAGTAATACTAGGTTAAATATTAAGTTTTTTTATGGTACCAACCACTGATTTTTCTTTTTCTTCATTGAATTTCTGTACATCCATATCAGACTTCTGAAATGTAGTTATATACTGCTCACAAAATTTGTTGTTGATGTTCTTCCTGTAAAGCACAGTAACAAAAGCAGGCACATTTCATACCAATATGAAAAAGAACACTCAAAACAAATTCAATTGAACATTTCATACTATAAAAAGAAAAATAGCAGTATAAAATATCTAATGGGAAATCATTATAGATTTTTCCCCTATCATATTATCAGAGAGGTTTTCATTTATGTTTTAGCTTTTCAAAATTA
>OFGX01001367.1_pt1 | contig 14790 bp, 14 predicted proteins | sample 1521831 | NCBI WGS metagenome assembly OFGX01 (sample SAMEA3504080, study PRJEB24116) | mouse gut metagenome | biome: mouse gut; feature: mouse-associated habitat; material: faeces | place: Denmark | collected 2011
ATCTGTTATCCTTAAAGGAAGGACACAGAGCGCTGAAAGACAACGGCATAAAAGGAGCCGCGCTGATAGATATTTTACGGACATGCCGGGTGCTGTGGCAGTTTGTAAAAAGATAACAAAAATTATTCAGAAACGGAGAAATTATGAAAGTATTATTAGTTAATCAATGTATGGTAATTGGTGGCACAGAAAAATTGATTAAAGATATCTGTGAGTATTATGATAGAGATAAAATTGATTTGTATTTGGCAACTGATGAAAAAGGAATATGGGATAAAGATGTTGATAGTAAAGTAGTTAAGCATTTTTATTTTGAAAAAATAAAAGAAAGATATAATACTTTTGATAAGATTATGAAGCATTTTTTCCATAAACCATTATATAAGACTTTGGAAGAAGAGTTTGATGTTTGTATTATTTATAAGGAAAGCCTTTATGACCACATTCAGTATGTAAAAGCAAAAAAATATATTTTGTGGGCACATGAAGATTATTATTATAATAAATTGAAATATATGAAAGGGGCTTGGTGGAAATTACCTATTTTATTAAGTTTAAAAAGGCAGTATTTAAAAAAATACGATGCGATAGTTGCTTGTACTGAAAATACTAGAGAATCTTATGAAAAATATCATAAAATAAAAAATGTTAAAGTGATTACAAATAGTATTAACGAGTTAGAAATAAGCACTTTAAGTAATGAAGAAATAAATTTACCTAATGATTTTAAAAATAACTATATTGTGAACGTCAATTCATTAAGTGAAAGAAAAAGAGTAGATTTGCTTGTTGATTTATTTTATGAATGTTTGCAAAAAGATAGCAGTTTAAAATTAGTAATTATAGGTGATGGAGACTGTAGGCAAATTGTTGAGGAAAGAATTGCTTATTATAATATAGCAGAAAGTTGTTTGCTGTTTGGTGAAACTTCTAATCCATTTCCATATATAAAACATGCTACTATGATGGTTAGTGCTGCTTATCATGAATCTTATGGGTTATCTGTTGCAGAGGCAATGTATTTTGGAGTGCCTTGTGTTTGCCTATATAATAGAGGTGTTGCAGGATTTATAGAAAATGGTATTAATAGCATAACTGCAAATAGCAATGAAGAGTTTATAAAAGAAGTATTAAAAATAAATAGCAATGAAGAATACAGACAAATGTTAGCAGAAAATGCTAAAATAAGTATGGGAAAATTATCAGATATAAAAGGTTATGTGAAAAGAGTGGAAGATTTTATTTTTAATATATAAAAATATTTTAAAAATTAGATTATTATGTTAGGTTTCTACTATTAAATTGTAGTTTAGGAGAAAAATATGAATTTTGTATTTGTAGTTGATAAATATAAGCCAGTTACTTCTAGTAATGCAGTTTGTATGATTAATATTATGCGAGAACTCAAAAAAAATAACCATAATGTAAAACTAATTGCTATTTATGAGGGAAGTACTGATTATGGAGAGTTTGATTGTAAATATGTTCAGCCAGTAGAAACAAAAGATAAAACTTTGTTTGAATATTTGAAATGTTTTTTTGTTTATAGTCGTTATAATAAGGGGCTAGTTAAAAACTATTACGATGCTATTGTGGAAATAGATAAGGAAATAGGCATTGATTATCTTGTTTGTGCACATAATTTGTATGAGGCAATTAAGGCAGGACAGCAAGTAAAAAAATATAATAAAAAAATAAAATGTATAGGATATTTTTTGGATGCTTTATCCGAAGCAGAAATTGTTAATAAAAAATTTAATTTAAAAGAATGGATTGTTATACAAACATTAAAAAAAGAAACAAAACAAATCATAAAAGATTTAGATTTAATCTTAATTCCAGAATATTGGAAAGGCGAATATAGTAAAAAAATGTGCTTTGTAGGTAAAAATGTTAAGTTTGTAGGTTTACCAAATTTAACGGAAGAAAAACTGCCTTCTAATGTATGCAAAGATAAAATTAAAATTGTGTATTGCGGTTATTTGTATAGGACTATTCGCGGGGTGGAGTGCATAAAAGATTTTAGCAGATTACTGGATATAAATAAAAATATAGAAATACATTTTTACTCAAAAGGCAAGGAAGAAGAGTTAAATGAGTTTTGTAATAAATATCCTAACAATGTGTTTTTGCACGGATATGTGGATAGAGCAACATTGGAAAAAGTTTTGCAAGATGCAAATTATTTTTTGAATATATCAAATAGAGTTACTAATTATGTGCCAGGAAAATTGTTTGAGTATTTATCTTATGCAAAGCCAATTATAAATTATCAATATATTGATAATGACCCAACAATGGTTTATATTAATAAATATGATTTATCTTATAATTTGGTAGATGGAAAAGATACAGATATAAATGACTTTAATAGATTTATAGAAGAAAACAAGTTTGCAACATTGGATTACGAAAATGTAAAAGAGACTTTTAAAGAGTGCTTGCCAACTTATTCAATTAAACTTATGTTAGAGGAGATTTAGTATGAGGATTATAGCAATAAATATGTGGGGACAATTAAGTACCGGAAATATTGCTAGTGGTATTTTAAAAACATTTGACGGCGACAAAAAGTTTTTTTATAAATATGGTAAGTGCTCAGAAGATTTTGCACAAAAAATTTGTACAACAATTTTTAGTAAAATAATAAACAGGATAGAAACTAAAATAGCAAAACACTTTTTAAAAGATGGTTTTGGAAATAGTTATGCAACACTAAGACTTATTAGGCAAATAAAAAAATATAAACCAGATGTTGTGCATTTGCATAATTTGCATGGTATTTTTGTAAATGTACCAATGTTATTAAAATTTTTGCAAAAATCAAAAATACCTGTTGTTTGGACATTGCATGACTGTTGGACATTTACTGGACATTGTGGTTATTTTGATTATGTTAATTGCAATAAGTGGCTAAGTGGGTGTCAGAATTGTGAGCATTTAGATTTATATACTCCTGCTATAAATAAAAATCAAGTAAAAAAATATTATAAATTAAAAGCAAATGCAATTAATAAATTAGATAATGTTGTTTTTGTAACACCAAGTTTATGGCTAACTGAATTGGCAAAGCAGTCTTATTTAAAGGACAAACAAATAATTACAATTAATAACGCAATAGATTTAACTAATTTTAAGCCAGTAGATAATAAAACTTTTGATAATGTAATTGATAGAAGCAAAAAGATTTTATTGGCTGTGGCTTGTCCATTTAGTGAGAGAAAAGGCTATTCTGACTATATAAAGTTTGGTCAATTAATTGACAAAGATATTTATCAATTAGTAATGGTAGGTGTGTATCCTGAGCAAGTCCAAGAATTAAAACAATATGATATTGTTGGTATTCCTAGGACTTATAATCAAGTAGAACTAGCAGAGTTGTATAGTCTTGCTTATTGTTTTATTAATATGACTTACGAAGAAGCATTTGGGTTAGTTAATATAGAGGCTATGGCTTGTGGTTGTCCTATAATTTCCTATGCTACAGGTGGCTGCGTTGAAATTATTAATGAAAGAAATGGCATTCTTGTACCTAAGGGTAATTATAAAGAAATATTGTACAATTTGGATAAAATACAAGATTTAAAGCAAAACAAACAAGCGATAATTGATGAAACTATAGCAAAGTATAGTAATGAAATAATGATACAAAAATATATTGATATTTATATAAAAATAATTGAAAATAGTAAAAATAATTTTGTTAAAATGAAGTAAAAGGGGTAAAAATGAATCATAAGAAAAAAGTTGGTATTGTTACTCATTATTATAATAGTATTAATTATGGCGGTAATTTACAAGCATATGCTTTAGTTTATAAACTAAGGCAATTAGGATATGATGCAGAACAAATACCAGTAAATAATATTGTGCAATATGTGGCAGTACCTTTGAGTTTTAAACAAAAAATTGCTGAAAGATTAAAAATTGGTTTATGGGAATTTTTAAAATCTTTAGTTTTGTATATTCCACACAAAATCAAAAATAAAAAAATAAATAATTTGATAAATAATGCAACAAATATTAGACAAAAAGCAATTAAAGATTTTAATTTAAGTATCCCTCATAATTATAAAATTTTAGTTACTAATCAAAATAATTGTTCCGATTTAGGATATGATGCTTATATTACAGGTAGCGACCAAGTATGGAATCCTGAATGCTATTGCAAAGAATATTTTTTGGGTTTTGTACCATCAGATAAAATAAAAATTTCTTATGCTGCAAGCATTGGTAAAAATTCGTTAACTGATGAAGAAAAACAAATTTTTAAAGAAAAATTGCAAGATTTTTCCGCAATTTCTGTAAGGGAAAAACAAGATATTGATTTAATTAAAGATTCATCACCTTGCAAGCCTGTTTTAACACTTGATTCTACATTGTTATTGGATATTGAGGAATGGGATAGCATTACCGAAAAAAGACTAGTAGAAGTTAAGTATATTTTTTGTTATTTTTTAGGTGGTAAGGCAAATAATAGAAAATTAGTAAAACAATTTGCAAAATTAAAAGGATATAAAATAGTAACATTACCTCATTTAGTAGAATTTGTTAAGGCGGATGAAAAGTTTGGGGATATTAAATTATACGATATAAGTCCTACACAGTTTTTGTCACTTATTAAATATGCAGAATATGTATTTACAGATAGTTTTCATGCAGTTGTTTTTTCTAGCATATTTAAAAAACAATATTTTGTTTTAAATAGAGAAGAAAATAAGTGTATGTCATCAAGGATATATAACATAACAGAACTAACTCATAATGAAAATAGGTATTGTGATAATGTGGATAAAGAAAATGTCCAATATTTATTAAATCAAGATGATATTGATTATAGCAGTAAGTTTGATAAGTTAGAAAAATTAAAGGAGTTTTCAATTAAATTTTTAACAGAAAATTTAGGATAAAATATGCATAATAAGCAACTGAAAATAGGTGCGATATTGTCGTATGTTCAAATATTTTTGAGTTTGATAATATCTTTATCTATTCATAAAATTGTACTTGAAAAACTTGGTATGAACCAAAATGGATTACTTAATATGGCTACTAATTTGTTGTCATATTTAAGTTTGCTTACTATTGGATTAGGAAGTGCATTTATTAGGTACAATATGCAGTACAGAGTAAAAAATGATAAACTAGGTGAAGCAAAACTTAATGGTTTATTTGTAGTTTCGTATTCAATTATTGCTTTGATTACAGCAATAATAGGTATTATACTTATATTTTGTTCAAGGGCTATTTATCCTAAATTAACTGATGATGAAATATTTGTGCTTCAAATTGTAATGGCAATTTCCTTGCTTCAAACTTGTTTGTCATTGCCATTCAATGTGTTTAGTATGAATATAAATGCTTATGAAAAATTTATTTTTGCCAAAGTTATTGGTATAATAAATACAGTGCTTGTTCCTATTTCGCGTCTTGTTGTTGTACTTAGTGGTGGAATGGCAATAAGTATTTCCATTGTTAGTTTTGCTTTTAGTATGTTAGCATTTATTATTCAATGTTTTTATGCTGTTAAAAAGTTGAAAATTAAAATAAAATTTGCAAAATTAAATTTTTCTTTAATAAAATCTATTTATACATTTTCTATTTTTATTTTTATTAATCAGTTGGTAGATATGATTAACTGGAGTATGGATACATTTATTTTGGGTGTTGTTGCAGGTGCTGCAGTTGTTTCTATTTATAGTGTTGGTGCAAGTTTTAATACTTATTTTATAAATTTTTCAACTGCAATTTCAAGTGTTTTAGTGCCTAGTGTTCATAAACTTGTTGCAGAGGGAGATAAAAAAGACGAGTTAAATAGATTATTCATAAAAACTGGTAGAATTCAGTTTATGATTTTATCACTAATTATTTTAGGTTTTATATTTTTTGGAAAAGCATTTATTTTAAATTATTATGCTACACCTGAGTATATTAATTCATATTATATTTCGTTAATACTAGTTGTGCCTCTTATTATTCCATTAATACAAAACTTAGGAATAGAAATTCAAAGAGCATACAATAAACACAAATTTAGGTCTATTGCGTATTTAATTATGGCACTTGTAAACGTTGCAATGACTATACCTTTAAGTATTTATGTTGGTGAAGTTGGGGCGGCTATAGGTACGTGTGTTTCATTAGTTGTAGGTAATGGACTTATTATGAACATTTATTATCATAAAAAACTTGATTTGGATATGATAAAGTTTTGGAAAAGTATATTAAAATTTATACCAGCATTGATAATACCTTGTGGTTTAGGTGTTGTATTTATGTTGTTTGCCGATTTGTCAAAAATTTATTGGTTTTTCTTATCTGTATGTGGCTTTACTATTGTTTATTGTTTGAGTATTTACTTTTTAGGTATGAATGCTGAAGAAAAACAAATGGTAAAAAATATTGCGAATAAAGTATTTAAGAGAAAAAATAAAACAGAAAATGTTTTGTGTGAAGAAGCAATTGTAGAAAGTTTAGATAATATTAATAATGTTGAAGCAATTAATAATAATGAATTAAATCAAGAAGAAAACTTGTCTAATGTAGACAAAAGTATAATTTTAACTGATAATTGTGATAATAACTCAGTGCAGTATGAAGATAATGCAATAAAGGATGAAAATGATTAAATTTGATAAACGATGCACTGGTTGTGCTGGGTGCGAACAAGTATGTCCTAAAGATGCAATTAGTATGAATATAGCCAATGGCTTTTTGTATCCGCAAGTTGATGAAAAATTGTGTATTGACTGTGGATTATGCGACCATATATGCCATTATGATAAAGATATTGCTAATCAATTTGTAAAAAAGGCCTATGCAGTTAAAAATAAGAGCATTGATATTGTAAAAAAGAGTTCTTCTGGTGGTATGTTTTATGCTTTAGCAAAATACGTAATACAAAATGGTGGAGTTGTATTTGGTGCAAGTTTTGATAACGATTTGCATTTAAATTATGATTTTACTGATAATATTGAAAACTTGGATAAATTTTTAACTTCAAAATACTTGCAAAGCAATGTTAATGGTAGTTTTAAAAAGGTGAAAGAATTTTTGCAACAAGGCAAAAAAGTGCTTTTTTGTGGTACACCTTGCATAGTAAATGGATTACAAAATTATTTGCAAAAACCTTCCCCAAATTTAATATTAGTTGATTTTATCTGTCATGGAATACCTAATCCTAAATTTTTTGAAAAATATGTAAAAGAATTAGAAAAAAAGTATAAAAGTAAGTTGATTTCCTTTAATTTCAGGTATAAAAAGAATGGTTGGGAAGATTATTGTATACGTTTGGAATTTGAAAACGGAAAAAGCATTTTAAAACCTGCCGCAGATGACCCATATATGAAACTATTTTTAAAAGATATTATATTGAGGGAGAGTTGTTATAATTGCAATTCAAGAGGTGATAGGCGTTATTCAGATATAACAATGGCAGATTTTTGGGGTATTAAAGATAGTTATCCTAATTTGTATGATAAAGATGGGGTATCTTTAGTAATAATTAATTCTAAAACTGGTCAGGATATTTTTTATAATATTAGCGATAGTATTAAATTTGATGAAGTTGATTTTGATATAGCAATAAAAAGTAATTTGTCTTATTGTAAATCACCAGAAAATCCAGCAATAATCAGAGAAAAAGTTTACTCCAATATGGATAAATATACAGTGCAGCAATTAGCAGATAAATTTGTTGATAAAATTTCATTAAAAAAGAAAATAAGATTATTTTTAGGCAAAATATTTAAAAAAATTAAAAGATTATTTAGGAAGTTTATCACAAAGGAGAAATAATGAATCACGATAACATTGAGGAAATTAAGAGGATAGAGTTAAATATTTTAGACGAATTTGCAAAAGTTTGTGATAAACTTGATGTTAAATACTTTTTGGCTTATTGGACTATGATAGGTGCAATTCGTCATAAAGGTTTTATACCTTGGGATGACGATATAGATGTAGTAATGATGCGAGAAGATTATGAAAAGTTTATAAATCAAGCACAAGCATTATTGCCGGAAAATTTATTTTTACAAAACTATAAGACAGACAAAAACTTTTTGTTGCAGTATAGTAAAATTCGAGATAATAACACCACTTTTATTGAGCAGTCACAATGTAAACTTGATATTAATCATGGGATATTTATTGATATTTTCCCTTTAGATTATTGCTATGATGCTAATGATAAAACCAAAAAATTATTCAAAAGAATTAAATTTAAATGTAGTTTATTAAGTCCATTTTTTTCACCTATTACAGATATAGAAAACGGTTATGGCTTTGCAAAAAAAACTATTTTAAAATTAAAAAGAATGGTACAAAGAATTTTATTTGCCTTACTATATGGTAGCAAGAAGAATACTGGTAAATTGCTTGAAGATATTGATAAAATAAAAATGTCAGTGCCAAAAGGTAAAAATGTAAGTGTTTTTGATGGCTTTATTGTAGAAAATAAAGATTGGTTTAATGAATGTGCTGAGTATGAATTTGAAGGTAAAAAGTATATCGGAGTTAAGGATTACCATAGTTATTTAACTCAAATTTATGGTGACTATATGCAACTTCCACCTGAAGAAAAATGTGTACCACAACATTATACTACAATAATTGATACTGGAAAATCTTATAAAGAATATATATAATTATTTTAAGTATTAAAAAAAATAATTTTTGCATATTATAGTGTGCGAATATGTTTAATATTCGCATATTTTGTTTGAAGTCTATTGATTTTTAATTTTTTATATGATATAATAAATATAATAAATAATTTAGCATTAAATAAAGAATTAATTTGATTAAAAATGGAAATTATTTATAATAGTTGTTTTATGTTTAATACATTTTGGCAATTATGTTTACTTAAGGAGAAATTATGTCAGATTATTCATTTTTAACTTCATGCTATATAAAATCAAAAGCGGATGAGTTTGTTATCGCTATGGATAGTATGTTAAATCAAACTTTGCCACCTGAACAAATTGTTATTGTATGTGATGGGGCAGTAAGTGAGGAAGTTGATACACTTATTAATGAATATGTGCAAAATAATACAAATTTGTTTACTATAGTGCGTTTAGAGCAAAATCAAGGACATGGTATTGCTATGCATGAGGGAGAACTTTACTGCCGTAACGAAATCATTTGTTGTATGGATATGGACGACATTTGCGTGTTGGATAGATGTGAAAAATTAATTAAATATCTTGATGAAAATCCTGACATAGATTTGGTAGGTAGTAATATATCTGAATTTATAGAGGATGTAGATAATATAGTTGGTGTAAGAGAAGTGCCAGAAACGCACGAAGATATTTGCAAGTTTATGAAAATGCGTTGCCCATTTAATCACATGTCTGTTGCAATGAGAAAGTCCGCACTTGAAAAAGCAGGTGGGTATAAAGACTGTTTGCTTTATGAAGACTATTATTTGTGGGTCAGAATGTACCTTGCTGGCTGCAAGTTTCATAACATACAAGAAAATTTAATAAAAGCCCGTGTTGGTATGGAAATGTATGCTAGACGAGGAGGCTATAAGTATTACAAGAGTGGACGTAAATTGTTTAAATTTATGCACAAAAATAAAGTTATTAATTGGTTTGAGTACAAAAAAATTATCTTTATTAAATTTGTAGTACAAGTGTTGATGCCTAACTGGCTGAGAAAATGGTTTTATTTAAAATTTACCAGAAAAACAAATAAATAATTTTGATAAAAAAAGACATAAAAATTTATGTCTTTTTTATTTTTAATTTAAATTGTTGAATTTATAAATTTTTTTTAATAATCTATAATTATTTTGTTTCAGTTTCTTTTGAATTGTTTGTTTCTTCTTGTTTTTCTTCAGATTCTGTTTTTTCTGTTTTATGTGTAGCAGGTGTTGCAGATGATAACCCAACAACATCGTCAACTGGTAGAGAAAAAGCAATACCTTGTCCGGCTGTTTTTAAGCCTGCACCTTGATATAGTGCGTGCAAAACAGCATCTTTTATATCTTTAGATACTAGTATCATTACAATTTCTTTATCTGGCTGAATAGTAATATTAAAAAATTGTTCAGCCTCTCTATTAGCAGTACCTCTTGCATGAATAACTGTACCGCCTCTTGCGCCGGCTTCTTTAGCGGCATCCATAACAGTTTCGGAAAATCCCGCATTTACTATACATAATACCAATTCGTGTTTAGAATTACTCATTTTGTTTTATCCTCCTTAACTGCCATTTTGTTATTACTTAAAAATCCGTAAATCAATGTGCCTATTACACTTGTAAGTGGCACTGTAAACGCAATACCTTTGCCATCTTTAATTGTATTAAATTTTTCTTCGATAGCAGCAAGAGCATCGCTAATTTTATTTTCTTGTATGATACTAAAAATAACACTTTTTTCGTTATGAGCAAGACCTAATAATTCAAGCATACTTTGTGGTGCCATACCATTACCTAAAATTGCTGTTTGCATATTAACTTCAAAAGACTGAATTAAATCAAGATAAAATTCTGCTTTATTTCTGTTTACAATTGTGATTAATAACTTAAGTTTGTTTTGAGAAACTTTATTTGTTTTGTTATTAGCATTTTTTGCTTTGCTTACAGTTTTTGCCTTTTGAGGTGTTTTTAATTTTATGTTTTCTTGTATTTTGTTTAGTTTTTCTTTTCTAGTAATTTTAGAGGAAGTGTTATTTTCATTGTCATTTTTATTAGTAAATCTGTTTGGCATAATTCTTCCTCCTTAATCAAAGTATATGATTTGCTCGTCATCAGCAGACAAAATACGTTTCATTGCAATTTTGTTTCTAACTTTAGCAGACATTATTGCTTTAAAACCTAATGTTTGAATTGTTATAAGCGGTGTCATTGCAACCATTGCTACTACACCAAAAGCATCGGTAAGTACATTTTGCTGATTACCACTAATTAGCACACATGCTCCAATTGCAAGTGGCAAAATAAAACTAGAGGTTAGTGGACCGCTTGCAACTCCACCAGAGTCAAAAGCGATAGCAGTATAAATTCTTGGTACAAAGAATGAAAGTCCTAGTGATATTGCATAACCCGGAATTAGATAATACAATATAGAAAATTTAAATATCATTCTAATAAGTGAAAGTCCTATAGATAAACCAACTGCTATAGATAAAGCAATTAACATTTCTATTTTTTTTACACCGCCACCAGTAACTTCTTCAACCTGTTTGTTTAATACGTGTACTGCAGGCTCTGCAAGTACTACTACCATACCCAAAAGTATACCAATAAAAACAAGTAAGACTGGACTAAATTCTGCTATTTGTTCGCCTAGTTTAAAGCCAATAGGCATAAATCCTACAGATACTGCAACAAAGAAAATAGTTAAACCTAAAAAGGTATAAATAATACCAATACCAATTTGTAATAACTTTTTCTTTGGCAATTTTAGTATTGTAAATTGTAAAATTAAAAAGAATACTATAATCAAACCTAGCGCTTTTAATGTGTCAAGTGAGTGACTTAAAACAATACTACCAAAGTTAGATAGACTTGCTTCTACAGAGTAATCGGCAAGTTCGTATATCATTTCGCCACTTGAAGTCATTGCAAGCACTGCAAGTGCTATCATAGGTCCTATAGAGCAAAGTGCTATCAAGCCAAAACTGTTTTCATTTGAATTTCTTCCGCCAACAGTGTTTGCAATACCAAAACCTAAAGCCATAATAAATGGTACTGTGATAGGGCCTGTTGTTACACCGCCAGAGTCAAATGCTAAGGCTAAAAAGTCTGCTTTGCCACACTCTATCATAATTGCACAAAAGGCAAATAATAACATGTAAAAAAACATTAAAATCATAGAAAGATTTTTTTTGAATAATATTTTTAAAATAGAAATAACAAGGAATAATCCAACTCCAAGTCCAACAGTCATAATAAGTACAGTAGGAGAGATAACTGTTTTTACTTGTTCAGCAAGTACAGATAAGTCAGGCTCTGCAATAGTAATTAACACACCCATAACAAAACTTACTGCAATAAGTATAAAAACTTTTTTTGATTTAATAAGACCTGAACCTATATGTTCTCCCATTGGAGTCATTGCTAAGTCAGAGCCTAAGTTGAATAGTCCTATACCTAAAATTAAAAATATAGCAGAAATTGCAAAAGATACTATCTCAGTTGTAGATAATTTAGTAAGTGGAGTAAAAGAAATAATAAGCACTATTGCCGTAATTGGAAGTACGGATATAAGTGCTTCTTTCAATTTTAATAGTAATGCTTTAACCATATTTTCTCCTTTGCTTTTGCAATTTTACAATAAGATTTTAACATATAATTAAATAATTGACAAATATATATCTATAAAAAATAAAAAAATATAAATATTTAAATAATAAGCACAATTAATATTATTGGTTAACTATAGTCAAAAACATTTTTAATCACGATTTTTGACTGGTTTTTTGTTTGCTAAAGAGTAACTCGTGTCAATATGCTCAAATATTTTTTTAATATCCAAAGTACAACCATCTAATCTAATAGTAAGCCAATATTTTTTATTCATGTGATAGGCAGGAAAATAATTTACATTATCTATTATATTAGGAATAATTTCTGGATTTTCCATAAAATCAATAACTTCAACAAAATAGTCGCCATTTAATCCAATAGACTTCGCCTTAGTTTTTAAAAATGCACAATACCATTTTTTATTGTCTTTTCTTCTGCATACTGCATTGTTAGGTGATTTTTCCCATAAAAATTCTAGTTCATCACCATATTTACCTTTTATATAATTTGCAAGCATAGTGGTATAATTACTTTTAAAAACAGTTTTGTCAAAGCAATTATTTCTAATATCTATAAGTGTTTTTTCATACTCTTTTTTTACTTCGCCTATAAAAACCCCAGTTGCTCCTTCTGCTAGAAAAATTGTATATACTTCCTCACATTCCAAATCAAACACTTCTGTTTCAACTTCGCCATTAAGATTTACAAATATAGTTAATCTCATTTGATTATTAACTATCAAAGTAGAGTATTTGTATTGGTTGCTATCCAGTGTAAAACCATATTGTTTTAATTTATCAAAGTTTACTTTATATTGCTCAAATATTTCCTCTGGCTCCATCATGGTACCGCCGGTCATTGCCCAGGTATCGGGGTTATGGCAGTAGGCGCAGCGCATGGGACATCCCTGTACAAAGACGACAAAACGTGTTCCAGGTCCGTCTACGGTTCCGAAACTTTCTAACGAGTGAATTCTGCCTTGCATAGTAAAATCTCCTTTCTTTCTTTATATAGTATATCAAATGGCGGTTGAAAATCCAATATGATAAAAAGGAAATTGCAGGTGTTTTTAAAACTGCCTTTAAAATTGTTATTGCTGCTTGGAAACAGCGTACAGAAAAAGGCATATCAGGGAGCTTTTTTAAAAATAAAACGAAAAATATAAAATAATTAATGATAAACATTAAAAATATATTGACAAACATATAATTTGAGGATACGATATGAATAGAAAAAGGATTTATGGGGCACGCCCATATAAGAAATATTAAAAGGAGGGAAAAGAAAGATGAGTGAGAGCAGCAGTAAGATTGAGAGAATTAAGAAAAGCAGTAAGGCGGCGTATATTGTAACAAATATTTTCAAGGTGTTTCTGATTGTATGCGCAGTACTTGCCATACTGGGAGGCGTTTTAGTTATAGGACTGGGAGGTATTTTGAATCGGGGCATTGGAAACGCGCTTGCAGACGGAGAGCTAAAGGAGAGGGATATATTGGCTTTTGAGGAACTGGGCGAAAGGGAGCTGGGACAAAAGCTGATAAAGGAGGGAAACTACGCGCTGGCAATAGGGATTTACGCGATTATATTCGGGATTACCATTATCCTGCTGGCTCTCGTGCTTCATTTTGTGAGCAGAATTTTTAAAGATTTTATGGAAAGCTACTCGCCCTTTCAACCTGATATCCTGAAAAATCTTAAAATTGCGCTGGTGCTGATTGTCATTTATGTGGCGCAGTCCGATATTGGAATTGCACTGGTCATTGGAATGGCTGCCTGGTGCGTGACCAATATTTTTGAATACGGATGCGAGCTGCAAAGACAGTCGGATGAGACTCTTTAAAAAGGGGAGGACAGACAAATGGCCATAATTTTAAGGCTGAACCGCGTAATGGCGGACAGGAAGATATCACTTAATGAACTGGCGCAAAAGGTAGGGATTGCCAATGTAAATCTCTCAAATATTAAAACGGGAAAAGTAAGCGCAATCCGATTTTCCACACTAAATGCAATTTGCGATGTGCTGGACTGCCAGCCGGGAGATATATTGGAGTTTAGCCGGGAATAAAAGGTGAGTTACTGCTCGTATCCATGGGCTCTGGCCCAGGCAAGAAGCTTTTCATTTTCGGAAGTCAGATTTTTGATGGCATCGTTCTGGTCCTTGATAGTTGCAACATGGCTTTCGATGGCAGCGCTCATGTCTTCAATAGCAGCCCTTTGGATCTTATCTTGGGAAACTACATAATGAGAGGCTGGGAAAATGGAAATATGTTCTAAAATTGACCGAATCTCCCCAGTCAGTACATCCATTTCTGAGATACGCTCAATCTCATCCCCAAAAAACTCTACTCTCACTGCCAGTTCACTTTCAATAGCTGGAAAGATTTCAAGAACATCTCCTCGAACGCGAAATGTTCCCCTCCTAAAGTCCATCTCATTTCTATCATACTGTATATGAATAAGCTCTCGAATAACCTCGTCTCTATCCTTATTCATCCCAGGGCGCAAAGATACAACTAACCCCTG
>OFGX01001370.1_pt1 | contig 14767 bp, 12 predicted proteins | sample 1521831 | NCBI WGS metagenome assembly OFGX01 (sample SAMEA3504080, study PRJEB24116) | mouse gut metagenome | biome: mouse gut; feature: mouse-associated habitat; material: faeces | place: Denmark | collected 2011
AACCGCTTGGAATTGGCACAAGGGCCATCCAAAAGGCTACGAAGATAAATAAATATAGAAATAACCTTCAGATTTGTTCTGAAGGTTATTTTTTAGCCTAAAATTTAACATTTATTATTTCTTCTCATCCTTACATATATAAGCTTTTCTAGATAGCGCTTTCAAAAACATTCTATATTTGTGTGGTTATGCACAAATAAGTATGTTACTATAGATAATGTAATAGATGAAACCGCTTACTCGATTTCTAGAGAGGAATAATCTTATATGAGTACAAAAGAACGTTATTCTCAAGATGAATTGAGAAAAGATAATCCAATGTTTAGCCGCGTTCGTGCAACTATCGAAAGCGCATTTTATGGCAACAATGTGCATGAAGTTACAAGTGTTGCTGAAGCTTATGAACTTGCTAAAAAGCAACCTGGTGTTATTGTTACTGATTTACCAATTTTACATACTAAAGAATTAGGTTTGCCACAAGGCGCAACTCAATTGGTTTACAACCACGGTAAAATTTTGGGTAGAACCGCATCTGCTCGTCACTTTACTGATGACCCAAACGAAGACGCTGAAGCTTTAGCAGGTAACTTACGTGAAGACATCTATGCTGGTCATAATCAAAAATTCTTAAAGGCCACTGTTTTAGTTGGGCTGGATCCATCATTTACAATCAAAGCTCACGTTATGATGCCAGAAGATCAAGCATTCAATTTACTTTCATATATCTTAAACTTCCATTTCTTCGATGATGAAGCTGAAAAGATGTACAAGAAGTCTAAGTTCTATGATGAACCTGACATCTACTTCTACTTTGATCCAAATGTACAAGATCCAGATTATCCAAAGGGTCTTGGTGTATTTGACGCTCCACATAACTGTGCCGCTGTCTTTAACCTTCGTTACTTCGGTGAACTTAAGAAAGGTACTTTAACCTTAGCTTGGGCTATTGCCCACCGTCATGGCTACACAGCTTGTCACGGTGGTGAAAAGTCATTCCACTTCGACGACAAAGATGATAAAGTATTTGCCTTTTATGGCTTATCGGGTTCAGGTAAATCAACTTTGACTCACGAAATGTATGATGGTAAATACGATATTACGGTTTTACATGATGATGCATTCATTATTTCTCGTGAGGATGGTTCTTCAGTAGCTCTTGAGCCCTCATACTTTGATAAGACTCATGACTACCCAGCAGGTCATCATGAAACTAAGTACTACACCACTATTATGAACTGTGATGTAACTCAAGATGAAGATGGTAATAAAGTTATCGTTACTGAAGACTTGAGAAACAACAACGGTCGTGTTATCAAGACTCGCTACACTAGTCCTCATCGTGTAGATTTTGAAAAGGCTCCAATTACCGCTTTATTCTGGATTATGAAAGATGGTTCATTACCTCCATTACTTAAGATTGATGATCCGGTTTTAGCAACTACAATGGGCTGTACTTTAGCTACTAAGAGAACTAGTGCGGAAAACTTACCAAAAGGTTTTGATATGAACACCTTGGTAATTGAACCATTCGCTGACCCATTCCGTGCTTACCCTGTATCTGGCGACTACAGAGACTTTAAGGAATTATTTACTAAGCGTGGAGCAAGTTGCTATATCTTGAACACTGATGCCTTCATGGGTAAAGATATTCCAAAAGAAGTGACTAAGAAGATTATTGAAGATTTAGCAAATGGTGATATTAAAGACAGTGATTTCAAGCCATTTGGTAACTTTAAGGGTGTATCTTACTTACCAATTGATGGTTATGAAGTTCACCTAGATGATCCAGAATATCAAAAGACTCTAGCTAGAAGAATGCAAGACCGTTTGGACTGGCTCAACAAATATGATGAAGAACATCCAGAAACTCCTATTCAAGCAGAAGCTAAGGAAACTTTGGAAAATATCATTAAAGAATTAAGTTAATCAAAAACTAAACTATCGCAAAAAAATTACCCAGGAAATATTCCTAGGTAATTTTTATTTATTCAATAAATTATTTCAAGCTGTCGTAGTATTCTGGATCTACTGGTTCGTACCAAGTAGTCTTAGCCTTATCAGTATCAGCCATCATTGAAAGGTGTGCAAACCAAGCATCCTTAGCAGCACCGTGCCAGTGCTTAGTGTTTGGAGAAACAACGTATACATCTCCAGCAGTCATCTTGTGAGCTAGCTTACCTTCTTCTTGAACCCAACCTTCCCCAGCTACACAAACCAAAGTTTGAGGAACAGTGTGCTCATGCCAGTGATTAATACAGCCTGGTGCAAATGAAACATTAGCCACATTAACATTTGCTTTATTAGCAAGTGGATTTAACCAACTCTTCCCAGTGAAATATTTTGCGAAGGCATCATTCGATTCACCAAAACCAAATGGACTATTTTTTACTTCTTTTTCAAATTTTGCCATTTTAAAATTCCTTTTTTACTTTTCTAATTCTTTAGCTGCTTGGTTAACAACAGAAATTGCATTTAAGCTGCGCGGATAACCGATAAATGGTTCATTTTGTAAAACAATTTTAGTCAAAAATTCCTTATCATTGCCAAGTCCAATATTAGCTTTGGCATGAGCCAAAAGTTGCGGTTCTACACCGCCTTGAGCAGCTAAATAGCAAAATGTAATCATTTCACGATCGCGATCATCCAAACCACCTCGCGTGTAGTAATCGCCAAAGCAATTATCTACAAGCCATTTATTGATGGTTCCTCTCTTAGCAAAGTCCTTCATTTGAGGTCCAAATAAGTGAATTTGAGTCTTTTCTCCTTCTTCAAGGCGATTATCCATTGTAGTCTTAGTTTGGCTCTCCAGGGGTAATTTAATACCTCTAGCAGTCATAATTTCATTAGTTACCTTAAAGAAAGGCATAACACGCCCTAACCCAAGATAATCAATTGCTTGATATAAAACTTCCTTAGCTTCTACAGGATTTACATCATTATCCAGGGCAACTGGAAGCATAATTTCATATTCTTCGACTCCTTGGCATCCCAATAAATAAGCTAATGTGCTCAACATTTTCGTACGATCAGGCAAATCAACATCTTTTTGAACTTCATCAAAAGCAAAATGGTTAATTCTATCAATAGTGTCTGACTCAGTTTCTCCTAATAAGTTTTTATGTGCTCTTTGAGCATCATCTTTAATTGACATTTGATCAACTTCCTTTCTCTTTATTTATATTAAAGTTCATCTTTAGCTAAATTAAAAATATTTATTCCAAATATCGCACTATAACTTTTTATTATCAAAAAAACACTTGCGACCATAGTCGCAGGTGTTTCATTTTTTGGGATATTCAATTTAAGTAAAATTGGAGTGTTTACAAACTACTTTTCATTAATACCTTTACCTTCATAGCAGTCTTCCATCAAAATACCGATTTGGTGAATTAATGGAGCAACTGGGTTAGTAACAGTATTTTGATCGCCATAAGCTTCAACGGCTAAGTCAGCAACCTTGCTGTGGAACTTCATCTTATCAACTCCATATTCCTTGAAGGCAAGTTTAATACCAACTGAGTGAGCTAAATCAATAATCTTTTGAACTAATTTTTCAACTAATTCTTCGTCATTCTTACCAGTTAAACCAAGAGCTCTAGCAATATTAGCATAGTCCTTTTGAGCTCTGTAAACTGAGTAATGTGGCCACATAGCAAGCTTTTCTGGGCGTTTACTATTAAAGCGAATTACTTGTGGAAGAGCAATTGCATCGCTGACTCCACTTGGAATATCAAAGGTTGAACCAACTGTATGAGCAATTGAGTGTTCAAGGCCTAAGAAGGCATTGGAGTAAGCCATTCCAGCAATCGTGGCAGCATCATGCATTCTCTTTCTAGCTTCCATATCACCATCGTAGGAAGCCTTCAAATTATCGAAAATAGTCTTGATTGCTTCTAGTGACCATCCGCGAGTAAAGTCAGTAGCCATTGTTGAAACATAACTTTCAATTGCGTGACCTAAAGCTTCAAAACCTGACCAAGCAATTAAACGCTTTGGAAGTTCTTCAACAAATTGATCATCAACAATTGACACATCTGGGTTTAATGCGTAATCACATAAAGTGTGCTTAATTCCAGTTTCAGCATCTTTAATAATTGCAACTGGTGAAACTTCTGAACCAGTACCTGAAGTAGTTGGAATACATACAAGTTTAACGTTGTTAGCCTTTGGGAAGCGAACGACACGTTTTCTGATATCAAGGAACTTTTGATATGCTTCTTCAAAAGTCATGTCTGGGTTTTCATAAAATAGACGCATTGCTTTAGCAGCATCCATGACTGAACCTCCACCAATGGCTACAATTACATCTGGCTTGAAGATGTTCATTCTGTGAACACCATCTTTAATGACATCAGTTGTTGGGTCAAGCGTTACAGCCTTAAATACTTCATATTCCTTGTTACCACGACGCTTTGAAATGATGTCAGTAATTTCATCAGCAAAGCCTTGTGCAGCTACTCCTTCATCAGTAACAATAAAGAAACGGTGAACATCAGGCATATGACGCAAGTAGTTAGCAGCGTTATGTTCAAAGTAAGTCTTTGCTGGAACTTTTACCCATTGCATGTTATCACGACGCATAGCAACAGTTTTAATATTAAGCAAATCTCTAGCACCGATGTTGTGTGAGAATGTATTAGCACCATAAGAACCAGTACCTAAGGTAAGTGATGGCAGCATGTTGTTGTAAAGATCCCCAATACCACCTAAAGCAGCTGGTGAGTTAACCAAGATACGACAAGCATCCATCTTCATTGCAAATTTTCTAATAATCGCATCATCATTAGAATGAATACCAGCTGTATGACCACGACCCCCATAGTTAAGAAGATCAGTACAAATTCTAAATGCATCTTCGTGATTCTTAGCACGATATAATGTAAAGACAGGTGACAACTTTTCAGCTGATAATGGGAAGTCTCTACCCACACCTTCATACTCGGCAATAATTACCTTAGTATTATGTGGTACATCTACTCCACAAAGTTTAGCAATTTCATATGCTGACTTACCAGCGACAGGACCAGCAACTGTACCTCTCTTTGGATCAATGAAGTGCTTTTCAAATTTTTTGATTTCTTCCTTGTTTAGGAAATAACAATTCCAATTCTTAAATTCTTCCTTAACTCGATCATAGATTTCATCGTCAACTACAACCGAGTTTTCAGAAGCACAAACCATACCATTATCAAAAGTCTTAGATAAAACAATATCGTAAACAGCACGGTCAATGTTGGCACTCTTTTCAATGTATGAAGGACCATTACCAGGACCAACACCAATTGCAGGTTTACCAGATGAATAAGCTGCCTTAACCATTCCAGGACCACCAGTAGCCAAGATAGTTTGAACACCTGGATTAGTCATCAAATCGTTAGTTGCAGTCAAGCTTGGCTCGCTAATCCATTGAATGGCATCCTTTGGTGCACCAGCTTCAACAGCTGCTTTTTGTAAAATTTTTGCAGTTTCAACACAACACTTTTGAGCTTGTGGGTGGAAGCCAAAAATAATCGTATTTCTAGTTTTCAAAGCAAGCATCGTCTTGAAAATAACCGTAGAAGTTGGGTTAGTGACTGGAGTTACACCAGCAATAACACCTTTTGGTTCAGCAATCTTAATTAAACCTTGTTCCTTATCTTCTTCAATAACGCCTACTGTCTTTTCATGACGAAGACTGTTCCAAATATTTTCGCTGGCATACATATTCTTAGTGGTCTTATCCTCAACAACACCACGTTGGGTTTCTTCAACTGCCATCTTTGCAAGTGGGTAAGCATTTTGTTCACCAGCAGTGGCAATTGCTTCACAAATTTTATCAACTTGTTCTTGAGTGAAGTTGGCCATTTTATCTAATGCAACATGTGATCTTTTTACCAAATCATCAACCATGTTGTATATTTGCTTGTTTTTCTCTTCCTCAGTAAGAGTTTGTTTTTGTTGTACCTTAGCCATTATTTAATTACCTCTAAGATTTACTATTTCTTGTGAACTAATTTACAATATTTACTATAGCACTTTAATTTTAAATGTAAATGGTTACGTTACTAATATTACAACTGAACAAACATCCCTGCTCAGCTGTATTTTAAATGCACCATCAATGAAAGCGCTATCTAAAATATTTGTTTGTGAATTAACAAACTTTTATGATAAGTTATGATTTATTAATTTTTACCTATTCTGCTATCTTTAATATTTCTTTAGAAGTTTAGATTTTTTTAAAAAATATACTTACCCCTATCATCATTTCTTAGGAATGATAAAATATTAAGTATATTTATACTAAAAAAGGGAGAAATTGAATGACAAAAAAGGATTCGCAAACTAACTCTGGTTATAAACGAACGCTTAGCAATGCTCATATTCAGTTAATTGCCTTAGGCGGTACAATTGGAACTGGACTGTTCCTTGGTGTTGGAGATAGTATTCACCGAGCCGGTCCTAGTGTTATTCTGATTTACATCGTTGTAGGAATCTTCCTTTTCTTACTTATGCGTGCTTTAGGCGAACTAATTATGTCCGATCTAAACAAACATACTTATATTGACTTTATTGAAAAGTATTTAGGGAAAAATATCGGATTTATTACTGGATATCTTTATTGGTTAAGTTGGATTACCTTAGGGATGGCTGAAACTACAGCTCTAGGGATTTATTTTCAGTATTGGTTCCCGGGACTAAAACCGTGGATTCCGGGATTGATTACCATTGTCCTTTTGTTAATAATTAATTTAATTTCCGCAAGAGTATTCGGTAATCTGGAATTTAGCTTTGCTATTATTAAAATTGTAACGATTGTAGCTTTTGTAATTTTAATTGGCTACTTACTTGTTACTGGTGGTAAAACAAGTTTTGGACCTGTAACATTTGCCAATTTAGACGATAATGGTGGCTTCTTCGCACGTGGAGGAAAAGGATTTTTACAAGGATTCCAAATGGTTATCTTCAGTTTTATTGGAGTTGAACTAATTGGTTTAACCGCCGCTGAAGCACAAAACCCAAAGGTTACATTAAGAAATGCAATTAATCAATTACCAGTTAGAATTATTTTGTTCTATGTATTAGCTATTTTAGCCATTTTACTTGTAATCCCATGGTCAAAAGTTTCCACAAATTCTAGTCCTTTTGTGGAAGCTCTAGGTGCTACTGGAATAAAAAATGCTAGCTCAATTATTAACTTTGTAGTTATCTCAGCAGCTGTTTCCTCAACTAACAGTTTTTTATATAGTGCTGGACGATTGTTATTTTCCGTTACTTTTAACGGAAAAGGAAAATGGAATGAAACTTTTGGACACTTGTCACATAGACAATTGCCTCAAAATGGTTTAATTTTATCGGCAGTTTTAATGGGACTGGCTCCACTAATTACTTTCCTTATCGGAGACCAAGCATTTAACTTTATTTCGTCAACTTCAACTAGTATGTTCTTGATTATCTGGTGTTTGATGACTTTAACTCATATCGCTTATCGAAGAAGAACCCCAGAATCTGAATTGAATGATTTTAAAATGCCCGGCTTCCCATATCTAGATTATTTAATCTTGCTGTTCTTTGGTTTAATGATTATCTTACTTTTAATCTTACCAAGTTACCGCATCCCAATGATAGCCGCAATTTTGATTTTCATTATTTTATATGGTATTACCAAAATTTGGGATAAAGAGAAGAACGAAAACTAAAAAAGTAGCTCTATTGAGCTACTTTTTTTATTATCTTGGCAGGAACTCCTGCTACAACACTATTTTTAGGTACGCTTTTTGTAACTACTGCTCCAGCTGCAACAATTGAATTTTCCCCAACTGTTACTCCTGGTAAAATCTTAGCACCAGCTCCAAGCCAAACATTTTTTCTAAATGAACCCTTTTTAAAATCAATTCTTTTCGTCGCTTTGGATCTATCATGTGATTAACACTGATCAAATAGGCGCCTGGTCCAATGAAAACATGATCCTCAATTACTATTCCACCTAAGTCCACCATTGTCACATTGAAATTAATAAAAATATCTTTTCCAAACTTGATATTTCTCCCATAGTCTGTAAAAAATGGAAGATGGATTTCTACACTATCTGAAATCTTTGCGCCAATAATCTCACTGATTAGTTGACGAATTTCACATTCACAGTGTCTTTGCGTATTCAAATTCTGTAATAGCCGTTGATTCTGCTCTATTATTTGATGTATTTCATTACTTTCCATTTTCATCCCTACTTTACTTAAACTTATTGCTAAATTTAAGTTTAAAAGGTATTCTAGGCAATGTAAAAAACTTATTAATTATTAATTACAATAACAATAATTTATGGTGAGATTATGGAATTACGAGTATTAAATTATTTTTTAGCAACGGCACAAGAGCTAAATATGACCCGAGCAGCTGAAAAACTATTAGTTTCACAACCTGCTCTTTCTAGACAAATTGCTGATTTAGAAGATGAATTAGGAGTTAAACTATTTATCCGTAAGCCTCGACAATTAACATTAACTCCTGCAGGCCAATATTTACAAGAACAAGCTAAAGAAATTTTGACCTTAAGCGAAAAAACTAAACGTAACTTGCAATCTACGGCAATTATCAGTGGGGATCTGACAATCGCTGCTGGGGAAAGTATTGCTATGCAACGAATCGTGAATGTGATGAGCAATATTGTTCAAGATTATCCTACAGTTAAAATTCATATTTTAAGTGGAGATTATCAATTTGCTGAGAAGCGCTTAAATACGGGTACAGTCGATTTTGCAGTTATTATAGGTAATTTACCTCTTAATGGTTACGCATCGATGCAGCTCCCTGAAAAAGACAGCTGGGGTATATTAGCTACAACTGACGATCCTTTGGCTAAAAAAGAATATATCACTCCAAGCGATATTGTTAATCGGCCAATTATCAATTCTCAGCAAGCTGAAAGTTATGGAATTTTTGACAATTGGTTTGGTAATTATAAAGAGCAAATAAATATTATTGGGACCTATAATCTAAGTTATAATGGGACTCTTCTAGTAAAAAATCATGCAGCAATTATGCTTACTCTTGATAAACTTGCCAATACTTCTGCGGAATCGGGCCTTGTATTTATTCCTTTAAAACCAGCTATCTATCAGCCGCTTAATATCATTTGGAAAAAAGAAACCACCTTATCACCGGTTGCTCAACTGTTTCTTGATCGATTAAAAGCTTCTATTATGGATGATGTAAAATTCGACTAACAAAAAATGCCTAGCTACGATTGTAACTAGGCATTTTTCTATTTTTTATGAACTTTATTAATTATATTCTTAAAGCTCAACGTCAATTTCTGTCGTAAAGATAAAGATTGACGCATGTGATCAGCTGGAATGTACTTTCTTATAGCTCGCAGAGTCTTTTTAGAATCTTGCGTTGCAAAAATAAAGTTTCCATTCTTTTTAGTTCGAATTTCAAAACGTGGAATATATTTTCCATGAAAACGAACATCAGCTACTACATAAGTAATTTCTTCCCAAGGAATCTGGACAAAATCACCTATATTTTTTTCATTATAAAATTCAAAAGCTTTATCGCCGATCATAACTTTTCCATAAGACGCAATACCGCGAAACCATGTTGCAGTTATTGTGAGATCGACTTTTGTATTAATTGATTTAACCATTTTTGACTAAAGAATGTGCCATACGTGGAAGAGAACACCAACAACGAAGATGCCAATGATGATCCAAATTGGTGAAACTTTTTTCTTCAAAAGCCACATACATAGGAAGGTTAAAAGAAGACCTGCTAAACCTGGGATCAATTGATCTAAGTTATCTTGCAAAGTGGTGGTCTTAGTCTTAGTTAATGACATGCCATCGCCTTTGTTCCATTGAAGCAAAGCTTGTTGGATTCCCTTGGCGCCGGATGGAAGCTTATCCCATTCGATGTAACCACCTTTTTGAATAGGGGTTCTAGAAACAACAGGAGTAAATTTAATATTTACCCAACGTTCAATTAAGGCACCTAAAACGAACATACCCATCATGGAAGCTCCACGAGTTACCTTTTGAAGCAAACCACCTGACATATCACTGGTAATAGCAGAACCAGCTTTATAGCCAAATTCTTGTGTATACCATAAGAAAGCAAGTCTGATTAAGTTCCAAAGTACGAAGAACAAGATTGGACCAACAACATTACCAGTTAAAGCCATTGATGCACCCAAGGCACCGATAATTGGACGAACAGTGTACCAGAATACAGGGTCACCAACACCGGCCAAAGGTCCCATCATACCAACCTTAACACCTTGGATAGCCTCATCTTCAACTGGAGCACCATTAGCTTTATCTTCTTCCAAAGCCAAGGTAACACCAAGTACAGGTGATGCTAAGTATGGGTGAGTGTTAAAGAATACCAAGTGTCTTTGAAGAGCTGCAGCCATATCTTTCTTGTTTGGATAAAGCTTTCTCAAAGCAGGGATCATTGAGTAAACAAAACCACCGTTCTGCATTCTTTCATAGTTCCAAGAACCTTGAAGGAATTGTGAGTGCCACATAACGTTGAAGCGGTCGGCCTTTGTTAATTTAATTTTCTTATCAGCCATTTATAAAATCCTCCTCTATGCGTTCAATTTAATAGTCATCAATGATATCGCCGAGTGGATCGCCGGTACCTTCATTACCTGAGTTGTTAGAACCGCTACCACCTTTTGCTTCAAGTGCTAAGTACATCAGAGCAAGTGACAAACCAATAGCACCAAGAGCGATCAAAGTTAAGTCCTTAACAGCAGCTAAAGCGAAACCGATTGCGAAAAATGGCCATACTTCTTTTGAAGCCATCATGTTAATAACCATTGCATAACCTACGGCTACAACCATGGCACCACCAATGGTCATACCTTCACTAAGCCAACTTGGCATAGCAGCTAACCATGATTGAACGTAGTGTGAAGGAATAGCAAGAAGTAATGCAGCTGGGATGGCAATTCTTAAACCTTGCAAACATACGGCAATCCATTGCCATAAGTTAATCATGCGCCAGTTACCCTTCTTAGCTTCTGCGTCCATGATGTGAACGATAGCAGTAGAAATAGTACGTACGATCATAGTCAAGAACAAACCAGCAACAGCTAATGGAATAGCAATACCGGTAGCCATACCGATACCCTTAGTTCCTTGACCACTTTCTACCAAAATAATTGCTGAAGCAACAGAAGCTAAAGCTGCGTCAGGAGCAACAGCGGCACCAATGTTGGCCCAGCCCATGGCGATCATTTGTAATTGACCACCTAAAATAACACCTAAGTCCAAGTGACCAGTAACTAAACCGATCAATGTACATGCAACTAATGGTTGGTGGAATTGCCATTCATCCAAGATACCTTCAGTACCGGCAAGGAAAGCAACAACCACTACCAAAATCATTTGTATAGCGTTCATTTAATTTCTCCTATTTTTTATTTTGTTCATCTAATAAAGTCTGAGCTTTATTTAAAATTGCGTCCATGTTACCTGGGTTATCTGATGGAACCTTACGTACATCAAACTTAACACCCATCTTTTCAAGTTCACGGAAAGTATCAACATCTTTTTGATCCATTGATAATACGTTGTTTGCATTAACGTCTCCATCTTTGTATGACATTGAACCTACGTTGATTTCTTTAATATCAACGCCCGCTTTAATTGCGCGTAATACATCTTCAGGATTTTCAAATAAAAGAAGTGCATGAGTATCGCCAAAGCGTGGGTCTTTAGCAATTTCTTCCATTTTCTTCAATGGAACAGTGTGAGCTTTTACACCAGCAGGTGCAGCTTCACGAATCATACTCTTACGCAATTCATCTTTAGCAACACTATCTGAAACAACAATAACCCGATCTGGGTGCATTGCTGGAATCCAACCAGTAGCAACTTGACCGTGAAGTAAACGTGAGTCAATTCTTGCTAATACATATTTAATATGTCCGTCACCAAGTACGGTACCTTCTGGAATGGATTTCTTAGGAGCTGAACCGTTTTCATCTTGAGCCGGAGCTGCTTTTTCTGTTTTTGGCATTAAGGCAGCAGGCTTAGTTTTAATACCATCCTCTGCAGGTTGAACAACTGCAGTTGCAATTTCATGGGCAGTAGCATTAGCATTCATCATTCTTTGCGTTAAAGCTTCAACTACCATTGGTAAATTCATACCACTTACAATAGCCCATTTATCGGCATGCTCATCAAGAAGCGCATTGGCTTGGTTGAAAGGCGTACCTCCCCATAAATCTACTAAAAACAATACTTCATCTTGGCTATCAAATGAAGCAATTGCTTTTTCCATTTTGCCACGAATATCATCTGGACCTTCATTAGGCTTTAAGATGACATGTGCAAAATTGTCTTGTTTACCAAACAGCATTTGTGCAGATTCTGCAATGCCATCTGCAAAACCACCATGGCTGGCTAAAACAATTCCTACCATGTTATTTCCTCCTCTAGATCAAAAAATGAATCCGCTTTTATTATACTCTAAACTAATGAAAAAGTGAACAAATATATCCCATCTCTTATCCATTATTCTATCAATGTTTATACTTATGCAAGCGTATTCAATAAAATTTAAATATAGTTATCTAGTGAAAAAAGCAACAAAAAAGGATCTGATAGTTATCAGATCCTTTTTCTACTTAGCTCCGGCTGTCAGACTCGAACTGACGACATCTTGATTAACAGTCAAGCGCTCTACCAACTGAGCTAAGCCGGAATATTAAAAAAAGAGCACGGCAGTTGCCTACCCTCGCAGGCAGTTGCCCACCAACTACTCTCGGCGTTAAGAAGCTTAACTTCTGTGTTCGGCATGGGAACAGGTGTATCCTTCTTGCTATCGCCACCGCACTCTTTTTTGAGCTACTACGCTCAAAACTAAATACATTCCTCGCAAAAACCGCTTCGATTGCTTCGCTTTGGTCAAGTCCTCGACTGATTAGTACTGGTCCGCTCCAAGTATCACTACTCTTCCACTTCCAGCCTATCTACCTCATAGTCTCTGAGGTGTCTTACTGCTTACGCATGGGAAATCTCATCTTGAGGGGGGCTTCGCACTTAGATGCTTTCAGCGCTTATCCCTTCCATACATAGCTACCCAGCGATGCCTTTGGCAAGACAACTGGTACACCAGCGGTATGTCCATCCCGGTCCTCTCGTACTAAGGACAGCTCCTCTCAAATTTCCTACGCCCACGACGGATAGGGACCGAACTGTCTCACGACGTTCTGAACCCAGCTCGCGTGCCGCTTTAATGGGCGAACAGCCCAACCCTTGGGACCGACTACAGCCCCAGGATGCGATGAGCCGACATCGAGGTGCCAAACCTCCCCGTCGATGTGAACTCTTGGGGGAGATAAGCCTGTTATCCCCAGGGTAGCTTTTATCCGTTGAGCGATGGCCCTTCCATGCGGAACCACCGGATCACTAAGCCCGACTTTCGTCCCTGCTCGACTTGTAGGTCTCGCAGTCAAGCTCCCTTATGCCTTTACACTCTGCGAATGATTTCCAACCATTCTGAGGGAACCTTTGGGCGCCTCCGTTACACTTTAGGAGGCGACCGCCCCAGTCAAACTGCCCACCTGACACTGTCCTCCAGAACGCTCAGCTCTGTGAGTTAGAGGATCCATCAAACAAGGGTAGTATCCCAACATTGCCTCCGGTAAGACTAGCGTCCTACTTTCTCTGGCTCCTACCTATCCTGTACATGTTTAACAAATACTCAATATCAAGCTACAGTAAAGCTCCATGGGGTCTTTCCGTCCTGTCGCGGGTAACCCGCATCTTCACGGGTATTATAATTTCACCGAGTCTCTCGTTGAGACAGTGCCCAAATCATTACACCTTTCGTGCAGGTCGGAACTTACCCGACAAGGAATTTCGCTACCTTAGGACCGTTATAGTTACGGCCGCCGTTTACTGGGGCTTCAATTCAAACCTTCGCTTGCGCTAAGCTCTCCTCTTAACCTTCCAGCACCGGGCAGGTGTCAGCACCTATACGTCATCTTACGATTTTGCAGATACCTGTGTTTTTGATAAACAGTTGTTTGGGCCTATTCACTGCGGCTGATATTTTACTATCAGCACCCCTTCTCCCGAAGTTACGGGGTCATTTTGCCGAGTTCCTTAACGAGAGTTCTCTCGCTCACCTTAGTGTTCTCCACTCGACTACCTGTGTCGGTTTGCGGTACGGGTACGTTCTCTCTGGCTAGAAGCTTTTCTTGGCAGTGTGACATCAGCACCTTCGCTACTTTAGTTCGCTCCTCGTCGCGCCTTGCCTTCATCAAGAGCAAGCATTTGACTCACTCTCTGGCTTGACGCTTAAACATGGCTTCCGGCGCCATGCGTGCTTAGCCTCCTGCGTCCCTCCTTCGCTCATAACGATTAAACGCAGTACAGGAATATCTACCTGTTGTCCATCGACTACGCCTCTCGGCCTCGTCTTAGGTCCCGACTTACCCTGGGCGGACGAGCCTGCCCCAGGAAACCTTAGTCTTTCGGCGGATAGGATTCTCACCTATCTTTCGCTACTCATACCGGCATTCTCACTTCTAAGCGCTCCATCAGTCCTCTCGATCTGACTTCGCCGCACTTAGAACGCTCTCCTACCACGTGCTCTTTAAAACACATCCACAGTTTCGGTACTATGCTTAGCCCCGGTAAATTTTCGGCGCAGCGCCACTCGACTAGTGAGCTATTACGCACTCTTTGAATGATGGCTGCTTCTGAGCCAACGTCCTAGTTGTCTACGCAACTCCACATCCTTTTCCACTTAGCATAGATTTGGGGAC
>OFGX01001375.1_pt1 | contig 14736 bp, 18 predicted proteins | sample 1521831 | NCBI WGS metagenome assembly OFGX01 (sample SAMEA3504080, study PRJEB24116) | mouse gut metagenome | biome: mouse gut; feature: mouse-associated habitat; material: faeces | place: Denmark | collected 2011
TCCCAGCCGGTGACCAAGACGACGAATGCGGTGCTGGTGCTGCCCGAATCCCACTATATCATCCAGAGGAAACGGCAGAAGGTTTCTATAGACCTGAAACGGGCGGCAGCATGCTGCTGCCAGTGCAGCATGTGTACGGATCTGTGTCCGCGAAACCGTCTGGGCCATCCGATCCAGCCCCACCTGTTCATGCGTGCGGCGACCTGTAAGGATGTGCAGAAGCCGGATATCTTTGTCAACACGTTTTTCTGCAGTTCCTGCGGATTATGTGAGATGTATTCCTGTTTCCAGGGACTGTCTCCGAGAACGCTGATGGCAGAGTATAAGGCAGGCTTAAGAAGCCATGGGTTAAAGCCCCCGCAGGTCGTACCCAAGCCGGTAGGGGAAGAGCGGGAATACCGCAAGGTTCCGATGGAACGTCTCATGGCAAGACTGGATCTGACGAAGTACAACAGGGAAGCACCGCTGGATGAATCGGCGGTACCGGTCCGCAGGGTGAAGATCATGCTCAGCCAGCATATCGGCGCGCCGGCTTCCCCAATCGTAAAGCAGGGGGATACCGTCACCGCGGGACAGATGATCGCGGAACCGGCCAAGGGCTTAAGCGTGGGTATCCATGCATCCATTGACGGTGTGATAAAAGAAGTAAGTGAGAAATATGTGATCATTGAGACGCAGGAAGGACGTGCAGGGAAATGAGTAAGGCAATTGGAATGGTAGAATATAAGACTGTTTCAGCAGGTGTCGTGGCGGCAGACGCCATGGTGAAGACCTCTGAAGTCAGTATCATCGAAGCACAGACCGTATGTCCGGGAAAGTATATCGTCATCATTTCAGGAGATCTGAGCGCAGTCAATGCAGCCGTGGAAGCGGCAAAAACATTGCATGGAATGCATCTGATCAACAGTTTTGTACTCGGCAACCCGCACGAATCCATTTTCCCGGCTATCTACGGGGCAGCCGAGATAGAAGCGGTTTCGGCCCTGGGAATCATGGAGACATACGATGCGACTTCGATCATAGTGGCAGCAGATGAAGCAGCAAAGACAGCGATTGTGGATCTTGTGGAGCTTCGGATCGCAAGAGGAATGTGCGGAAAATCCTACCTGATGCTGACCGGGGAGGTGGCAGCCGTAGAGGCGGCCATCGAACGGGCTAAATCAGTGACTGCAAAGGACGGGATGTTCCTGGATTCCTCCGTGATCGCACATCCGGACGCACAGATCAGGAACGCGATACTATAAACAGTTGGGAGGCGGTACGATGCTTGCGATTGAGAGACGGAATGAGATACTGGAAAAGCTACAGGCAGAACGCCGCGTGGTAGTGAGTGAATTGAGCCAGTTCTACAAGGTATCGGAGGAGACGATACGGCGTGACCTGGAGAAGCTTGTCAATGACGGGTATGCGATTAAGAGCTACGGCGGTGCGGTGATCAATGAAAACACCAATATTGATCTGCCTTTTAAGGTCCGGAAGAACCATAACGTGATCGGCAAGCAGCGCATCGCCGGACTGTTTAACAAGATGGTGAAGGACGGCGACAGCATCATGCTGGACGCCAGCTCCACCGCTGTCTATGTCGTGAAAGCATTGAAGGATAAAAAGAATCTGACGGTGATCACCAATTCCGTGGAGATCATCATAGAACTGCTGGATGTGCCGGACTGGAAGATCCTTTCCACCGGAGGCGTGTCCAGGGAAGGGTCATTCGCCCTGGTAGGCCCCCAGACGGATCGGATGCTGAGGTCGTACCATGTGGACAAGGCAGTGATCTCCTGCAAGGGGATCGACCTGCAGGCAGGGATCACGGATTCCGATGAGCTTCATGCGGACAACAAAAGAACCATGCTGGAATCCGCCAGAGAAAAAATCCTGGTGGTGGACGGCAGTAAATTTGGAAAGGTGGCATTCAATACCATTGCCGGGCTGGGTGAGATCACATCCGTTGTCACAGACGAAAAGCCCGACGAGCAGTGGCTGCAGGCGATGGAGGCTGCAGGGACAGAATGCATCTATCCGGAGTAAATAATGCGACAGGATGATTCGGTCAAATGAAAAGTTTTGATATAAAGACAAAAATATATTTCGGCGATCAGGCGCTGGACCGGCTCTCGGAAATTCCCTACCAGCGGGTGCTGGTCATCACGGATCCGTTCATGGCTCAGAGCAGTATGATCAATCTGGTAACCGATCCTCTGAAAAAGGGCCGCAAGGAATTTGAGATTTTCCAGGATGTGGTTCCGGATCCGCCCATCGAAAAGATTTCCGAAGGCGTGAAAAAAATGCTGGAATACAGGCCCGACGTGATTGTGGCGGTGGGCGGCGGCTCTGCCATTGATTCCTCCAAGTCTATCCGGGAATTTGCGCTGCGGGTTGACCGCTATGGGGAGGTTGGGCTGATCGCAATCCCAACGACCAGCGGGACGGGCTCGGAAGTGACTTCCTTTGCGGTGGTTTCAGATCCGAAAGAACAGAGAAAGTATCCGCTGGTATCCCGGGATATGACGCCGGATGAGGCGATTCTGGACGCGGAGCTGGTGAAAAGCGTGCCGCCTGCGGTGACGGCGGATACGGGGATGGATGTATTTACCCATGCGCTGGAAGCCTGCGTGAGTACGAACCGGAACGATTTTTCCACGGCTCTGGCGGAAAAATCCATCGAGATCTGCGGCGTGTTCCTGCTTCGGGCATACTTAGACGGCAGCGATACCCACGCCAGACAGAAGATGCACTCGGCTTCCTGCCTGGCAGGTCTGGCATTTAACTCCGCATCATTGGGGCTGAACCACGGGATGGCGCACCAACTGGGCGCTGCCTTCCATATCCCCCACGGGCGTGCCAATGCCATGTTGCTTCCGCATATCATTGAGTTTAACAGTGATATCAATAAGCACAGCAAAAGCCAGACGGACTATCTGCCTGCGGTAAAGCGTTACTCCACCGTGGCGCAGATTCTGGGTCTGAGCAGCTATAATAAAATCATGACCGTGCGCTCCCTGGTGAACTGGGTGCAGTTCATGATGAAAGAAATGGATATCCCGCTGTCCATCTCCCAGATGGAGAAGATATCCAAAGAAGAATATTTTGCCGCCATCGACCGTATGGCAGATGCCGCGCTGGCCGACGGCTGTACCGCCACCAACCCGCGGGTGCCGAGCAAGGCGGATATTATGAAAATTTATGAAGCATTGTGGTGAAGCTTAGCTGCAATCGTGTCTGCTTCGTATGTGAGCAGATGCGGCTGCAGCTTTTAAAATATGTCCGAAATATTTACATCCCTATGGTGTGAGCAAACTTTTAAATGACTGTGTGGAATTAGAACAGCAAGAATATGGTATTGAAAGCCGCAGATTTCTGATGAAAGAGGTCTGCGGCTTTTATGTATAGAAAATTCTATTGACATATAAGTGTATATAGTGTATAGTGTGTATATAGATTCATCACATTAAAAGAGGAGACAGGACCATTGAAAATATTAATCTCGAACACTTCTGACATCCCATTGTATCAACAGATCAAAGACCAGATTAAGGATGCTATCCTGAAAGAAGAGTTGGTTGAAAATGATCCGCTTCCCTCGATCCGTGCATTTGCCAATGATTTGAAAGTCAGTGTCCTGACGATAAGACGGGTCTATGAAGAACTGGAACAAGAAGGGTTTGTGATAAGCCAGGTTGGTATCGGGACCTTTGTATCTGCAAGTAATATTGAACTGCTCAGAGATTCCAGACGCCGCCTTGTAGAGCAGAAAATGCAGGACATGATACAGACCGCAAAAGCACTGGATATCACTAAGGAAGAACTGAATGCAATGATGGATATTCTTTATGAGGAGGTATGACTACATGGCATCAATTTTAGAGGTTTCCGGATTGAGAAAGAGTTACGGCAATTTTGAACTGAACGATATCAGTTTTACAATTCAGGAGGACTGTATCACAGGCTTTATAGGTGCAAACGGCGCGGGAAAAAGCACAACCATTTATTCTCTGCTGAATCTGGTCCGCAGAGAGGCAGGAACGATCACATTTCGCGGAAAAGATATTTCTGCAGACGAAAGACTGTTCAAGGATAAAATCGGTGTTGTTTTTGACAGCAGCAGCTTTTATGATGAGCTGACGATTCAGGAGATGACCTCATTGATTGCGCCCTCATATTCTGAGTGGAATCAGCGTGCGTATCAAGAGTATTTAGATATGTTTTCGCTGCAGAAGGAACATATCATAGGAATGCTGTCAAAAGGCATGAAAATGAAATACGCTCTTGCACTTGCTCTGTCGCACAACGCAGAGCTGCTGATTATGGATGAGCCGACAAGCGGACTCGATCCCTTTATGCGGAAGCAGTTTATCCGCATTTTGAAAACATATATGGAGGCGGGAAGCAGGGCTGTCTTTTATTCCACGCACAACACGACAGATTTAGATCAATCCGCGGATATGCTGATCATGATACATGCAGGAACTATTTTATTTGAAGAGAACAAAGATGCGCTGCTGGAGAAATTCAGAATCGTTAAAGGCGATGTAAAACTGCTGCCGGGTACACAGCCCTTCATGCTGAGTTTTGACAAAAGTAATTATGGTTTTACCGGCATTACGGACAAAGCTGAAAAAATCAAAGCAGCATATCCGGAGGTTCTGATCGAAAGAGCTGCAATAGAGGATATTATGCTTGCATATATAAAGTAGCGTAAAGAATCGTTTAAGTAAATGACATGGAAACGGCGCCTGTCCAACCGCACAGCCGGCATATTTTTCGCAGACAGGCAATGATGCATCTGTGCAGGTTGGGTGTGGTATACAACAATCAGATTCAAAGGAGCGTGAATCAAAATGATAATGACATTGGTAAAAAAAGACATCATGATTATAAAAGGATATGCTTTGGCAGAAATTGCAATTGCAGTCGGAATCCCTCTGATAATCGCAAACAGGCAGCCGCAAATGGGCGGAATGACAGGACTTTTGATGGCGACTTTGATTGTCTCACTAACCTTTAACCTGGCGGTTTCGGGAAAGGAAAATCAATATCCGAAAGCGACCGCTCTGCTTTCATCTACCCCATATATGAGGAATAGGGTGGTTGCGGCAAAATACATCTTATACATTATAATCTATCTGTTCTGCTGTATTGTGTCGTTCGCTGAAATGAAATTCATTCCGGAACTCAGGGTGGAATCCTTTGCTCAATCCGCGGCGTTTGTTTTTCTCTCTCAGGCGATTGGGATGGGAATTTTCCTGCCAATACAGTACAAACTTGGCTATGAAAAAACAAGATACTTATGCTTTTTGTTTTATCTGTATCCTTTTGCTGTAGATGTAATGAAACAGATGCGGCTGTTTGAAAGCTTCGGGTATTTGCGCCATTCCAATACGGGGACTTCAGCTATGATATTGTTTGCTGCCGGATTGGCAGTTTGGATCATTTCTTTTGAAATTTCGAAAAAGATATTTGACGGGAAGGACTTAGTATAAAGTGAACCGTGTGAAACGGCCGGATATCCGGAGGAAAGAGAGAATCCCCTTGTATTTCAGGACTTTGAGAAAGGCATAAAGTACAAGGGATTCCCTTTTCCTTGGGAATCAGGGAAAAAACGGTATGGACTGTCAGTCCCGTGAAAAAACATTACTGCAGTTCAAACGGAATTTCCGCGATCACTTGGGGCGCATCATCAGTGCCGGCAGTCTTATCCACGATTTTTACCACAAATTGAGAAGCTTCCGCTGCATTTGCGGTGATCTCCAAAAGGGGCTGTCCGGTTGTCTCATCGGATGCGTAAGAAATATGCTCCCATTCAACCTTTGCGCCGGCGGAATCAAAAATCTGAGGAACCAGCGCATGGGTGTCCCGTCCGAAGGGGACAAGGATTGTAAGGTGGAGGCTGCTGGGGGTGGCAGCGGCCTTTGTGACGGTGAAGCCCTGGTTCTTTGACGGGCTGCTCAAGCTTCTGCTGCCGGACGGGTCTGCGGATGTACGAAAGGCCAGCTTCCAGTTTCCGCGTATGGTCTTATGCCCCATCGCCTCATGGTACGCCCCTTTATAGGTGCCGATATCTTCCAGCCTTGTGCCTCCGACTGCGTTAAAATCCAGTCTGACTTCCAGGCTATCCGCGGAAGTGAGGCCCGCGGAATCCATGGAAATGCGTACAAGCTGGACAAAAGAGCCGTCATCGCTTTTCCGAGGCTGCATGAATACAGATGTCACCTCTGTTCCGTTTATGAAGGCCGGAGCAAAGAAGGGAAGCGGATCTCCCTCTATAAAGTTTAGCGGAGTAAGGAACTCAGAGCTGTTCAATTCTTCGTCTTCTGTCCGTATGGAAAGTGTATAGTACAGGTCATAGCCGTCAAAGTATACATCGGAAATCATAACCTCTACACCGCTGTCATCGGCAATGGTTCCAGGCTCCGTACTGCTGCCGTTTGCATTGACTCCGGATTTTGCGGAACCAGTGTCTGTATCACTGCCAGATTTTGCGGAGCTTCCGTCTGTATCACTTTGCGGAGCTTCTGCTTTTTTCGAATATTTTTCAATCTCTTCATATGCGGTTTTGTCCTTTGGATCTGTACGGATGTTGGTTTCCTGGATTTTTTTAAAGAGATTTCCTATAATCGGAAGATCCCTTGCAAGTGCCGGCTGGCTGAAAAGCAGACCGCCGGCACTTATTGTAATCACGCCTGCCGCAGCTGCTGCGGCCCATGCTGCCATCCGCCGCTTTCCCTGCCGTGTATGCGCTGTGTTTGTTTGTTCTGCACTTATTTGCTCTGTATTTTGCTTCACGGTACGTTCCTTTTGGGGCCTGCGGCTCAAAATCTGCCGATATGCTTCGTTCAGCTTTTCATCTACCGCATCGGGAATGACCAGCTCCCGGCAAAGCTCCTGTTTCATTTTTTGTTCTAAATTCATAATTACACCTCCAAATTACAGTCAATTTGCATAGAAAATGGACTTTCTGCCTGTTATCTGCGGGGCATTGCCTGCCTGGATTCGGAATAGGACATTTCTTGTAAATAAAGCCTTCTGTACAGATCCCTGCCCCTGGAAAGCCTGGTTTTGATTGTATTTTCGTTCAGACCCAGGAGCTCGGCGATCTCTTTGACGCTAAATTCCTCCGCATAGTATAAAAGCAGTACGAGCCGGTATTTTGCGTCGATCTGCTCCATCAGCCTGGAAAATTCAATATTGTCTGTCACCTCTTTTTCCGGGCCGGGGTTCTCATCGTGCTCCCGCAGTTCTTGGATTGATGCCAGTTTATGCCGTTCTTTGAGGATTCTGCGGCAGTGGTTTATCAGGATCTTAAACATCCAGGCTTTGAATACGGAAGGATTTTTCAATGTGCTTATTTTTTCATAGCAGGTCAGCGCCGTGTCCTGGATGGCATCGGCCGCGTCCGGGGCGTTTTTTAAAATTCCGAACGCAATACGGAACATTTCCTGCTTGTTGTTTTCGATCAGCGTGATCAGCGCCTCACCGTCGCCGCTCTGGGCCTGCTCAATCAGCGAATGGTTCATGTATACCGCTCCTTTCGTCTTTGCTGCTGCAGCATTACACATATTAAGATAAAATAAAGGGGGAAAAGGTTTCATATTTTTTGAATTAATTGGCTTGACCGGCTTATAAAGAAATCATCAGAGAAGAGATGAAAAATATAGTACTCAAAATAAAATATCCTTTTGATAATAGTTCCTTATGCATGATATCAAACCAAAAAATCAGAACAGTTGCTGCAGCCAGGATGATGCATACGGCCAAAATTCGGAATATATCGGCATGCAGAATCAAGGACAGCAGCATCCCCTCCCCTGCAATTACGATCATTGGAATCACGGCAAACTGTACTGCGATCTGCTTTTCTGATAATGGAATCAACAGGCCGTCCTGTGCTTTTTCAAGAATGCTGTCCAACTGCAGCAGCATACTTCGAAGAGTCAGTTGAAATACCGCAAAGATACTTCCGGTCAGCAGAAGCTGACGTGTCGATTCCTGATCCAAAATCGGGATCGTCCAAAATAGTTCAACCCGGCAGATGGTCAGACTGAATGTAAAGAAGAGCAATCCAGTTAAAATAAATTCCCTGCTTAATCTGTAAATGGAGGTTCCTGCTTTCCAGACCAGGGGAAATCTGGCCAGCAGTTTCGGTGCATTTTTTCGAACAGGAAGATTGCGGAGCTTTTTTTCTTTTGCGTATTGATTTAATAAAACCGTATTATGATTGTTTTGTGCAGTATGTATTTTTTCAATAAACTGCATTTCATCTTCGTACTTTTCCATATTCAGATGAAGTGTGAGCAAATAGCGGTACAGCATGAAACACCACAGTAAAAAAGCAATACCGGACAAGAAGGGATGTATCCAGACGAAAAAAACAGATAAATATAATAAAAGCAAGATACCAAAATCAAATAAGGTTTTTCTGTTTTTATGATAGATTTTCCAGCGGAGCAATCCTACGGAATTTAATAAATATAAAACAGAAAACAGGGTGTATGCAAAATCACGGTTCCAATTTACCCCATTTATACACAATGCAAGGAACAGGGCCAGTAAAAACTGCCTGCACGCGATTCCGATAAATTTTATTCCGATCAGTTTTTTCAGCCTTTTTTCACAAAACAGGGAAATAGAAGCGGGCTTTACAATAATAAGAGGCTTAACCCTGAAAAAACAGCAGCAAAAAGAGTATATTGCCAGAGCGGAAATCAGGCCGTCATAGATCTGAGGCCGGAAGCCCTCTATGTCTCCGATTGCAGGAACAGCGAAAGCAGTAAAGAGGAACAAGATATAACCAGTGAAGAAAACGAAAAATAGAGAGGGTAATAAAAGATTGCTTACTATTCTTTTGCACTCCCGCAGCCTGTTCAGACACAACATTTTATAGATATACATGTTTCATGCCTCCTTCATTTTATCAGAATCACGGTTTGACTGTATCGGATGTACAGCGATCTGTCAGGTGCAGGTAAAGTTCTTCTAATGAAACTGCATCGCTCACATGGTACTGCACAGTGATTTCTTCTTTACTGCCCTCCGCAAGAACCTGCCCGTTGTGGAGAAAAACAAATCTGCCGCAGATGGCTTCTGCCAGATCCAGCGAGTGAGTTGAAATGAGTATAGCTTTATGCTGATGCGTTAATTTCTGCAGAATCTGCTTAAATATATGGAGTTGTCGGGGATCAAGCCCTGTGAAGGGTTCGTCTGCCAAAAATATTTCATATTGACGCAGCAGCGCAAGTGCAATCATAAGCTTTTGCAGATTCCCCTTTGACAGGGCACAGGGAATTTTGTGCAGATGCTTCTGTAAATCTAATTGTTTGATCAGACCTTGAACGGAAAGAGGATTTTGCGGATACAGCGCTTTTACAAACTGCAAATGTTCCAAAACGGTAAGCTCTTCATAATATACAGGTGTATCCGGCACAAATGTGAACGGATGATTCGTATTTGACAAAGTGGATACAGGGCTTTGGTTTACCAAAATATTTCCACTGGATGGTGTTAATTTTTTGATCATTATTTTCAGCATGGTCGTTTTGCCGGAACCATTGGAACCAATCAGACCTGTTATTGTACCACTTTGAATTTGAAAACTTACATTTTGCAGGACGGGCAATTCTGTATAAGAAAAATTGATATTTTCCACCTTAACGTGCATTGTAACTCCTCCTTTTTTGTTTGATCTTACACCTTAGACAAGGTTTAAGGTCAAGAAAAAAGAAAGATTTTCTGTATAATCTAGTTACTGTGAATGGTAACATAATCTAAAGACCTATGCCTTTTCGTTGTAATATATTATCCGGATCATGCAGACGAACACAACGATTATCATAGAAAGTGCAATCAACTGAAACGGCAAAGTCATATAAGCAGTAAAAAGCTCGAAATAAAAATACAAACACAGGATCATGACAAACAGCCATCCTAAAATGCAGACTGACTGCCTGGAAAGAAAAATAAGACTCTTTATGCGGTCCTGCTTTTTTAGCTGCTCTAATTGTCTGCAGTAAGCCTCTTTATTATGAAATATTTGTTTTAACAGGTTGTCCGGCACTTCGTTTATATCTAATTCCAGATCGGCAAGCTGTTCACATAAGAGTTGATTTTGTCTGATTCTTTGCTCCTCGGTTTTGAGGTCATCCATATGTATTCTCAGAACATCTGATAAATTTTTTCTGCCTTGTATACAGTCACGAATCTCTGAAACAGAAATGTCCAGTATTCTCAGCAGTTTTATTCGATTCAGCAGCTTGACATCAGCATCGGTGTATTCACGGTAACCATTCATGGGATTTCTTTGCGGAAAGATCAGCTGCTCTTTTTCATAAAAACGAATATTATGACTGGTGATTCCGGTTTGATTTTCTACTTCTTTTATTTTCACAGGCGGCCCCTTCTTTCGTGATTTGTTTTTCTTTATTATATCAGGCTTTTTGCAAACTCACAAATGATTCAAAAGAATGCTGCATTGAAACGTTACAGTTCGCGGCCGGTTGGGCCGTGAACTGTAACATTGAAACACCTTATACAAAAGAATTTTGCCTGGGCCGTTGAATAAAATATTGGAAAAGTGTATAATAAAAATAGATAATATATGAGCTGCTTTTATGGAAAAATGCATAAAATAGATCATATATTGTCTATACTGAAAAGAAACTGTATATGCAAAGGAGAGGTGTAGCAAGGTGGCGGCAGAATATGTATGGGAGACGCCGGAAGAGATGGATCTGCTCCTGGCGCAGAGAATACGAAGGATTCGGAAGCGTCGTTTAGTTTCACAGGAAAAGCTGAGCCAGATGAGCGGAGTCAGTTTTGGATCAATCAAGCGTTTTGAAACGACAGGAAAGATTTCCTTGCTTTCCCTGACAAAGCTTGCGGTTGCACTCGACTGCGGGGACGAGATCCGAAATATGTTTACACAGATTCCATATCGGAATATAGAGGAGGTTATTCGTGAAGGCAGATAGATATCTTAAGGTGCTGTATCAAGGCAGGCTGGCAGGTACACTGGCCCTTACGCCGGAGAAAAAGGCGGCATTCGAGTATGCAGACGAATGGCTGAAGGACGGTTTTTCCATCAGCCCGTTTTCCCTTCCTCTGAAAAAACAGGTATTCATCCCTCAAAAAGACTATTTTCACGGCCTGTTCGGCGTATTTGCGGACAGCCTGCCGGATGCGTGGGGAAATATTCTATTGAACAGGCTTTTAAAGAAAAAGGGGATCAATGCGGATCAGATGGATATACTGGACCGGCTGGCAATCGTCGGGAGTTCCGGAATGGGGGCATTGACCTATCAGCCGGAAATACAGGTGGCAGAGGAGGGGAGCGGCCTGGATCTGGATTATCTGTCAGAGCAATGCCAGAGCATTTTGGAGACAGAATACACGGAGGAACTGGACCGGCTTTATCACCTGGGAGGTACCAGCGGCGGCGCAAGGCCCAAGATCATGACAAAAATAGGGGAAGAGGATTGGATTATTAAATTTCCGGCTCGACATATAGATGGGGAAGAGAGCGGATTTATGGAATACGAGTACGCAAAGTGTGCGGCTGCGTGCAAAATCCAGATGCCCGAGACAAAATTATTCCCTTCTCAGAAGTGCAGAGGATACTTTGGAACAAAGCGATTTGACAGGGTGAGGGCGGACGGTGCGGGTGAAACGAAAAAAATTCATATGCTGACAGCGGCCGCATTGCTGGAACTGGATTTTGAGAAGCCGAGTCTGGATTATCACAGCCTGATGAAGCTGACAAAAATTTTAACAAGAAATAACCAGGAAGATATGCAGAATATGTTCCGCAGGATGTGTTTCAATGTGTTTGCCCACAACCGGGATGACCATTCGAAAAATTTTTCGTTTCTTTATGATGAAGAGAAAGATTGCTGGCGGCTGAGTCCGGCATACGATCTGACTTACAGTACGACATATTATGGTGAGCATACCACAACCGTGGACGGAGAAGGGGCTTCTCCGGGAATCAGAGAAATCCTGGCAGTGGGAACAGCGGCTGGGCTGGGGAAAAGGTACTGTGAAGCCGCTGCGCAGGAGATTTTGGAGAAGGTAAAACAGATGCTGGGAAGGTATTTATCATGCGGTTGGTTATGAAAGTTATGACTTTCGGAGGGCAGAAATTATGCTGAACATCATTTTCAACAGAGGCACAAGGGACATCGAAAACAGGAATTATGTGTTTAGCCCGGACACCTATTTTAAATATAACTATGAGGAAGAATGGTTTGAGGATGAACTGGTGAAGGAAATGGTTTTGGACGTAGACAGTTCATCGGTAATATCTGCGCATGCAATTGACAGTCCAGTTCTTGGGGTGATCGCTCCGGAAAGACTGTCAGGCGGTGTGAAAGCCCTTATTATCATGTACAAAGAGCCGTCTTTAATAGTGAACGCCTCTTCCTGCGGGAATAATTGTGCAAAATGGATATTAGAGATTGGGAAAATACAGGATATTACCATCAGGCTCGGATATGAGATGGAGTTTGAAGAGCCTTTTGAAATCTGTATCAAAAACAGTGGGAAAGTGGTTCATAGCTACGTTGATTTTCTAAAAGAATTTCAGGAGGTGGAGATTTTTGAAGGGTAATATCAAAGTGATTGTCTCCACCAAAAAGCTGCGTTATGAGTTAAACCTGCGCAGGAATATTACGGTGATTCAGGGAGACAGCGCTACAGGGAAGACCACTCTGGTTCAGATTGTAAGCGATTATTTATCCGAAAGGACAGGACCTGGAACAGAAGTGATATGTGACAAAAAATGTGCTGTCTTATCAGGAGATACAGAGAGTGCAGTGATACGGTTGAAAGCACTGGCGGATGCAGTTGTATTTGTAGATGAACAGGAACGATTTTTGTATTCGAAGGTATTTGCAGAGAATGTGTTAGATTCAAATTGTTATTTTGTGTTTATTGCAAGAGACGGGCTGAATATGCTGCCGTATAGTGTGAATGAGATTTATTACCTTAAGAACAGCGGTTATTATCAGAATACCAGGCAGGTGTATAATTCCATACATCAGGTATATCCTCAAGATATTTGATATGATCAAGGCTTTATAAGTTTATCCTGGATTTCCCGCTGTTATGCTTGACATATTTTTGCTCTGAGAGTATCATTTTTAATAGGATAAGTATCTGAAAAATCAACGGATACGACAGAAAAAGTTCATTTCTGAAAGCGAGGAACAAATCAATGGCAAGTACTCATGAGGAACAGATCAGGATCGTGCAGGAAACCGTGGCCGGCAAGGAAATTACCTTTGCCCATGTGATGGGAAGTCCGGCTCCGATCATATATCAGAAACTGGGATTAAATCCGCAGGTGGACTACCGCTCATCTGCGATTGGGATTATGAACATGACACCGCCGGAATCCGCAGTCATTGCATCGGATATTGCGGTGAAAAGCGGGAATGTCTATCTCGGCTTCGCAGACCGTTTTACCGGGACGCTGATCATTACAGGCGATATCTCGGAGGTGTTTTCCGCAACGACGGAGATCGTGGACTATTTCCGGGATTCCCTGGGGTATGTAGTCTGCGGCATTACGAAGAGATAAGGCAGAGGCAAAAAAAGTCTCTGATGACTGAGAACAGGATCAAGGGCGTATCTGTGAACTACAAGGCAGCTACGGGACAGGAAGTGACGCGATGGCTCGAATTACAAAGGAGGAACTGCTGGAAAAGCTGTTCCATAACGACTATGAACATCTAAAGGGAAAGCGGCTGCGCATGACGCGTGTGCGGGTTCCGGGCAAGGAGGTTTGTCTGGCACATGTGCTCAGCCCGTCCGAGACATGTATCTATCAGAATCTGGCCCTGCATATCGGCGTCCATGAAGGGGAAGACCATACCGGTGAATCCATCGGCCTGATTCGTTTCACCCCATGGGAAGCGGTGGTGGCGGCAGCAGATATAGCGGTAAAAAGTGCGGATGTGCAGGTTGGATTTATGGATCGCTTCTGCGGTTCTCTGATCCTCACCGGCGGCCTGTCAGAAGTGCAGACTGCTGTGGAAGAAGTGGTCAGATTTTTTAAAGAGGAGCTGCATTTTCAAACCTGTAACATCCACCGGAATTAAACCTATGAAAGAATAATATACATGAAAAAAATTTTCCTGATGGGCAGAAGTGAAGCGGGAAAGACCTCCCTGACTCAGGCGCTGAAGGGTGAAGAGCTTCACTATGTAAAAACACAATATACCAGTTCGGAGGACAATACCATCGACTCTCCGGGGGAATATGCGGAGTCCAAGAGTTTCAGTGTGGGGCTTGCCTGTTTTTCCTTTGAGGCTGATGTGGTGGCTGTGGTCCAGGCGGCAGACGAGCCCTTCAACTTGTTCAGCGCAAGTCTGCGTTCTTTTATCCTTCGTCCTCTCATTGGAATTATTACCAAAATAGATTCTCCCTATGCCAATATTCCCATGGTCAGACAGTGGATGATGAATGCCGGCTGTGAGCGTATTTTTCTGATCAACAATGTAAACCGGGAGGGCATAGGGGAGCTTATATCATATCTGGAGGGAGATTTACCGCAGCTGACGCTGGCTCAGGCCAAGTACAGGCAGAGTCTTGGATTGAATGAGTGGGAACCTCTCCCTGAAGGGATGGATGAATAAATATCGCTCTGTCAGCCTGTTACCTGTACCTGGCCATGCTTACATCTTAAATACGTCCAAATAATTTTCCTGAAAAGCCATTACAGAAAAATAGGATTTGTCCATGCAT
>OFGX01001378.1_pt1 | contig 14697 bp, 8 predicted proteins | sample 1521831 | NCBI WGS metagenome assembly OFGX01 (sample SAMEA3504080, study PRJEB24116) | mouse gut metagenome | biome: mouse gut; feature: mouse-associated habitat; material: faeces | place: Denmark | collected 2011
ACCCGTAGTGGGCCCGCATTCTGGAGAAGAGCTCCGCCTCGGTCACCTTGTCGCCGCAGCGGCGCCCGGCGCCGGTGGCGTTGTCGAACACTATGCGGTGGGGGACGCCCCCGATGTGCCCGAAGGCGTCTTTGAGGCCTTGGCAGACGCACTCCGGCGTCACGCCGGCGAACGGCTGGCAGAACCCCATGTTGGAGAACGGGGAGCTGGGTGCGAAGAAGTGCATGCGCGTGCGCGCGCCGCCGGGCAGCACGTCGACGTCGCCGAAGTCGGCCTGGGCCTCGCCGGGCGCCCACACCAGCTCCATATAGGCCATGTCAGAGGCCCTCATCTGCGCCTTCCTCTCGCGGACGTGCCTCTTCACTGCGCCGTAGCCGCCCTCGTAGGGCGTCTCCGCCGTCAGCCGCTCCCAGACCCGCTTGGCAGTATGGCGCTGCTTGCGCCATACGTGCCGGTCGGCCTCCAGAACGGCGTCGACGAACGGCTTGTAGGGGTCCGGCATCGAGCCGCGCCCCGATGCCGTCGGCATTTTGGGCGAGAAGTCGTCCATGGCCAGGTACTTGCGCATCGTGGGCTGGGAGATGCCCGTCTCCCGCTGAATATCCGCGTTGGCGAGCCCCCTTCGGCTCATATCGCGTACACTCTCGATCATCGGCATGCTGATCATCCTCTCTTCCTCCTTGCCAGGTAGTTGTCAGCTACACCGACAAGGATGTACTAGCTGGTTGGCATGCCGTTGCCATTGCTGAAAATCTTCATTGCCGCGGGTGAAAGTTCTCCGTGCCCTCACTGCAAGTTCTAAATTAACCTAAACAGCTGAACCGCGAGATCCGCCGCCGCACGCGAGTGGTGGGCACGTTCCCCGACGGCAAGAGCGCCCTCATGCTGGTGACGGCCAGGCTCAAGTACGTGGCCGACAGCGAGTGGGGATCGAGGAGGTACCTGGACGTGTCGCTGCTGGGCGAGTGATCATGCCGACGGCTGACCGCCGGCTGCTGGAATTTGCGCAAGAGTCTGGACAGTACCCAAAGGGCTTGGGCGGTAAGCGTTGGTACCGGTGCGAGAAATGCGGCAAAGTGGGCCCAGCCGACGAGTTCGCCGTCGGCGATGTGGGCGGCGTCTGGAACCGAGGAGTATGCTGCGAATGCGCCTAATGGCTAGATGGAGATAACATGGGGCAGCGAATCTGTTGTGAGGGATGGGTCCTTATAGAGTTGTGTTCGATGGTCCGCATGTTTGATATGCTGATGTGCTCGTCAACGCTTCTCTCGCGTGACTACCCTTGATCTCGTATGGTGATAACTCGCAAAACCACGCCCACACACAGGGAGCGTCTGCGCCTTTCGACAGCGACGGAGATAACACCTGATGCTTGGCGTCTCGAAAGGGCTCAGCCTCTTTGCTGTGTAGGAGCGCGTCAGAAGTGTGCTCACGAAAACAGGCGGGCTTTTTGGGTCGATGAAATCTCGCATCCGCTCGCTTGTGCTTCCTGCTTGCTGATCATTCCCACTTCGTCACCTCGACTATGTTTGAAAGATCTTCGTATATTGTTGCTTCCAGGCTACTGTCTAGATATTTTCCGCATACGATCTTCTTGGGATAGAGCCGCAATGCTGGTTCATCTGATTCAGAAAGTTTGGGACATTTGCTGCAAGAGATTGTCCAAGTTGCATTTGTCGGGTGAGATGCCAGGCATAATGCGGTTTGCTGAATAGCATATCCGGCCCCAATCATATAGTCCTCCCAGACCATTTGAGACGAGATGGCGTATGAAAATTTAGACAGATCTATTTTTTCAGGATGAATAGACGGAGTTAAAGAGAACAGTAGACGGCCATCGCAATGGGTGGATTTGCGACAGTTGCACAGCGCTTTGTCTGGATCTAGTTCATATATAGCGACAATTCCGTTTGCGTCAGCAAGATAGTTTCCGGCGGCACACTCATCATAAGAATCAAAAGTAGCGCAGCGCAGTAAACTTATGAGCTGGTCGTAGCCTTCTGGGAGATGTTTCAGAATGCTTTGTATCATTTTGTGTTTAGTGCTAGCGAAATTTGACATTGTTGTAGCTGCTATTGATTTACACAGTTCTGTCGAAATAGGAAGATTCGGGCGGGAAAGCATCTTTGTAAAGTAGTTATCCATATTCTCAGGGGTCAGGTTTGTATTGAGACGCTTCTCGATCGCTCCTAAATCAAAAAGGTCTTTAAATTTCGGCGCTCCTGTTGGATGCTCCAGTTTTACTCGACCTTTCTTCAGTTGTTGAATTTCATCGAATACGGAGCTGCCTGATATTTGTCTCATGACAACGGCGGGCATCCAGGGATCAATCGAGCTATGCAAGAACTCTCGGCTGAATCCTCGAGGAAAAGCCGAAGCATCTTTGGGAAATTCTGTTCCAATTAGGAACTTAATTGCGGAAGCGAATGCAGCTTGTGGGCTGAAAAGACCCAGTTCAATAGGGTTTTGGAACTTGCTTTCTTTGAAACCGGCTCCATATCTTGAGAAGCAGCCTTTGTCAGGGGGTCTGAAGAAAATGGAAGATTCCTCCTGTTTGGCTCTTTCGATATCGATAATTGTACTCCCTAGCTTTGTAGTTGACGGGCTTGAATGGCAACGCCGTTCTTTTCCCGCATAGGATGAACTAGGGTGCACAGGTGTTGAAAAGTCTTTTATAAACTTCCGACAGTCTTCCTTGTTGCCGATATATCCATAATTGTGAGCGGTATCTGTGATATCAAGAGACTTGAATTGACTCGTTATGAATGGTCTTTTCGTGGCCCACGCAAGCTCTAGAAGTTTCGTGGGGTTGTCTAGGTCACCAAATAGATCCGCATCGATTCCTGTCGTTTCCAGGAGGCTATCTAGTCGGTATTTTTTGCCATCACATGCTACTTGGAGCTCAACCCTTTTCTTGAGCCGAACGCCGTCATTAGTTAGCCTTCGCGGTTCACGTACGTAGATGCGAAACTCATTTTCCCTATCGTCGAATCTCTTCTCTTTAACTCTATTGAAGAGAGGCGTGAGCAGCATAATGCAATCGCTGATATATCCGAGAATCAGCTCTTGGTCAGTGCTGCTATCTATATCGTTGTTAAGTAGGGCGATCAGTGCGGGATTGTTCAGCACGGTTTCGCGGGGGCTAACTTCTTCAGGTGTGTTAACGTACGTGATGGGCGCGCCGCAATAGCAAGCGCCACAGACGCACCTGTGGTTTTCGAATTCAAAATGTGGTTCATAAAAAATAAAATGCGCATCATCGTCCCAATACTCATCGAGCCATTCTTTCGTGATGTCTGGGTCAAAAATATGGAAGTATGTCAAATAGCTTCCCATGAGCAAGGGGTCCAGAGCGGTGCGAAGCAATCGTCCCCATATGCTCGGAAAGCCTTTCAGGCTAGGGATTCTGCCTTGTATCCCGAATAGACTTTGCTGTAGTAGCCATTCGTGATAGTTCGAATTCAGATATCCTGTCTCGCCAATGCCGTCTAGGAGAATGCTGGCGACGTCCCTGCAACCAACGATACCTTGCTCAATTTGTCTAGCGTGCTCCTCAGAGCCAATCCCTCGAATAAGCAGCATATGGTTCCCCCCCATTTCAGTTGTAGAGCGAATAAGCCAAACGTTTGGGCTGTGGCAATGCGCAATCTTTTGTTCATTTTGACGGTAGCATGGTTTTGATACGGGGAGGGCATGGCTTCGATCTCTGGCAAGATTCGGACTGCGAACTCGATTGCGCAAAGAGAGGGAGCCGTGCTCAACGCCATCGCGGCGCCCGATAGTTGAGATATAGGTGAGTTCGAGAGCTCACCATAAGAGTAGCTGGGATACCCCGAGGATGCTTTTCGGATTGGCGGTCTTGCCTGGGTGACTGCTGTAGGCCTATCACTAGCTTGATTGGGTGCTATGAGATAGCAAAATCTGCGAATATGAAGCCAGCGCCGCCCTCATCGAGCACTGCAGTTATCGCAGAATTGGCGTGGGGTATGATCGATGACAACGCCCGACAAGCGCATCTGCCAGAGGATTCGAAAGCATTTTCGAGGCTCTTCTAGGGTAGCGTATCGATTGCAGCTATGTCCAATTTAATGATTCCGTTTTCGGAGCGACAGAGAAAAATAGGGCAAATCGGCAAATCGGTAGCCTGCTGTTTTTGTGGAGCCATCGAGGCCGACCCCTCAAATGCGCTCAAGATAAGTTCTTCGACAATACCGTTGCGATAATGGTTTTTGGTGTTAGCGATAGTGGATGTCGCGACGTTGGCTCATGCTGATTTTGATACTAGGTGCTTGAGATCCGCCAGCGACAGTAGTGCCATCGAGCGGTTGAACTGCGAGATGAGGAGATGCGCGCGGACGGTTGTCGTGTTCGGGACCGCAAGAAGCGAGTTTGCTCTGGTGATTGCCTGACTGAGATGTGTGTCCGATGACGAGCAGGGATCAAAAAGGCGCTGGGCTCCATATTGCTAGATACGAAAACGTTTGTTTAAAATGCAGGAGATTATTGGGCGCTCCTGCTGTGGGTTTAAAGTTTTTACTGCTGCTCGCCATCACACGAAGTTTCGGCATGGCGGTACTCCGCAGCACGGCCATCTCGGCTTACCTGTTCATTGCTCGCCTGAGAAGGGCGTCGATTTGAGCGAGAGTTGTTAGATTGGATCACTGTCAAATTTTGCTGTCGGATTGTCTTGCAGCATCGATGGCTTCATAAATCCCATTTCGGTCGAGCGCAAGCTCTCCAATGGCTTCTTGATGCAATTCGACGGCATTAGGCCCGACACCTAAATCATACTGTGGAAGGCCCAAACACCAGACGAAGAACTCTTCACGAGTGAGCTCCTCAAACTCTCTGTCAAAAAGCTGGGAAAAAGTCGAATGCTTTCCAGGTTTTATCACGCGTGATCCAATTTTTACTGGAGCAACTCGGAGATATGCCTTTAATATCCAGGTTTTAATGTTTTGACGTGCGGGCGATGCGATGCTAAGGCTATCAATATAACTGTTAAAAAATAAGTTTGAATACATAACTTCAAATACTTTTCTTCTTTTTGTGTATTGATATGAGCCGTGATCGAGCCCGATATTTCGAAGAAGTTGCATCTGAATAGTCGAGTAGCCTCTTATATAGGGCCTAACTCTCACTCTGAGCTCAGTGAACGAAGCGCGAAATAATTGGGTTAGTTGCTTTCGTGCTAGGCGTAAACCCCTTTTCGCTTGTACCCAGCTAAAAATAGTATGTTGCCGCTCGTCTCTGCTGAGAAAGCCTCTGTCCTCTAAGTGAATTAAAATACTTATTTTACTCCATTCGGCGTCTGAGAAATTACACATAGCGGGATCGCCGGCTGCACCAGTTAGCGTCCTAAGCATCTTGCTAATTGAGAGCCTAGAGAATTTTGATCGGCAGACAAGTGATGCGAGGGGTGCGATAAGCAGAAAGCCAATAAGCTGTTCTGCGAACGGAGCTTCGAGCCCATTTGTAACCCAGGTGGCTGCGAAGACGAACAGAGCAAAGAGGGCGAAGTGGAATGTAAACAGCATTTGAAAAGACCAGTCGATAACTTTCTGATGAAAATTAAATAGCTTAATAAGTTTTTCATCTGACGAGAACACTTCCAATATAAGGAATGTAGAGGCTAGACATCCAACAATGGCTAGCGTGGACTCGATTGCGCCTACCAAGACGAACAGGATGCAGAGAATGTATACCAGGGCTATCTTTTGTTCTGGTTGGGATAGTTGGGCGTTAATTGCTGCATACAAAAGGGATAGAACAAATACGAGGGGTGTTGCGGATGTATTAGATAAAAGACTGTCGAACAAGAATCCGTCCACGATCGCTCCAATCTTCTGATCGTCCGAAGGAGGGCTTGCAAGTATAAGGCAAAATAGCTGCGTGGATAAGGGCGTTTGGTGGCAACCTTGGGATTTGAAGCAAGGTGGCTGAAACGGCAAGGACAGTGATCTTCCGGCCGTGAAGCTTTCGAGAAAGACCCGAACCTTAGGGCGGTTTCCCAAAAGGCATTCGAGCATCGGGGCTACGGCAGTTCCGGGTTGGTGCCCTGAAAATTGTATATAGCGGCTGACGGAGGGCTCTGGCCTGGCGAGCCTGGCGAATTCGAGGAGGGATAGTCGACAAGTGTTTACGAAATCTTATGAGGAAAGTGCACGACCTGCGTTCTGTCAATGTGTTCGCATATAGCTGCTTCTTTAGATAGGGCGGAGCGTCGGACGGAACGATCGCGGGTTTCACGTTTGGCAAGCAAGCTATAATCGTCAGTAGTCGTAAAAACAAGCTGTTCGGCAAGGAACTCTCATGCGTCTATCTGATGAATCTAGGTACGAATATAGCGTTGTTGCCTTTGAGGATAGTTTGCGGGCTAGTTTTATTGGGTCCGAGAAGCCTTCCGACGATCGGTATGCTCCCAAAATCGTCATGAATGACAAGGAGAGCGCGACCGATGTGCTCTCGATAATCAAGAATGAGCTCGCGGATTGCACGTCGTTCGACTTCTCGGTGGCCTTTGTGACTGCCGGTGGCATTCAGGTTCTTGTGGAAGCTCTTCGGCTTTTGGAGGAGCGCGGGGCGACGGGGCGCATCCTGACTTCCACGTATCTAAACTTCAACGATCCAGAGGCGCTGTCGAAGCTGCTGGAATTCCCGGCTATAGATGTTCGCGTTTATCAGGGGGATTTGCATGCCAAAGGGTACTTCTTCAATCGGGAGACGCTCTCGACGTTCATTATCGGCAGTTCGAACCTGACTCAGACGGCTCTGACATGCAACAAGGAGTGGAACGTCCTCTTCCGATCCTTCGAAGGTGGGGAGATGCTAGCTTCGGCACGGGCCGAATTCGAACGACTTTGGGCGGATGAGAAATCAGTTGAGCTGACGCGAGAGTGGATTCTAGGCTATAAGCGCTATCTCGGTGAGGGCTCTCCCGAATCGACTCGGCACGTCAAAAGGCTCAAGGCCTTCGCGTTGAAAGAGGCCAAAGCCGGCGTGACCGCTGATGCGCCGCAGGGGATCGTTCCGAACGCTATGCAAGAGCGCGCTCTGGAAGCCTTGCGGGTCCAGCACGAGTTGAATGAGCCACGTGCGCTGCTCGTGTCGGCGACGGGCACGGGAAAGACCTACCTCTCCGCGCTCGATGTTCGTCAGGCCAAGCCCGGCAAGGTCCTCTTTATCGCCCATCGCAAGAGAATCCTCAAGGCCTCCGTGGAGAGCTACCGTCGCGTGCTGGGTGACAGCTACACATACGGAGTCTACGGCGAGGATGCAAGCTTTCGGGCCAAAACGTGCGGGTTCGCTATGGTGGGAGCGCTCTCGAAGCATCTGCACGACTTCGATCCTCGCGAGTACGATTACATTGTGATCGATGAGGCGCATCGGGCAGGCGCGCGCAGCTACCGCGATGTCTTGGAGTATTTCCGACCCAAGTTCTTTTTGGGCATGACCGCAACGCCGACACGTACCGATGGCTACGACGTCTACCGCCTCTTCAATCACGTAATCGCATATCGCATTACCCTCCAAGATGCCCTCAATGAGAACATGCTGGTGCCCTTCCATTACTTCGGTATTGCAGATTTGACGATAGAAGATGAGGAGACGGACGATTTCGCCTTGTTCGGCCAGCTGACCTCGGAAGAGCGGGTAAGGCACGTCACCGAGAAAGTCGAGGAGTATACGGTCAACAAAGCTGATCGGAGGGGCCTGGTTTTCTGCTCGCGCAACGACGAGGCGAAGGTCCTTTCGCAGCTTTTCAACGAGCGCGGGTATCGAACCATTGCGATTTCGGGGGAGACGCCGGATTTCGAGAGAGACCGAGCTATTGAGCGGCTCGAAAACGGGGAGCTGCAGTACATATTCTCGGTGGATATCCTAAACGAGGGCATCGACATCCCTTCGCTGAATCAGATTATCATGCTGCGCCGAACGGAATCGACTGTCGTATTCATGCAGCAGCTCGGACGCGGCTTGCGTAAGCACAACACAAAAGAATTCACGCTCGTCCTGGATTTTATCGGCAACTATCAGCAGAACTTCCTTATCCCTATGGCCCTTTCCGGTGATCGTACCTACAACAAAGACAACCTGCGCAGGGTGGTTAAAGAGGGTAGTGCCGCCATTCCGGGTTGCTCGACCATCTCGTTCGACCGCATTTCCGAGAAGCGTATCTTCAAGGCTTTGGAAGAGGGTAGGTTCGCGGAAGCGAAGCTCATTCGAAGCGAGTTCAATCATCTGAAGCAGATCTTGGGAAGAACGCCGAAGCTTGTCGATTTCGACAAGAACGAAGCCATGGACCCGCTGCTGATCATCCGGAAATACGGCTCGTATCCCGCGTTTCTGCAGCAGTATGACAAGGACTGCACAACCCATTTCGACGAGAAGAAGCTCGCCATGCTCAAAGCTATCTCTACGAAGTTGGGTAATGGGAAGCGCGCGGTAGACCTCGAGATAATTCGAAGATTCGCTGAGGGCGACATAACGATCGAGAAGGAGAGTCTCTCTGCTCGTGGAACGGGAGTGGAGGCGCTTCGCTCGGTCTCCCGTGTTTTGACTGGCGAGTATTCTAAAGACAGCCCGGCTGTTGCCGAGGATGAGCGTGGACAGTTCGTGGCCTCTCCTGCGTTTGTCGCCATGCTGATGGATGATCAGTTCCGCGAGGCGGTTTTGGACTTGGTCGAATTCGCGCTCGCAAGGAACGCCCGCGATTATTCCGACGCCTACAAAGACACCGACTTCGTGCTGAACCGCAAATACACGCGCGAGGAGGTGTGCCGGCTCCTGAGATGGAAGAAGCAACCGAACTTCCAGAATGTCGGCGGCTACTTTCACGATAAGGACACCAACACCTTCCCGGTTTTCATCAACTACGAGAAGGATCCCGATATCAGCATCACGACCCAGTATGAGGATCGGTTCGTCTCGGACAATCGAATCATTGCGATTTCGAAGAGCAAGCGCACCCTCGCATCCCCCGAGATTCGGATGCTCGCCAACGCGCGTCTCAACGGCGTCCGGTGCTACTTGTTCGTGCGGAAGAACCTGAAGGATAAGGACGACGGTACGGAGTTCTACTTTCTCGGCGAGATACACCCGACGGGGGAATTCCAGGAGATCGTCATGGCGGATGGCGTGACAAGCGCGGTGGAGATCGCATACGAGTTGGAAACCCCCGTTAAAGGCGACATCTATGAGTTCCTTACGAGCCGTCTCGACGACTAGCGTTCGGGTTTTGGTTGGCTAGAGCACCTGATCCTTCAGCGCCTCTACAACCGCAACATCAGCGGGAAGCCAGTCGACAGAATCGATGCTCGCGGCATCGAGCCATCGCGCTTGCGTGTGCTCGATCAGGTCGATGTGCTCCTCGGCAAGTGAACAGAGGTAGCAGCCCATATGGAGGTGGAAGGTCTCGTAGTCGTAGTCCACCGTGCAGAGATGCCGGTTCACGACGATTCGGGCGTCGAGCTCTTCGTGAATTTCCCTGACGAGGGCCTGCTTCTCCGTCTCACCAGGCTCAACCTTGCCGCCGGGAAACTCCCAGCCGCCCTTGAAATCGCCATATCCTCGCTGTGTCGCCAGGACGCGTCCGTCTTTTTCAATAATGGCTGCTACTACGTGAATGGTTTTCATGGCGTGTCTTTCTTGGGGTTTGTGCTGGGCGCTGGCGTCCGGCACTTCATCGCTACAGGAGTATTCTAGCATCATCCCAATTTATGACCTCAATGGCAATTTTGGGATCAATTTACGGCAGTGTTTCGTAAAGTCTGGCAGTCTTGTTCTCCGAGAACTCGGTGGAATAGCCTCTGTTCTTGACATCGAGATTGATCTTCTGGGAAGAATTGTTGGGGAGATTTTGGACCCGCTCCGTAGCTTGGCGGTCAAGGATTTTACTCAGGCTTGCGAAGTTGTTCCGCAGGTCGTAGTTTTGCCTCCACGGCGACCATCTTGTCCTGCTCCTTCGGCATGATATTCGGTCGGGTTGCCACGGGGTGGCTTGAAGCGACTCTCTCCCTTGAAATGGGAAACCTGCTGTTCCCCAGGGTGTTTTTCGAGCGCACGAATCTCCGACTCCTTCCAGCATGGTATTATCTTCGAGGTTTTCTGAAGCTTCAAAGAGCTGCTCAAGGTCCCCGTTGCGCTACTGGTAATTGTGCTCCACTTGAAGCTCGCGCTACCTTCGAAGGCTGCAGCTTTTAAGGCTTCGTTCAAATCGCCGCCTGCTTCATGGCCTTTGTTACGCCGCCCGCTATAAAGCCGAGATATGCAATTCATAGCGAGTTTCCCCTTAACGAGCTTGTGGGCTTATGAGTTAAGAGCTAGGTCTGGGGTTATGGTTCGGAGATGCCCCATTTAGCTGCAAAGCGCTGGATGAACAGATTGCGTTCGGTCGTTTTCATCGAGTATAGCAATTTCTCTACAGTGTCGGAGGTGATGGGGCCGTGATGACGTTTTGCTTTGTCGCAAAGCATTTCGCGCAGCATTTGGACGGGCAGAGTTGCCACAAATGGCTCGCCCTCTCGGGCTTTCGTAAGCGCTATCGCTCCGTCAGCGATTGCTCTCTGCCAAAGTTGCTCGGGATCGATGGGCGGCGACGTTTTTTCGACCAAATAGGTTATGTCTTCTTCGCCAACGGTGAATTCTACTCTTCCCCGGCGATTTTGGTGCATTCTTGGCACGGTCTTATCTAAGCCTAGATAAGGAATGGCGCAAATGCCTTGCATGCTAGCACTATGTGAAAATCTACCATTAGCGCAGTTGATAATGACGGCATTGTGGATTTCGTTATCTGTGGCACCATAGAAAGCAAGGATTATCCAATCAAGAGTTGATGAGGCTTTAGCTAAAAGGTCGTAAGCGTCTTCGAAAAGAGGCAGCTCTCCAAGTTGGATTCTGCGGACAGAATGGGTGTCGTTCAGAAAGAGACCCCGAAGGTCAGAATGGATTTCGATAAGGAATCCCATTTCGGGTACTCTTGCCGAGTTGAAGCTTTGCAAATTGGCTCGGTAAGATTCAATCTTCGATATGTGACCCCTGGTTCCGAATAGTCGCGCCTCAAGAGATCGCCTTATATCGTCAATACTGGCATTATTCGAGAGGTGAATTTGTTGGCTGATCATTTCGCCGATTTGTCCAAGCATGCCATTGGTGAAATGAGTAGGCGCACCATTCGATAGCATTTGCTTCCGTTTGTCTTCGCAGCTATTCGCGAAAGCTGCAGCAGCGGATTGGGTGTTTTTGTCTTGGCGAACGAAATGATCCACCCGAAAATGCTCGATTCCTATGACCCTGTCGGTTTTTGGCGAAATGACAAAATCGGGTCTTTCGAAGAGGTGTACCTCGCCAGCCAATTTGTCTGCATTCCTGCGTGCCTCACCTCCGTTCGATCGGGCTCGCTGAAGCGTCTCTTTGAGGATTGCGAGTTCGTTCTGCTTCTTTTTGTCCATTTGAGCCCCCGCTGTCGTTGCGGCCGATGTCGTATCATGCGAGACGAGAATAATACTTCAAGATTAAGGCGCGAATTGGGAACCCTCGTGCTTGCGCCATGCAGGTCGGATGCTCGGGCTCCATTGTTCTATAATAGGCAACTGGTCTGTTCGCTGGATCTGGAGGACGATAAATGGGTATTTCTGAGAACCAATTGAGTGCAGACGATGCGAGTATACATCAGATTCACGAACAGCTGGCAAACGCAGAAATCCATCTTGCCGTGACGGACATTGAAGTTGACGCCAGCGATTCTTTCAAACTTCCGTTCGATCAGATAACGTATCTGGGCGTTGGGCTCGGTTCCATTCCGGCCATGTTCCGCTCCGTTACGACAACGATCAGCATGCCCACTTTGCTGCAAGCTACGGACAAGCTCGGCAACCCTCTTGATCCGGCCGTGCTGCAGAGGTTCAACGACGGCTCGGGAATGCTCGGCTCTTTCCGAGATACTGCTACCGGCTTCGGGCAGGCTCGCCTCCACCAAGTAGATCCTGGCACGATCCAGTCTGTGGCCACGATGCCCTATGATCCGACGATGCTCTTCATGGCGGCTGCGCTCGCGCAGATCAATCAGAAGCTCGATGCCATCCAGGACACTGTTTGCGAGATGTTCGAGTACATGCGCCAGAAAGATAAGGCCGAGCTGCGAGGTAACGAGAAAACGCTCGAAGACGTGCTTGAGGCGTATCGCTATAACTGGAATAACGATATCTGGCGCAAGAATGCCCATATGAAAGTCGTTGATATCAAGCAGGAATCCGAGCAATCCATCATCCACCTCCGCGCGCAGATAAGAGCCAAAGTGAACGAGAAGGGTCCTGTGGAGTTGCGCCTGGCTGTAGGTGGCCGACTCGATGAGGTGCTTGATCGACTGAAAGAGTATCAGCTGGCAACCTATACGTATTCGTTCGCGGCTTTCCTGGAGCCTATGCTGAGCGAGAACTTCGAAGAAGCAAATCTGAATGCAATAGCGACAAAAATTAGTGACCACGGAAACGAGTATCGCAAGCTGTACACCGAGTGCTACAACGCCATTGAGGGGAGTTCGAAGGCCTCGGCCGATGCGGTGGTGCTTGGGGGCGTGTCTGCGGCATTCGCTGGACTAGGTGCCCTTATCAAGCAGACGCCCCTGGGCGACCTGACCCCCGTTGATGAGGCCCTTGAGGAAGCGGGCAAGGGGGTCGGCAATTTCAACGAGGATCAAACGCGTGCCCTCATGGAGAAGCTGCAGCATGCGAAAGCTCCCGACATCCTTCCGTTCAAACAAAGCTTAGAGGCGGTGAATGACCTGCACAATCACCCGCACCAGCTCGCTACGGATGGAGAGAACGTATACTTGTTGCCCCTTTCGTAAAACCTCCGTTGATTCGTAGACGATCCTGCAAAGCCCAAAAGTATCAATCTCAAATCGGACTAGTGGGACTGTTGAATGCGACTGTTGGCACCTGGTATGGTGGTTGCCATCGAACGGTCGGCGCGAGAAAGAGGTGGTCGCGTGGAATTCACATCGGCTAGTGCGAACAAGTATCTGCGACGGTTGCAGGACGAGAAGGATCGGCTCCTGCGCAGCGAGCAGGAGGTGAGCACCTACGTGCTCGCGGAGGGGGAGGCGGCCGAGCCTCCTGCCTACGACTACGGGGCCGTGCGCGAGAAGGTGGCGCAGATCGACGGGCAGGCGCGGGCCATTCGCCATGCCCTGCACCGCTTCAACATGCAGACGGTTCTGCCCGAGCGGGGCATTAGCATCGACGAAGCGCTTATCCTGCTCGCGCAGCTTTCGGGGCGGAAGGACCGACTGAATTCACTCGCCTCGCGGCAGCCCCGGGAGCGCTTAGGCGACCGGTACTTCGGTAGCAGCAGCGGGCCCATCGAGTATCGGTACGCGAACTATGACGTTGCCCGGGCTGAAGCGGACTACCGCGCCGTTGCCGACGAGATCGCCGCGCTGCAGCTCGAGCTGGACCTGGTCAACCAGACGGAGGTCTTCTCGGTCGAGCTGTAAGGGCTCGCCTGTTTTCCGGATCTGCGGCATTTCCCCGCAAAGGATACTTTGGAACGTTGCGGTTTCGCGTTGGAGTTGTCGGGTAGTTCGTTGTCGGCAGTGCCGTGCGGTTTCAGCGTTGGCGCCTTGCCGGAAGATCTGGCCCCCACCCATTCCGCCGCAGATCGAAAGCTTCGGGCGCCCTCTCCGCGAGGCCGCCCGCGATGCTGAAGCACGGTCATAGGCATCAGCTTTTCAGTTTCCCGCTGCGTCATTCTGCCGCTGCGATTGCGGCGCTAGTGCGATTGCTGGCGGGGTTTTGGCCAAGCTCGGTGCGGCGATCTGCGGGAGCGCATGTTGGCCATTAATCTCCGTTCTACTGCCCGCGCCGCTTGCGCTCATGTCGCTCAAGGACGCTAAAACAAATCAAGGATGCTAAAAGAAATCAAGGCCGCTAAAACAAATCAAGATCGCTAAAAGAAATCAAAGCAGCTTCTTGCAAGCCCGATGATGCTCTTCGGCTCAAGGCCGAGTGCGCGTGAGGGGTGAAAGGCTGATCGGGCAGTGAGGGTGCTTGGTTTTTGGCGATAGGCGACGTGCTGTTCTTGTGGTACCCTTTTCGATTATGGGATCAGTCATCAATGCGTATATAGCTACTTTCAGCGGAAGCTTCAATGTGGCCGTTCTGGTGTGGCCGTTGCTGTCGCTGCTGCTCAGCGTGCCGGTGCTGGTGGGGCTGTACCGACGCGACGGATGGCTGCCGCTTGCGACCGTGTTCGCCGTGTACGCGAGCATTCTCTATGCCGCCGGTCTTGTGTGCTTCACGCTGTATCCGCTGCCCACAGGCGATTCGGGACCGGGCATCACCTACGGCATCCCGCCCATTCTCGACCCGCTCAACTTCGTCCACGACATCGCCGAGGGCGGTGTCCGCGCGGTGCTTCAGCTTCTGTTCAACATCGTGCTCTTCGTGCCGCTCGGCTTCATTGCACGGATGCTTCTGAAGCTGAGGTTCCCGCTTGCCCTGGCACTATCCTTCGCCGCCACCTGCCTTATCGAGACAGCCCAGCTCACGGGTCTGTTCGGGGTATATCCCTTCGCATACCGGACCTTCGACGTAGATGACCTTATCTGCAACACGCTCGGCGGTGCGATCGGCTGGGGGCTGGGGCATTTGGCTGTGAAGCTGACTCAGCGCGAGGCCGAGGTGCTGCCGCCCGTTA
>OFGX01001387.1_pt1 | contig 14625 bp, 9 predicted proteins | sample 1521831 | NCBI WGS metagenome assembly OFGX01 (sample SAMEA3504080, study PRJEB24116) | mouse gut metagenome | biome: mouse gut; feature: mouse-associated habitat; material: faeces | place: Denmark | collected 2011
AGACTCCTGGATTTCTTCATGGTCAGGAAGCGGGATGACTGCACCGCGTCCACCAAAAGCTTCAGCTCGGCCAGTTCAAAATCCCTTCCCGCCATGTAATAGCCGCCCCCCAGCCTGCTTTGTACCTGGATAATATCATAACCGAAATGACACAGCTTCTCCACATCATCATAAATGCTCTTCCGCTCGGAGTGGATGCCGTTGGCTTCCAGGTTGGCGATGATGTCCGCCGTGCTGGCCGGATGGTTCTCGTCCGTATTCTCCGATAAGAACTTGACGATATACAGTAATTTCAGTTTCTGGCCTGAGGATCTCGCCATATCTCCACCGCACCTTTCCCTGTCTCTTTCTGAGGGCACGATTCAATTTTACTCCATTTCTGCCAGTACGGAAAACTTCATCTCATCCCCGCTGATCTGGGAGCCCATGTATTCTTCTATAAACGTAAAGTATCCGTCCGCACCCGCCTGTTTCTCCCAGCGATCTATGGAATCCCTGATTCTCAGCAGGCACATGATCGGCTCCTTGTAGTACTCCCGGAGCTCTGCCGGTTCTGTCGGCATCCCGGGAATGCTCTTTATCTCTTCGTTGGTGAAAGGGTCGAATGCCATCAGCAGCGCTTCCTCAAGCTTTCTGTTGTCCTCGTCCCGGAAAGCTTCCACGTCATATGCTTCTCCCGTATACCGGCTCTTGATATCGAACAACACCAACCCGATTGCCTCCCGCAGGCGGCGGCTGTTTGACTTCGGGTTCGCCCGGCGGATTTTCAACGCATTGCTTTCCATAGGAAACAGCAGCATCGCGTAGGCATCCTCCTCCCCTTTTCTTATCTTTCCGAACTCCTTTTCCATCTGGGAATAAATTCTTTCAAACTGGTATGCCTGCATCGCTTTCCGCTCCCTTTTGTTTTTCCATGCTTTCGCCCAATACGATCTCACGCACCTTATGTAAATCATCGATTACATAATCCGGCTTATAAGCCGCGCTCAGCTCAGCGTCCGTTCTGTCTGTCTCCTTATCTGCCGCCCTATGGTACCAGCAGGTGGCGATTCCGGCCTGTATGCCGCCCTTGATGTCGCTGGTGAGGCTGTCCCCCACTATCAGGATCCTGGACCTGTCCTTTTCTTCGATATGTTCCAGGCAATAGTCGAAAAAGACGGGCGAAGGCTTCGGGCTTCCCACCTGTTCCGAAATGAAGATGCCGTCCATCACCTCCGCCAGCCCGGAAAGCTCCAGCTTGTTCCGCTGGGTGGAGGTGACGCCGTTGGTGACCACATACTGGCGCACCTTCCCCCGCAGGGACTTACAGATATCCAGCGAATCATCCAGAAAAGCATAGACGCTCCCAAGGGCAGCCTGGTATCCCTCATTGAAAGCCTCTATGTCCACGCCCTCTATGCCCAGTTTTTCGAACAGCAAAAGAAAGCGTCCCGTCAGAAGCTGCTTCTTCGTCACTTCTCCCAATTCAAGACGCTTCCAGTAATCATCATTGATCCGGACATACAGCGCAATCTGCTCCCCGGTAATCTCCCTCCCCATAGAGCGGAAGCACTGCGTCAGCGCCTGCTGCTGGGAACAGGAGAAATCAAGGAGCGTATTGTCCACGTCCCAGAGGACGGTGGTGAACCTAGCCATTGCTGCCCTTGACAGCAGCTACCGCCTCATTCTTCGCGGCCTTCTTCTTCGCCATGTTGATTCCGATGGCCATAGCCACTCCTGCCACCACTACGATTACCAGCATTACCATCAGATAAGACATAAATGAATTCAAAAAACTAACCAGCATAATCCCTTACTTCCTTTCGTAATACATGAGATGCCTTTTCCGGCCTCTCTTTCCTTCTATCATTAAATATACCAGATATGGGGCATTTCCGTCAAGATAATCGCTGTAGTTTTTTACTTTCTCTCATCCAGATACAATCGTACCCGGTTCTGCAGAATCCCTGCCACCTCTTCCACGCTCTTGGTGCCGTGGAAGCACTCCGAGAGCCCTTCTTCCAGGATCTGCCCAACCTCCTGGGGCATGGGCGGGCGGGGCACCGCTTTCTCGTAGAGGGACAGCAGCCTCTCCTTCGCCTGCTCCTTGTCCACCGGTATCGTCACTTCCGCCCCGTCCATATAGCGGACAAGCTCTTCCGGCATGGTGTCCAGCTGCTCCAGGAAGACATCCTGCCGCACGCTGAAATAGTAAAGCTTCGCCAGATCCTTCTGTGCCCGCTTCCCCAGCAGATACTTCAGGAACGAAAGCGCCGTCTCCTTCTCCTCCCCGGAAGCCGTCGCCCGCACCGCAAGCGGCTCGTCGGAGACGATGTAATGGCAGGACCCCTCCTTCCCTGGAAGGCCTACGTAATTGACCTGGTCTCCAAGCTTTGTATCGTAATAGGCTATCTCTTCCGCGTTGGTCAATGACACAAACTCTCCCAGGCAGTTCCCGCTCCTGATCCGTTCCGCCATCTCTGAGGAGTCCATCTGCCCCATCTCCCCAGCCAGGCGGTCGGCCAGCTCCACGGCATCCGTGAACCTCTCTGTGTCGAAATATGCCTTACCCGCCGCCGGATCTATGAAGTAGCTTTCCTCCGGGGACCTGCACAGGAATTCCCGCAGGAACCCTTCCTGGTTCTGGTATTCGAACAGCATCTCCAGGCCCTCCGCGTCCTCCAGGTGCCCCAGGAACTGCCCGTAGTCCCAGCTCTCCTCCTGATACGACACAGTGGCAAAGGTCTGCAGATACCAGGAGAGGCACAGGCCGTACTGCTTCCCGCCGATCTTCCCGCTTTCCAGGGGGCCGGCCAGCAGGGCGTCCTCCATCCCCCATTCCGCCAGCGCGCCATCCAGGCATTCCCAGAGCTTCTCGTTGTCCGCAAAGGGCACCAATGAAGTGTCCACCAGGACCGGCCCCTTGCCGGAAGCCAGTTCCGTAAGGAGCCTGTCCTGCTCCTCGTATGCCACCATCTCAATCTTGCAGTCGTTATGGCTCCAGTTGAATTTCGCTACCACATCGCGATAGACTTCCTCATTGTCCTTGGCCACGGCGAACGTCACCTCGAATATCTCCTTCTTTTCCGCAGTCAGTTCCAGCCGCAGGTAGAAGTCCTCCTTGTCCTGGCGCAGCAGAATCTCTATGTCGCCATCCGGCTGTGCCCGCATGGCCCATATGAAGCCGCGTGTGCCCAGGCTGACCCCGCTTTCCTTCCACAGGTACAGCTCCTGGTTGTCCTTGCCCTGATAGTCGCAGCGGTACAGTCCCCTGGACGTGGCATAGAGCAGGGTGTCCTCATCATAGCAGGTGAGGTACATGGGCTTTCCTGATTTCCATTCCTTGTCCGCCATACTTACCAGCTCCTGCAGCCCGTCTGCCAGATCTAGTGTCACAAGATGGTATGTGCCACGATATGTGCTCCCATCTTTTGTCTGGTCATAGTACACACAGCCTATCCTTCCATCAGGAAGCGATACCAGCTGGTTCAAGAAAACTTCGTCTCCCTGGACTGCTTCCTCCCATAGCAGATTCCCCTCCCTGTCGCAGACCATGAACCGGATCGATGTCTGGTTCGAAGGAACACATGCAAGGTACAGGTTGCAGTCCTCGTCTGCCGTCATGTCCTGCGCTAACACAAGCACATTGTCCTCATATGGCTCAGTGACCGCCACAGGAATAGAAAACCTGGCTTGTACCTGACCCTCCTCATCCACGATACAGACCTGGCTCGGTTCCGGATACCTATAATCTGTCAGCATAATCCCTCTCCGGCCTGTGAGCTGGAAAAAATCGCATCCTTTCATTTCCTCGTCAAGGAAAGCATCCTGGCGGCCATAGAATAGCTGGGTCTCCTCCACCTCGCCTTTCTGATTCACCATCTGAATCACGGCATAACCCTCTGAATCCCCCCATCCCTCTGGCTTAAACCACGCATAATGCCCCATACCTTCCGACCCCATGCAGACATCCCAGATCACGCTATGTTCCAAATCCTCCGGCGCGTCAAATTCCAGTGTCACCCTACATGCTTCCGTATAAAAATACGAATCGTCTGCAAGCTTTTCCCTAGGGGACAGGGAGGGAGATTCCTCCTGGTCCCCCTGTCCTACCGCTTTCGCCTCTTCCTCCTGGAGTACATCCTGGGATGTGCCCTGACCGCACCCGGATATGGAAAGCACCAGCCCAAGACATAAAAGCTTTGTAAGGAATCTCCCCAATGTCTTCATCTGTTCTACCTCCGCCATTTATGCATACTAAGGAAGTGTCTACAAATAACCGCTACAAGTTTGCAGCAATTTTTATTGTACTTCCAGGCTTTTTCCTAAACAAATTGTAGCGGTTATTTTCCGACAATTCCTAATTACCACAAGTATGCCCGGTCTGACCGCCATCCTGTACAACCATATCTCCATTCTCCAGTCCGCAGTATGCGCATCTTACCCGTAGATGTATCTGGTACTGCTGATAAAAACATGTCCTGAGCTCTCCAGAAGTTGCATGCTTATATATATGGCTTCTGGTATAGGATGTGGTCTGCTGGTATACCCTGTCAGCAAAGTGGTGCGGCGGGCATGTTGCCTGTGCAGACATGGCAGACGCACTGCTTCCCAGCAAAGTCAATGCAGCTAAACATGATACTACTGTTCTTTTAATCCTCATTTTCGTTCCTCCTCGTTTTGTTTGAAATTTGTTTTTCAATTTCCGTCATTTTCCTAATCTTTATAACTACATATTCATAGTAGTTGGATATATTTATACTATTACTCTTTCTTCTTTATGTCAATAGGACTCCTGCTATAGTGATGATAGATTTGCTGAAACGTCTGAAAATCAACGTGGAAACGGCCAAAGTTGCTTTGTTACTCTGTTGTCAATATTGTACTACATGTCATCAGTAATTTCAGGATCCATTTTAGCTATAGATAAAGTCACCACAGCAATCTTTCCCCGGCATGCGCCGGATGGAAGCTGGCGCGTCCACCCGGCTCTGCCCGCAGAAATCAGCCCATCCATTCCCGCGCCCGCTGGATATACGCCTGGAACTTTTCTTCCCCCCGCACGGCATTGAACCATTCCCAGCCGTGGGACGCTGTCAGCCCGTGATACGCCAGCCACGCGTTGTCCTCAAAAAGCTGACAGTAGGAAATGGATTCCCTGGTGCCGTCAGGAAGCTTGATGATGCGTTTCCCTTTCATCGCCCGGATGCCGCCGAAGATCAGGGGATCTCCCACCTCCAGCTCCGCGCCGTCAAGGATGCTGTCCCATTCGGGGAAGATTCTGAAAGCACGTTCCAGATATTCGTACCCCTCCTCTTTTTTACCGCACCCGAACAGGGCACAGGCAGCCCGAAAACAGGTGGCGGCATAAAATCCCTTCCACGCCGGGGGCATTCCCTCCCCGCCGCATAACCCTTCCACGACCCACATCCGGTATTTGTTCCATGCGACCGCCATCTCCGGTGCTGCCCAGTAGCGGGCCGGGCGGGCGAGGAAATGGGACAGGAGATGGAAGTTATTGACGGCATGGCGCAGACGGCTCTCCTCATGCTTCCCTTCCTCCCAGAGCCGGTCCTCCTCGATTTCGCCCCAGATGGCTCCATATTTCGTAATCGGCACAGTTTCCCGGATGCCGGTCCTGTCTTCAAAAATTGTTATCTGCCCTTCATCGTCCTGGACGTAGGTATACTCCGCGGCTCCGACGAAGCCGTCCGTCAGGCCCATGGCATCATAACGGCGCATCATGCCGTCTGCCATGGGCATATAGCCCTCCCCTGTCCCCTGGTAGGCGGTGAGCTCATAGACCGCTTTTCTCTCGCCGTCGCAATACTCGTTTTCGGTGCGGACGATGCCCACACCCTCCGCAAAGTAATAGGTCTTCTTCCCGCCACGGTAGGAAAGCCCCTCGTCAAATCCCTGGATGTCCAGGGAAATCTTCAGACAGTTCTCAAAGGTTCCCGCCTTCGTGGCGATTCTCCCGCCGTCCTGGCAGTCAATCCTGGTTTTGACAGAGCTGTTCTCCCACCGCGCATATTCCACCAGGGAGGATGCCCCCACCTTCCATTCGTCTGACCAGATTCCGTTCACGGCATCCTGGAGAATCCCATAGATGTCATTGTAGAGCAATGGTTCCTCCGCATCCCATACCTCGTCGCCCATGGTATATTTCCACTCAAAAGACCAGCGGAAGTCGTGCCCCATCGTAAGGACATCCTTTTTCCTCTGCACGCTGCTCTTGACGAAGAAATTCCAATGGCCTGTTGCGGCATTGCCCGGACGCATGGGAGATGTCTCCAGAATCCGCCTTGCCACAGAACAGGCCGCCCTGGTGTGGGCCTTCTCCATGGGCGTGCTGGCAAGCGTCTCGGCGCGTTCGATGGCATGGGACATGTCGCAGAGGACTTCCCGGCCGCCCTCCTCCCGCCAATATTCGTTCCGGATCTGCTGGATCATGTCCAGCCAGGAATCCTCGTCGTACTTCAGGCGCTCTATCTCATGGCCGGAAGCCAGGACGGCAGACTTTCCGTCCGCATGGGATACCTGGAACCTCAGATTCGCATGCATGACATCGGGGGCGTACTCCCCGGCATATTCCCATACATTGCCCGCCGCCATGGGGAGAAGACCCTCCCCTCCCGCAATGCGGTAGGATTTTAAAATCCTCACATCGGTGAGGCCGTCCAGCTTATGCTCATGCCTCACGATGCCGACTCCCTCTTTGTAATAGCTCCGATAGATGGAGCAGCCCTGGTCGCTGAAATGCCTTGTGGCCCAAAGCTGGCAATTGTTAAATGTCTTGCCTGCAGCCTGCACCTTCTCGCAGTCGGAGACAAAGGTCAGGGTCGTCCCGTCCGACCCGGTGTAAGTCTCCCCCAGGGCAAGGCCCTCCTTCCAGAAATAACTGTCGCAGAGGGCGGAGTTCAGGAAGATGTCATCGACACCCAAATCAGCGGAATTCAGATGCCCCTCCACGATTTTCTCCTGCTTCCAATAGCGGGGCACGCCGTCTATGTACCGCAGCTCTGCGGCTGAGGCGCTGAGCCGGTATTGCTTCCCGCTTTTCTCTCTGTAGCCCTCGGAAAGCTTCTGCTCCATCTCCCGGGCGTAGGGCACCAGCGCGTAATACAGGTCAGAGGGCTTTAAGGTCTCCCGCACTTTGCCGTAGGCTTCTTCACCTTTTTCCGCTTATTTTTCTCTGAAATACTGATATCCCAGCCAGAACCACTCTCTACCCAGGGTCCGGGGGAAGCCCGCCTTCTCCAGCATCGGTATCTGCTTCTCCCGGATGAAATCCAGCCTGCCGCCCTCGTACACCAGGGAATCCTCCCTGGTCACGATGAATTCCATGACCTCATCGTTATGGCCTAACTGCGCCGCCTCTTTGATTCTGGCAAAGAGGGCGTCATTCTTCTCCCCCGGAAGCCACCACCAGCCCCGCATCAGCACATCCGCCAGGGCATGGTATTTGTCCCCGGATTCGGGAAGCTTCTCCACTTCCCCCAGGACATCGCCGTATACGGCGCAGAATCCGTCCTTGCTCGCTCTGATCTGCCAGAGCTTCAGTTCCTCCACCTTTTTCATCACCCGCTGTACGAGGGTGTCTCCATATTTTTCGTCCATTGCGCAAAGCCCCTTTCTGATCCTTTTTCTGCCATCATGGAGCTGCCACTTGACTGTCCCCACGGAAATCCGCATCCGATCCGCTATCTCCGCCACCGACAGCCCTTGAAAGTAATGCAGTTCAATGACCTTCCCCACTTTCTCAGGCAGGCTCCCCACCCTGTGGCGCAGCTCGTCCCTCTCTTCCTCCAAAAGATATAATTCCGCGGGATCCCGGTTCTGCCCGTCGGCGAGATTCCGGTTCTCTACCGTCTCCAGCGGAAGGAAACTGCGGTAACGCATCACCATGTTCAGGGCGCAGTTCCTGGCAATCCGGCAGACCCACGCCGCGAACTTCTGCGGCTCCTCAAGGATGTCCAGCTTCATCCACGCCGTGACGAAAGCGTCCTGCGCCGCGTCCTCCGCCATGAATAAATTATGTGTGACGGACGCTGCCGCCTGGACTACAGCTTTCTGGTGCCGTTCTACCAGAATTCCATATGCGCTTTGCTCCCCTGCAAGGGTCAGCATGACCAAAGTTTCATCGTTTTGAGTTTTATGCTGCAAACAGGTATCCTCTTTTCTGAATTTTTCTGAATTTGTAACGGTTCCGTGCACTGAACCGTCACATTGATTTCACGCGCTTGTCTAATAGACACATATGGGTGGAAAAAGGTTGGGAAGAATTTTAAATCTTTTCATATCTTTTTATAAAAAATCAGTTCATCGTACTCAGTCCGGTCTCCCCAGGGTTCCCGATAGCCATTTGGTATTCTGCCGCACAATTCCATTCCGATGGCTCTGTCGAACTGCTCGGTTCCATCGCTGTGGCAGGTAGATATGACATGGTCACAGCCCAATTCCCGGGCATATGCGAACCCTTCCTGACAGAGCCGCTTTCCCAGGCCTGCCAGATTTGCCTTTATCAAAAAAGCGACTGCAAATAGCCGCTACGAGATGAAAGATGTTTCTCTTATATTTCAAGTTTTTCCTCCATAAGTTGTGCAGTTATACTCGAGACCGCCAGCCATATCTGTCCAGAGTGGGCATATATGGCTGGCGGTCTTTCGCTGTGGATTACTGCATTATTGGACTACTTCCTCCCTTTAGTCCCACCAGAAATACCAGACGGTAGACCGCCGCAGGGTGTCGGCCAGGGCTGCGATCTCTTCAAAGTTCTGATCCATGTCCGGGCAGAGGCCGTACTGTTCCACGGCCACCTCCATGGCCTCGTTCCCGGGGACTGGGGCCGGGAGGTGGAACTCCAGCTCGTCATGGGTCATAGCCGCAGGAACCGCGCCATGCTGCCGGAACCAGTATTTTGCTGCCGCCATCAGCTCCGGCGTGTCGGGGCAGTCATTCCAGTTGCCGAAGGGCAGGTAGGCGAAAATCTCCCAGGGGTTCTTCACCGGGATTTTCGCCAGAATCAGGGGACAGGTCATCTGCGTTCTTTCGCACCAATAAGAAGCGAAACGGCAGTTGAGTTCATCCTCTGTGTCCGGCTGCGCGTCTTCCTCCATCTCGCCCAGGACTTCCTCCCAGTCCATGTCGTCGTCCTCGGCATCTTCCTTGCGCTGGCCGATCAACTCCTCTAAGACTGCTTTGCCGTCTTCCACGGGAACGGCCAGCATCTTCTCCCGGTATTTTGCTACTTTCTCCGGTTGGAAGGCATAGTCGTCAGCGCCATCGTTTTCTGGGTCGGTGTTCATCACAAGGCACTCCCACAGGGTTTCGTCCACCTTCACCAGCAGGGGGATAAAGCCTTCCCGCACGCCGAGGCGCCGGGCATAGCGGTATGCCGACATGATGGGGTCATCGTCCCTCATGGAGGGAAAATAGGTGCATTCGCAGTCCAGGTACTTCATCATGGCCTGCGCCAGCTCCGAGGGCTCCAGGGTATCTTCGTCAAAGTCCTGGCTCTGCCAGTTGGTGAAGCGTCTTTGTATCACCTTTGCCATGGCCTGGTAATAGTCCTCGTCGAAGGGGAGGAACAGGTAGGCTTCCTCCCGGAATTCGTCAGAGTGGTACTGGGCTTTGCCGAAGTATTCCAGGGCGTAGTCGTCAATGTCGGCGGGGTAGTACGGCTGGTCGTTTTCCCCGTAGTAGTATTGGGCAAAGGCCTGGCCTTGCCGGTTGAACAGGGCGGAGTGCAGGCAGCCGGACAGCTCTTCCCGGATGAATGTCCGCAGGTCTGTGTTGCCGGGGCGGGCTTTGGTCTGTTCTGTCATGGCGCTGTATTCCTCCAGGAAATCATCGCCCATCAGGTCATGTTCCATGCACCAGCGCAGGTAGATGGCCATGTGGTTGTAGGCGTTGATGGGGGCGATGTCCAGCCCCTTTTCTTCGATGCTCTCTATGTGGCAGATGGCATAGTCCATTCCGGTGGTGTCGTCATCCTCGCCGATGTCGTCATCTTTGTGGCTGGCATCCTTCTTACCGTCATCCTTTTGGCTGGCATCCTTTTGGGGGCTGTGCTGCTGTTTTTGAATCTCTTCCTGGCACTCCTGAATCACTGCTGTGGCATTTTCATTGGTGGAATCCAGCTCTGCCCAGCGGCGGGCGTAGGGGATGGCCTTTTCCTCCTGGCCGTAGAGGTATTGGTAGCCGTAGGCCATGCGCATATTCCACTCTGCCTTGTGCTGTCCTTCTTCCCGGACGGATTCCAGCACCTGAAGGGCTCGCTGGAGGGCTTTGTCCCCTTTGCCGTTGGGGGCGCCTGTATCGTGGTCGCCGATGATAGCGTAGTTTTCCAGCGCCCGTGCCAGGGCGTAGGCGGTGCGGTAGTCCCGCCAGTCTTCGGGGATGGCGTTGAGCGCCTGGATGCAGCGGGTGTACTCGTCCTGGTCGTTCCACTGCTCCAGCTGCCGGTAAAATTTGTCGGCATTCTCCGGGGTGTAGGGGATATAGTCCATTCCGGTCAGGGATTCTTCCAGTTCCTCTATGTCCGCGGCGTCCTCCTCCGGTCTTTTCAGGGGCACTGTGGCTGCCTCCCGGCGGAAGGTGTGGAAGTTCGCCCAGGGCAGGTGGGTATTTTTAAAAAAGGTCTCTGCCCTATCCAGCGCCGCGGGGAGATCCCAGGCGATGAAGTCCACATAGCCGCAGTAGATGCCGGTGGCTCCGCCGATGAGGGTGAGCGCTTCTGCGCCGTCTCCGGCGGTGAGGGCTTCCTCCAGGCTGTCCCGGAAGTCGAAGATTTTCTGGCTGCCTTCCTCTTCCTGCAGGGTGCACAGGGGGTAGCAGAGGAAGCCCGCCACTGCGCCATCGGCGTGGAGATTGTCCATCTGGTAGTTGTCGGCGTTCAGGTAGCCGTTGATGAGCGGGGCGCAGCAGGTGGAACCGGCGATGGTATCCAGCCGCCAGTCGGCGTCCCGGTCTTCATTGGGGGTCATTTGATAGCCCAGGTAGCTTTCCAGGCAGGCCTTGGGGTCGGTGGACAGATCCAGCCCCAGCTCCCTCAGCTTGCGGGGCAGTTCGGTCAGGGGGATGGAGGGCTCCTCTCTGGGCGCTTCCAGCACATCCAAGGAGTCGATGTATCTCATGTGGGGGATTTCGCCCAGCATCTGGTCGGTGAGGGTGACGATGGCCCACCAGACCCGGTTTTCCTCCTCCCGGAGCATGGGGAGCAGCTTTTGGCAGTAGGCAGAGAGGGCAAAGGTGTTTTCGCCCCGCTCTTCCAGCCAGATCTGCACATCCTCCCCGGAGACCTCCCAGCCCAGGTCTGTGCGGAGGCTTATATCGGGGTTGGGCTGGCGGCCTACCAGGATGTTCCAGTGTTGCAGCACTTTTTCCGGGGCGTGGCTACGGAAGTATGCCAGTTGGAACAGCTTGACTTTGTCTCCCTCCGGGGTGAGGATCAGTTCATGTTTCTCTCCGTTGCATCCTATTTCAAAGGAAATATCGTCAAAGACCAGGTGCAGGACTTCCTCCATCTGGGCCGCGATCTCCGCGCCCCGGAGGTGTTCCTTGTCCTCGTCCATCATCCGGCGCAGCTCCGCTTCCCGCTCGGCAAAGGTTTCCCACCAATTTACCGTCCGCTCCCGGAAGCACTCTGCAAACTGGGGAAGCGCGATACGTTCCTCGCAGTAACCGATCATTTCCCTGGTGTCCTCATCGTCCGGGCAGGCCTCCAGCGCCCTGCGGAAGTAGGGCAGCGCCCGCCCTTCCTGATCCAGGTAGTAATAGGCATATCCCATACGGAAGTTCCAGAAATGGTCGCCTGAGAAATATTCTTCATGGGGCGCCAGCAGGGCGATGGCTTTTTTGAGCGCCGCCCGGTCGGAGCGGAGGGTGCCCCAGTTGTTGTAGGCTCTGGCCAGTTCGCTGTCCATCTCGGGGGTGCGTTCTTCGGCGGGGATGGCTTCCAGCGCGTGGATGATCTCCTGGTATCTGTCCTCGGCGTTCCATCTCTGGCACTGTTCCAGCAGATTCCCTTTTTGTTCCTTATCTTGGGCTGTCTCTACTGGATGAGGGAGGGGCTCCTTTTCGCTTGGCATTGGGCTCTTTCCGCCCGGCGCAGCGCCCTTCCCGCCCGGCACGGGGCTTTGGGGGCTGCATCCGCCGGAGCCATACAGTTCCTGGCGGAGGTTTTCACAGTCCTCTGCCATGGCGAACATATCTTCCTCCGGCACCAGCTCGTGCAGGTCATAGCTGAGGGGATCTCTGACAAAGTCAGAAAGAGCCCTGTTCATGGCGGCGTGCTCCTCCGGCGTGGCGGTCACGCGGATGAGGCGGGAGGGCGCAATGTACTCGTCCAGGTCGTGGAGGTCTACCGCCCCGCTGACGCTGCACTCCAGCAGGATGGCGGCCAAATCCGTGACCAGGTCGATGGCGAAGTGGAAGTCCATCTCCCAGCCCTCGGGATAGGTAAACACCAGATATTCCACCGTCTGATGGAAGTCCCAGTTCTGCTTGTCCAGTCCAATCTTGGCAAAGATTTCGCTGAGGGAAATCTCATCTTGATCCTGATCTTTCAGAAATTCAATCAGGTTCAGGCTGTCGTCTGTCCCGCCAATGTAGTTGCCCCAATATTTGTCGATATACATCTTCTGTGTCCTCCATTCTGAAATCAGCCGCTCAATGAGTCGGTTTAAATGCTCCCACCACGCAGGGTCGATTTCTCCGCTGTCTTCTTTTTTCCAGAGCTCCACGCTCTCCCGGATGCCGTCCTCGTCCGGCACCTGGTTTTTTATGTCGGTGAGCTGTCTCAGCAGGCAGGCAAGGGCCTTTTTGGATGCGGTGAAGTCTGTCACCTGGTTCCATGGGCTGTCCCGGTGTCCTAAGTCCAGCCTGCCCTCGTCCTTCCACCGGAAGTACAGTTCTGCCAGAGCCATGGCGGTATTGTCAAAGAGGAAGTCGAATGATCTCGCCCAGCTCCATCACCGGATGTTCCGGTATGTACTCATTTTCCAGGATGTGGATCACATCCTGTCCTTCGTCGCTCTCCCATGCTTTTATGCCCCAGGCGCCCATGTCAGTACCTCTCTTTCTGTCGAATATCCTCTCGGAATATCCAGTCCGCATATCACGCGGCTTTCCGGAAATCCTTGGGAGCGACTCCTTCCCTTTTCCAGGTGCCGTCCTGCCACAATGCCCGCCGCATCCCCTATATCGCCATCTTTCTCTTTCAGAACTACTTACCTTCGCGCTCTTCCCAAGCGCTCCAAAGTTTCTCTTTATACAACAATTCCTCCGTTTTTCATCTACAGTCAACGCCATTTTCATTTGGCGCACAATGGGGGGCGAATCTCCCCCAAATTTTTTCTACAACCTTTTTACCCAAAATCAATGCAATGATGTACTAACTCATCTCCACCCGGATGATGGGGCGGTAAAAGTCGTAGTCGCCGTCCAGTTCATTGTCCTCCTGGACTTCCGGCCTGTAGTGGGGGGAGCAGGGGAGGAAACCCAGGAAGGGCCCCAGCCCGCCGCAGATATTGCAGCCGCCGTCGCCGCCGCAGGTGGTGAGCATGTCCGCCTGCACCACTTCCCGTTTATAGGGGTCGTAGGCGATGGACAGTCCGAAGAAATTGGGCTCTTCCATGTCATAGGGTCTGTCCTCGTCCTCCGTGTCCTCGAACCAGTGGAGGCGCATGGAGTAGTCCAGCCCGTCGCCCCAGGGGAAGAGGGTGCGGCACCCTCCTCCGCACAGGTAAGCCCACTCATCTGCTGTGGGCAAAAAGAAGCCCTGTTCATGGAGCCGTTTGCGGAAGTCGGGATAGTCTGTCTCATGGTAGAGGCACGTCTGCCAGCTATCGCCATCCCTCTCGAAGCGGGCGCAGCCTACCAGCGTCAGGCTGTTCCCGCCGGTGGCAGCGAATCGGCGGAACTCCTCCAGCCAGTCCGGGCACAGCCTCGGGTCGTCCAGCGCCACCGGCTCCCAGCCGATCTCCTCCAGTTCCCGCCCCACCAGCATGGGGGGAATGGCGGCCTGCCGCACCGGCGCCATGCCCTCTCCGATCATTTCCTCCGGGTCGCCCTCCATCTCCCATTCCCGGAACAGGTACTCCAGCTCCTCTCTGCTCTCCTGGTTCAGGCCTATGGCGAACCGTTCCCAGCCCAGCGTGACCCTGTCGCCGGGGACAAAGACGAATTCCCGGCCGTCCTTTTCGAACACGCCGGTGGTGCAGCTCTGCCCCCAGCGGTCAAAGGTATGCAGCCCAAGGAAGGTCATATCGTAGCGGGCTGCCAGCTTCTCCATCAGCGCCTGCTTTTCGGGTGTTTCCATTTGGTTGAATCGTGGGCGGGATAGGGGTTCGTTCATTTTGGATCCTCCTGCTCTGTGCTTCGTTTTATCCTAATTTTGTTGCTTGTGCCTGCCGACCGTTTCTCCAATGTACAGTTTATATTTATACGGAAAATGGTTCTTCCGTCCCTCACTTAATGTTCAACCTTTGAATAATTGGAGATTATAGTTGTAGTGCCTTTTCAATTATGGACTTGTTTTCAGGATGTGGCCTGTCCGTATCTGATATAATACGAATGATCATTTTTTTACGTGGAATAATAGTCAAATATTGTCCTCCGAAACCACTTGCAAAAAAATATGGA
>OFGX01001393.1_pt1 | contig 14586 bp, 9 predicted proteins | sample 1521831 | NCBI WGS metagenome assembly OFGX01 (sample SAMEA3504080, study PRJEB24116) | mouse gut metagenome | biome: mouse gut; feature: mouse-associated habitat; material: faeces | place: Denmark | collected 2011
GCTGTTGTCGGCTACATTGCAATGTCAGCAGGAAGTTTGTTGATAGGCTCTGTATATGGTTTGACTCCGTCACACATGCAAATCATTGCGGTTGTTGGCGTATTGATATCTTTGTTAATTGTACCATTTAGAGGAATGTTAATGGACAATACAAAGAGTAAAAAAGGTAAATATAGACCAATTATTTTATGGTCTTCTATACCAGCAGCAGTAATATCTATTGCTATGGCATACATACCATTAACTGCAGATTACAATACTAAATTTGCATTGATTATGGTTGGATTTACTTTAATCAATATTTTCTATAACCAATTATTGTATCTTGCATATATGAACTTAGTTCAAGTTATCAGTCCAAATAGTGAAGAAAGAACAACAATAGTTTCTATTAGTTCTATCATTTACTCTATGGCTCCTACTTTAACAGGTCTATTCTTCCCAGTAATTGCTGAACTTGCTGGTGGAACAATGATAGATATTAAAATTTATCGTTTATTATTCCCAGTGTTTGGTATACTTGGTGTGTTACTTACTTTCTTTGCTTATTTTGGTACAAAAGAAAGAGTGGTTCAAAAGAAAACTAATACCGAAAAAATTCCATTTATGGAAGGTATCAAGTCTGCTTTCAGTAATAAATATTTATGGCTTTATAATATCCAACAGATGTTATTATTTGCAAGAAACGCGTCATCATTAATTTTGAACTGGGTATTTATTTATCAGTTACAAAATGGTGTAATAATGGGATTACTTACTACATTAATGGGTACAGCATCACTAATAGGAATGGTAAGTGCTCCAATTTTAGTTAAATTTATAGGTAAACGAAACTTAAATATTGGTGCTAACATAATTCTTGCTATTGCTTATGGATTTACATTCTTTAGTGCAGGTAATTTCTATGTGACATTTGTGTTAATTTATTTGGCGAATGCTTCAAATGCAACTTCTATTATAACAGGTCCTGCTATCAATGCAGATATACTTGATTTCCACCAATGGAAAACTGGTAAGAGAATGGATGGTTTCTTCTGTAACATTGGTATTGTAACATCTGTTGTTGGTATGGCTACTGGTTTCATAATTCCTGCAGTAACAGAATCTTATGGCTTGCTAACTAACTATGATGTTTTGTATGAAGCAGCATTTAGAGGTAACTTAATTAGAATATTGGCAGTTATAAGTTTGATAGGTGGTTTGGCTTGTTGTATTCCAATGATTTTTTATGATTTAAGTGAAAAGAAATTGAGAGTTATGATGCGTGAACTTAAAAAACGTACATTAGATGCCGATTTAGAAGCAGGGGATATTACTCAAGAAGAATATGATGAAAAAGTAAAAGAACTTGAAGAGCAAGAGGCAGAAGATAAAGCAAAAGAGGCTAAGAAGAAATCTAAAAAAGGCAAAAATAAGGATACTCAAACAGAAGAAATTGCTTTGCCTACTAATGAAATTGAATCTTCAGTTAGTGGTGTTCCAACAGTAGATGTTATTAATCAAACTGCAATGTCAGTTGGTGAAATAAATGCTGCTGAGGAAACAGAAGATGTAACTGTTACTGAAAATAAAGAAGATGAAAATGATAGCGATAACGAAGGAGGCAAACAATGAAAAAGAAAGTTTTAATAGCCGTAGTAGCCTTGATTTGTTTGTTATCTATGGTTTTGGCAGGATGTTCAAATATTAAGATAGAAAATGTTGATAATGATGTTATTAAAGTTTTGCAAGATGCAATTAAAAATTCTGAAACAAATTATTCAACATATTATATTAGGGAAAAAACAAATAGTGACCCTAAAAACATAACAAAAAATGAAATGATAGAATATATGCTTAATGTTCAAGCAGATGATAAGAGCATTGAAGGTGTAAATAATACTAAAGTTAATTTTAGTATTAAATATACAAAAGGGATAACAGAATCTACAGATACATTTATTTTTGGTAATTCATTATCAAAAAATGTAAAAGCAAAATCAGCAAAAGCAAGCGATTATAAATGGTATGTATTTGAAAATTATAAAGTATCAAAAAATGCACCAGTATTTACAAAAAATTGTACAAAACTTGATTTTGATGAAACTTTTAATTACGAAACAAAATATACTGAAAATGGTGGAAAAACAAATGTAAGTATTAATGATTTTACAATGGCTAGTGCATTAGCACCATTAAAGTCACTTACAGCAGATGATATTAAGATTTCTGAAAAAGGTAGTAAAAAACAAGGTAAAGTTTCTACTTATGTATTGGAAGTTACTAATAAAGACCACGAGTATAGTAAATGGGGCGAACTTAAAGTTATGCTTTATACTGATAAAAAAGAAACAAGAGTAATGTCAGTTTCTTCAACAGCAGGAACATATACTTTAGATGTAATGTATCAAGGTCCAAAGATTGATATTCCTAACTATGATAACTTTAGTGAGAGTGATAACCAAATTACTTTAAATAGTGATAGAAGTGATGGTTTGGTTGCATTATATCAATATAATAAAACTATAGATGAAAATCAACCAGTTGATGAGACAGAAATTGTTTATGCAAAAACTATTAACCCTCTAGCAGTTGCTGACTTTAAAGTTGAGGAAGATGGTATTACATATACTTACAAGATTACAACTGTTGAATCTGCAGTAAACTGGAATTATGAATATACTGAGATTAACATTAGAATAGTAGGTATAGATAAAGATGGTAACGAAGTAATTTATAGTGGCGAAGACCCTAATGGTTATGTAGGACATTATTTTGTACAAACTAAGAATATTTTGAAAACTAAGAAAGATATGTCAAGTATGATTCCTATGGCAGCCGCAATAGTAGCATTAATTGCTTTGTTAGTTGCATTGCTTGCTTTGTTTAAAATTAAAAAGCAAAATAAAGAATTAACTAGCAAAATTAAAGCACTTTCTGGCGAGACAGACGAGGAAGAAATCATAATTGATGCAGAAGTTGAAACTACTGAAAATGTAGAAGAAAACACCGCAGAAATTGCTAAAATAACTGATGCCGTTGATGCTAAAGTTGAAAATGTAACTATTGAAGAAGATAGTGCAGAGAAAACTGAGTAATAAATAATTAAAATATTAAATAGCGGGAAGAAATATTTTTCCCGCTATTTATTTTATGTTTATATTGAAATACTAAGATATAGTTGAATATGCTTTATATAAATAATATTTAATGACTGCAAAACAAAAGGTGATTTATGTTGGTACTTTGATTAATTCATATCTATTAATCTGTTTTAAAATCTTATAATAAAAAATTGCTCTTGTATATAAGAGCAATTTTTATTTTTTTTATAGGTTATTTTAATATTACAAATGATTCTAAGTTAGCCTCTCCTAAGCATTTAATAACTACTTTATGTTGTTTATTAGTATACTCTTCGGAAATAAAACTTTCTCTACTTGGATTATTATTTTCTTTTAATTCAATTGAATTTGCTTTTTTACCATCAATATAAACTTCGTATTTTGTATCAAAAGCGGCAGCAGAGAATAGTATTAATCTTGTTCCAGTAAATGTAAGTTCTATTGAAGAATTTTCTTTTCCTACATAAACACGACCCATAGTTGATATTGTTTTAGCAATATTCCAAGTGCCATATAATTTAACACTCTTATCTCCTATTGGAGTTAAAATACCATTAGATAATTCTAAAACATAAGATAATGCTATTTTGCTTAGAGCAAGATATTTAGTAGGAGATGCATGAGTATCAGTAATTTCTGTTTTGTAATAACTAAAAGTATAAGTATCGCTAAATTGTACTGGTACTGTTAAACCACTTGTTCGTGCATTGACAACATTTGCAACTTCCTTCCAAGCATTGCCATCTGAACTTATCCAAACTTTAAAGTTACGAGGTAGGTAAGTTCTATATTGACCGCTTGCTGCTGAACCAAAGAAAGTTAATCTATTTGCAGTAACTTCTTTATCTAGTTTTACAACAACTTCAAAAGGATTTGCTTCAGTTATACTATTTCTGTTTGTATGAATGTATGTGCTTTCATCACCATCAAATAAATTGTTTATATTGTAAGTAGCCGATTCATCCCAAGGAGAATATTTTGAACTTACTACTGTTTGTTTTGCATCAGAAAACTTTTCATCACTCTTATAAGACCAACTATTTTGTTTTTTATAAAAATAATCAGGTTTAAATCTATTTTCTGCAAATTGATAACTTAGTCTATAAGCACTTGCGTAACTTACTGTTATAGGGTTTCTACTATCACCAGCAGGTATGTCAGGCAATGGGTTACCATCATTACCTAAAATCGGATTACCTTCGCTATCTGTTTGTGGTAGTGGGTCTGGTATTTTTCCAGTGCCAACACCAATAAAACTTGCTCTATTTGAATTGTCAACAATCATTACCGCTTTAAAATAAACCCAAGTATTTGCTAGTAGTTTTTCTGTCGTATCAACATAAGTGCCTTCTACAAGTGGGAAAGCAGTACCATTACCTTTTGTAACGTAGTGAGCATATTCTTTTTCGCCTAATTTATAAGTTAAGCCTTCGTCAAAAGATAAGAAGAGTGCTACATCATGTCGACCTCTTATAGCAAATCTGTATTTTGCTGTTTCCGTTATATAAAATTTACCTTTAACTTCCATTATCGAATTATGTTTTAACGCATTGTTTAATTCGTCAGTAGAAAGCCATATATCAGTATTAGAGTTTTGAGTAGGATTTTTATTATCTCCTTCAATTTTATTTGTGTAACCTTTATAATTATTTTCAAATGCACTTACTGCATTATATTCATGATTATTATCAAATTCGTATGTTGTTCTCTCTAACATTCTGCCTGTAAGTTCGTGAGACTGTTCAAATTCTAGTATTAAGTCAAAATCTTGTACTTTAAATTCATTATCATTTTTTGTTAATTCTATAGTTACCAATATTTGACCTGTTACAGCATAATTATTTGGTGTTAGAGTATAAATATAATCGCTTTGCTTTGTAATAGTACCATTTTCAGGTTGACTTACGTTTTTAATTTTGTAAGAAAATTCATCAGGTAAAACTATACTTCCAGATTTATATGCACCATCTTCATTTAATGTGTATTTGCTTAAATCAATTGTAAATTTTTGTCCATAAGGTATTACATAAGGTTGCATTGTATTGATATATTGATTTTGTTCATCATAACTATAACTTCTACCTGTTTGATATACACTTGCTACGGGTACAAACATTGGATAATCTGGATTAGAATTTGCTTTCAACCATTCATCTGTTAAGTTAGCATTATAATTATTTGCTTTCAAAATCTCAGTAAAATAATAAGTCATATTATTATGGGTTATTTGTTCCCACTTTTTGAAATAGTTTTGATAACTTTGTCCGCCACCTAATTTACGTACTTGAATAAACGCATCTGCACCAAAGTTATGCAACAAAGTTGCATATAATGCTAAACCTTGCGCGCCATTAGAAGGGTTTTGTCCTTTAGTTAACTTTAGAATATCATTTAATGCCCATGTTGCTGAAGTGTAATTATTCCAACCGCCTAAACCTGCTGCGCCATAGTTACCTATTTGTCTTGAAGCGGAGATTTTAGTAAATAGTGCATACGATACAAGGGTTAAGGCATTATTGGTAACTTCACCACCATTACCAACTCCGTATCCTTGGAAATTGTGATGGTATTCATGCAAGTTGCCCCAGCCACCACTTTTTATCAGTGTTTCATAATTTAGTGAGTTCGCCATCCAACTTGCAGGGCAGTTGACCGCTTGTTGACTAGGAAAGGCAACTGCTGCACCCGCGGCTACAAATGGGTCATATATAAATACTATATTTTGATTGTTACCAGTAGTTGTTACTGAAGTTATTTGGTCCCAAAGAACTGCTACTTTAAATAAATCATCATAAGAAAAGTTTTGTGCATAAATCTTTGGACCAGAATGTAATACACCATTATCCCATACTTCTAAATCAAAATAAGGCGCAGAAGAATCTTTATTAGCCTCAAACTCTTCTGGAGTAGTGTGACCTAAAATAAAGTGAGAATATGTTACACCACCACTTATTGTAGTTGTAAATGTAGCGCCTGCATTACGTACATAAACCGGACCACCTAGGAAAGAACCTACATAAGCAGTCCATACACCATTTTCTAATGTAGCAGTATTCTTATTTACAACCATTGTATTAAGAATAACTGGGAAACGTTGCATTTGACCTTTTGCAACCCAAATATTATTTGCTTTGCTATTATAAAGTGCTTGACCAATATGAATTGTAATACCACCAGTCGCATCCATATCCTTTTCACTCAATTGCACTTTTAAAACTTCGCCCGCAGGAGCATATAATCCTGTTACACTATACATACCATGAGAATGGAATGAACGTGGATTAAAAGTCATTTCTTTTATTACTGCTTTTTCATCTGGGGATACATCTCCAAAATACATGCCTTCAGCACTAACGTGTTTGAATAGTTTACTTGGTTTACCTGGTGTTTCATTACCAGCAGAATCAACCATCCATAAAGTGCCGTCTTTTTTCATTTTATTATATGTATTGCGTGGATAACCATCACTACCAATTCTTGTATTAATTGAACATAATTTCCATGCTTCATTAATTAGTTGTTTTCTAATTGTGCTATCCCCCATTCCTTGTGGAGTATAACCATATTTAGGGTAATATTTTGCGTCTTTAACAAAATCATTAGGTGCTTTAGGGTCAGAATTATCAAACTCTGATTCTTTGCCAAGTAATGTATCTGTTTCGGTAGGAATATTTCTTTTAACATTACCAAGTATTGTAGCATTGTAGCCTGCAACTGCAGTAGTCCTATACTCATAGTCATAAGTTGAACCTTTTGCCAAACTAGTATCTTTAACATTGTAGGCAATACCACCTGGTAGTTTATCTTTATTTGCAGCAACAGCACTTACAGAAATTGTTAAAATTAATATAAAAATTAACAATAGTGCAATTGCAGCAATAGCATAAATTCTAAGTTTTTTATCTGTAAAGATAGCCTTAACAGAAAGAGGAGTCTTTTTATTATCAGATTTAGTACTGATTTTTGATTTGTTATTGTCATTATTGTCGCTTCCATTAATAAAAGCAACCATTTTATCTTTAAACGACATTTTGCTATCTGCATTAGACTTGTTTTCTTTTTTGCTATTGTCCTTATTTAATTTACTTTTTGCTTTGCTATTAGCATCATTATTTTCATTAGCAGGTTTTTCAGTTGCCAAAACTTCAGCCTTAGCATTTTTGCTTGCTGATTTTTTTATTGGCTCTGTTTCATTTTTCTTATTTGTAGTCTTTGCAGTAGTAGTGCTATTGTTTTTAGTTGTTGTCTTTTTTTGCTCATTATCAAAATTTGTGTAAGCAGTTACATTATTTTGATTTTGTATAGGTGTTTTTTTAGCACTTTGACTAGAAGTCTTTGCAGGTGTTTCTACCTTAGGTTCTTCTTTTGATGCTGACTTTTTAGCAGGTACTTTTTTATCTGTTGCTTTAGGTTCAACTACATTTTCAACTTTCTTTTTTGTTGCTGTAGTAGTTGTATTTTTTGGTTCTTTAACTTTTGTAGAACTTGCCTTTGTGTCAGGCTTTGCAGTAGTTTTAGTAGTTTCTTTTTTTACATCACTTTTTGCAGCAGTGCTTTTTGTTTCTGCAGAAGTTTTTGTGGAACTACTTTTTGTTGCAGATGCAGCCTTTTTGGTTTCAGGCTTAACTTCTGCTTTAGGTGTAGCAGTTTTTGCGCTACTAGATTTAGCAGTACTTGTTTTTTCACTAGTTGCCTTAGTAGCAGTAGTCTTTTTAGTAGTTGCATCTGATTTTGCAGTTGAATTATCTACTTTTTTTGCCGTAGTTTTAGTTGCTTTTTCAGAAGTTGTGGCTAGGGTAGATGAATTTTTCTCTGCATTTTTTGATTTAGATTTGTTTTCTGCCATAGTTAATTCTCCATATAAATTTTTTTACTAGACAATTGTTTATTATCTTTATAATTTTAACATATATTATTTTATTCTAATAATAAGTATATGCGTACAAATATATAATAATATAACATAAATTATTTTAAAAGGCAAGTTTGCGATATATGTTTTTGAAATTTTGGTAATTAATCAAGGTAAATTTTACTAATTTATTACTTAATTTTTAGTTAAATAGTTGATTTATGGCTTAAAATTATAATTTGCAATTTTTGTGCTTTTATTGACAATTGATAATAGTTAAGAGTATAATAATTACATAAAGTGTTATTAGAGGTGATATAAATGGACGAAAAAGAAAAGTCAAATGAAAATTCTGCTCCTGAAGTAGAAGTGGAAGAAGTTAAACAAAACAGCAATAATAGTGTAGATGATAGCGAAATGACTAAAAAGGTAATTTTCTCTTTGTGTTATTTATGGGGAATTTTATTTTTTATTCCATTAATTTTGTATAAAGATGATGCAAAAGCAATGCGTCACGCAAATGAAGGTTTAGTGTTACTTTTGTTTTCTGCAGTAGGTAATATTGTATTTGGTATATTGTCTAGTATTACTTGGATTTTTAGTTTAATTGCGGCAATTTATTCTTTTGCAATTTTAATTTTAGGTATCATTGGTATTTTATATATTATAACTGATAAAGATAAAGAACTGCCAGTTATAGGAAAAATTAAAATAATTAAGTAAACAAGTTTTAGTAAAAAATACGCAAGTAACTGCTTGCGTATTTTTTAGTGTTTTTTAAAAAACACCTTCAAAAATCGGTATTAATTTATAAAATAATCTCTAAATTTTTATTAAATTTTGTAGGTATGGTAAGTTGTATTTGCTATTTTATTTTGAAACGAAATGTCGTGTTCAACAAAAATCATAGTAGGTTTATACGTATCTAATAACTCTTCCAATTGAATACGAGAAAAAATATCCAAATAGTTAAGTGGTTCATCCCATATATAAAGGTGTGCTTTTTCTGACAAACTTTTTGCTATAAGTATCTTCTTTTTTTGTCCTTGTGACATATCTTTTATGTTGGTAGAAAAGTCATTTTTGTCAAATCCCAATTTATTCAAAATACTTCTTAATAATGGTTGTTCTATTTTATTTTCAGTTGCAAAATTAGATATATTACCTTGCAAATTATCAAAAGTTTGTGGTATATATGAAATTTTTAAATCTTTAGGAATATTTACAATTCCTGTATGTTCAATATTTTCGCCAATTAGCAACTTGAGTAAACTGCTTTTACCGCTTCCATTTTTGCCATCAAGCAATATCCTTTCATTTGCAGTGACTGAAAAAGTTATTGGTTTGCATATAATTTTGTTATCATATTTAATTTGCACATCAGAAATTTGTATTAGTTTGTTTAAGCGATATTCAAGACATTCAATTTTTAATTTATCAGTTTTTTCGGTATTCTTTAATAAATTAGTTTTTTCTTCAATGGCTTTCATTTGTCTGTTTTCAGTTGCTTTTGCACGTTTCATCATTTTTGCGGCTTTGTGTCCTATAAAACCTCTATCAACAGGTCCATTACCATATTTTGCAGATTCAGTTTTATCCGCCCATTCACTTGTACGTTTACTTGCATTATTAAGACGATTAATTTCCTTTTTCAAATGTTCATTTTGAGCCATTTCAAATGTTTGTTGATTTATATAGTTTTCATACCAGCAAGAAAAATTACCTTGTTGTACATCTATACTGCATCTGTTTATAGATAAAATATGGTCTGTACAAGTGTCCAAAAATTGTCTATCATGTGATATTAAAATAAAACTTTTCTTTCTCTTAAGATAATTTGAAATTACCTTTCTTCCTTCTGTATCTAAGTGGTTGGTTGGTTCGTCAATTAAAAGATAATTGTTATCATTCAAAAATAAACCTGCAAGTAACACTTTTGTTTTTTCGCCATTAGATAATGTATTGTATTGATTATAATAAATTCCACTATCCAAATTAAGATATGAAAATTCTCTTATAATTTCCCATTCTTCTTTGTTAGGGCATATATTCCATAAAATTTCATAAACGTAATTACTTTCGTTTTCAATTGCAAAAGGGAAGTAGTTGAATTTTACTTTTGAAGAAATACTCCTGCTATATTCCAATTCATTTAATAGCAATTTTAAAAAAGTTGTTTTGCCTCTTCCATTTCTTCCAACTAATCCTAATTTCCAGTCCGTGTCTATTTGAAAACTAACATTTTCAAAAATATTTTTATTCATTCCTTCGTATGAAAAAGTTAAATTTTGTATATTTATTAATGACATTAAAAATCACCTCACTTTGTATATTAAATTAATGATAATTAGAGTATAAGTGCAATAAAATTGGCTATTGAGAAAGTTCTCAATAGCCATTTATTACTATTATATATTACTTTCTTGCAAAACAAAGAGACGCAAAATCACTTTTGCAATCTCAATATAAAGTTTAGCAAGCAAGAATCTCCATTTTATCACCTATAATATAAAAATTACTCAAAATTATCATTAATTAAAGTATAGGAATACTTATTTTTTTTATTTTAACATTATTTAATTTGTTTTGCAAGTATAATTTAATAAAACAAGTATAAAATTAATTTTTACAGGGATATAGAAAAATATATAGTATATAGTGTTTATATAAATTAAAAATGTGTATACAATTGTTTTGAAAAATTATTGTAAAATATGCAAAAAATGTTTTGACAAACCTAAATAATTGTGTTATTATAATTAAGCAATGGAGAAATACCCAAGAGGCCGAAGGGGCTCCCCTGCTAAGGGAGTAGTACGGGTAACCGTAGCGAGGGTTCAAATCCCTCTTTCTCCGCCACATAAAACCTAAATCGAACATTAAGTTTGTTTTAGGTTATTTTTTTTCAAGTATTTACCATAGTGCCATTTAAAAATCTTGATAATATTTTAATGATATGTTATATTATTTTTGAGACACAATTTAATTATAGTTTTTCTCTAAGGGTAATAATGTATTATAAAAAGAAATTATGTTATAAAGCACCTTCCACAATTTTAAAATGCAAATTGTGTCGTAATAATCTTGTAGTGTGCTATGAGAGTGCGTTTATATTTGAGCACACTTTTTTAATATGATAAATTTGATACAATTTGAATTTCTATTATTAAACTATTAATAAAATGATACAATTTATTAATTTTTATACATATTTTTTCATTAGATTGCTTAAGTGGGCAAGTTTTAGTACATTAAGTTTGGTATAATATAATTGAAGGCAATTTAAAATTGTAATTTTATTAAGGAGGAATAAAGTGTCTAATAACAGAAAAGGAAATAAAAAGTTATCTTTACTATTAGTCTTGCGAGCATTAGAACTTATGAGTGATGACGAGCACCCCATAAATCAAGTTACACTGGCAAAAATGGTTAATCAATTAGGTGAAAAATTTAATAATGATTTATGGTGTGATAGAAAAACAGTAGGTAAACATTTGAAAACACTTTCAGCAGTGGGATATAAAATTGTTTACATAAAGGGAAAAGGTTGTTATCTTGAAAGTAATAAGTTTACAAGATATGAAAATGAGTTGTTGATTAAATTAATAGAAGATTCAAGTTTGAATTTAGAGATAAAATATAATTTAATGCTTAAGTTAAATTTATTAGAAAATACAATTAGCACAGAAAAATTAGTTGAGTATTTTAAAAATAATTTTGATAAAGTAAGCGATGATAATTTATAGACAATATAAAGGAGAAGATATGAATTTAAAAGGACAAAAGGTAAAATTAAGAACTGGCGAAATAAGTGAAATAGTTGAACAAGAGAAAAAAGACGGACAAAGTGGTTATAACATTGTATTATTAATAAATGAAAAATGCAAAAATTATGATTATGAAAAATCTTTTAAAAGTGGATTTATTGAATTAATAGATGAAGATTTACAAAGAAAAGTAATGGAAGAAATTAATCAACCACCACCGCCTTATACTAAGGTTTTGATAAGTAAAGGTACACATTTTGGAACAAATGCCTATAATGCATATTGTAATTTATGCAATAAATATGAATTCGATTATTTCAAAGGTATGCATTTGCAGGAAAAGATAGACCTTTATGTGCTTGCGAAGTGACAAAAGAAAAATATGGTGTATGGTTTATTGCTCATTCAAATTGGACTCACACAACTGATGACCATTGGAAAAATGAAATTTCTGATGATGAAAAATTAATAGTAGAAAGTTGGACAGAAAATACACATTGGACGTATGGCTGGGTTGGTGAAAAAAGACTTGTATTTGCTAAAAGAAATGATTTATATGAGTTTTTAGGACTTTTTGAATGTACGAGTAAATTTGGTAGAGAAAAAATATATAAAAGAATTTGTGATAATTATATTGAAGAATAAATAAAAATAGAAAATTATGTCCAATCTTTTAAAAAATATGAGTAACTATGAGAAAAATGCAATTATTGCCTAATGAGATATGTATATATTTTTTGCCTCATTGAAGTAATTTTTTTGATATTATTGATATATCAAAACAAAGAAATATTAAGTTTAGTTTGTTTAAGGAGGATTTAATTATGGCAAGACACACTTTTAATTTTGATGGTGGAGAAAAGTTGACAACAATGGGAGCAGTGTGGTTTGTTTCATATTGTTGGTATAACAAAGTAGATAAAACACATTTAAATTGGAAAAATATATCTACATATACTACTAGAATATCAGTTTATCGCATCACAGAAGCATATCATAATTATTGGTTAGAAAAAATTATTCAAATGAATGAAAATAATTTAAATAAAAATACCATTGGACTAAAAGGTCATGAAGTAATAAATATGGCAAAAAAATTATTGAAACGAAACTCAATTTAGTTTATTTTATTTCTTTCACTACTAAACAAAACAAACCAAGATGAAAATTATTGGTTCGTTTTGTTTTTATATTTACAATAAATGAATTTTGTGGTATAATAAATTAATAGTTTAGGATATATGTTGTTTTGTTTTATAGTATATGAAATTATTATAAAGTAATGTATGATTTAATTTAAATAATGAGGAGAAAGTAAATGAGTGAAATTAAGTGTCCGAAGTGTGGGGAGGTTTTTCAAATTGACGAATCGGCTTATATTGCTATTGTTAATCAAGTAAGAGATAGTGAGTTTGAAAAGCAGGTTAGGCAACAAGAATTACAATTTAAAAGTGAAAAAGATAGTGCAATTAAACAAGCAGAACTTGCTTTGAAAATTGAGCATGATAAACAAATTTCTGACAAAGAAGCATTAATTTTAAAATTGCAGGCTGATTTGGATTTGGAAAAACAAAGTAAAAAAAGTGCTATAAATGAGGCATTAGGCAATAAAGAAAAAGAATTGGCTCAAAAAGATAAGCAATTAATTGAAAATAAAAATAATCTTGAGAATGAATATAAAAACAAATTGAATGAAAAAGATTTGGAATTGGAAAGATTAAAAGCAGAAATTAAATTGTTGGAAAATAATAAAAATTCTGCTGTAAAAGATGCTGTTTTAGAAAAGGAAAAAGAACTTGCTGAAGTTAAAAATAAGGCGGAAAGGGATGCCTTAAAGTTTGAGTCAAAGATAAATGATTTAAATAAAGATTTAAGCCAAAAGAATAAAGATATTGAACTTGCGGTGCAGAAAAAGGAAGCGGACAAAGATAAAGAAATTGCTCAAATGAATGAGAAAATAATTGTCATTAAAGGACAATTGGATAGCAGTAGAGAAGAGTTTAAAGAGCAACTAAGAATGAAAGACGAGCAGATAGCACAGTACAAAGATTTTAAAGCAAAACTATCAGTTAAATTGTTAGGTGAAACTTTGGAGCAACACTGCGAAATGGAATTTAATAAATTAAGGTCTTTGGGTTTTCAGAATGCAAAGTTTGGCAAAGATAATATTGCTGTTGAAGGCAGTAAAGGCGATTACATATATAGAGAAATTGACCAAACAGGAACTGAGATTATATCAATTATGTTTGATATGAAAAATGAGGCTGACGAATCTGTAAAGAAGAAAAAAAATGAAGACCACTTGAAAAAGTTGGACGAGGATAGAAAAAAGAAAAATTGTGAATATGCAGTGCTTGTATCTATGCTTGAAATGGATAATGAGTACTATAATAGTGGTATTGTTGATGTGTCCCATTTATATGAAAAGATGTTTGTAATTAGACCACAATTTTTTATACCAATTATCACTTTGCTTAGAAATGCTGCATTGAAGTCTTTGGAGTACAAAAGGCAACTTGCAATTGAACGTAACCAAAATATTGATATTGCAAATTTTGAACGCGATATGAATGACTTTAAAGATAAGTTTGGAAGAAATTACAGACTTGCTAGTGATAAATTTAAATCTGCAATTAAAGAAATTGACGACACAATAGATAAACTTATGAAAGTAAAAGATAATCTTATTGGCTCTGAAAATAATTTAAGATTAGCAAATGAAAAGGCAGAAGCATTGACTATAAAAAAGTTGATTAAAAATAATCCTACTATGCGTGAAAAATTTGAGGCATTATAGGAAAATATTGATAGTTCAGATAATTAAAAATTATAAAAAGTAAACTAATTTTTTATGTAAAAACAC
>OFGX01001395.1_pt1 | contig 14568 bp, 17 predicted proteins | sample 1521831 | NCBI WGS metagenome assembly OFGX01 (sample SAMEA3504080, study PRJEB24116) | mouse gut metagenome | biome: mouse gut; feature: mouse-associated habitat; material: faeces | place: Denmark | collected 2011
CTCTGGCGTTCCACTTCCAGGACGCGCTGCTCAAGGCGTGCGATCTCTTTGCGCAAGACAAATTTCCCTGCATCTGCTTCCTTGAAATTCTAGAAATCCTAATCGGCTAGGCCGTGAATTGTAACCCAGTTTTTTTCCAGCTTTGTTGTGCTGATATGATTTCAGGGGGTCTTGATTGCCTTCTTCTTTTTCCGGTTCCAGATATAGGCCTGATAGGCCAATAGGATCACCATCCCCATCTCTCCAAGACAATGCACTGTCCTTGAGACAAATCCCAAATCCGTCATTCTCAGAAAGACATGCCTGGTGACGAGAGCGATGTAGCCGGTTGAAATGACACATATCAGCAAAATCGCGCCATATGGAATCCTCTGATCCTCCAGGACAAAAAACAGCAGCACGCATGCGGCAAACAGGAACGGCACCAGGATATTGGTGATCAAGTAATCCCATCCCACATGTCCGTTTTTCTTTATCTGCATATCCACATAGGTAGCCAGAAATGATAATCCCGCGTTTCCATAGGGCAGACACATGATATACCCCGTGGCCTTTGCCGTGAGCCGGTTTTTTATGGACAGTCTCAGGCCTGTCAATACTGCCAGCAAATTGAAGACATATCCGCAGACGGTAACTATCCCCTGTAAATTGATTTTACCCACAGTCGTCTTCCCCAACAGCTCCCCGGGGATATAGGAATAGATGCCAAAGACGCTTATCAGCAGAAATGCCACTGCCGCAATCGTGTAGAGAACGGTCTGAAGGATATTTTCCGCCGGCTTTGCAAGCATCGGTTCCTTTTCCACATTCTGCCTGATTTCCTCCCCGGACAGCATCTCGTCCACGGATACCTCCAAAATCTCGGCAATTTTCTTGGCCGTGAGCAAATCCGGATACCGGGCGCCGCACTCCCACCGCGAGACCGCCTGTCGTGTGACATACAGTTTGTCTGCTATTTTCTGTTGTGTCATTCCTTTTTCTTCCCGAAGCTGCTTCAGTTTTTCTCCAAACTCCATTGTAACCATGCCTCCTATTCCAGTTCCGCGTCTGCTCCACCCAGCACCGGGCATGGGCAGAGAATTTCCATACGATTCCATTGTAAGGCAATACAATGATTTTTGAAAGAAACATCTTGAAATCGGCATGTAAACAGATTGGTGACAGTCCTTGCCGGTGCCATAATAGCTTTCAAGCTTTCACAAAAGCTACTCCTCATCCTGACCCATCCGGACTAATTGTATTTTGACATTCTGCATAATCTCTGTCCACCGCCGATATACTTCCAATGAAGAAAGCGCATATTCATAATTCACTCCGTCTTCCTCCATCATGCGCATATCTTCCATCAATTTTTCCGCTTCTTCTTTTAAAAGCTGTAAAATGGCAATCTCTTTTGTTGATATTACACCATCTGCCCGAAAAGATTCTATTGAATCAGAATTTATCGCCCCACCATTGTTTATGAGTCCGATGACCGTTTCTGTTTCATGCCATCCCAAGGAATCCGCTGTAGAAGCCATTATTTTCGGCTTAGATACACTGAGCAGCTCAATATGCATTTCCATATAAGCCTTTAATTGCATCAAATCATTTGTAATCACTTCCAGGCAGTCCAGTTGATCCTCGAACGATTTCATTTCTTCAAATTGTCCCAAATGCCATGTCACATCACTTAAAGCCACACTATACTGCGCAAGGAACTGATTTTCCCAGCCTTTCTCCTGTCGATGTCTCTCTACATACAACACCGCTATCCAGCCCACCAGACATACCATGACGGCGGCCACAATATATTTCTGTATTTTCTGTCTCCTTGCCATATGGCTCCCTTCCTGTTCCCCAAAAACGATTGCGTTTTTCTGTTCTTTGCCAGAAAATGCATTTTTCCGCTCCAAGAATATAAGCTGCTTAACGATTTCACTTGCCGTGAAACCAGAATGCATAACGTTGACTGCTGTTGCCCCTTTTCACCCCTGCATCTGCAGCTGGGCCTGTACCAGCCCATAGTAAATTCCCTTCTGCGCCATCAGCTCATCATGACTCCCCACCTCCGCGATATGGTGGTCATTAATCACTACGAGTCTGTCGGCATCTTTCAATGTAGACAGCCTATGGGCTATGGCAAAGGTCGTCCGGCCTTCTGTCAGCCTCCCCAGGGCTTTCTGGATCAGGTACTCGCTTTCCGTGTCCAGGCTGGCCGTGGCCTCGTCCAGAATCAGCAGCCTGGGATTGCTCAGGATTGCCCGGGCAATGGCAATTCTCTGCCGTTCGCCGCCCGACAGATTGTAGCCGTCCGGTGTCTGGCAGATAAAGTCGTGGGCATTTGCCACCTTCGCCGCCTGGACTACCTCCTCATAGGTGGCATCCTGTTTCGCAAAACGGATATTGTTGAAGATTGTCCCGGCAAACAGGAAATTCTCCTGTAATACCACACCGATCTGGCCATGGAATTTTTCCAGGCCGATGTCCCTGATATCCACCCCGTCCACCAGAATCGCGCCATCGTCCACCTCGTACAGATGCATGACCAGATTGATCAGGGTGGACTTTCCTGTGCCGGAAGCGCCCACGAGACCAATTATCTCTCCCTTTGCCACCTTCAGGCTGACATCCTCCAGAACCGGCAGATAGGACTTGTACCCAAAGGAAGCATGCTGAAATTCTATCTCCCCCTGAATCTCCAGTTCCACCGGCTTTTCACCGTCCTGGATGTCAGGCTCCTGATTCATGATATCGGAAATACGCTCCATGCTGGTGACCAGATCCATCAGACGTCTGGGCAGATTGCTCAGCTGATCCACATATCCGTAAAGCATCCCTGAATAAGTGATGAACTGCATCAATTCTCCCGGTGTCATAATTCCGTTCAAAACTGCACGGCCTCCATTAAAAATATACTTCTGAGGGCATCTTCTCCCATTTCGTCTGCACTGTTTTTCTCCGCTTTCTGTCCTTATATTCTCAAATCCTCTATACTTTTTCACCGCTGGCATAGCTGAAACATGTTCCGTTTCCTTGTTCCGGGCAAAAATCCCCCTCATTAGTTGCTTTCACAACAGTTGTTTGCGCAACGCTAGTGTACTATACTATAGTTGCAATGTCAACTGTTTGAGGGAATTTTTTGGCATCCGTTTGGCATCCAGTCCTAAAAGACGGCAAAAAACAGGCAATCCCTTCTGTAGAACAAGGAACTGCCTGTCGGTGTTTGTATCCAGATTTACATCATGATCAATCGCAGCATTCTTCTGTGTCAAAGGCAGGGTTGAACGCATAGAAATTCCTGCTGTCCAGCCTATCCTGTACGATGCGCAGCGCTTCGCCGAAATTAGCAATTTAAGTAAATGGCTCCCAGGCCAGTATTTATCAGGGTTTCGGGGCACTCTCAAGGATTGTTGTCCACAGGGGATAATACCTCTACTTTGCAAAAATGCTCCTTTGTCTTTCTGCTGTAACTGATTCCCACAGCCAGTATCCTGCCCGTATACTTTGGTTTCTCACCAAGCTTTCCTGTGAACCGGAGCGCATAATTCCTTTCTTTAATCTGCCGGATGGCATGCTCTGCCGTGTCATCTACCTTCAATTCCAGAATAATCCCATCCTCACTCCTGCGCTCCGGATAAAATATGAAATCTACGTACCCCTCTCCAGCCTTATCTTCCCGTTCTACGCGATATCTATCCCTTGCCGCCAGATAGACCAGATTCACGACTGCCGCTAACTCTATCTCGCTATTGTACGAAAGGACAGGGGATTCCGTATCATGGGCAAGCTTTAATATATCCGCCATAGTCTCCGTGTCACCAGAAAGTGTTGCGGAAAGCATTTTTCTGGACGCGTTTGCCAGATTATAGATATAGCCCAGAGACCGCTCTCTCTTCATCATGACCGAAAAACTGTCCATCAGCTCTCTGTTCGGTATAGAGACCGCTCCGTCCTTGTATGTCAGCAAGCCATATACTACCATTGATGAATATATCTCATCCTTTGTCTCAAGCCGCATGGACGATGCCGCATATTCCTGAATATCAGAGGGAACCCTTCCACCGGCATAAAGCACCGTGATATCATCCTGAACCTTGGAAATATTGTCCTTAATATAACTGAAAACGGAATCGTATGTGCCGGAGCTGGTCCAGTAATTTGCCAGTTCATTATCCGTCAGTGCACATATCACCGACCGGGGATTGTATACACGCTCTCCCCCTTTCGTGTAGTAACCATCATACCAGCTTCTTAAATCATCACGGGAAATCTGAGGATTCCTGACAGTCTTCAGGTACCTGCCGTATAAATCATCTACTTCCGAATCCAGAAATCCAAAATATTCGCAAAATTTTACCCGCGTGGCTATGCTGTATTCCTGAAACATATTCAACTCGGAGCCATCTGAATATTTTGCGATAGGCAGAACGCCCGTCATATAAACAAATTCCACATAACCCTGTTCTTTCAACAAATTCCTCAGAAATTCCGTATATTTTTTCCTGTGGGCCTCCGTGATAAAATCTTTATGGAAAATGGCATCCCATTCATCTATCACAAATATGAATCTCGCTTTCAGCTTCTCAAAAATGAACTGTAGATTATCCCAAACAGCCCACTCATCGGATAATGACAGTTCCGGAAATGCCTCCTGCAGGTCCTTATTGATGCCATCTTGAATCCTGCTGATATAATACTCATAAGAATTGCAGTTCCTGGGCATTCTGCTGAAATCAATATAAATGATATCATGCCTGTTCAAATGATTCTGATAATTGTCAGAATCAGCTATTTTAAGGGAGCCAAAAACGTCTTTCCCCTCTACTGACCTTTCAAAAAAAGCCCCTATCATATTCGCCATAACGCTTTTGCCAAACCGCCTCGGCCTGGTGAAGCACAAATACTTCTGGCCATCCAAAATAACCGATGAAAGGATTTCATCAATCATAGGCGTCTTATCTACAAAAAATCTGGTTCTGGCAATATCCTTGTAACTCTCAAACGGGACAATGCTGTTTAAGAACATGCCCATGCTTCCATCCCCCATTCCGGCCTTTTCCCAATTGCTTTCTAAACCCCTCTTTATCTGAAATCATTCTAACATAAAAACGGCCACAATTCAACGCAATCCTCAGGCCAAAAGATACTCATAACTTCCCTCAGTCTATCCTCCGGCATTGATTCAAGCATTGAGACCGTACATTCTAATGTACTCATAAGCACCTCCTGTTGCTCTTGGCTTCTGTTACTTCATAATTGTAAGATGCATCTCTCAGAAACGCAATCTTCAATTATACTTACAGCCGAAAATATATGTCGAACTGGCCTGCTACAAGAATGGCAAAGGTGTCATCACCCAGTGCTGCTACTATGACCGCACATATAAACGACAGGACATCAAAATCACCCGCTGATGCTTACAAGCTGTTTCTTTCCATACAATCAAAAGGAAATCATAAATCTGCTGAACTATGAAATATGCCGCGACTTCAATCATATGATTGTAACAGACGGAATCGACATAGATTCCAACAGAACGCCCCTTTGCGGCGCATTATAAGCCCCTAACTAAGCGCAGAGCCAAACCAGAACAGGAGGTATTATCATATGGCGACATTGACAAAAGAGTACACGGACATAAAGGACATCAGGCACAATGTGGAGCATCTTGTGATGCCCACCAATGACAAAAGGCACAGAGACCAGCTCCTTGACGAGCTCTTCCATGCCCTGATAAAGCCTCATAATCGTGCCCAAGCCCGTCAGGAAATCCAGCTGTCAGAAATCTAAAATCAGGCTATGATTCTGCCAGCCAAAATCTGCCATGAAAGGAGGTGTGTCAAATGGCAATCATCCTCTACGCCCGGAAATCTGTAGAACGGGAAAACAGCATCAGCTGTGAGACCCAGCTGGAATACTGTCGTTCCGTCATCAAACCGGACGAACGGGACGAGAAAGTCCTTACCTTCGTGGATAACGGTTTCTCGGGAGGGAACATCAACCGGGACGGTTTCCAGAAAATGATGAAGCTCGTCCGACAGGATAAGGTCAGCAAGGTAATCGTATACAAGCTGGATCGTATGAGCCGCTCTCTGGCGGACTTCGTGAACATCCTCCAGGAATTCAAGGCCCACAACGTAGAATTCGTGTCTTCCCAGGAGTCCTTTGACACATCCTCCCCTTACGGAGAGCTGATTGTGAAAATCCTGATGGTGTTCGCCGAGTTTGAACGGACATCCACCATCAACCGGGTCACCCAGGCTTATGCCCACCGGAGTGAAATGGGATTCTACATGGGCGGCAGGCAGCCCTACGGCTTCGAGCTTGTCCCTACCGTCATCCACAATATCAAGACCAAGAAGCTGAATCCCATTCCCGACCAGGCAGCTCAGGTACAGTACATATTTGAGGTTTACGCCCAGGAAAGCGTATCCCTAAGACGACTGCAGGATATCCTGATTGCAGAAGGCAAAAATCCTCTGAACGGGAGCGCCTGGACCACAGCAAAACTCTCCGCGTTGTTGAAGAATCCCATCTATGTCAGGGCGGACTGTGACATATACGACTATTATGACCGGCATGGCGTTCAGATGATAACCGATGCCGCAATGTTCACCGGGGAATACGGCGCTCAGCTCTATGGGCGCACCAAGCATGAATCCGGAAATCCGGACTGGTCCGACATGAAGCTGGTCCTGCTGACCCACAATGGTATCGTTGACTCCGACATCTGGCTGAAATGCCAGCGGAAGCTGGAAAAGAATAAACAGATAACGAACAGTTACAGCAATCCAACCAGCTGGCTGGCCGGTAAAGTGATCTGCGAAAAGTGCGGTCACACGATGACTACCATAAAAGGGAAAACAAATAAAACCGGCGAAATGCGCAGATATTTCAACTGTACAGGCAAGTCACACAAAAAGCTCTGTACAGGGCCTAAAGTATCCATCTATGCCGAGGATCTGGAGAATATGGTCTATGACTGCATCTCCGAGAAGCTTTCCGACCTGGCCCAGACAAATCATCCTGCTCCAAAAGCCCATATCGGGGAAATCAATGACTGTAAGCTGAAAATCAAATCCATTGAAAAAGAGGAAAGACAGCTCTTGGACACCATGCTGGCGGGAGGCTTCAACGAAGATCTCCTTACCCTTGCCAACCAGAAAGCCTCACAGCTGAAAAGAGACCGGCTGGCTCTCTATGAGCGTATGGAAGAATTAAAGAGTTTGCATTCCGAGACAAATAAAGCGATAGACCTGGCTAAATCCTGGAAGACGGCGGATTATGACCGAAAAAAAGCTGTCGCAATGATAATGATTCACCAAATACGCATCAGCGAAGACGGAAGCGCCAAAATAGTCTGGAACCTATAACTGGCTGTCTTTGGAGAAAATTCTCCAGAGACAGCCTTTGAAATCGTCTGCTGAGACAATCTTTTGTGCCGCTCCATTCAGGCTCTGGCTCCTATCGCTTTTCCAGCCGCTCTATTACACAGCTGTGATGTTTATTGGCGTCGTCCCTGTCATAATTTATACCCACAGCCAATATCTCGCCCATATATCCCTCCAGCGCCTGGGTGTAATGCCTGTCCTTTATCTGCCGGATAGCCGCATTGACTGTCCTGTCATATTTCAGTTCTACCACCAGCGCCGGTTTCTTGACCGAGGGCAACGGAAGGAATACCACATCCGCATAGCCCCGGCCCGAGGGGAGCTCCCTTATGAGCCTGTAGTCCTTTCTGGCACTGTAATATGCGAGCCCAATTGCAACAAGCAAATTCTTGTCCAGAAAATCATTGGACAAGAATTGCGAGTTCTCATCATTGTAAGTCAAAATAGAGGCCGCCTCCGTGTGTGCCTGGTCAAGCCCTCTCGCCACACTGTCCGCATCGCCATCCAAAGTATCTCTGAGAAGCTTATCCGATGCCTTTAAAATACGCATGATTTCCGGCCAACCGCTGACGCTCATGGCATTCTCGAACTCCCCCACAATCTCCTTATTGGGGATGAACGCCTCCTCCTTCTCGGCATCATATGCCAGATATCCCAGATGAATCAGGAGCGTGAGCACGTCGTCCTTTGTCCTGAAGTTTTGCATGTCGTTCTGGAAGCTCCGCGTGTTGACCCTGGCACATCCGCCTCCCAACATCTGCACGATGTCCGAGCGGAGCCCGTCGAAGTCCATGTCAATATAGATTTTCAGGGCATCGTAGGTTTCAGTAGCAGTCCAGTAATTGGACAGAACATGGCTTTTCATTGCCGCAACTACAGACCTGGGATTATAGATATGCCGGAACTGCCGGAATCTGTATCCATCATACCAATTGCTGGTCTGTGCAAAATCCATATTGTATTTCTCACATAATGCCTTTACCTCATCCTCTGTAAAACCGGTATATTCCTCAAGAGCAAACTGGTCTGTCATGGAATATTCCCAGAACATATTCAATGCTGAATGCTGGCCATACTTTTTTACGGGCAGAATGCCTGTCATGTAGACAAGGGCGACATACTGCTGGTCTTTTAAAAGATTCCTCAGGAAATCCAGATACTGTTTCTGCAGCGTTTCCGACTCCTGCCGTTCCCTCATGACACAGTCCCACTCATCTATCAGGAATATGAACTGCTTGTCCGTTTTTACATAGATTTTCCTGAGCGCCGCGGCCAGCCCCATATCCCGTCTCTGCAAGATTTCCCCATACTCTTCTGCCAGTTCCTCCACTACTTCCTGTTCCAGATACTCCGTCACCTTTCCTGGCGCCGCCTCAATCAGGAACTGCTGCATATTCAAATAAATGACATCATAATGATTCAGATGCTTTGAAAAGGATTCATCGCTTTCTATCTTAAGGCCTGTAAACAGCTCCCGTGAATCACTGCCGATGCTGTAATAGGCAGAAAGCATCTTCAATGCCATGGATTTTCCGAAACGCCTGGGTCTGCTGACACAGATAAACTTCTGCTCTGTATTGATGCAATTATTCGTTTCTGTAATCAATCCTGTCTTATCAACATAAATCTCGGAACGGATGGACTCCAAAAAGCCCCTGTTTCGCGGATTTAGATAAATTCCCATAAATGCTGCCATCGCCTCCCATTGTCTTTACAATAGTCACTGTTTCTCTGAGACCATTCTAACACAGAAGCAAAATCAAAGCAATCAGGCTATATGCCGATTTTGGCCTGAAACCGCCTGAAATCCACTTAACTTTGCCCGGTTCGCTTCGCCGAACCTCTGGAAATGCACGATTTCCCGCATGCGCAGGAATTTGATGGGCTCGCACACATCCGGCTCCTTCACCAGGCGCAGGATGTTGTCATAGGTGGTGCGGGCCTTCTGTTCCGCCGCCAGATCCTCCATCAGATCCGTCACAGGGTCGCCGGTCACCTGGAACTGGGCCGCGGTGAAGGGGAACCCGGAAGCCGCCTGGAGCCATACGCCTATAGTGTGGTCTACATAGTAATTGGCAAAGCCGCTCTTCTCAATCTCCTCCATGGACAGGTTGCGGGTGAGCTGGTGCACGATGGCCGCCACGATTTCCATATGGGCCAGTTCCTCGGTACCGATGTCCGTCAAAAGCCCCGCCACCTCCCGGTAAGGGATGGAGTAGCGCTGGGACAGGTAGCGCATGCTGGCCCCCATCTCTCCGTCGGGCCCGCCGTACTGGGAAATGATGGCCTGGGCCAGCATGGCGTTGGGCTCCTTGATGTTCACGGGGAATTCCAATCTCTTCTCATAGCTCCACATTTACGCGCACTCTCCTTCCCAGGGCAGAGGGGCCCCTCCCCATCTCCACTCCTCGCCACACTCCGTCAGTCTGAGATTCAGAGGGAAGTATTTCTGGGAGAACTCCTTCTCCATCTGATTCTTGATCCGGTTGTAATGGTTGAAGTATTCCATCGCCCTGCGGTCATGGGGATGGGTATCCAGATACAGTGCCAGCTCAATCAGCACAAAGTCCGCAATCCCGATATCTCTCAAAAGCTGCTCCCTCTCTCTCATGATACGCATCTCCTTCCCGTGAAGGGCTTATCCAGCTCCGGGAATATCGTCCCGGCACAGTAAGCCTTCTCCAAATCATCATACATCCCCTCGAACTCCTGCCAGGGCACATAGGCCATGGCCACCGGGAACCTGTCGATATTTTTGCCGTCACAATGTTCGTGCATTTCGATTCCTTTCATTGCCTAAATTTGCTTGCTATTATACTATGAAGGGACTCGGAAACTGTGCAGCAATCGAGGAGGGGAATCCTTTCTCCCCTGCCCGCCGCACGGCCCGCATGCTGCATCAGCAGCAAAATTCCATATGCAGGTCTGCGCGTAAAAAAACAGACCGGCCGCGCTTTCATCGCGAAACCAGTCTGTCATATCGTTCCAGGGGTATCCTTCCGGAAAAACAGCCATGGAGCCTTCCCTCAATCAGCGGGACTCTCCCATAAAGAACAGCGCAATGGTGCCCGGCCCGGAATGCGCTCCGATGGTAGGGCCGATGTGGCTGATTAGGAAGTTCCGGAATCCGAACCTCTCCTTTATCAGATCCCGCACATACTCCGCATCCTCCAGAGCGTCCCCATGGCTGATGAACACGCAGTCCTCCCTGTTCTCCTCCGCCCAGGAACCCATCTTCTCCTCCATATAATCCACCAGAGCGCTCAGGGATTTCTTCCTGCCCCGCACCTTTCCAATCAGGATCAGATGCCCTTCATCGTCCACATGGAGCTTTGGCTTGATGGAAATCATGGAGCCCAGCACTGCAGCCGTCCTGCTGACCCGCCCGCCCCGGTACAGATGAAATAAATCATCTACCGTAAATACATGGGTGAAATTCAGCACATGCTCCTCCAGCCACCGGGCCGTCTCCTCCATGGATTTTCCCGCATCCCGCATCCTCACGGCCTTGTGGACGAACAGGCCCTCTCCCATGGATGCGCTCAGGCTGTCCACCACCCTGATCTTCACCTGCGGATGCTCCTCCATCAGCTCCCGGGCCGCCATACGGATATTGCCGCAGGTGCCGCTTAAGCCGGAAGAGAACGCCAGATAGAGGATTTCCTCCGCTCCCCCTGTCTGTATATATTCCTCCAGCAGCTCCTTCGCCTCGGCGGGATTGATCTGGGACGTGGTGGGCATCTTGCCCTCCTCCCGCATACAGGCATAGAATTCCTTCCAGTCCAACTGCTTTTCCCTGCCGTAGGTGACGCCGTCCAGGATATAGCTGATGGGCAGGCAGCCCACATCATGCGCCTCCAGATATTCCATCGGAAGGTCTGCCGTGCTGTCGGTAATGAGTTTGAACATATTTCTCCTCCTGCTATACTCTATTCCATACCATATAATCGGCATTTCATTCTTGCCAGCCACATAGCACAGCCTGTCATGCCGTTCATCCGGTTTTTGGCAAGATTTAATCACCGAATATATATAATCAACTTTCCTGACTTTACCACAAATCTCCTCATCTGTCAAATCCGCGCCGCTATCCGGAGCCCCTCTCCGATTCCCTGTCAAAACCAGCGCGTATACTCCCCCGCGCTTCGTCCTCCTCGCCGGAACAGCTCACTGGGGCAGCAGGATCTCCGTGGTGAAAGCCCCGTCCTCGCTGTTGCGGCTGATGTAGCCGTGGCACCGCTCTACGATGGTGTCGATCCGCACCAGCCCGTATCCGTGGCCTGTGCCCTTGGTGGTGCGAAACCGCCCTGCCTCCTTTTTCTGCTTCTTCTGCGCCGTGGTGTTGGTAAAGGACATGTACAGTTGGGTGTTCTTCATGTCCATATAGACGCGGATCAGGCGCTCCTCCTTGGGCAGCGCCATGCATGCCTCGATGGCATTGTCGAAAAGGTTGCCCATGATGATGCACAAATCGATTTCAGACGTGGTCAGGGACACTGGCACATGGGCGTCCGCCCTGACGGTGATGTCCCTGGATTTCGCCAGGGATATCTTGCCGTTCAGGATGACGTCCGTCATCTTGTTGCCTGTCTTCAGCACGGTATCCACCAGCTCCAGGTCGGCCCTCAGCTCCTTCAGGTACGCCTTCAGGGATTCCAGGTCACCCGCCTGGGCATAGCTGCCCAAGACCTGGATATGGCTGCGGTAGTCATGCCGCCATCCTCTCACCTGGCTGTACATGTTCTCCATCTCCTCGTAGTGGGCCGTCAGCAGGCCGCTCTGGTACTGCGCGATTCTTTTGTCTATCAGCTTGTCCAGCAGGCGCACAGGGACTCTCCTTTCCGGTGAAAAGGTCAGAAATAGGCGATCAGGGCCCGGTTCACTCCCTCGTAGGCCCTGCCGGACAAAGGCAGCCGGGTGCCGTCCTTCAGGGTCACGTCGGTCCTGGCCACCTGCTTCACGAACCGCAGGTTCACGATATAGGAGCGGTGAATTTTGTAGAAGCTCTCGTCCAGTTCCCCTTCCAGCTCCTTTAATGTGCGTTTTACCGTATATTTTTCATCGGCATGTACCGTGACATAGTTGCGCAGCACTTCCAGATACCGGATTTCATGCAGCGGCACCCTGGTGGTGGCGCTGCCGCAGGTGAGCAGGAGGGCCACAGCCGCCGCCAGCTCTGACTTGCCCATCTTCTTGGGAATCTCGATGTAGGCGGTGTTGAACTGACGGTAGCCGTTGGGCTTGAGAGTGCCGAACACATCCCGGATGATCTGTTCCTGCCAGTCGATGAGTTCAAAGGGCTTTCCGGCCCAAGTTCCTTTGGTGTGGCAGAGGCACTCGATGAACCCCACAGCGTAGTCAGCGGCCTCCTTGCTATAGGTGGAGTCCTTGGCCTTAAACGGGGTGGGTTTATATCTTTTCAGCTTGCGCATGGCGGGGCACCTCCAAAATGGCATAAAAATGACCTGCCCAGCGGCAAGCCAGTAACGAGCAGCAGCCCCGGAGGGCTGGTGCTGCGGTGTATTCGGTTTCGATTCAGTTCACCAGGGAAGATCGCTGTTGCTGTTTTCGTAGCCCCGCGTGTCGTAGAGCATATCCTCCACGCTGGCGTAGTGCTGGAGCCGAGCCAGTTCTTCTTGGAGGCTGTAGATTTCCTGCTCCCTGGCTTCGTAAACACGCGGGGGCAGGCCGCATCCCATCAAGTCATCCATCTCCATTCCGAGCAGGATGTAGTCAATTTTCTTGATGATCTCCTTCTTTTGTCTGGTCATCGTCCGGCACCCCTCTCAGTTTGCCATCGCCCAGGCAATGGCGTGGCCGTTGTCCTCGAAGGTGTCCTCGGAGATGCTGACCAGCTCCACCCGGCCCTCGCAGGTGTGGTCGGCGGTGGTGAAGCGGTAGGTGGCTCCGAAGTAGCTGCACCCGTTGGGGTTGTAGTAGTACCCCGCGACCAGGATGCGGTTGCCGAAGGTGAGGATGGCCCCGCCGCCATGCATCATCTTCATTTCGAGGTCCTCCGGGGTGGTGGCCCTTTGGAGCCGGTAGGTGTCGGCCTTGGCTGCGGTCTTGCTGTTCATCTTGGTTTTCATGGTGTTGCCCTCCGTTTTCAAAGTGTGGTTTTCCCTTTCGGTAGTGACATATTCGCTCTAAAACGGAGATATAGCAAGTCAATTCGCACCTATAAAGTACACAATCATTCAGGACTGGAATTGTGTAGTTTATTGCTCGATCTGCACCAGCGGAGCCAGGTTTTCGCTCTCGCCAGCCAAGATGTCCAGCATGAACTTGGCCCCGGTGCGGAACCCGTCCATGTAGCGTTCCTGCACCGTGATCGTGTTGGAGGTCGATTGGGCGGACACCAGCCGCTCCAGCGCGGCGAGGCATTCGCCGTCCAGGTGTTCCCGGAGGAAGGACTCGGCATCGGCCATCTCCCGCACTGCCTTTTGCAACTCAGAGGTCTGCTTGATGACGGTCACGTCCGGGGTAATGTTGCCAAGGTAGAACTCACCAATAATGCTGCGCATCTCAATCGCCCACCTTTCTGCACTCGTCCTCGCCGTAGACCACATGAAGCCCACTGCCATTGTCCCAACGCACCATGACCGAGCCGGTATCATCTACGCCAATCACGGTGCCAAAGGTGCCGATGGGTGGTGCCTGCGGGTCATCCATGTGGAGCAGTTCCACCCGGCATCCCGCTGGGTACTCCCGGCGGATGCGCTCCACTGTTTCCCTACGCGGAAACCGCATGGTTGGCCACCTCCTTTCTTGCCCCGGACTTGAATGCGCTGTTGCCGGAGAGGTCGCGGAGCAGGATTTTCCGCTCGTCCTTGAACTCGGCTCCGATGAAGCCCAGCCGGAGGAGGAAACACCGGAAGGCGTACTTGTCGTTGTCGGTCACCTTTTCCTTGGCGGTGATGCGCTTTTGGTTCCGGGCCATGTCGCAGAGGGCGGCGATCAGGTGGGTGTAGGTCTTGACCTCATCGGCATCGAGGTCCCGGCCCTCGAACCAGGGGAAGGAAACCGTCTCGGCCTCCACCTGCACCGGCAGGAGGTCGATGCCCAGGGCCTTGCGGATCAGCCGCCCCTTTGCGGCGATAAGGCTGTGAAGGTTGTTGAGGGCCTCCGGGGTAAAGCTGTCCGCGGGCATCTGAATGGTAAGCCCATCGTGCGCTGCGTGCTGCTCCACCACGGC
>OFGX01001396.1_pt1 | contig 14566 bp, 16 predicted proteins | sample 1521831 | NCBI WGS metagenome assembly OFGX01 (sample SAMEA3504080, study PRJEB24116) | mouse gut metagenome | biome: mouse gut; feature: mouse-associated habitat; material: faeces | place: Denmark | collected 2011
GAAGCCCCTGGACCCGGTCCGGAAAGTCTTTGGCTACGGTATTTTCCTGGTAGTGGTTGTCTGCTTGATCTTTGTTGACTATCTGCCTGTTACCAGCTGGCAGATCTGCCTGCCTGTCAATTCATCGTTATTGATCATATAACGGTATATGCGCTTATCAAAGGTAAGGTCTTTATCGAGACTGGTAAAAATATATTCAATCAGCTTCTGATAGATCTCAATAGAATCAGAATACCGGGAGTCAATATCTAATTTAGGGACATTGACCCAGTTCCTGGCGATGGTGTAATTCAGATATTCATTTAGACTGATCACCTCATCGGTCGTCCAGGCGATATAGGTCTCATCCTCTTTGTCAACCGCCGACCGCATGATGATGTCGTCGTCGTACAGCATCGAAACAATGTAGCTCTCATAATTCTGATACTCTTTATCTAACAGATTATATGGCGTACAGGTCTCTTCCAGCTCCTCACGAAGCGTTGCGTGAACAAGCGCTTTCCTGTCTGTAAATGTCTGGTGGACAAGGCGCTCCGTTTCCCTGGCATCCTCCTCTGCAAAATGAGCAGTATCAATGATATTATTATTAATGCATGCAAAATAAACATCATAGATCGGAAGAATGATGTTTCCGCCGCTGCCGCCCTCCGGTACATGATATTCTTTAATATTCTCCAGGCTCTTAAGCAATATGCTTGCCAGCTTGGATTCCAATATATGATAACATGCCTTCTGCAGGTCGGTATCCATGGTCAGCCACACATCGTTTCCGGCCGAAGGTTCCGTTCTGTCGCTTGTCTCGATCACTTTACCCAGATTGTCCACAAAAACCGTCTCGGATCCCTTATTTCCCTGCAGCTCCATCTCCATGGATGCTTCTATGCCGGATTTCCCTACCGTATCGTTCAGATCATAGGAATCATCCTGCTCCTGCAGCAGCTGCAGTTCTTCCGGATTGATCTTTCCGGTATAGCCGATGATCTGTGCAAAATAGATACTGTCGTTATATTTACGGACAGTACCTTCCGCAATGGAAACACCGTCCAGGACATCCGCATTCTCCATCACCACAGCCACCGTCTCTTCGGACACATTGTTGGCCACCGTGGTGGCAATATAACGCTGGTAGCTGTTGGCACTCATGGCAAAACGGATGGTAATGATTTTGAGAATTTCTTCTTTCGTATAGCCAAGCCCCGCTTCAAAAGTGGAAGAATCATCCGGGTCAGTGTAATTACCGATCCCATACCTGGCAGTGCTGCACAGATATGCTATCACTTCATCGGGGGTGGCAGTCTTCTCTTTTTCTTTGAAATCGTCGTCGTCAATGGTGGCATGACCGTAGACATCCGCCAGAAAACGCAGAAGCTGTGTTCCTTCCACACTGTATCGATAGTTGCCGTTGCTGTCCAGCACAATATGAAAATCATTGATAATCTTGTCGCCGCAGCGCTCGATCAGGGTGATAAGATGATGGATCGTAGCATTTAACCGGGCATTCTTTTTCCGGCAGAATGTGGATATCGAACCGGATACGGAGGTGGCGACTTCCGATCTGCTGATTCCGCTGATCCGGGCAGGCATGGGGATCGGATTCGTGCCGGAACGGATGGCACAGCCCTGGCTGGATGCAGGACAGCTGGTGCGGATCCCGCTTGACTGTGAACCGCCCAGACGGGAGATCCGGCTGGTCTATGACAGCGGCAGGGGGAAGAGCGCGGCGGCGGAGGGACTGCGGAAGTACCTGCAGAAGTACGCACAGGAACGGCCTCAAAATCAGTAAAAGTCATGTTGCAGTTCACCATGAATCGTAACAAAGTCATTTCAAAGAATCACAGAGAATCATTTTAGAATGATTTTTCTTGTAAAAAAAGGAGTTTGAAGTTATAATACTATTAAAATTTACAGGTGATGACGAAGAGGAGTACACTTTTGACCGCCGCCAGAGAGAGCAGCCGCAGGCTGGAAGGCTGCTTCGGAGAGGGATTGTGGAAGGTAGCTTCGGAACCGGAATGTTGAATGGAAGGTGCATTGCAGTTCTTTGGCAGGCAGCTTAGTAGATGTTCCCGCCCGATCCCCGTTAGCGGATCAGATTTGAAAGGATATCCGACGGCAGGCGGTGGAAGATGGATCTTGGATCGATCGCACATCCGGCGGCCGGAGAGACAGCCTGAGAATCGATGAGTGAGAAACCAAGGTGGTACCGCGCATGATGCGCCCTTTGCTGTGACAGGATCAGCAGAGGGCTTTTTATATGGGAAATTTTTATGAATTTTCCATATGACAAAAAGCAATGACCGCACTGCGCCGGGCGAAAAAGCAACCGAAAACTGTGAAGAAGTAAGAACAAAGAAGAAGTAAGAACAATGAAGAATTAAAAACAAAGTAAAAAACAAAGAAGGATTTATACAGGAGGGCACGACATGAGCAAGGAACTGGCAAAGACCTACGACCCGAAGGGGCTGGAGGACAGACTGTATCAGAAGTGGATGGACAAGAATTATTTCCACGCCGAGGTGGACGAGACGAAGAAACCTTTTACCATCGTTATCCCGCCGCCGAATATTACGGGACAGCTGCATATGGGACATGCGCTGGACAATACCATGCAGGATATCCTGATCCGCTATAAAAGAATGCAGGGGTACAACGCGCTCTGGCAGCCGGGCACCGATCATGCTTCCATTGCCACCGAGGTGCGCATTATCGAGAAGCTGAAAGAGGAGGGAACCAGCAAAGAAGAACTGGGCCGCGAGGGATTCCTGAAACGTGCCTGGGAGTGGAAGAAGGAATATGGCGGGCGCATCATCAACCAGCTGAAAAAGATGGGCTCTTCCTGCGACTGGGACAGGGAGCGCTTTACCATGGATGAGGGCTGCAACAGGGCGGTCACCGAGGTGTTCTGCAAGATGCACGAGAAAGGCTGGATCTACAAGGGCAGCAGGATCATCAACTGGTGTCCGGTATGTAATACGTCCATTTCCGATGCGGAAGTGGAGTACGAGGAGCAGGCAGGCCATTTCTGGCACATCAAGTATCCGCTGGTGGACGAGAACGGTGCACCCAGCACGACGGAGTTCCTGGAGTTTGCCACCACCCGTCCGGAGACGATGTTGGGCGATACCGCCGTGGCAGTGAATCCGAAGGATGAGAGATATACTTATCTGAAAGGAAGAATGGTCTGGCTGCCCATCGTCAACAAAGCGATTCCGGTGGTGGAAGACGAGTATGTGGATATGGAGTTCGGTACGGGCGTGGTGAAGATCACGCCGGCTCATGACCCTAACGACTTCGAAGTTGGGAAGCGTCATAACCTGCCGGAAGTCAATATCATGAACGACGACGCCACCATCAACGAGAACGGCGGCGCGTACTGCGGAATGGACCGGTATGCGGCCAGAAAGGCCATTGTGGAGGAGCTTTCGCGGCAGGGACTCCTGGTGAAGATCGAGGAATATTCCCACAATGTAGGCACCCATGACCGCTGCAAGACAACCGTGGAACCGTTGGTAAAGGAGCAGTGGTTCGTAAAGATGGAAGAACTCATCAAGCCCGCGGTGGAAGCGGTGAAAAACGGTGAGGTGGAACTGGTTCCCAAACGTCTGGAGAAGATCTATTTCAACTGGACGGACAATATCCGCGACTGGTGCATCAGCCGCCAGCTGTGGTGGGGGCACAGGATTCCCGCGTATACTTGCGATGAGTGCGGGGAAGTGACGGTGGCAGGGGAAACGCCGGAAAAATGCCCTAAATGCGGCTGCACCCACCTGACACAGGATCCTGACGTGCTGGACACCTGGTTCTCCTCCGCCCTGTGGCCCTTTGAGACGCTGGGGTGGCCGGAGGACACCGAGGAGTTAAAGTATTTCTATCCCACGGACGTGCTGGTGACGGGCTACGACATCATCTTTTTCTGGGTCATCCGGATGATCTTCTCCGGTTTCGAGCACATGGGCCAGAAGCCGTTCCACACAGTGCTGTTCCACGGACTGATCCGGGACAGCCAGGGCCGGAAGATGTCCAAATCCCTGGGCAACGGCATCGACCCGCTGGAGATCATCGACCAGTACGGCGCGGATGCCCTGCGGCTTACGCTGATCACCGGCAACGCCCCCGGGAACGACATGCGTTTCTACTATGAAAGGGTAGAAAACAGCCGTAATTTCGCCAACAAGGTGTGGAATGCCTCCCGTTTCATCATGATGAACATGGATGGCAAGACCGTGACGGAGCCTGCCGCTTCCCAGCTGCAGCCGGTGGACAAATGGATCCTGTCGAAGCTGAACACCCTGATAAAGGATGTCACCGGCAATATGGAGAGCTATGAGCTGGGCATCGCAGTGCAGAAGGTCGTAGACTACCTCTGGGATGAGTTCTGCGACTGGTACATTGAGATGGTGAAGCCCCGCCTGTACAATACGGACGACGCCGCAAGCCAGAACGCGGCCCTCTGGACGCTGAAGACAGTCCTGGTCGATGCTTTGAAGCTGCTGCACCCTTATATGCCTTTCATCACGGAGGAGATTTTCTGCACCTTGCAGGAGAGGGACTGCTCCCAAGCGGAAGAAGCGCATTCCATGGAAGAGGAGCATTCCATGGAAGAGGAGCATTCCATGGAAGAGGAGCATTCCATGGAAGAGTCCATCGTCATCAGCAGATGGCCGGAGTACCGGGAGGAGAGAAGCTTCCCGAAAGAGGAGAAGGACATCGGAATCATCAAGGAAGCCGTGCGGGCCATCCGCAATGTCCGCAGCGAGAGGAACGTGGCTCCCAGCCGCAGGACCCATCTGTTCCTGGTCAGCGAAAGCGATGAATGCCTGAGGACCTTCACGGAGGGCAAGCTGTTCTTCGCCTCCCTGGCCTATGCCAACGAGGTGACTATGGTCCGCAAAGCCGGAGATGACGCAAAAACGATAACAGAAGACGGCTCTGCCGTTGAGGCGAACATGGACGATATCACCAAAGACGCAGTGTCCGTGGTGATTCCCGGGGCGACGCTGTACATTCCTTTCGCGGAGCTGGTGGACGTGGCCCAGGAGATAGAGCGCCTGCAGAAGGAGAAGAAGCGGCTGGAAGGGGAGCTGGCCCGGGTGAACGGCATGCTTTCCAACGAGCGGTTCCTCTCCAAGGCACCGGAAGAGAAGATTGCCCAGGAGAAGGAGAAGCTGGCGAAGTACACCCAGATGATGGAACAGGTGGAACTGCGGCTTGGCCAGTTGGGCTGAGCTCAGGCTGCCACCCACAGCCAGCGCCGCGGATTGACACAGGCGATGCGCCGGATGCAGTTATCTGTGCGCTGCGCTCAACGTACTGCTGTGGGACGGATTCTTACAGACAATGCGCCGGATGCAGTGAGGAAAGACGGTCGGGTGAAGCCGTAAAAGCCCAGAGCGGACATTATGTTCAGCGGCGCAGGACAGGAGAAACAGGCACAGCCAGACATTGTGCCTGCTTGCTCCCTTTCCGGAATCATGTCCCTACGAAGCTGTGGCGGATTTTCGGAAAGGAAGTTCTATTGACAGGAGGTGCCTTGCAATGGAGAGACAGAGGATAACTACATTTCAGCAGGCGGCGGCCTATCTGGATGAGACGCCGCGGTTCACTTCCAAACACACGGTGGAGGAGACAAAAGCCTTCCTCCACCGGCTGGGAGATCCGGATCGCAGGATGCGCATCCTCCATGTGGCAGGCACAAACGGGAAAGGTTCCGTTTGTGCCTATTTGCGCGGCATCCTGGAGGCGGCGGGGTATAGGGTCGCCCTGTTCACCTCGCCCCATCTGGTGTGCATCCGGGAGCGGTTCCAGGTGGCGGGAGAGATGATTTCCGAGGAGGATTTTCTGCGGGCGTTCCGACATATCTACAATATGCTGGACTGGGGGGCGCTGGAGCGGGAGGAGGAAGGGGCCTACCACCCTACATATTTCGAATATCTTTTTTTCATCGCCATGGTGCTGTTCCCAGAGCGGAATCCGGATTTCTGCATCCTGGAGACCGGCGTGGGCGGCAGGCTGGACGCAACGAATTCGGTATCGAGAAAAGAAATATCCGTAATAACGCATATCAGCAAAGACCATGTGAATGTCCTGGGGGATACGCTGGAACAGATCGCTTACGAGAAAGCGGGCATTTTTGCACCAAAGACGCCTGCCGTCTTCTGGGACACCTGCCCGGAGACCACGGCGGTCTTTCTCCGACGGGCGGAGGAACTTGGAATTTCTGCCCATTCCGTGTCGAAAAATGACTATTCTTTTTCAAAATTTAAGAGAAAAACCATTGATTTTTGTGTAAGCACTAGGTATTATAGATATGTTACTCTTTCCCTCCGGACAATCGCGGCCTATCAGATGGAGAACTGTGCGCTGGCGATTCGGGCCATTGAGCTGCTGGAGGTTGGCAGGACCATCAGGCCGGAGCATATCAGGGAGGGCGTGGCCCGTACTTTCTGGGCAGGGCGCATGGAGGAGGTGCTGCCGGAGGTCTATGTGGACGGCGCGCACAATGAGGACGGCATCCGGGCTTTTCTGGAGACCGTGGCCGCCGACGGACATCCCGGGGCGAGGACGCTGCTCTTTGCGGTGGCGAAAGACAAGGATTATGAGAGAATGGCGGAGGAACTGGCAGGTTCCGGCCTGTTCTGTAGGATTGCGGTGACGCATATGCGCAGCAGCCGCGCCGTGGAGGCCGGGGAACTGGGGAGGATGTTCCAGAAGCATCCGGATTGTGTTTTTGAGGAATACGGCGATGTCCCCGGGGCCCTTCTGGGGCTTTTGGAGAAGCGCGGGAGCGGAGAGCGCATTTATATAGCGGGGAGCCTGTATCTGGTGGGCGAGATTAAGGAGCTGTTGGATCATGATAAATTTCGAAGAAGAATTGAAGAAGTTTCATCCCAGCCTTGAGGTGGAGGATGTGGAGGATGCCATTTACCATCAGGATTTGACGGATATGGCTGATTTGCTGGTAAAGACGATACACGCTTCCGAGGGGAGCGCACTGAAATATGAAGAGGATCAAATACGGCCATGATGTTTTGTTATAATTGCGGACGTCGTCTGTCGGAACAGCATGATTTCTGCACGTCCTGCGGAGCGGATGTGGCCTTGTATAAGAAAATCATGCATGTCTCCAACATGTATTACAACGAAGGACTGGAGAAGGCGGGCGTCAGGGATCTGACCGGAGCGGTCATCAGCCTGCGCCAAAGCCTGAAATTCAATAAAGGCAATATCATGGCCCGCAATCTGCTGGGCCTGGTATATTTTGAGCTGGGGGAAGTGGCCACCGCTCTCAGGGAGTGGGTCATCAGCAAGAACCTGAGCCCGGACAAAAATATCGCGGACGAGTACATCGACAAGGTGCGCTCCAATTCCACCAGGCTGGACTCCATCAACCAGACGGTGAAGAAATACAACCGCGCCCTGGCCCTGTGCGTCCAGGACAGCCAGGATCTGGCGGTGATACAGCTGAAGAAGGTGCTGTCCATGAACCCCCGTTTCCTGCAGGCCCATCAGCTGCTGGCGCTTCTGTACATGGAGCGGGAGGAATGGGAACGGGCGGAGCGGGAGCTGCGCAAATGCATGGACATCGACAGGAACAACCTGCAGACCCTGCGCTATCTGAAAGAGGTGGAGCAGGCGCTGATGCCAGACGAGGGGGTGAAGGCGCCGGTAAAACGCAAAAAGGACGAGGCTGTCCGATACCAGAGCGAGAACGAGATCATCATCCAGCCCCTGAACGTCAAGGAGCCAAAGCGTGGGAGCGGATTCACCGGAGTCTTCAATATGCTCATCGGCCTGGTGATCGGTCTGGCCGCCATGTATTACCTGGTGGTGCCCGCGGCACAGTCCAGAGTGCGCAGCGAGGAGCAGCAGACCATCACGAAAATCAGCAGTGAGTCCGATGCCAAGACGGCGCGCATCCAGGAGCTGGAGAGCCAGATAGCCGACAAGGACGGCAGCCTTCAGGAGCTGCGCGCGCAGATAGAGGGATTTACAGGGACAGACGGGACGATGCAGATGACGGAGAGCCTGCTCCAGATAGCATCGGCCTACACCCAGTCCGGGGACATGCACGCGGCCATGGATCAGCTGGAAGCCCTTGCCGAGAGGGTGAACATGGAGGAGATGACGGAAGGCTTCCGGACGCTCTACCAGTCCCTGTTCACGGCCATAGGGCCGAAGCTGTCCGAAGAATACTATGACGCGGGCTACCAGCAGTACTATACCAACAGATTCGAGGAGGCCCAGGAGACATTGATCCTGGCGGTCAAATACGATGCCGCCAATGCGGACGCCCTCTACCTTTTGGGGGAGGCATACCGTTCCGGCGGAGATACGGAGAACGCCATCAATACCTATGAAAAGGTGATAGAACTGTTCCCGGACACCCAGAGGGCGAGGGATGCCCAGCGGAAAAAGAGCAGTTTAGGATAAAGTACGAAAGAAAAGAACCTATAGAGATATGGGTTCTTTTTTGTGTGCGCTGGAGCAAAATCTTGGAAAGGAAGGTGGAGGCTATGGAACAGATTGCCGCAGGGGATTTTCAGGTCATCGATGACTGTCTGCTGATACAGCTGCCGGAGGAGATCGATCATCACGGGGCTGGCTTTATCTGCGAGTGCGCGGACCGGTATCTGGTCAGGGAGGAGGTGCGCAACGTGGTGTTCGATTTTGGGAGGACAAGGTTCATGGACTCCTCGGGGATAGGGATCGTCATGGGGCGCTACCGCAAGATATCCTGTTTCGGAGGCCGGGTCTACGCCATTCATGTGGACAGGCAGATAGAGAGAATCTTCAAGCTGTCAGGATTAAATAAAATCGTGGAGGTACTGGAATCATGAAGAATGAGATGGAGATCATATTCGACGCCCTTTCGGACAATGAAGGATTCGCCCGGACGGCGGTGGCGGCTTTCATCGCCCACTTGAACCCTACCCTGGAGGAGATGGCGGACATCAAGACCGCAGTGTCGGAGGCGGTGACCAATTCCATCATACATGGCTATGAGAACCTGTATGGCTACGGCAGGCCTGGCAGGGAGGCCGGCGTCTGTTCGGAGGAGACCGGCCCGGCCCGGCCCGGGAGGAGGGCCAACCCCGGCAAGGTGCATCTGCGCTGCGCCCTGGAAAACGAGATCCTACATATCGAAGTGGCCGACAGCGGAAAGGGGATAGAAGACGTGGAGCGGGCCATGGAGCCTCTGTATACCACGAAGCCTGAGCTGGAGCGCTCCGGGATGGGCTTTGCCTTCATGGAGGCATTCATGGACGACCTGGAGGTGGAGAGCGCTCCGGGCAAAGGGACGAAGGTCCGTATGATAAAGAAAATAGGAGTGGGAGGATGGATAGGACATCAGTGCTGATTGCCAGGTCACAGGCGGGAGAAAGCGAGGCAAGAGAAGTACTGATAGAGAGCAATCTGGGCCTGGTGCGCCATATCGTGAAGCGGTTCGGGGGCAGGGGGTATGACCTGGAAGATCTGTTCCAGATAGGCGTCATAGGGCTCATGAAGGCCATTGATAAATTCGATTTGAGCCTGGGGCTGAAATTCTCCACCTACGCGGTGCCCATGATCACAGGGGAAATCAAGCGGTTCCTGCGGGACGACGGGCCGGTGAAGGTGTCCAGGACCATCAAGGAGAACGCCCTGAAGGTAAAGCTTGCCAGGCAGAAGCTGCAGGGAGCGGAGTCCAGAGAGCCTACGATACAGGAGATCGCCGGGGAGGCAGGCCTGTCCGTGGAGGATGTGGTGCTGGCCATGGAGGCCTCTACGGAGGTGGAGTCCATCTATTCCGCCGTCTATCAGGACGACGGCAGCGAGGTCTATCTGGTGGACAAGGTGGTCCGGGGCGGGAACGGCTCCCTGGGCAGCAGCGTGGCAGGAGGCTGCTGCAGCGATGACGCGGAGAAGGAAGAGCTGCTGAACCATATGCTTCTGGAGCAACTGCTGGACAGCCTGGAACCGGGGGACAGGGACCTGATCTGCATGCGGTATTTCCAGAATAAGACCCAGACGGAAATCGCCGCGCGCCTTGGGGTCAGCCAGGTGCAGGTCAGCCGGCTGGAGAAACGGATTCTGCTGAAGCTGCGGGAGAAGGTCCAGTGAGGAGGGATTGCTTAACTTTTTATAAATTTTATGAATTTGTCGAAAATGTACTTTCCTTTCGGGGGCATTTCGATTACTATGGAGGAGGAACAGAAAGTAAAGTCCGGAAAAGCGTCGGCAGATGATGCCGGGCATCTTTGGCAAATAGCGCGGAGCCGGACGGGAGGAAGTTTTGTCAGGGGACAAAGGATAGAGAGGGACGCTGGCCGCAGGGCGGACAGTGGCCGGATTCGGGTGCTGCCGAAAGCAGCATGAAGGGAGATGGAAATGAAGGCGGACAATGGGATAGGGAACGAGAACAGGCCCGCGGGGATGCGCATGGGAAAGGCGCTCAGGAGACGGATTCTTGCCATGTTCGTGTGCCTTGCGGTGATGGTGGCGGTGATGTTCTTCATCGTCTCGGTCTATTCCTGGATCAGAGGAAGGTTCGATGACAAGCCCGCCGGGGCGTTCGGCGAGGGAGGCGCGGTCAGCATCGACGGGGACGGGAACGTGGTGGACGCGGACGGGAACGTGATTGGGGTGCTGTCGGGTTCTGTGGGGCTTACGCCGGAGGAAGTGGAGCTGCAGGTGGCGGATGCCAGGCGGCAGGCGACGGACGAAGTGCTGAACGGCATCCGGACCAGGCTCAATGACGGGGACAGCATTCTGCAGATCCTGCGGCCGCTTTACCCGGACGACTTGGTCGTATACAGCGGCGGACAGTACAATGTGGTGCCCATCAACTATAATCTGAAGCAGCATCAGCTGGACGAGGCCTGCCTGAATATCCTGGATACCGGCGAGTACCAGTATCTGCAGGAGGGTCAGGTGGTGTCCCACAAGGGGATTGACGTGTCGAAGCACCAGGGGGTCATCGACTGGAACCTGGTGGCCCAGGACGGGGTGGAGTTCGCGTTCATCCGGGTGGGCTATCGGGGCTATGGCACGGGCAAGCTGATGGAGGACGAGTATTTCGAGGCCAATATCCAGGGGGCCCTGGCGGCGGGCATCAAGGTGGGCGTGTATTTCTACAGCCAGGCCATTGACGAGGCGGAGGCGAAAGAGGAGGCGGATTTCGTGCTGGAGAAAATCGCGCCATACACGATTGCATGCCCTGTGGTGTTCGATGTGGAGAGGGTGTCCGAGTCGGATGGCAGGATGAATGCCCTGACGCCGGAAGTGCGCACCTCCCTGACGCTGATTTTCTGCGAGACCATAGAAAATGCTGGCTACCGGCCCATGATATATCACAATACGGAGATGGGCGTCATGATGCTGGGCCTGGAGGCGCTGGAAAAATATGACAAATGGTTCGCGGCCTACAGCGATATCCTCTATTATCCCTATGACTTCAAGATATGGCAGTATTCCCAGACAGGGCGCGTGCAGGGGATTTCCACGGATGTGGATTTGAACATCAGCTTCGCGCCGCTTTGGGAGGAGTGACGGCATAGGATCAGCAAAACGCGCAGGTGGAATATTTTTTCAAATTCCGTATCATAATAATCAGGAAATCTGAAAGGAAACTGATGGTATGATGCGGAATTTTTTATTGGTTTTGCTGGGCGGGAGCTATGGGCTGCTGGCGGCGGCAGGGGTGTTTACCGTGCTGGTGGCGGTGGGCCTCATCCCCAGGTTCGCAGGCAAGACGCATACGGCGAGACATGTGGTTTTATACGAAGAAATGGTCATATTCGGGACGCTGACCGGCTGTGTGCTCAGCGTCTTTTCCAGATATTGCCGGTTCGGGGCCTGGTGGCAGCAGCGGCTGCCGGAATATACGGCCCTTTTACAGGGGATCGGCGTGTTCTGGCAGGCGGTGTTCGGGCTGTTCGCCGGAATGTTCATCGGATGCCTGGCGTTGGCCATTGCGGAGATGCTGGACAGCATCCCCATTCTGGCCAGGCGGATTTCCTTCCGGCACGGGCTGGGGCTCGCCATCATCAGCATGGCCATCGGGAAGATATGCGGCTCGCTGCTCTATTTCTGGGCGGAGCTGCATCGGACTGCCTGAGGGCTGGCAGTGCAGGCAGGGGATGTGCGCGACGGGAGACGGAAGCTGACATAGAGGGAAAATGTGTCAGGGCATATGGACGGGTGCTGTATGGACAGGATGGCGCATAGGATTGATGCGTGGAGAAAAGAGGTTTTACATGGCGAATGTGATAGTGTATCTGAAATGCGACAGGAACGTGGAGGTACAGTCGGAGGATGTCTTTCTGTCGGACCTGGGGGAGCTGCGCTGCCAGGACAACGTGACGGCGGCGAAACTGAAGAGCCTGAAAGTGCACCATTTCGCACAGGACGGCTCCCAGCGCTGCGTCATCAGCACTCTGGAGATGGTGGCGCAGATGGAAGGCGTCTGCCCCGATATCAGCGTCCAGATTGTGGGAGAGCCGGATGTGCTGGTAGAGCGTGTCAGCGTGGACAGATACAAAGGGCCCATGCAGTGGTGGAAGGCGGCGCTGGTGTGCCTGGTGAGCTTTTTCGGCACGGCATTCACCATCATGGCATACCACAATGATGTAGGCATAAACGATTTCTTCGTGGAGATGTACCGGATGCTGATGAACAAAGAGCCTCAGGGGCTGAACACGCTGGAAGTCTCCTATTCCATAGGCCTTGCGGCTGGAATCATCCTGTTCTTCAACCATGTGGGCGGCAGGCGGATCACGAAGGATCCGACCCCCATTGAGGTGGCCATGCGCAATTATGAGGAGGACGTGGACAAGGCGCTGATAGCCACGGCCGGAAGAGAGGGGAAAACGGAGCAGGGCAGCTCTGGGAAGGAATAAAATTTTGCCGTCTGCACATACTTAAGAGCAGAGCACGGGAAATCTGCCGGTATGGGCGAGGAAGAGTTCTGCGGGATTGGCTCATGCTGCATGGGGCGATGTGCCAGAGGGCAAAAGCGCCGGGAGGCGGCGTTGACTTGAGGAAAAGCGAGGAAAAGAGCAAAGTATGGAAGAGAAAGAGACAAACATAGAGAAGGAAGAGCAGAAAAAACAGAAAGAGCAGCAGAAGGAATACGAGCAGTATGTGAAGGCCGTGACGCCCACCCACAATCTGTGGCTCCAGATGCTGCATGCATTCATCACCGGCGGCATCATCTGCTGCATCGGCCAGTTCATCTTGAATTATGCGGGGAACCTTGGCCTGGACAAGCAGACGGCGGGTTCCTGGTGTTCGCTGATATTGGTGCTTCTGTCCGTAGTGCTCACAGGCTTCGGCATTTTCCCGAAAATCGCGAAATGGGGCGGTGCGGGAGCTTTGGTGCCCATCACAGGATTCGCCAACAGCGTGGCGGCCCCGGCCATTGAGTACAAGGCAGAGGGACAGGTGTTCGGGATTGGGTGCAAGATTTTCACCATTGCCGGGCCGGTGATTTTGTATGGGATTTTCACCAGCTGGGTGCTGGGGGTGGTTTATTGGATTGGGAAGTGTTTTGGGGTATTTTGAGGGAAAGGATAAGGCCAGGTTTTATGAGCAGGATGACGAGTTTCAGGAATTCGTTAGCCTGCTTTTTATTCTATTGTTGTTCTTTTGGCCTTTTTTGATTATAATATGGTTATACAAGTTCCGCCCGATAGTGATACAGGGCTGTTTTATAGTTGAGGAAGGATTATTTTATGGGCATGAACTATGTGTTGAATGATTTGGAGTTTGATAACGTTCCGTTGAAAATCATACTGCCTTCTGACAGTGTGGAATGTGATGAGAAAGAATTGCAGAAAAGCAGGGAGAAGAATCGGGAGCTCATTGAAAGAATGGGGAGTAGTAAAAAATAACGGGAGCTGGGTGGAGCAGATGCCAATTTGCCATATCATTGCGATTTTGGAGAGTGAAAAAGATTGCGAAGAAATAAGGCATGCACCGCAACTCTTATATGTGTTGAGAGAACAGAATCGTGATTTAAAGGAGCCCCTTTATGACTGCTGCCATGAGGGCCTTTTGTGGTGGTATTCAATATCTTAATTGGTATCGGGTGCTTTTGTTCTTTTTAATTCAAAGGGAGTTCGGCTCCGTCTGGTATGTCAAAATCAAGATAATCATAATGCGGACTTCCATCTAAGGATATATTTGCAGCTTCATTAAGTTTTTCCTTTTTCCATGAGAAATTAAGGGTAGGGGGATAAAAGGCGAAAATAGGCTTTTAAAACGTGAATAGACAGAGAAAACCGCCCTTGTACTTTTGTCGAGTGTCGGGGCGGCGTTCTTATCAGGTTTGGAAGTGTGCGCCTGCTGCCCGGTATCTGATATATGGCGTGGGGCAGCAGGACAAGGGCTTATTGTCTGCCGGACATAGGTATTTGCAGATAATCAATCAGGGCAGTTTCCAATAGCCGGGAATAGTTTACCTTTTGTTCTTCTGCAATCCTTTTCAACCATGCCGGGAGAGTGATGTTTGTCTTGATGCGTTCGTTATCTTTTTTCATGCGGAATAAATCAGGGTGGATTGTAACGGGCATTACAACATTTCCCT
>OFGX01001399.1_pt1 | contig 14526 bp, 17 predicted proteins | sample 1521831 | NCBI WGS metagenome assembly OFGX01 (sample SAMEA3504080, study PRJEB24116) | mouse gut metagenome | biome: mouse gut; feature: mouse-associated habitat; material: faeces | place: Denmark | collected 2011
GACATTACTGGTTTGCGTTAGGGAAATTCCTGCAGGACAGCGGAATGAAGCCGGTACACGTAAATCCCCACCATGTGAAGAAATCAAAGGAACTGGACGACAACAACCCGAACAAGAATGACCGTAAAGATCCTAAAACAATCGCAGCGCTGGTCAATGAAGGACGTTTTTCCTATCCATATATACCAGCCGGCATTTATGCAGAGATCAGGAGTCTTTCTAATCTGCGCTTCCAAACGCAGGAAGAGCTCACAAGGATTAAGAACCGGACTGCAAGGTGGTTTTCCATCTACTTTCCAGAATATAAAAATGTATATAAGGATTTAAAAGCGGTCAGTGGCAGGATGGTGCTGAAGGCAGCTCCGCTGCCGGAGGATATCATAAAGCTGGGTGCAGAAGGCGTAAACCGAATCTGGCGGGATGCGAAGCTGAGAGGCGCTGGAATGAAGAGGGCAAAGACCCTGGTATCAGCCGCAGAGCACAGCATTGGGAGCAAGGAAGCGTCGGAAGCAGCGAGAATCGAATTAAAAAATCTGCTGAATGACATGGATGTATATACGGCAAGGCTGGAGGAACTGATCCGTAGTATAGAAGAAAAGCTAAAGGAGATCCCATATATTGATAAGCTGATGGCGATCCAAGGGATCGGTCTGGTTACAGTCAGTGGATTTATTGCAGAAGTTGGGGATATTGGACGTTTTGATAACCCCAAACAACTGCAGAAACTGGCGGGATATGCAATCGTGGCGAATGAATCCGGCAAGCATAACGGAGAAAGCCGGATCAGCTACCGCGGGCGGAAACGTCTGAGATATGTGCTGTATGAGGCAGCGATATCGCTAATAGGAAAGAATGCAGAGTTTCGGGAAATCCATGAGTATTACCGGAGCCGAAAGGAAAATCCTCTGAAAAAGATGCAGTCAGTGGTTGCGATAGCCTGCAAGGTTATCAGGGTATTCTACGCGATCCTTACAAAAGGTGTAGATTATGATGCGAAGAAACTGATGGGAGATATAAGAAGGCCGCAGATACAGGCAGGATAACAACCAGAGGGAAAAGAAGGAATGTGCCTGCTACAGTTGAATTGAGCCTTTAGGAAACAATTCTGAGAGTTGAATTCAGCTGTGGCAGGAAAGCTGAAAGGTATGAGGAACAGGCCGGGAAAACGTCCACCGCGAGGTGCTGGCTTGTGGAGCATACAGAACAGGTCAGTAAGACTTAAGACAAAGAATGAGCCGGTAGTCGGCAGGAATAATTACCATAGGGCAAGACCCTGACAAGGAGCTAAGCTGACACCCTGGTTATGGACAGGCGGGACGAAGGAAGTTAGGACCCTGCAGAAATGTGGGTGATCCTGGTAGACACGGGAGGTGCGCTGCCGTAGATGGATGGGTATACACAAGGCCATGTAGAACGGAAAAGCAAGACGTTTTACTTCGTGTACCCAGAACCAGCTATTTTTGTACCAGATACAGAGAAATGCCCATACCAATGGCTCTTTCTTCTGAGATATTTATTGATAGTATATCAAAAAATCCTTGATTTTCAAGGAAAAAAGACCTGACTTAATAGGGAGGGAGCGTTATGGCTGTAGATTACTCTAATCTTTGGAAATTGTTAATTGATAAACACATGAACAAATCTCAGTTGCGGGAAGCGGCGAAAATCAGCACAAACGCAATTGCTAAATTAGGAAGAAATGAATCCGTTTCACTTGATACTTTGGAGAAGATTTGCTGTGCTTTGTCTTGTTCCATAGAAGATATCATGACATTCACAGTCGAATCATCCAAAGGAGAATCAAAATGAATTCTTTAATTAGAGAAAAAGGCGGAACTTTTTCGCTAAACAAAAACGAACCTATACATAGATGGTATTCTTATATAGAAGGATATTCATCCTGTTTAATTGCTGAAGAACTTAAGATGCTTCTTGGGTTGAAGCCAGACATCAAAACGATTTATGATCCTTTTTGCGGGACAGGTACAACTTCTCTTGTTGGAGCAACTCACGGTATAAAGTCTTTTTATAGCGAATCAAATCCTTTTATGCAATCAATCATTGAGACAAAAATCAACTGTGTGCGAAAACTTGATCAAGATACAGTAATCCCCAAATTGATTGAATATCTTGCTTTAATCAATACCGTCAGGGGTGAAAATCACGCATCTTGGAATGGCTTTGAAAAATTCTTTGAAGGAAAGCAATTAAACGAATTGTTGACTATAAAAGATCTCATTTCCAAAGAAGATGATAAATCAGTAAAAAATATTCTTGCTTTAGCGTTGAGTTCCATTGTTGTTAAAGTTTCAAAAATGATAAGACGAGGCGATCTTCGCTATGCTACTGAGAAGGAATACCGTGAAGAAAATGTGCTGGAGTGTTTTGCTGATAAGCTAAATGAAATAATTTTTGATATTCAACATCATAAATCCATTATCAAATGTGGAACAATAAAAGTTAGTGATGATGCCCGTGACAATGGTCTTTTCCGCGTTTTTACACGTGTTACATGGAAATAGGCCCTATGCGCTTTCACGGCATTCACATTCGTTAACACCGTATGCTCCTACGGGGGAATTTGAGTATAAACGTGTGATTGAAAAGATTGTTCAGAAAGTGAATGCTAACTATGCAAAATTGGATGCGGCTTTGGCTTTGCGGATGGGAGCCGAAAGATTATAAAGAAGCTGACGAAAAATTCTTAGATAAATTACAAGAAAAAAACTTCGATCTTTATTACAGTTTCTTTAAAATGTGTGATGATGTTCTAAATGACAATGGAAAGGTAATTTTGCATCTTGGTAAAACTAAAATCACGGATATGGGTGTTGAGCTTTCCAAGCGCGCAGAATCTTGGTTTGATCTTGTTTATCTGGCCGGAGAAGATGTCAGAGCCATCGAGAAGCACGGGATCAAAGACAAAGGAGTAACGGTAGAACATCAGTATTTGTTCCTGCAAAAAAATGAGGTGGGATTAATGTCCCGCCTCATTTGCAGAGTTTATTTTATGATTGAATTTGCATAGGTAATCCAGGACTCTGACAGAGCAGTCGCATACTGGAAGAAATCGATGTCTGTATCAACAAGGATGCGATTTCTCAATTTGCATACTTCGTCCATATGTCCGGAATTTTTTACAAGCAATGCATCCACATCGGCTGGATTTTGCAATCTTCTAAGAGCTTCTGGATTATATTGTGGTTTTCCAGCCAGTAAATGATAGTCAAAGCCAGTATGTACAGCTAATTGGTGTAGTTTAGCATCCGTATAAAAGTAAGAAGGCCATTTGCCGGTCTTATTGCCGTTGCAGACACGACAGAGCAAGGTCCCGGAATCCGTTGTTGCAGGCCACAAATAGTAGACTGGCAATGTATGATCTATCGGCTTTTCTTTATTGGAGGTTACGCCACTCAAATCCTTACCGCAATTGAAACATTTAAGGCCATATTTTCGTTCAATTGCCTTGCGGCTCTCACACGAGTTGTGCCGGCAACCTCGATTAAGAGACGTCGTTTCTGAGAAGATTCAAAGTACTGATCAGAAATTCTGGTTCCGTTTTTAATAGCGTTATAATTTGTTTTGCATATTATACACTCACCCTGTCCTCCGGATTTCAGGACAGCGTGTTTGTGGAAGTACTCAATAGGTTTGAGAGTGTTGCAAATTAAACAGTGCTTATACAGTGGAGCATTTTCTATATATTCATCATGGGAGACGACAAACTCTCCTTCTTGCACAGAAACAGCCTCTCCGCTATCATTATTAACATCCATAGAAAAATCAAACAAGTGCTGCTCTCCGCCGGAATAATGTTCATATCCACATTTGGGGCAAATAATAGAATAATCTTCGTCGATATTATCTTTTTTAACAGTGATCATCTCCGTACAATCGGGATTGAGACATTGAAATACTTTATAAAGAGTTTGTCCATCAACATGATCCGGGCGATACTGACCTATTTTAGTTAAGTTGCTATATATTTTCCTTCGTGCCATGCTTATTACTCTAGAAATAGCTTATATGTTTCAATTTCAAGTGCATCAGCTATACGTTGAATGTTTTCAAGTGATATACTTCTACGATGGCATTCAATTGCGCTAACATATGTTCGGTGAAGACCGCATTTCTCCGCAAAGGCCTCTTGGGAGATCCCCAGGGTCTGCCGATAACGCTTCACGTTGTTTCCAAAAACCTTTATAATATCCATACTTGCAAACCTCCAATACCAATGGTGCAATAATAAACACAATAAGTCAACATACAATAAGTCACTTTGATGAATTTTTGCTCAAGAAACAGACTTGATATTTGATGTTGAAAGTGTAGATTCTGAGGACATTTTGAGGACGAATAAATCCGTTTTTTCGGCAACGCCACGGCAACAAAAAATCAGATAGCCTCTACTATCTGAATAATAAGAAGAATACCAATACTCTGAGCTAAATCCCATAAGCAAATCTGTTTAGAAAACTTCTGACAGGAGCGAGGTTAGATCGCTTTTCTGGCTTTTTCTATATCCAATATACCATATCAGAAATTAGAGTTTAATTATTTTGGAGGAAAAAGAAAGCGAAAGGATAACAAGAATGTAAAGAACAACGAATAACAAAGGGCGAAACCAAAATCTGGCTTCGCCATGAAAAATATGTATGAGAATGAGTAACAAAAGTTGTGCAAAATGCTTCGTAGAATACATGATTCTGCGAAATCTTTTACTGCAGTTTCCGGTAATCATATAAAACATGTTTCCAAATTTCTTAAAATCCCTGTAGACAAGATTTCATTAAATGTTGTATTTATTTATAAAAATATGGAAATACCTATATAGAACAGGAATTAAGATGTCGCTAATATTTTGGCTGGAAACTATGGTTTAGTATACTACGAAATAGTGACGATTTCAATAGAAATTTCTGTTAAAAAGCTTTAAGGTTTTTAAGAAGGTATGAATATTAATTTAATTTTAAGGAGGCTTTCTTATGGATGAAAGGAATGACAATCAAATACTATTTGAAGAAGTTTTGAATGTCTGGCTAGAGGATGTACGTCAAACCCACGCCATATCCACTTATGTGAAGTATACGCGCATAGTGAAGAAACACATCCAACCCTATTTTAAGGATGTGCCCCTTACACAAATCACACCTGCCTCTTTACGGCAGTTTTCTGATGATTTAAAGCAATTAGCCCAAAAATCAAAGGAAAAAAAAGAATCTGCCGACAAAGTTTGGGGAGAAAAAAAGGCAGATTTCTCTATGGGAGACGTTTATTCCCATACTATGATTCAAACGGCAGTAATGATTACCAACATGACAATGAAGATGGCTTTCCGCCGGGGATTGGTTCACGAATGGAATGCTGTTCCCTGCAGCAGAAGAAAAAAAAGAGCCTTAGTGCAGGTGCTATCGACGGAAGAACAGATGAAATTGGAAGGCTATATAAAGGAAAATTGGAGCCAGACGGGTTTTGGAATCTATCTGTGCCTTTACACAGGAATGCGTCTGGGAGAAATCTGTGCTCTAAAGTGGGAAAATATCAATATACGCGAAGGATATCTAATCGTAAGCTCTACTGTTCAGCGATTATCCATAGAACAGGAAAACGGAAACAACAAATCCATGTTGTTTGTAACTCCTCCAAAAAGCGAAACATCCATGAGAAGAATTCCCTTTCCCTCCTTCCTGGTTCCGGCTTTAGAACAAATATCAAAAGCAGCAGCAAAAGACAGCTTTCTCCTGAAATCAAAATCTAAGGCGCCCATGGATCCTAGAACCTTTCAGTATCAATATAAACGCTTTCTTTGCAAAGCCGGTGTACCTTACTATAATTTTCATACACTTCGACATACTTTTGCCACGCGATGTATTACTTCTGGTATGGATCCCAAAACACTCAGCGAAATTCTGGGACATGCAGATATAAAGATAACAATGGACTATTATTTCCATTCGTCCTTTGAATTCAAAAAAAATCAAATAGAAAAATTAGTTGCTCTTGCCTAATTTTTTCGCAGAATCATGTATTCTACGAAAAAATTAGGTAAAAATCATATATAGTACTCATATTACAAGTTTTTACCTTTTTTCTCTTTCATTGTAGATTTCCCAATTTAGTCTATCACGAATGGGGGGACAAAGAGATTTCTATGGATAAAGAAAAGTGGTATATTCTTCGAACCTACAAGGATCAAGAATACGAGGCAGCCGATCTTCTTGAACAGGCGATTCCAAAATCCCTCTGCAGTCTGTGCCGTATTCCTCAAAAAATTAAGATGTTTCGCAGAGGTGGAGAATTTCATCTGGTGAAAGATATCATGTTTCCCGGATATTTGTTCGTAAGAACATCCCAGCCGGAAAAGCTTCAGAAGGAACTGAAAAAATCCAGGGAATTCCCTCAGTTTTTGCTGTTCGGAAAAACTGAGACAGGAGAGGATGAGCTAATACCTATCAGCACCCAGGATCTTACCTTTCTGCAGAATGTCTGCGGAAATGAGCTTCAGTCTGATATGGGAGTCACAGATATCACCCTTGGAGAGAATAGAACTATATTAGGAGCTTGCGGTGCATTGGAACGATATGTGAATCAGATTGTAAGGCTGGATCTGCATAAACGTTTTGCTGTGGTGGCAGTACCCCTTTTTAATCACAGCCAGACAGTCCAGTTTGGGATTCGGTTAGAACAGGATCGGGATATTGTGGCGTGAGGAAGATGGGAAACTGATAGAAATCGTTAAAGTATAAAAAGATTATTTTAGCTCACTTTTAAAGCTCGACTTTGACGAAAGAATGGAAAAGCACATTTTGTAGAGTGCCTGCGGTTGTCGCCGTGGACAGGACGAAAATGGAATATACAAAGGAAGCGGACAGGTTCTGCAGCAGGTTATCCGGGATAATGAGAAAAATCGCGGAGCGGCGAAGCATGTCCATTTTTAGAGGATGTGGTTTTGATTTATGGTTATGAATGTATGATTAGCAGAAGGCTTTTTGACGCTTTTTATTTATAGTTTATAGTGCGTTTTATAGTAAATTCTGTCAGTGTTTGATATTTAGATATTGTTTGGATTCATTAATACCTTGTCATTTTGTCTTCATGTTGTCTCACTAACAATTTTGGTTTTATTGACAAGGAGCACAAGGTAATGAGCATGAGACAAGGAGAAAAATTATGTGGTATGTAATTCAGACAATCACCGGAAAGGAACAGGAACTGGTAAATACCATTAAACAGGTTATGATTTATGAAAGAAAAAAGTATCAACGCTGTTTTGTGATCTATCAGGAATGTGCCTATAGAGTTCATGGAGTGCCAGAATTTCATATTGAACCACTTTTTCCTTCTTATGTATTTGCTGAGACAGATACACCGGAAGAATTTTTTTTGGAGTTGAAACGGGTGCCGAGAATGTCTAAGCTTTTGGGGACGGAGGGGTGTTTTTGGAGTATTCATAAGAAAGAAGAAGAATTTCTTCTCCATATGATGCAGGAGGGTAAAAGGGAAAATACAGTGTTAGAATTGAAACAAAATGAGGTAATGAGGGGCTTTTACCCTAATGAAGAAGGAAAACATCAGGATAAAGAGTACTTAATTCGTCCATCTCTTGTTCAGGTAGATGAAGATGGGAGGATTAAAAAGGCAGATGGAATTTTAGGTTGTTATATAGATAAAATTGTGAAGCAAAGATTGCGGAAACGCAGTGTAGTTATTGAAGTGCCTTTTGGTGGAAAAAAGAGGAGAATCCGATTGGGGATACGATTAGAAGGAGATAGTGTAGAATGATGGATTATTTTAGAAGAAGGATGCAGCTATGGAGGTGCCAATGAAAAATAGATGAAAAATTATGAACAGTATAAGCGAATCGTTAAATTTATTTTTGGAATTATAGTGCTCTTTTTGGAGATGAGTGCATTCTGGTATGTTTGGTTGAATTTTTACAATCAAATGATGGAGAAGCCTTATAATCGTACCGGACATTGGCTTATGGTTGCTGTTTACGGGATTTTGCTAGTCATATTTAATATTTTATATGGCGGGTTAAAAATCGGTTATTTGCGTACAGGTAATATTATATATTCGCAAATATTGGCTAGTATTTGTGCTAATGTTATGATTTACCTTCAAATCACACTTTTAACAAAACATTTTCAAACGATAGTTCCTCTGATTGTAATAACTGGAGTAGAATTTTTGATCATATGTATTTGGAGTTTTTTGTCGGTTAAAGCTTATCGTTATTTGTATCCACCCCGCAAAGTTCTTTTGATATATGGAGAACGTCCAATAATTAGTTTAATGGGGAAGATACATACCAGAAACGACCGATTTATTATTGGGGCTACAGTTCCTATTTCTGTTGGATTAGATGAAATTAAGAAAAAAATCAGTGAGTATGAAGGCGTTGTGATTTGCGATATTCCAGCCAATATGCGAAATCTTATATTGAAGTATTGTTACGGCAAATCTATACGTACTTATACTATACCTAAAATTTCAGATATCCTGCTTCGTAGTGCAGAAAGTCTTCATCTATTTGATACCCCTTTGCTGCTTTCGCGGAATACAGGATTATCTTTTGAACAACGGTTTGTAAAGAGGACGATGGATATCATGCTGTCACTAGCAGCATTAATCATTCTTTCCCCCATTTTTATTATTACTGCAATTTCAATAAAATTATATGACGGCGGTCCAGTGTTTTATTTTCAGGATCGTTGTACGTTAAATAGCCGTGTTTTTTCTATTTATAAATTTCGCAGCATGATTGTGGATGCTGAAAAGGCAGGTCATTCTATTCCAGCTACAGATAAAGACCCTAGAATTACGCCCATTGGCAGAATTATTCGGGCAACACGAATTGACGAGCTGCCCCAAATTTTAAATATTTTAAAGGGAGATATGAGCATTGTTGGTCCCAGACCAGAACGTATTGAGCATGTGGAATTATATACAAAACAGATTCCAGAATTTGAATATCGGATGAAAGTGAGAGGTGGGTTAACTGGATATGCCCAGGTATATGGCAAATATAATACCACTGCCTATGACAAACTGAAGTTGGATTTGATGTATATTCAGAATTATTCTCTTTTACTGGATATTGAGATTATTTTTAAGACAGTAAAAATCTTGTTTGTAAAGGAAAGTACGGAAGGGTTTTCAGAATGTGAATCAAAATCCATTCACGAAACGGCTTGCGGAGAAATATCAACGTATGTAGAGAGTAGTAAAAAATGAAGAAAGTAATGTTAATTGGTAATAGTGAGATTGTAATTTATAATTTTCGTCTTGAATTTATTGAAACATTAATAAAACAAGGATATGAGGTTTATTTAGCATTTCCTTATGGGACACGAGCTGACGAATTGATAAAAATGGGTTGTCGATATTATGATATTTCTATTGATCGGCATGGAAAGAATGTACTTAAAGATTTAAAACTTTTGAACCAATATCATAAATTAATTAAGAAGATATTACCAGATATTGTATTTACTTTTACAATTAAGCCTACGATTTATGGTGCCATAGCATGCCGGCAATGTCATATTCCATGTATTCCAACGATTACAGGTTTAGGAAGCTCATTAAATAACGGAGTGTTGCTTTCAAAATTAATCTCAAAATTATATAGGTTTTCATTGAAGAAAGTTCCTTTAATTTTCTTCCAAAATAAAGAAAACCAAAAATATTTTTGGAGACAAAATATTTGGAGGGGAAATAGTCAACGGGTCATGGGATCTGGAGTAAATCTGGAAAAGTTTCCGCTTTACGATTTTCCTCCAATATCTCCCAAAATACATTTTTTGTTTATTGGAAGGATAATGCGTGAGAAAGGTATCAACGAATTATTGGATGCAATTAAAATATTACGCAGCAGGTATTCCAATATTGAGTTACATTTATGTGGATTTTTAGAGGAAGACTATGCTAACCAAATACAAAAAATGGAAAGAGACAGGATGCTCATTTATCATGGTATGGTAGATGATATAAGGTATCTCATAAAGCAAGCACATTGTATTGTTTTGCCGTCATATCATGAAGGAATGTCCAATGCATTATTAGAAGCTGCTTCTTGTGGTCGTCCTCTAATAGCGTCAGATGTTCCAGGATGTAAAGAGATTATTATGGAAAATGAAAATGGATTTTTAGTATCACCAGCAGATAGCATTTCTCTTAAGAAAGCAATGGAAAAGTTTATTCTACTAGATTATGGATCTATGAAGGCTATGGGAATTAATTCCCGGCATTTTGTAGAAAAACATTTTGATCGCAAAGATATTGTGTCTGCATATATGAAACAAATAAAAATACTAACGGAGGAATGAAAAATTGTTACTTTATAAAAGGATAGTTGAAAAAAAAGAAAAAATCAGTTTGGTTGGACTTGGATACGTAGGAATGCCTATTGCTGTTGCTTTTTCAAAAAAGGTAGATGTAATCGGTTTTGACATTAATGAACATAAGGTTAATCTATATAAATCTGGTATTGACCCGACAAAAGAAGTTGGAAATGAGGCGATTTCTGCCTGTAGTGTAGATTTTACTTCCGATGAAAAACGGTTAAGAGAAGCGAAATTTCATATTATAGCAGTTCCGACTCCGGTTAACCCAGATCATACGCCGGATCTTTCACCAGTGGAAGGAGCCAGCCATGTTTTAGGACGGAATCTTACAAAAGGTTCCGTTGTTGTTTATGAATCTACTGTTTATCCTGGAGTAACGGAAGATATCTGTGTCCCGATTTTGGAAAAAGAGTCAGGGCTGAAATGTGGTGTGGATTTTAAAATTGGCTATTCTCCTGAACGAATTAATCCTGGTGATAAAGTACACAGGTTAGAGACTATTACAAAAATTGTATCTGGAATGGATGAAGAAACTTTAGATACAATTGCAAAGGTTTATGAGCTTGTAGTAGAAGCTGGGGTACACCGGGCAGAAAGCATTAAAGTGGCCGAGGCTGCAAAGGTTATCGAAAATAGTCAGCGTGATATTAATATTGCATTTATGAATGAGCTGTCCATCATATTTAATAAACTAGGAATTGATACAAAATCTGTGCTGGAAGCAGCGGGAACTAAATGGAATTTTTTGAAATTTGCACCTGGTCTAGTTGGCGGACACTGCATAGGCGTGGACCCTTATTATTTAACTTATAAGGCAGAGCAGTTGGGGTATCATAGCCAGATCATATTGAGCGGGCGGCGTATTAATGATGATATGGGCAAACATGTGGCAGAAAGCTTAATTAAAAATTTCATTAAAACAGATGTGGCAATTAAAAACGCTCGTGTTGCTATTTTGGGATTCACATTTAAGGAAAATTGTCCGGACACCAGAAACACACGAGTAATAGATATTGTACATGAACTTCAAGAATATGGAATTACGCCTATTATTGCAGACCCAACTGCAGACGCAGAAGAAGCAAAGCAAGAATATGGTATTAATTTTGTGCCAATGGGAACAATCAATAATATGGATGCAATTATTTTAGCAGTTGCACATGATGAGTTTACAAAGTTACAAATCGATGATTTGGACGGTATGTACCGGACAACTAAAAATTCTAATAAGGTTTTGATGGATATAAAAGGTTTACTTAACCGTAAGGAATATGAACGGGCTGGGTATGTATATTGGAGATTATAAAGAGGAGTTAAAAATTATGGGATATAAAAATTTGAAATTTGAAGAAAATTCTTTATTTTTAGTAGCCGGGGGAGCCGGCTTTATTGGTTCTAATTTATGTGAGGCTATTTTGGACATGGGATATCATGTACGGTGCCTTGATAATCTTTCTACAGGAAAACAGGAAAATATTGATTTGTTTATAAATCATCCTCGCTATTCTTTTATAAAAGGAGACATTACAGATCTAGAAACTTGTATGAAAGCCTGCGAAGGGGTGAATTATGTTTTAAATCAGGCTGCATGGGGCAGTGTGCCAAGAAGCATTGAAATGCCGCTTTACTATGAAGAAGTTAATATTCGGGGTACCCTTAATATGATGGAGGCTGCCAGACAGCAAGGGGTGAAAAAGTTTGTATATGCTTCAAGTTCATCAGTATATGGTGATCATCCGATACTTCCAAAAGTTGAAGGGCAGGAAGGAAATGTTTTGTCACCATATGCTTTGACAAAACGGGTAGATGAAGAATATGGAAAGCTATATACAAAATTATATGGCCTGGATACGTATGGTTTAAGATATTTCAATGTATTTGGAAGACGGCAGGATCCAGAGGGCGCATATGCTGCAGTAATCCCCAAGTTTATCAAGTTATTATTAAATGATGAACAACCAACTATCAATGGAGATGGAAAGCAAAGCCGGGATTTTACTTATATAGAAAATGCTATTGAAGCGAATCTGAAGGCATGTCAGGCATCTCACGAGGCAGCAGGACAAGCCTATAACATTGCTTATGGTGGCCGGGAATATTTAATTGATATTTATTATTATTTAGCAAAGGCTTTAGGAAAAGATATTGAACCTAAATTTGGCCCAGACAGAGCTGGTGATATTAAACATAGTAATGCAGATATTACAAAGGCAAAGAAATGGTTGGGGTTTGATGGGGAATGGAGTTTTGAGATGGGGATAAAGGAGTGTATTGAGTGGTATAAATTAAACCTGGGAATAGGAGCTTAATTTGTAATTGAGTTTTGAAAGGTATAATTATATGTGAAGAATTTGGATGGTAATATAAAATAATGGATATAAAATATAAGAAGATTGTAAATTCCGTAATTGAAAACGAGTATTTATTTTCTGTTGGAAGTAAAATTTTCGGGGTTTCAATAGGACTGTTTTACATTATTTTGTTGAATAGATATTTAGGAGCCACATTGAAAGGCGAATATGCTGTAATCACAAATTATTTGAATATTTTTTCTATTATTGCAAGAGTTGGAATAGATGAAGCATATCCTGTTTTTAGAAATCGGGAACATCATAGTATTGAAACATATTTAGGGAATATAAAAAGTGTTTTTTTATTCTGGTGTTTATCATCAATTATAATTGTCAATTTATTTAACATTCCATTTGAAAAAAAAATAGTATTATGTTTATTACCAATAGGAATAATTGCTCCATGTATTAACTATGTGGTACAGGTAGAATATCCAAAAAGAAAAAATACTTCATATATAATTCTTAATATAGTTGAACTTATTTTTATTTTAGGATTGTTTTGTTTTTCAAAGGCTGATATATATTTTGTGATTGCAATAATATCATTAAAAAATATAGTAACTTTACTGTTAGCATGTAGAAATATTAATATTAATCTTACAAAATTAAAATGTCGTGTAACAGAGATAAGAAAATATATATTATATGGTTTTTTTCCAATGTTAACAATACTCTTGATGACGATTAATTATAGAATAGATATAATTATGCTTGAAGGTAAAGTTCCTTTAGAGAATATAGGTGTCTACTCATTAGCGGTTAGTTTAGCTGATAAAGTATGGTTAATACCAGACGCTTTGAAAGAGATTTTATTATCTAAATTGGTTAAAGGTAAAACAGAATTTGAAGTGGCCAAAATAATTCGTATTAGTATTTTCTGCACGGGTATAGCATGTTTATTCTTTATTATTTTTGGAAAAATACTAGTTTCTATTCTATTTGGAGATGAATTCATATCCTCTTATACTATAATATTAATTTTGTTGCTGGGTGTATTTCCTATGATTTTTTACAAAATGATATATGCATATAATATTGTACACGGGAACAAAATGATTAATTTTTATATTTTGCTTTGTGCTGCGATGCTAAATATTTTATTAAATATTTTTTTAATACCTCGCATGGGTATATTAGGAGCAGCTTGGGCTTCAGTCTTTTCTTATTTCTTGAGTGGATTACTATTTGTTTTTTATTTTAAAAGAAAAACAAACATACAGTATATTGATGTAATTTTTATTAAGAAAAAAGATTTTTGTAGTATATACAATAAATTATTCAAATAATAAAAATTGATCAAGATAGAAATATAAATTACCTTTTGCTTCGATAATTGTGAATGTTAATTTGAGATTGCATAAATTAGACTGCGAATAGTATTATAATTGCCAGTGGTTTTTGAGTGTTGTTAAAGCTGAATATAACTTTATTATATAATTGATTTATAGATAATAATAAATATTAAAATACTATTTACATAAGGTTAATGCTGTATCAGGTTTTTATCAAAATTCAATTATTGAAGATGATTCCTATTAGATATTCTCAATATACCATAACAATTTTCACTCATGGTGTGACGTTGTCAGTGGGACATTTGAAGTCTTTACAGAAAGATTATTAGAAAGGGGACAGATATGAAACTATTATATGTTACAGATAATGGTTTTGCATATAAAGATGGAAAATATTATTATGACACTCCAAATGCAGCCCATATATCTTATTTAAAAAATTATTTTGATGAATTTATTATAGTGGCAAGAAGAAATCAATATATTGATAAATATGAACAAATAACAGGGAATATATCTCTTACATTA
>OFGX01001400.1_pt1 | contig 14525 bp, 10 predicted proteins | sample 1521831 | NCBI WGS metagenome assembly OFGX01 (sample SAMEA3504080, study PRJEB24116) | mouse gut metagenome | biome: mouse gut; feature: mouse-associated habitat; material: faeces | place: Denmark | collected 2011
TTGATTGCCGGTATCTGCAACTTTGACCGCTTTGCTTAATTTCGCAAGAGGTCTAATGAATGTTCCATTATTATGGCGGAGTTAGAACGGCACAGCGAATGGTTTTCGCTGTTGTGCAGATGTAGCTTGAATACTGCTTATATCAATGCACAATGGCAATTTGTAGAACATTTAAGTAACTATCAGGGTGATGATAATCTTCGTGAATTGGTTTTTGAATTTCTTAATACAGGGGACGAATATACTGAAAGATTAGCATTAAAAACTTTAGCCAATATTTACCCTGAAGAAGCGGAAAAATATGCGATTGATTTCTGGAATAGAAAGAAATATGATTATGATGAATATCAGAAAATAATGGTTCTGCATGTTTTATATCAAATCCACTCACCACAATTACAGTTTTACTTAGAAATAGCAGAACAATCACATTACAAATATTTGAAATCAAATGCACAAGAAATCATAAAGAAAATAAAGTCGGAAACTACTTTATAAAAACTATTTATTGGGTAATCCAGACAAGGAGGGAGAGCATGGAACTATCCATACCAGAACGCTTAAAAGACCTGCGTGTAGAGCGTGGCCTGACGCTGGAACAGCTTGCGGAGCAGACCCACCTCTCCAAGTCTGCTTTAGGCAGTTACGAGGGGGACAATTTCAAGGACATATATGTTACTAATCAGCGGGCCTGCTTTCAAGTCCGAATGATTGGAAAGATGGATATGAATTTACCTCTTTTACAAATTAAAGGTTTTTCTGTAAAAAAGACCGTTCTGTTTACAAGGGTGACAATTTATAGCTGGACAGATGAGTCATATACTTTTAGAACCTGTATTCACAATCTCAAACGACCGTCTGGACGGGCCTTTAGCCGCCTTGCGGCGTTAAAAAATCTTGAAATCCACAAAGGATTCCTGTGATTTTTTGCCTTGCAGGGCGACAAAATTCCTCGTCCATCCGGCATTTTCGATTATGAATACAGGTTCTTACTGGTTTTCCCATCAAAAAACTGCAGGACTGGTTACGGCAGATAGGCATACAAGAATTGTAAGGCGGAGACGATAAAATGGAAAAAAGCACACGTTCTCCATTCACCATTTTGCGAAATGCTATGTATATCTTTCTTGCACTATGGGTACTAATGGCCGCTCCTACTGGCTGGATTTATGACCTATGGGTCGGTAAAGGGATGGAGCAAGGGCAGTGGCCCGGAGAGGAAGTTTTGCAACTCCATCAGCAGGAAGATATAGAGAATTTTTTGTATACCCACACTCCTACCACGATAGGCGGTGGCAACTTGGTAGTCTGCCCATTGGCGCGTTTGCGAGATGCAACACAAGAGGGAGAACACCAGCGTAGTCACAGAAAAAGTAGTGTGTATATCTCCGAGTATATTGTTGCGGATTATCCTCTTTCGCTGCGGGAGCAGACGTATCAAAGTTTTTTGGGCGGTAGCACCTATAACCGTTACCACTTGGTAGAATTAGAGGACGGCTCTTGGCTCTGCATTTACTTTGATGACTACTTATCACTAATGAAATCTGATACCTACCCCATCGGTTATGTCCGTTATACAACTACCGAAGAGAGACAGATGCTGAACCAAATGGTGGAGGACTATGACGTTAATCCTGTCTATGTGCTGGATATGTACCAGCATGGAAAAGTAAACTGGATGCTTGATGATTTGCTCCGGCTTGCCGTGTGCGCGGCCGCCGCCGTGATTGTGCGGGGTATCGAAAAGGCTGTTTCAAAATACTCACTCCCTACCCGCGGCAAGTGAGCCAAATGTTAGGCGAAATAGTGGAGCCGATATCTATCCGTCAGAAACTGCAACAGTTACAGAGGCAGCAGAATAGGCAAAGTCATGAAAAAGAACGCGACCAGGAGCGGTGATGCTTCTGGCCGCTATTATCAACAAATTTCTTGCTCAAGTGCGTCAAATTCTGGTGTGGAGAAAAACTCGCCCAATGTTATCTCAAAGCCATCGCAGAGCTTTTTAATAGTTACTGTGCCGGGATTTTGGCTTTCGCCGTTAAGAATACTTTTGATAGTCGCTTGTGGAACGGCGGAAATATTGCTCAATCCGTTTGGTGTAATTCCTCGTTCTCTGCATAACTGCATAATTCGGGCCGCAATTGCTTCACGAGTATTCATAATTGCGCCCCCTCCAAGTGATTTATCACTATGGTAAATTATTTGGAGTCTGCTTGTTAGTGATACTTCACTACCTTCGGAATTTGTGGTAATATAGTGATATATCACTATATTAAGGAGCGATGGCCATGAGTACCTGCTTTTTCATCGGGCACCGCGAGGCCCCAGATAGTCTCCTATCTCAATTATCTGCTGAAATTGAGCGGCACATTACAGAATATGGTGTAACGGAGTTCGTCGTAGGCAGATATGGCCGCTTTGATGCGCTGGCGGCAAAATGTATCAAAGCAACAAAGAAGCGCCACTCAGAGGTGACACTTACATTGCTGCTCCCTTATCATCCGTATGACCGTCCTACCCCAACACCACCCGGTTTCGACGGTACATTTTACCCACCAGGAATGGAAACAGTTCCGAAACGTGCCGCCATTATCCGCGCCAACCGCTATATGGCGGAGCACAGCGATTATCTGATTGCTTATGTGTGGCATTCAGTCAGTAATGCAAGAGATTTACTAGAATATGCGCGTAAGTTGGAGAAAAAGGAGCAAATTAAAATCACACTTTTTGACAAACTTTGACTTTGACGTTGCAAAGTTAGGAAAAACGTTGTATACTATTCCTAATTGAACATAGCTAATGTGTTTGCAAATTAGTTAAAAACTGCATACTAAAGCAAGTCGCCTTATAGTATGGCTGATAATTATATGTTGTTGAGAAGTGCGGATTATACGACTGCACCGGTTGGCGTAACCGTCGGAACGAGTTATAGGTCCATTAAGTACTGTCTAAAGAATACAGGCCCTTCTTCATTTGAAGGATAGACAGTCAAAAGATAACAGCAGGTCGATGATAAGTAACGGCCTATTTGCTAACTTGAGAAGGAGGTGGGAAGTGTGCTTCAGGCTTTTGACACACTGCTTCAGAGAACAGTAGAAGCTGAATTAGCCGCAAAAAACAGAATAGATGAGCCTTTCCGATATGAATGTTTATGCTGTGGCGAAGAAGTGTATGTTGCAGCAGCGAAAAGCACAAAAAAAGCAGCCCACTTCCGCCACCGCCGGGGAAACAGCGACAGAGAATGTGAGTTGTATTTGGGACGAATGGGAATTGATGGTGCCCAAATTGCGGCAAAAAAGAGAGCGCATATTAGAACCGAAGTATACTATGACATCAAACAGAAAATGTTTTATATTGGGATACTATTTCAGGAAGAAAAATTGAAAGAATTTGAAGGTAAGTCTTGCGTTCTGGAATTTTTCTCCGCATGCAATTCGGTGCCATATGAAAGTATCGCAATAAATCAACAGAATTTTGCTCCAGATAGTATGGTTCTGTTTCCGTTGAAGCTTACAACCAACGATTGCTATATTAATATTTCTGGCATGAATTATCGTATTCGCCATGAGATCCTGTATAGTAACGATTTTCCGACATTTTTTAAAATTTCACCAAACGAGGATACGAACGGAAAATCCAAGCGTATTGTGGGCGGAAAAATCTATACAGCTACTCCCTACTATATCATTGCAAGGGATCGGAACGCAATTCAGAAAATAGCCAAGCATAGAGAACATGTTTCGGTTAACCAGATTGATGAAATTGATGCGTTTGGAAGCACTGTTTACGGTACAAATCTTCAGATTTTATCTGCCAATGCTGAATTGGTTGATTTGTTTTCTTACTTTAACTTTGATTTAGAAACTGCTCAAAGTGTGTTGCAATTATGGCCCCCAATGTATTCTGTAGAAGGAGTTCTTTGTACAGATGGCAAAAAAGCGTACCTCAGATCCACATTTGAGCTAGTGCCGCATAGCAATATTTCCTGTGAAACGGATGCTCTCAGAAAGTTTGATAGTCTATTCGAGGTAGATTTATCGTATCCAGTTCAGATTTGCTTTAATAACGTAGATATTCAATTTGAGCAACAGCAATATAGTTCTTTGCGGATGGATCAGCCTTGCGAACAAATCACAGCGCCAACGGTAAATGTTACAGAGTGTAGTAGTTTTTATCTGATTGATGCTGATGGATATAGGGAACTTCCTGTTGGGATTCATTTTATAACTGAGTCCAGTAAGATTGTGCAGTATCGGAGCAACTATCCGGTGGCTGTATTTAAGCGTCCAAAACCCATTCCTCCCAGCAGGGTAGAACTTCTTCGAGATGTGTTATCTTATTATAAGGTAACGCTTCCGTTTGATGAGCAACTTATAATTGGGTGTAATCTCAGTGCAGTTGCTCAGTCTTACATAGAAGAATGTCGGATTACGAATATAATCAATAAAAAGGCTTTAGACTTCATAAAGGCAGGTAAAGTATGAATTATTTTCAGTTGTTAACTAAAGAAGATATTCAAACTGTTTGCCGGAGTTTTCCTCACAAAGAAATGATTCAGGGCTTCAAAAAGAATCCAAAAGCTTTTAATGAAATGGCTAAAGGATACCGTCCACAATCGATTTCAGAGGATAGGGGGCGTAAATTATTATTAGAAAATAGTCATACAAAACTTGTCACAAATATGATTGAAGAGTTCCTAAAGCGGTGGAGTTCAGATATTAGTCAACGCATTGAAGAGTACACTAATGCAGGCAATTCAGAAATCGAATCCCATTTGAAGGCTTTTCAAGATACAATATTTCCTGATGGAATAGAGCTGTATTTTCGGCTGATAGAGAAACCCATTAGTGCAGAATATGCTTCCCTGCTTACTTCGGCTGTTTCTGTTTTAGCGTCGGAGAGGAAAAAAATGAGCAACATTGTATCAGCTCCGCAAGTTAAAGTGGGAGATTTGGAGCAAGAACGAAAAGATCATAAAATTGAAATTAGAGCAAAAGACTCAGAGATCAAGAAAAGGGACAAGGCGATAGAAGGCTTAAATACAGAGATTGCCAATTTATCTACAATGCTTGAAACCTTGCAAGGGGATTTAAGTCGCCAAATTGAACGAATACAAGAACTCGAAGAGTCGCAGAATGCTCAGAAAAAAGAGTTGGAAGATGCTATTTCCACAGCACATACATTTGAGGTCACAGTAAATAGGCAAAAAGCTGAATTGCAAGAGGCGCTGAGCGCTGTTGATGCAGGCAAGAAACGAGAAGCCGATCAACAAGTGGCAATCGATTCGCTGCAAGAAAAATTGTCTAATATTGAAAATGCACTGGCAGAGATGAGGGAAAAACCATATCAAGAAAGCGATCAACTTCTTTATCCAACTGATATAGACGAGTTTTCTGAATACCTCGGATACAATATTAAAAGCATTGGCGTCAACGGTAGTACTGATGAATATAACCTATTGACAGAATATCTGTGCGATATTTTGTTCCAGAATAAACCTATTATGTGCAACCGTGTTTCTGGGATGGCATTGGCTCGTTGTGTATCAAATGCTCTTTGCGGGACAAAATCCATTAAGATTCTTCCTTATTCGTCGGAAATCACCAGCAAGGACATTTTGTACTATTTAAACTCAGAAGAGAGAATCTTAGTTTTGGATGGTTTTCTGGGCAATTTTAACGAAATGGAATTGATTCCCATAGCCACAGGAATAAGAGGAAAAATCATCTTTATGACGCTGGAGTATGAACGTACAATTGCATATCTTCCAAAGGAGGTCCTCTTATATTTTAATTATTTAAACGTCAGTAGGATTAAGGATTTCTTCTCGGAGAAGCCAATAGATGAAGACGCTACCGAAATTATGGAACAATGGATTCCGAAAGAAAGCAAGGCTGCGAACCGAAATGTTGAGAGACTTTGCACTGAAATTATGAAGCAACTAGGCTTTGGCAATGATATTTCGCTGCATATTGCTCAGAGAATGGTTTCGGAGGAAAAATTGGCTCAATATCTTGCATTTTCAATTCTCCCCTATAGTTGTGAAGCACTCGATTACAGACCATATGAAACATCGGAAAGGTTGCAAAAATACGCTGGAGAACAAGGAAAATGTAGATACAAGTCACTGCTATTAGGATGGTTTGGAAATGAATAAACTGCTAAATATAATAGCGAATGATCTATCTATAGTCCAATATTTTAGAGAATCAGACAATGATTTTACATATCGGGTTTGTTACTCGGCCTTGGCCTTATGGATGTTAAAATTGACCTCAAGTCGTGAGAATGGTGTAGTAGGAATAAGCAAACAAACTCAGTCTTTAAAAATTGAAGAATTGTTGTTGCAATATCAAGAATATTTCAAGCTAAATCCATCCTTCTTTGCTCATGACAAAAATAAAGAGCACACGTTGTCGCGCCATATTCGAAGAGTTTATGAAGAAACTGGATATTTGTTTTCAGATGAGAATAACCATAGCGTTGCGGCGAATTATGGAAGAACTATCTGTGCCACTGATGGAAATCTCTTTTTCGGTAATCCTGAATCTGGTTATTGGATGAATGGATTGGGAATTTATTGTCCTACCGCTGTGAACGATGTGGATTTATTTGAGGCTATGCTTAGAGATACGTTGACGATTGACGAATATATAACCGTAAAATATAATCCATTAGATTTTGAGGAACGAGACCTCGATGTTCATGAGTTAAATTTTTTTGATCCGACACGGCCTAAACCTCCTTCAAGTTCATGGCATACAGAGCAAATAACCGATAAGTCGATTGCACGCAACAACAACTGGGTTATGTATAGGACGCTGATTGACGAGACGCATCAAATTCTATTCAAAGAAGAGCCCCCAGATTCTGATAAAGGGCGTTTAACTAGTTTTGAGATACGGAGGTTATATTGTGCGTTAAAGGCTAAATATGGTGCGCCCATTATTGCATGGTTTAATAGGCTAGATGATCTCTATTCGCAGATTCGCATTTCGGCGCAGTTACCAAATCGTGAATACTATTTTATGCTGTTATTTGCATGGCCAGAACAAAACTCTTTCAATAGGACTAAGTTTATCTGCAAAAACAATATCTTGCCAACCGTAGCGAGAATGCTATGTAATATCGGTATTGAGATTAGGGGGTACGAGTAATGTCGGATGCTAAGGGTGTACAAGAATATTATGCGGCAATTCGTAATCGCTTGTCTAACTATATTAAATCTGATTATCTTGCTAACAGCGAGACTCTGCTTCTTTACGCAGACGACTTGCTTGGAGAAATACTTGATACAAACGCAAAAATTGCGCAAGAACCTTATATTGAAACAGCTGCTTCTTATGAAAAAATTACAGATGGGATAAAGAACCTTGCGCACCTTGATGCAGGAGTAAAAAGCACTCTACTCAAACTTGTAAAAGCTAAGTTAGGTATCTTTTCAACGCCGTTCAAGCATCAAGTAGATTCTTTAGAAAACTTTGCACAGGGAAAAGATTTATTTGTATCGACCGGTACGGGCTCAGGTAAAACAGAATGTTTTCTTTGGCCTATCATTGCAAAATGTATTGATGAAGCTCGGAATCGTCCCGCATTTTTCAAGAAAAATGCGGTCAGGACTCTCATTATTTATCCAATGAATGCTTTGGTTTCTGATCAACTGGCCAGATTTCGCAATATCATGGGCCGAGAGGAATTTTTGAAAATATTCACCCAGGATACTTATGCTACACGAATCCCTCATTTTGGAATGTACACCGGGCGCACATCATATGCTGGCCTACCCAAACCTAGTAAGAACAAAGAACTTGCAGAGGCTTATAGGAGACGTTACTTGGTGGATGAGAGCGCCCCGGAAGAAAAAAAGATTCAGCAGAAGAAGAGGATCGAAGGTTTCAAGAGAATCAATAAATATCCTGCGCGCTATGGCGAAAACGGGATGGAAATATTCATTGATCACTTGGAACAGAATATTCATATGCCATCTCCGTATGACGCTGAACTGATTACAAGATTTGAGCTGCGAGAATGTCCACCAGATATTCTTGTGACCAATTACTCCATGCTTGAATATATGCTGATGCGAAAATTGGAATCTAAGATCTGGGATAGCACCAAGGAGTGGTTACAAGAGTCGGAAGACAATAGGCTTCTAATTGTTCTTGATGAAGCACATATGTATCGTGGTTCTGCTGGCGGTGAAATAGCTCTTTTGCTTGACCGCTTATTTGATCGTCTTGAAATAACTGCTGATGATACTCAGTTTATTTTAACTACGGCAAGTATGCCAGATGATAAAAAGGCACGCAATGACTTCTATGAGGGGCTTACAGGAAAGAATGCACAAAAGTGCAAATTCCTAACTGGCACCAGAGAAAAACTGCCTGAATATGAACTTGTTCCAACTAATGCTGATCAACTGGAACATATTGGAACAACGCAAGTATATGGAAGAGAAGCCATTCAAAGAATAAAAGACTTTGCATCTGCAATTTTCAATGAGCAACTCCCGGATTCTATTGATTTAAGCGAGGCTAAAACATGGCTCTATGATAATCTCCCTCGCTATCAAGGCTTTATTGATTTATATCGAGTCTGTCGAGAGGGTGCAGAATCGTATAGCAAAATCAAGTTTCACGTGTTTGGAAGCGATAATGCAGATAATGCATTGGATTCGTTGCTAGTCATTGTTTCTATGGCTGAAAAGGACGGCAATTTACTGTTTCCTATCCGCCTGCATATGTTTGTAAGAGGATTGCAGGGTATTTATGCTTGCTCAAATCCTCATTGTCCTCATGCAAAATATTCGGAAAAAGAAAAATTACCTCTTGGAAAGATCATTTCTACGCCAAAAGATCAATGTAACTGTGGTGGTAAGATTTATGAACTAGTTAATCATACAAAGTGCGGTGCTCTGTATTTCAAAGTCTATGTGAAGCAAACCGCAGGGCAGGCGTTTTGGTATGTATTCCCGCGCAAGGGTATTAGTGGGAGCGGTGATGATCTCAAAGAAATGTTGCTTTACATCGTGCCGGAAGAATACATTCTTGAAAAAGGCGACAAAATGGGGGCATTAGATCCGTTTACCGGGAAACTCTTCACAACACCGAAGGATAGTTCAACTCTGCTCAAAGTGCTATACACTGAAAAAACTACAAAGAAGGGAACATCTTTTGTCTTCGGGAAATGCCCGAAATGCCGCAAAGTTATGCCGATAAAAAAGCCAACTGATTTTGCCACAAAAGGGAATATTCCATTTTATAATCTAACAAAAGCACAATTCGAGCTGCAACCGGCAAAATCGGACTTTGTGAATCAAGGGAAAAAAGTTCTGCTATTCTCTGATTCGCGGCAGAACGCCGCAAAACTGGCCCTGGACTTGTCTGACTCATCAGATGCTGACACTTTTCGGCAGGCAGTTATATTGGCGGGCATAAGACTAGGCAAATTTGGACTGTCTATGAGAGAGTTATATCCCGCTTTCCTAGAGGTGTGTATCAATCAGAAGTTATCATTCTTTGCAGGAAAAAGCAAGCGGAAATTTGACACCGACAAAGACACCTTTGCGAGAAAAAACAGGCATGGGAGAAAGGTTGACTACACGAAATTAGCCACAGATTACTTCTCTTCCCCACCAGAAGATTATGGAAAACATCTACTTAAATTTTTTACTGAAAGCCCTCGATCTTTCAAAGATATTGGGCTTGGTTTTTTAGCGCCCATGAAAAATTCTATAGATAGCGTACTTTATGAGTTGGAGGATGATGATATAGCAGTTAATGAAGATTTGCTATATCAGATTCTGGTCTTGCTTTTCTGGGATGTCATGGACACCAATGCCGCATTAGATAGCCACATTTCAGATGATATTAGACGATCCCTCCCAGGAAGGAGCAAAAATGACAGGGATAGGTTTGGAGTCGGTGCTGATTTCTATCAAGAACTGGATCATGATTTGATTCGTGAAGCGCAAGTAATATTGTCTCTCAATGAAACCGAAATGAACAAATTGCTGGAATCTGTAAAAACAGAATTCTTTGAGGCATCCAGTGAGGGAAAATACTACATCAAGCTGTCATCGGTTCAGATTTGCATTGCTGACAAAAATTTCATTTGGTATCGCTGTGGACGTTGTGGAAAGATATCCCCATTTAAATTGGGCAGCCTTTGCGGTGTGTGCTTCAAGGCTAAAAATGTTCATGCTATCAATTATGAAGAGTTATCGAGATTCGATTTTTGGCGTACCCCCATCTTAAATACGGTAGGTATTAAAGACAATATCCATAAAATAAATACTGAGGAGCATACGGCACAGCTGTCTCATAAAGATGCCCAAGGGGATATCATCAGCCGAACCGAAGACTATGAGATAAGGTTCCAGGATATTGATGCTGGCGAGCACGGTGAAAATGCAATTGATGTGTTAAGCTGCACAACAACTATGGAAGTCGGGATTGATATTGGCTCCCTTACTGCTGTTGGGCTTAGAAATATTCCACCTATGCGAGAAAACTACCAACAGCGCGCAGGGCGTGCTGGGCGAAAAAATGCAGGAATCTCAACTATTGTCACATACGCATTCGGTGGTGTACATGATAGCTATTATTTTAAGAATCCACATGAGATGATCTCAGGCGAACCTCGTCGTCCTTGGATCGATAGGGACAATCCTAAAATTGAGCAACGCCATTTGAACATGAAAGCACTAAACGCTTTTATGTTCAGCGATCTAATGAGTGGCTATGACAGCATAACAGAGATTGGAATTGTAGATTTCTGTGAAAGCTACGGTGTCGCGTTCCTTGAATGTTTAGATTGTTTAAGTTTGCCAACTGAACAGACCAGAGAAATGTTCCTAAAAATAAAGGACAAGGTGCTAGATGAGAAGAAACGCAAGGAATACATACATGACGACAAACAGACCTCAGCCTTTGATGTGTTCTATTCAGAAGGCTTTATCCCATCGTACTCGTTCCCCAAAAATGTTATTAGATTTTTCGTGGAAGAGGAATCTCCGTATGGGAAAAAGTATCCCCGTGTGGTGAAATACGCTCCCGAACGAGACATTGCCGTTGCCATCAGCGAGTACGCCCCAGGGCGCTTTGTAACAATTGATAAGAAAATCTACAAGAGTGGCGGCATTTATGCAAATCCGAAGCCTCACGGATACAATACAAACCAAGCTGAGTTTTACTTTAGCAATGGCGACTATTTCAGTGAAATTTTGGTTTGTAGTGAGTGTAATTGGTTTGGACACAAAGAGGAAGGGGTTGATACTTGCCCATATTGCCATGCTCCAGTTGAAACGAAGAAAATGCTTAGACCTTGGGGATTTGCTCCTGAGCGTGGTGATGATGTAAAGTTTGAAGACGAGGATGAAGATAAAACATACGCTGAAGCTCCATATTATTCCCATGTTCCGGAAGATTCACAGATGATTCCCTATAAAGGGCAAATTCGTTTTGCCAACTTGGAAAATCGACAAGTTCTAACTATTAATATGGGAAAATCAAAACATGGCTTCAATATTTGCCGCTGTTGTGGTGGTGCAGAAGTAGCTGGTTCTAAAAATACAGGCAAACCTAAGATAACACAACCATTCCATAATAATGCACCAATATGTCGGCATGGTGTGGTGGAACCGGAAGTCTATCTGGGGTATGAGTTTTTGACTGATATGTTCATGCTTGATATCAGGTATGATACTACAAAGCTGGTAAGCAATAAATCTACACAGGAGAAAATACTTCTCAGAATCGCAGCTACAACCTTGCAAGAGGCAATTAAGAAAGCTGTATCGTTGGAACTAGATATTGATTATAACGAGATCAACGGTGGTTGGATGTCCAGAATTGATGATGAGAACATGCTCCACCTGGAACTGTTCTTTTACGATAACCTTACAAGTGGAGCAGGTTATTCATCATTGATAGGGGGTGTTTTGGAAAAAGTCTTACAACGCACAAGGAATATTCTATCCACTTGCAACTGCTCTCGTACATGTAAAAATTGTTTGGATAATTTCTATAACCAGCGAAATCACGAATTATTTGATCGGCATCTTGGATTACAGCTTTTAGATTACGCTGAAACCGGAATTCTTCCAGAGGACTATGAACGTTCAGAGCAACTGGGCTATTTAATTCCTTTAAAACACTTGATAATCGAGGAAACAGGTGTTTCCGAGGAGCAGATAGCAATGGACTTTGAGGTTCTCCCGGCTTTGTATAAGAAACCTAGAAATACTGAGAAAAAGATGTATCTGAATCCATACGATTTGATTGACTGGCTACCGAATACATTTGTGGATTATATAGCTTTATCGAAAAGAAGGTGATTAACTAATGGGTGTGACTCGTTCGCCACTTCGATATCCGGGAGGGAAATCCAAAATTTATAATAATATCCGGAATCTCATAGTAACGAATGAGTATACTGGCAGAACATATGTAGAGCCCTTTGCCGGGGGATTCGGTGTTGGTATCGCACTCTTGGAAGACAATATAATCGAACAGGCAATAATGAATGATTTAGACATTCATCTCTATCATTTTTGGGATGCTGTACTACATCAAACAGAGGCTTTAATCAATCTTGTTCGTGAAACACCCATTACCCTTGACGAGCGTATGAGGCAGAAGCAAATTTATTCAAATGAGGAATCTCCTCCTCTATTAGATGGGTTCTCTACACTCTTTTTAAATCGAGTAAATTATTCTGGGGTTCTATTTGCAGGGCCGCTTGGAGGAAGAAACCAGAACAGCGCATATCCACTAGGATGCCGATTCAATAAAAACAATATTATCGAAAGAATACAAACTGTTGCACGCTTTAGAGATCAAATTTTCCTCCATCACCGGGATGCCTGCGAATTGATAATAGAATTGCTTGCAGAAGAGAACAATGATTTATTCTTCAACATTGACCCTCCATATGTAATCAAAGGGAAATCATTGTATAGTGAATACTATACTGAGGAGGACCATCGAAATCTTGGAGATATTATTCATGAGCATCTACAAAACGTTCCTTGGATTATGACATATGACAGTTGTGATTTAATAAGGGAGATATACCAAGACAACTTAATTTTAGAATATGGGATGTTTCATAGTGCGCATAACCGCGCGCAGGGACGTGAACTTGTTATTACAAACCTTCCTGAAGATCAATTTACTTGGGGATAAGCATACTCATAACGATAACCGAGTATTAATTCATTTCCTCTATGTCCAGAAGAACTTCTTGCGTCTTAAATAAAGTCCCGTTTCACTTTGTTTTGCGGTGCGAGATGGTGAATTTACCCTTGACAAATCGCATCTCAGAAGCGGATTTTGGAGGACTACGCAAGGAAAAACGGCTTTTCCAATATCCGGCACTTTACCGATGACGGAATCCGTGGAACTACGTTCAGGCGTCCGGGGCTGGACGCTATGTTAGACGAAATCCGGGCGGGGAACGTGGCAACGGTTATCATCAAAGACCAGAGCCGAATCGGGCGTGACGTGGTTGAAGTGGGGCTTTTGAAGCGCACCTTTGACGAGTACCATGTGCGTTTTATCGCCGCAAATGACAACCTTGACACCGCCAACGGCTTTGATATTATGTCTATCTTCCGTGACGTGATAAACGAGTGGTACGTTGCCGACACCAGCCGCAAAATCAAAGCTGTTTTCAAGTCCAGAATGGAAAAGGGCTTGCGCTGCTCTGGCAGTGTCTGCTATGGCTACCGCGCTTCCAAAGAGGAAAAAGGCGAATGGATAATTGACGAGGAAGCCGCCGCCGTTGTGCGCCGCATCTTCCAGAGCGTCCTTGCCGGGGAAACCATAGCCAGCATAGCAAAGGCACTCCGCGCCGAGAAAATCCCTATCCCGTCCGAGCATTGGAAACGGACAGGCGAGCCAGTCCGGGCGGCAAAATACACAGACCCCTACGCATGGTCAGCGACCACTATCGGCTACATACTGAAACGCCCGGAATACACAGGGCGCAAGGTACTGGGGAAAACCGTATGCGAGAACTACAAGACCAAGAGCAGCCGCAAGACCGCGCCGGAGGAACAGTATATTTTTGAGGGCGCAATCCCCGCCATTGTGGACGTGGAAACGTGGCAGACCGTACAGAAGATACGGGAAACGGTACGCCGCGCACCTAAACGGCAGAACGCCCCTAACCGCTTGACCGGGCTTCTCTACTGCGCCGACTGCGGCTCTAAACTCACACACCGCTATACCCTTGTGCAAGGGAAATGGATTGAGGACGCTTTCATCTGCTCCGGCTACCGCCATTTAATCCATGACTGCACCATGCACCATATCCCCACGGCAAAGATTGAAGCCGCTATCCTTGCCGTTATCCAGCGGGTAAGCTGGTATGTGCGGCACAATGAAAAAGAGTTTACCGAGCGTGTCCGGGAAGCGTCCGACCAGAACCAAGAGAAAACCGTCAAGGAATGTAAGCAGAAAATCAGCAAGGCACAGAAGCGGCACAAAGAGCTGGACGGGCTTGTGAAAAAGCTGTACGAG
>OFGX01001402.1_pt1 | contig 14508 bp, 8 predicted proteins | sample 1521831 | NCBI WGS metagenome assembly OFGX01 (sample SAMEA3504080, study PRJEB24116) | mouse gut metagenome | biome: mouse gut; feature: mouse-associated habitat; material: faeces | place: Denmark | collected 2011
TGGGGGAGATTTTGAATCGGTATGATAATGTTTATCATGAGACGCGGATGGAGGAGGGGGTGTTTATACAGCAGGTGCGGATTTGTCGGGCGTGAAATGCGGGGGATGCTTATTATCTAGTCCCGTAAAGGGCGTTGGCGCACAGCTTTTTCTAAAAGACTCCCTTAACAGGGGAGTCTTTCCTTTGCAGCTAAAAGCTCAAAATCCCCCTCTCATCATACACGCTCCCCATGCTTTCTCCCCCAATGAGAACCTTCTTCCCGCAGAAGGCGAAGCCGTACTTCCGGATTCTCTCCTTCGGAATTCCCCTTGCGATCAGTCCAGCCTCGTAATTCTGCTCCTCTATCTGTTCCAGGGCACTGGCCACGGTATCGGAAAGTTCCTTTTCCTCTGATGAATCCTGAACCTTGAATTCTATAATAATAGCATCGGCTTCTCTTCCGCCAGTTTTAACGCCGTCGCCCCGAACTGTCTTGGGCTCCAGCATCACGTCGTACCGGCCAAAACCGCTTTCCCGGTTGGAGGTCAGCACATATTTATCTGCCAGCTCCACCATCAGCCCCAGGACAAAGCCGTGGTAGAACCTTTCCGGTTCCTCCTCTGACGGCTTCTTCCCCGAGTCGAAGAAGCTGAACGTCTGCAGGGCCACCTTATTCATGTAGAAATTCATGGCCTTCACATCGTCCGCCAGCAGAGCCTTGATAAAATCATTGTAAGAGTCGCCCTCCTCCCAGAACCAGTCCCTGATTATTCTCTGGAACATGATCCGCACTTCCCAGTTGGTCAGGGCAAGATAATAGTAGAAGCAGCCTGTTTCGTCATCATATTCGGTATCCACAGCCTTCAGGTAGCCGCTGGCAAGCAGAAGGCTCCAGATTGCGTTCTTCCCGGTATTCAGCTGATTGAATACAATCTGTTCGTCGATTTCCATTCGGAGGGTCTCCCCCTGCATCAGCCTTTCGAACTCCAGTTTGATGTTTTTATTGCCCTCCCGAATCAGCTTCCCCGCCAGGCTGTTGGCACTGGAGTTGGCCCAGTAGGCGGCCAGCCTTTTTGTATCCAGATAATTTATGATAGACCACGGATTATAAATATCTCCTGTCTTTCCGAAAGTAAAACCATCATACCATTGTTTTATATCCTCTTTTTTATCTGACAATCCAAATTCGTCCAAAGCCTGAAATACTTCCCTCTCCGTAAAGCCAAAGGCATCTGCATATTCTTCGGATGTAACCGTAACCACTTTCAGGTTATTCAAATCAGAAAAAATGGATTCTTTGCTGATTCGCGTTATCCCCGTCAAAACCGCCCTCGCCATATAGGGATTCGTCTTAAATGTGGAATTGAACATGCTCCGGATGAAGGCCACCATCTCATCCCAATACCCATTTGCAAAAGCCTCCTGCATGGGCGTATCGTACTCGTCCAAAAATATGAGCACCTTCTTCCCGTAATAGCGGGACAGATGGCTGGATAATAGCTTCAGGGAAAAAGAGAGCTGATTATCCTCCATATCGGCGGAAATCCAAAAGTCCTTCTTTTCGCTCTCTGTCAGCAGATCCGTTTTCAGCAGAAAATCGAATTGTTTATAAAGCTCATTTATGATACGGCACATTTTTTTGCGGGCCTGTATAAAGGAAGTTTCCTTGATATCGGCAAAGCTCAGGGAAATGACCGGCCAGGTTCCCTGTAGCCCGCGATATTTCTCATCCTTCCAAATGGAGAGACCCTCAAATAAATCGCCCCTCCCAGCATAGCTCACTGAAAAGAACTTCTCCAGCATGCTCATGTTCAGTGTCTTTCCGAACCTTCTGGGGCGTGCAATCAGAGTCACCTCATCGTCCGCCTCCCACCACTCCCTGATAAAATGGGTTTTGTCCACATAGAAGTTGTTGTTTTCCCTTATCCTTTGAAAATCCTGACGCCCGATGCTCACTGTCCTTGCCATAAATCCAACCCCCTTTCTTAGGAAGCATACTTTCGCCGCAAAGCGCCCTGGACTTCTGTAGGCGCTTCTTTCCCATTAGTATACAGAAATTCCCGGGATAAGGCAAGACTTATTGCAGAACTCGGTTAGTCTCGGCTAGCTTCCAATTTTTCACAACAAATCCGTCGCAGCTACCCGCAGACGGGACAGAAAAGGCTCTCAGGAGAACCCGGAGAAGATGGAGCAAAAATTTCCGCTGCAAAATCATAAAAATATTGATTCAGATAAATGTTCATGATAAAATTTAAACGTATTTTATTGACAGAGTAGTTGAATAAATATGAAATAGCAGAGAGGGAAGCTTATGACACCGACAGCAGCGATGGTCAATGATTTATTAAATTCTTTGGAAGCAGAAGATTATAACTCTGTTATAAGTTACATTCGGTTCCTTTCTGATTCCAGAAAGAAAGATAAGGCTAAGAAAAGTCTGGAAGCATTAGCAGAAATCCAGAGCATGTTTGCAGAGGATAAAGGCTGGGACAGCGAGGAAAGCATGTTGGCAGATATGGCAAAATTTAGAAGGGAAAGGCTAATGCCATGAAGATAATGCTGGATACCAATGTCTTGATATCTGCCTTTGTTTTTGGCGGACGCGCAGGCAGGCTGTTGGGAAAATTGTTTGAATCGGAGCATGAACTTTATGTATCTAATTATGTAGACGAAGAATTTAAGGCCAAATTAGAAATGAAATGGCCTGAAAAAGCTTCAAAAGTATATGAACTGTTTCATGCGATGAATTTCCATTTTTGCGAGAGTACCGACAAGAAATTAGGAAACTTGCGAGATGCAAAAGATATTCCGGTGTTAAGTGATGCTTTAAGTTATAAGGTTGATATGATTCTTACTGGGGATAAAGACTTTTTAGAAGCTGATTTAGAAGAACCTTTGATATTCTCACCAGGGATGCTAGATGATTTTTTGGAACAACATTAAATGAATGCCTGAATAGCACACTATGTGATGGCAGAGCAAGACCGGGAACCTTTTAGATTCCCGGGTCTGCCAACATTATTTCTTTATAATCAGTAAATAATCTATTTTTTCCGCAGTTTCTCCAGGGCATCGAACGCCCCCGCCACAGCCCTCTCTCTGGTCGGATACGCAGTCTTGCAGAATGCGTTGTCGATGGCGTATTTCCACACATAGCCGCTTTCCTGGGTCTTTCCGGACTGTAGGTTCTGGGAACCGTTCTGGACGCCCCACTGGTTCTTGCTGTGACGGTATAATACGACTACATGGTCTTCAATCTTGAGGTATTCATTTCCTTTTTTGGACTGTTTCCATTTGCGCTGGGAGAAACGCAGACGCCTGGCCTGTTTGTTCTTGAACTCCGACTCTCTGCGTTTCGCCGCTTCCACGTCCCCTTCCATTCTGCCCGCGCAGACACACCCTACGGACAGGTGGCCATAGTCCGGATGTTCCATCTGATGGGCATAGCGGATGATCTGGTAGCCGCACATCTGGCAGATTCCCACCGGCTCGCCCAAATCTATCACATCCACGCAGTGCCAGCCGGAATGGGGCACGTCATCCCGCTTCCACAAGTTGGGGCTATCGGCCCTGGGTTTTGTATTCCGGTTCTGTCCCGGCTCTTCCGGCTTAGAAATCTCTGACTCGGGAAATTCCTCAGCCCAGTTTTCACTTTCGTCACGCCCGTCAGGGGAATCCGGTTCTTCGATGTCCGGGCTCTCGTCAAATTCTCTGCCATCCCACGAATCCGGTTCCTCCTCAGGCAGTTCCGGTTCCGCTTCTTCCCTGTCCAGACTCTCGTCAGGTTCTTCGATGTCTTCCCAGTCAGTTCCCTTGTCAAATGGTTCCGGCTCCTCCGTATTCGGACTCCCGCCGCTCTTCTCATCAAGTCCTTCGTCTGCGTCTGAATCCCCTGGCCTGTGGGATTCCTCAGCTTCCTCCATCGCCGGAAATCCGTTGGGAATCGACCGCTCCACTCCCTTCTGCCTGTCCTTTTCTTCCGGCAGTTTTTTCGTGCTTTCCCTTTGCTTTGCGCCCTCTGGCACAATCCTTTTTTCCGGTTCAGCCGTTATAGCGCTGCTCCTCGCAGCCGGAACTTCCTCATTTTCTTCTGCTTTTTCCACTTCCGAATTCTGCGGCATATCCGCACGGCTCTCCCTCTTCCCCTCTTCCGGAGCCGGCCGCGCGCTTCCATGCTCTTTCTTGAAATAACCGGCGGAGATGTTCCGCGGGTGCTGCAGTTTTTCGAATTGGATGGAGTAGCTCCCCCGTCTCTCATCTATGGATACAATCGTCCCCTTGCCGAAAGCATGGTGCTCCACCACGTCCCCTACGGCTTTCCCCTCCGTAGATTCCGCCTGTAGTTCCCGGTTCAGTTTGGCCGCGTATCCCTTGCTCTCCCGCTGGAGCTCCTCCGAAATCCGCCCGATTCTGACGTAATTTTTCTCCCCGATTTCCTCCAGGAAACGGGAAATCAGTTTCTTCATTCCATTGGAAGAAGTGCCCTCCGACTCCATCAGGAACAGATATTTCTCCGCCCTGGTGATGGCCACATAGCACAGTCTGCGCTCCTCCTCCAGCCCCAGTTTCTTCCGGTCGCCCATGGTCTTGGCGGAGGGGAACACGCCCTCCGTGAAGCCCAGGATGAACACCACCGGGAACTCCAGGCCTTTGGAGGAATGTATGGTCATAAGCTTGACGGCATCCCTGGCTTCCTCGCTGTCCTCCCCCGACTGCAGAGCAATCTGCTGCAAGAATCCCTCCAGGCTTAAATTCTCACCGAACTCCCGTTCGAATTCATTGGCAATCTGCTTGAACTCCGCCAGATTGTCCAGACGCTCCTCGTCCCCCAGCTCCCGGATATAGCCCTCATAGCCTGACTCCGCGGTCACGGCGTTCACGATGTCTGATATCCGCCTTTCCCGGTAGCTGCGGCGCATGGACTGGATGAAACGGACGAATTCCCCCATGTCGCTGCCCTGGAATTCCCTGTCCTCCAGATGCCCGGCCAGCACCTCGAATAAAGAGGTTTCGCCGTAAGCCTCCCGCTCCTGTTCCCGAAGCCTTTCCAACAGGTTCATCTTCGCCCGCCCGAACCTTCTCCGGGGCGTGTTCACAATCCTCCGAAAGGCCGTATCGTCGTCAAAGGCAATCAGCTTCAGATAGGCCAGGATATCCAAAATCTCCATCCTCTGATAAAAGCGCACGCCGCCGAAGATTTCATAGGGGATGTTCTTCTCCGCCAGCTTCTTCTCGGCTATCCGGGACAGGAAGCTGGCCCGGTAGATAATGGCGAAATCGGAGTAGCGGAAGCCCTCTTTCGCCTGGAGTTTCTTGATGTTGGCCACCACCTGATCCATCTCCTCGAAGTCGTCTTTGGAATGGTAATGAATCACCGGCGCCCCCGCCGGATTCCTGGTGAACAGATCCTTTTTCAGGCGCAGTTCGTTCTTTTCAATCAGTGTGTTGGCGCACTGGAGAATCTGGGGCGTGGACCTGTAATTCTGGTTCAGGATGATGGTCTTCGTAGGCTCATGGGCCTTGTCGAAATCCACCAGGAGCTTCACGTCAGACCCTCTCCACTCGTAGATATTCTGATCCGGATCCCCCACGATCATCAGGTTCCGGTACAGGCCTGACAGGATTTCCACCAGCCGCATCTCCACGGAGGAGCTGTCCTGGAACTCGTCCACCATGATGTAGTTCAGCCGCTCCTGCCACTTTTCCCGAACCTCCTCGTCCGTCACCAGCAAGTAGGTGGCAAAGGCGATCAGGTCGTGAAAATCCAGGGAGTAGGTGGCCTTCTGCCGCTGGAGGAATTCTTCGATAATCCGGTCATCTTGTTTCTTTATTTCGTTTACGATCTGACAGGGGCGGGGATTGCACATCTTCGGCACATACTGCATGTCCTTTTTCACATGGCCGATTTTCTTGAGTATGGCTTCAAAGGTGGCATAGTCCAGCTTCAGCTCCATCTTCTGGTAGATATCGCTCAATATGGCCTTCTGCTGGGCCCCGTCGATGATCTGGAACTGCTTGTTCAGGAACAGCTTCTCCGGATTCTCCCGCAGCAGCCGGTTGCAGAACCCGTGGTAGGTACAGATCAGGCTTACGTCATTGTCCTCCCCGATCAGCCCCCGGATCCTTTTCTTCATCTCACCGGCGGCCTTGTTGGTAAATGTCACGCAGAGGATATTGGAGGAATCGATTCCATAGTCCTGTACCAGATAGGCGTAGCGGCTGACCAGAAGCTTCGTCTTGCCGCTGCCGGCTCCCGCGATCACCCGCACATACCCTTCCGTCTCCAACACCGCTTCCCGCTGCCGCTCATTGAGATTCTCCATGAAATCCGCCATACAGACCCCTCGCTCCTTTTGTATCTCTCATCTGTCCTATTGGATGCATCTCCATTTTAACACACGAACATATGTCTGTATAGCCCAAATCAAATCATTTGTGTCATGGCGAATCCCGCCCGGTACCCTTTCAGGTGCATCGTCCGCATTGACCAAGAAAGGTAATTCGGTATTATTTCGCGATGTCAATCTTTCTGTCCTTATAATAATACTCCCTGTCGTGCTCATTGATCTCCCGCATGACTCTACAGGGATTCCCTACCGCCACCACATTGGCGGGGATGTCTTTCGTCACGATGCTCCCAGCCCCGATGACAGTATTGTCACCGATGGTGACTCCCGGCATGACGATGACGCCAGCGCCCAGCCAGCAGTTCCGGCCGATGCGGACGGGCATATTGTACTGATAGGCCTTCTCCCGCAGTTCCGGCAGAATCGGATGCGCGGCAGTGGCGATGGTCACATTGGGGCCGATCATGGTGTAGTCCCCGATATAGATATGGGAATCGTCCACACAGGTCAGATGGTAGTTGGCATAGACCATCTTCCCGAAATGACAGTGGTGTCCGCCGAAGTTGGCGTAGAAGGGGGCTTCGATATACACACCCTCTCCGCAGTCTCCCAGCATGTCCTTTAACATCGCCGCCCTTTTGGCGCTTTCTGACGGCTTTGTCAGATTATAATCGCACAGCTTGTCCTGATAGGAAGCCTGTTCCTTCATGATTTCCTCGACCCCCGGCAGATACAGCTCCCCGGTGTGCAGTTTCTCTTTCATTCCGCTCATTTTCATTCCCTCCATTTTTCTCCTGACAGCGACGGCTTCCTATGCCCAAATTCGGCTCAACCAAAAATAGATTTCAGAGACACTGTAGACCGCTTCAATGTTTTCGATGGGCACATCTCCCTCAAGCCAGGCGCATTCTGGCCACCGGACTGTTACTGTCTACCAGTTCTTCTGCCTTGTCTTCTTATATTCGGAAACATCGGTTTCCAGGATAGCCTTGCGCAGCGGCAGGATCCTTCCCGGGGATACGGACAGCTCGTCCACCCCCATGGCAAGGAATTCGCGGGTCAGTTCAGGATCTGCCCCCAGCTCCCCGCAGATTCCCGTCCAGATGCCCGCCTTGTGGGAATTCTCCACCACCAGGCTGATCATCCGCAGCACAGCGGGATGATGGGGGTCGCAGAATTCGTCCAGGGCCGTATTCTGGCGGTCTACAGCCAGCAGATACTGGGTCAGGTCATTGGTGCCGATGCTGAAGAAGTCTACCTCCCTGGCCAGAAGGTCGCTGATGATGGCGGCGGCCGGGGTCTCGATCATGATCCCCTGTTCCGGATTCCCGTAAGCTTTGTCCTGGGCGTCCAGCTCCCCCTTCACCTCCTCCACGATTTCCCGGATTCTGCGGATTTCCTTCACGCTGGTAATCATGGGATACATGATGGCTATTTTACCGTAGATACTTGCACGGAAAAGCGCTCTCAGCTGTGTCTTGAAAATCTCGGGCCGGGTCAGGCAGATGCGGATGGCGCGGCAGCCCAGGGCCGGGTTCTCTTCCTTCTCCATCTGAAAATAATCGCACTGTTTGTCCGCCCCGATGTCCAGGGTGCGGATGATCACGCGCTTTTTGCCCATGGTCTCCGCCACGGTGCGGTAAATCTGGAACTGTTCCTCCTCCGTGGGGAAACGATCCCTCTCCAGGTAGAGGAACTCGCTCCGGAACAGCCCGATTCCCCCGGCATCATTCTGCAGCACCATTGCCAGATCCTTGATGTTTCCGATATTAGCATACAACAGGATGCTTTGACCGTCAAGGGTGATGTTCTCCCGGCCTTTCAGGGTCCGGAGAAGCTCTTTCTTCTCCTGTTCCTCCTCCTGAACCCTCCGCATGCGCCGACAGGTCTCTTCGTCCGGATCGATGTAGATCACGCCGGCCGTTCCGTCCACGATGCCCAGCTTCCCGTCCACAGTTCCGTCCATGGGAAGCCCGGCCCCCACCAGGGCTGGAATCCCCATTGTCCTGGCCAGGATGGCCGTGTGGGAGTTCAGGGAGCCCTGGGCCGTCACGAAGGACAGCACCATGTCCTTGTCAAGCTGTACCGTCTCGGAGGGCGCCAGGTCGTCCGCCACAATGATGACCGGTTCCTCCGCGCGGATGCCGCCATCCTCCTCTCCCTGAAGGATGGAAACCAGGCGCTCGGAGATGTCCCTTACGTCGGCGGCCCGGCCCCTCATGTAGTCGTCCTCCATGGCTTCGAACATCCGGGCAAACTTGTCCGCTGTCTGGGCTACCGCGTATTCCGCGTTGACGGATTGGGTGTGTATGATATTTTCTATGGAGTCCTGGTAATCGCCGTCCTCCAGCATCATCTGATGGATCTCAAATATGGCCGCATCGGCTTCCCCCACTTCCTGTAAGGCCTTCTCGTACAGCCCGGCCAGCTGTTCCAGGGCCGTCTCCGTGGCCTTCCGGCAACGGCTCATTTCCGCTTCCGGATCCTGTGTCCTCTCGCGCTTTACCTGTTTTTCCCCCTTGCCATACACCAGGATTCTGCCGATGGCAATTCCGCCGAATACGCTTTTTCCAGTATATACTTCCATGCTCCGCACCTCCGGAAATCTGTCTTCCTTGTCCACTGTCAGTCTGCCGCCTTGCCGCCGGGGCCACAGGACTACCGGGCGGCCAGCTGCCGGTATAGGGCCATGACTTCCTCTCCGGTCGCCAGCAGTTCCGAGAACGCGCTGGCGCTCCCGGCGGCCATTCCCATATAAAAGGCATGTCCGTAGTCCTTCCGCTCCATCCATCCCGCCAGGAAGCCAGCCACCATGGAATCTCCCGCTCCCACGCCGTTGACCAGCTTTCCCGCGGGCGCCGGCGCCTTGTAGAACTTTCCGTCACCGGCCGCCAGAACCGCTCCCTCCCCGGCCATGGACACCAGCACGTTTTCCGCACCCATCTTTTTAAGCTTCTCCGCATAGGGGACGACCGCTTCCCTGTCGGCAAGTTCCACGCCGAAGATTTCCCCCAGTTCGTGGTGGTTGGGCTTCACAAGGAAGGGGCGGTATTCCAGCACATTGACCAGAAGCTCCTTTGTGGCGTCTACCACGGTCATGACACCTCTGCCGTCCAGCCCTTTCAGAATCGTCCTGTAGATATCGTCCGGCATGGACTTGGGGATGCTTCCCGCCAGCACCAGCACATCCCCCTGTCCCAGGATGTTCAGCTTCTCCATCAGCCTTTCCACCGCTGCCTGGTCAATCTCCGGGCCGCAGCCGTTGATCTCCGTCCCGTCGATGGACTTCAGTTTCAGGTTGATTCTGGAGATTCCGCCCCCAATGGAGAGGAAATCCGATTTCACTCCCATCTCCTCCACCCGGCGGGCAATCTCCGCCCCCGTAAAACCGGCCACGAACCCCAGCGCCGTATTGTCGATTCCGAGATTGCCCAGGACCATGGACACATTCAGCCCTTTTCCCCCCGGCAGAATCAGCTCGGAACTGGTTCGGTTGGTCATGCCCAGCCTGAAGTCATCCACCGATACGATGTAGTCCAGTGACGGGTTAAAAGTTACTGTGTAAATCATGTTGTTCTCCTTCCCTGCTATTTCTTTGCTGTTTCAATAATGTTTTCTAAATCCCGGAAACTTCCATGCTTAATTTCTGTGGTAATCAGTTCCGCGTCCTCAATCCCGGCGAAGGTTATTGGCGAAATTTGGTTGAATTTGCCGGAATCCCCTAAAATATAAGGCCTGCGGCACTGCATGAGTGCCCTGCGCTTTACCATGGCCTCGTCAATATCCGGGGTAGAAAACCCTGCGGTCCGGCTGATTCCATTGGTTCCGATAAAGCCAAGGGTAAAATTGAATTTTTCCAGTTCGGACACCGTTTCAATCCCCACGATGGCTTCTGTGGAAAGCTTGAATTTCCCACCCAGGATATGTGCTTCGCAGCCTGCCTGCACAAGGCGCTTGGCATGGCCGATAGCATTTGTTACATACACGGCCTTTTTTTCCGTGATAAAATCAATGACCCGCTCCGTGGTGGTCCCGGCATCCAAAAACACCAAATCGTTGGGCTTTATCAGGGCAGCCGCATATTTGGCGATTTCCCCTTTTTCTTCCCGGTTTAAGTTTTTGCGGTATCCAATCTCCACATCCCTTGCACTGGCATAAAGTGCATTGATGGCAGTGGCGCCCCCATGTACCTTATTCAGTTTCCCTTCTTCATCCACCAGCTCTAAAGATGACAACAGACAATAACTGCTGTCCTGGGAAAATGCCCTGCGGTTGGCGTTACTGCTGATTAAACCGTACTGTGCGGTAAAGCGGTCATACTGCATATTTAATTTCTGCTGCAGCACGGCAACTTCCGCATCACTGCCGTCCTCCATCTGGCACTGCAAAAGCAGCTGTGTCAAATTCCGCAGTTCAATCATCCCCAGCACACGCTCTGTTGTTAAAGCGGGCAGTTCCATTAAATTCATAACGGAATTTTCCCGGTAATACACTTTCCCGTCCACGTTTGCAAAGCTGAAATTCTTGATGGATGGGTCTGCCGGGATGGATGGTACGGTTTCCTCTAACTCGGAATCTTCCAGATCCAACTCCGTAATCGTCCCCTGGATATGTTTCACCGCTTCCCTCAACTGCTCCGCAAGGACAGCGCCCCCTATCGGTTTTACCGTGGTTTCCTGCTTGCCGTACTGTGTGCTTTCCATAGTAAATTCCCCAAGCACCATTTCCGGGTGTTCTACGAAATAGGAATTGACCGTATGCCCCTCCGGTGTCGTGCCAAGCTCCACCCAGCCCGGCTGCTCCAGGGATGCCCGGTCACGTTTCTGGAAGAATAAAATATCCGCAACAACGCCCGTCCCGGCATTCCTCTGGAACGCATTATTGGGAAGGCGTACTGCACCGAGCAGATCTGCACGGTTGGCGATATACTGCCGCGCGTTCGGGTTCTGTTTATCCATTGTCCCACTGGATGTCACTACTGCAACTACACCGCCCGGACGTACCAAATCGAGAGACTTCGCTATAAAATAATCGTGGATCATAAAATTATGGCGGTCATACTTCCGATCTGCCACCTTATAAGCGCCGAACGGCACATTCCCAATCACACAGTCAAAAAAGCTGTCCGGGTACTCTGCCGTTTCAAACCCCTGCACGGAAATATGATTTTTCTGGTAGAGCTGCTTCGCAATCTTTCCCGATATGCTGTCCAGTTCCACGCCATACATTTTTAATCCGTCCATCGTGTCCGGAAGAAGTCCCATGAAATTCCCGATTCCGCAGGACGGCTCCAGCACGTTGCCCTGCTGTAACCCCATGTTCCCCAGCGCTTCATACATTGCCTTGATTACAGTAGGAGAAGTATAAAACGCATTTAAAGTGGATGCCCTTGCCTCCCGGTATTCCTCTGGTGTCAAAGCCTGCTTTAACTCCGTATATTCTGCCGTCCATGCTTCATTTTTATCATCAAATGCTGCCGGGATGCCGCCCCATCCAACGAACCGTGACAATGTTTCCTGATCTTCCGGCGTGGCAAGGCGGTTTTCAGATTCCAGTTCCTTTAGCAGACGGATTGCATCCATATTGGCATGAAATTTCTGCTTCGGGCCTCCTGCGCCTAAATCATCATCTATGATACGAAAATTTATTTTTCCCTGTGTTCCAGTCCCGGTGTCGGCTCTCCTGCCCTGTTTTCCCTTCCTGCCTGCCCGGAAGTCTGCCTGGTACTGCCGCTGCTAATCTGCCCGGTTCCATCAATCGTATCTATGTCAACAGGCTCTAACGGGAGCCTGCGGTCTTTGCGGATATGGTTGATCTCTTCCGGGTCCATCACATGGTTTGTCAGGGGACTGATCTCATTTCCAAACGCCACCTGCTCATTAACGGCCATCCGCTCCATCACATCAGCGATCAACTGCATCTGCTCCGGAGGAAAATCCGGGTTCAACATTGGCACAAGGTTTAAGCCCTTCTCCGCAGCTTCATAGATGACATCCACCTGCTCTGGCGAAAAATCATCCAGATATACGTCTGCTTCCTCCATTGCCAGAAACAGCCTGTTTTCAATCAGGTCATATTCCTCAGAATCCAGTCCCTCCTGCAATGGTTCCGAATCCATAATATCCGGCTCATCCTGCGGTATCTCTGTTTCCTCTGCCATCTGTCCGCCCAATCCCGGCTCTTCTAAACCAGATTCTGCAGTTTCCAGCTCTCCCGTTGGCCCTCCCGGCTGCAATGTGCTTTCCGCTTCCCCCGGTGTTTCAAGCTCTCCAATCTCTGCCTCCTGCTGTATATAAGGAAGGAATTCCCCCACATATTCAAACAGCTCATGCTCCCCAGGAAGGTAATTTTTCCCTGTTTCCACGCACCGGAAAATATCCGCTGTTTTAACAGGGCTTGCCTCATAAAAACTGCTGTGGGTATAAGGACGTTTCCCCTCCCCATAGTCAGCCATCCCAAGCTCATTATTTGACACTGCATCCTTCATAATGCCATATATGTCAAGGTTTTTCTGCAGATTTCCGGCTGCTTCAAAATGGAAACCATTATATTCAAATATGGGTGACTCCGCTTGTAGCCGGACTGGTTCTGCGGGTTTTACTTCCTCTGCCGTTTCTGCAATCCCCGCTTCTGGTATCGTTTCCGCTTCCTGCACATTTCCCACTGCTTCCTCCGGAAATGCCGCAATCTCCTGTAACTCTGCATCCACCGCCATGCCTTTTGCCCACTCCGGCGCATCCGGGTCATTTTCATGCAAGGCAATGGCGTCCCGGCTGTCCACAAGGTAATCCTGGTACGTCCTCTGGAAAATATCTTCCGCCATCCAGTCCCGGAAGTTATCCCAGTTCCCATAGGCTTCTGCCATAACGGGGGCGTTTTCCCTGTTGCGCACCATTAAATTGTCCAATTCTTCCTGGACAATATCATACGCCATATCTTCATCTACGTCCCTGGAACGGATGACATCATAGGCTGCGCTGCTTTTAATGGCGGCAAGGGCAGTATACAGACATTCTTTGTAAATAGCCCGGCTGTCCCTCCCTAATGCATTTCCGCCAATCAGCAGATGCCGGTTCAGTTCCGGGCAGACATCTAATCTCCCATCATACGAATCAAGAAAGATTATACTTTCTTGATGGTCTGGATGTTCCATATCCTTTACCGATATGTGCTGATTCTTAATTTCTGTAATACGGTGTAACTTATCCGTATCCAGATATATAAAGTTCCCTACTGCGTAAGTGTACTTCCCGGTTTCGCCGGAGCCGCTGCTATCTTCTATCGGTTCCGCACTTTTAATTTCTGATTCTTCGTTTTTTTGCGGTTCTTTTGTTTCTTCCTGCTTTCCTGGCGTCTTTTCTGGGGCCATGAAATCAAAGAGGGATAACTGTCCTCCATTTTCAATCTGTACTTCTTCTCTTTTCCTTTCCGGGAAAATCGTATATGTCCCTTCCACATATCCGTGAAGATCAGTAAGGATTTGTACCTTTTTCTCATAATCTTCAAAATCTAATGGCAATTCCGCTATTGCTTCATCCATATGCCGCAATAAGCCTTCCTGCCCTTCTGGATTGTTCAGAAGACTCACCACATCGTCCCGGTGGGTAAACATATCCGGATTTCCCGCCCAGGGACGTATCATATGGTCTGGAAGATGGTGATAGAAATTGACAACACGCCCCGCCATCCTTTCCCGTTCATAAACAGGCATACGGGAATAATCGGACGGCTTTAGGTAATTGCCGTTTTCAATTAAAGCCGCTACCCGTTTTGCCACTTTCGGCCATTTCAATAAGATTTCCACATCTGGCTCACTATAAGAGCCTCTCGCCAGCTTCAACCCCTTCCCGCTGTAATCTGCATGGGAATTGTCAGCGCCGGACAGCGCATGGCTCCGTCCGCCTATCCCATAGCTTTCCATAATAAAATCCGTTTTTTCCTTATCAGTCTTATCCTGTATAAAAAATGCGTAAGTGGAAAGCCGCCCGTCCGAATATGCGCCCCCTCCCTGCAGAAAAGCGTCAATCTCATCCTCTGTGATGAAAACCGGGTGTTCTTCCCATGCAAACCCTTCTCTTGCCTGGTAAGGTACAGCCTCCTTTGCAAACTTCTGGAACTGTGCAAGAATCCGTGTAGGATTATATAATTGGAATCGCATAATCCCATGATTTTCTTCATACG
>OFGX01001404.1_pt1 | contig 14499 bp, 17 predicted proteins | sample 1521831 | NCBI WGS metagenome assembly OFGX01 (sample SAMEA3504080, study PRJEB24116) | mouse gut metagenome | biome: mouse gut; feature: mouse-associated habitat; material: faeces | place: Denmark | collected 2011
CTATGATGAATCGAAAGATAGCCTAATTGATATAATAAGTCAAAAATATAAACAAGATGTCATTATCCAGAAATTTATATATGGATACGAAGTAGAGGTTTCTTTTATATACGGAAAAGGTACTTTTGTTTTTCCACCTGTGGGTATAAAATTAGGGGATAATAAAACCTTAGGAGATAAAATTTTAGATTATGATATTCGCAAAAATCACCCTTATGAGTTTTATGATTTCATGCAAGAATGCCCGGAAACTGCTCCCAAAATCCAAGAATGCACCAAATATATAGCTTCCGCACTCAATATATCCGGATTAGGGCGTATAGACTATAGAATCACTCCTCAGCAACAGTATTTTGTTACTGATGTCGCAACAAATCCCGGCTACGGCGATTTTTCTTCTACATATCATGTTTTTAAAACTTTTGGTTATTCATATTGCGAGATGCTTACTGCATTAGTTGGAATAGCATTAGATAAATATATCCAATAATTTGAACATACCTATAAGTTATCTGGTTATTTTGATAATAATAATCAGATAACTTATACACATTCTAAGGTTCGCTCCAATATTCTAATGTATCAAAAGCAGGCAATAATCCATAATATTTCCAAGCTGAATTCAAAGATGATATTTCATTGAGAAGAATTGTCGCAAATGAGTAATCATATGCGATTTCTTTATGTTGACTAACTAACTTCGTTAATAACCTATGTTTTTCTGCAAAGAAAAAATTCTGGTACAGATTTGGAATAATTTCTTCTAACTCACTTACAATCATTTCTGCCTTCTGCCAATTATATTCTAAAATCGCAATAATAAGAAGATTAGTTTTTACATGATAAATATAAGAGAATTCTTTACAATTTGATTCTTCAATATCAGCATTAAGAATACTAAGTAAGGAAAATGCCTTGTCTCTCTGAAAGTTCATTAAATACAATGCAGATAAATTTGCTTGAATTAATACTTTATCGGCTACTTCCTCTAAATTTTGCAATAGAGCGCAAAATGATGTAATTGTATCACTTATATTCATCTTTTTTGATAGAAAACCTGACAGCAAATAATTGTTCATAGCTATTTCTAATCGCGGAAACCGCATTCCAGGCATCTGATTATACAAATTTAATGCAATTTGGGCATTATCAAATCCAGTTAAAAATTCTCCCATACATATTTGATTTGAACTATAATTAATTAAAGACATAAAATACTGGCGTGGATACAATATAAAGTAATCATCTTGTGATGGTGAAAAAAAACTGACAGATTTTCTAAGGTGAATAGTTGCAACTTCTAATTCATAAAATGGTGTACATTTTCTACGCATAATATTTAATTCTTTTTTATAGTCGGAACATATTTTTGAATTTTTACTATAAAATTCATAGAGCTTATCTAAAACAACTTGCGCATTGGAAATATCCCGTATATGTATATAAGCTGTAAGTAAACACTGCATTGTGCTAGCCCAAATCTGCTTTTCTGTGAACTGTTTCTCATTTTCCAAGTAACGCTCAAGAATGCTTACTGCCTGTTCGCGAGAGTTTTTTGATATGCTTTTTGTCAAACATTGTGATAAAAGTATATCACGTGTTGACAAGAATTCAATGCAGTATATATCTTCGATACATTTCAAAAACCTAATTGCGTTCGTATAATTACCACTTTGAAAGGCAATATATGCACTTATTATATTATCATAAAAGTTTTTGGCATCATCAGATACAATAATATTAAATTCATAATTTTGTTCACAAGAACCAGTTTTTTCAAGTTGATCTATAAGTTTTAATCCATATACTTTTTCTAGTTCACAAATATCGCCTATTTTAAGAAGATAACCTATTCTTGTCACATAATCATATGGATGCAATAATTTTAAGCAGTCAATAGTTTTTTGTAAATAGCTAAAATTATCTGCTTCTATTTTTTTCCTAAAAAACTCACGAATTATTTCATGTGTAAAATGATAAAGCATTTGTTCCGGTTCAATAAGATAGAGACTATTAGCTTTATGAATAATTTGTATAACTTCGTTATCATTGTATGGTACTAAGTATTCTAATTCTTTTAATGAAAAAGCATAGCCAATTAATGAGGCATACTTTAAAACCTCTGTAATCTGTTCTCCCGTTGCACCCAATTCCATTAAACGCATTTCAACGAGAATTTTTAAAAATTTAGTTTCATCGGTTCTAATTTCTGATGATATGCTAGTATACGTTGACATTGACGGCGATGAAAGTGCCGCTTTTGTAATAGCAAAATTTTGGTTTGTTAATTTGTAAAGTAATTTCGAAATACTTTCTTCGATATAAAATCCCATATCTTTGAGGCATATACTATATTCACCTTGCGTTAGTTTTTCGAAGTTATATCGTCTAAAATCAAAATCAAACATTATAGAATTAACTTTTTTTTCATAAGGTTTCACTTGATCCGTCGTGATATTACATAGGATTATAGCATGCTTTAGCTCTTTTAAATATGTATCAGAATACTTTAACAACATATAAAAAAAATGAAGTGATTTACTATCCCACCAATGTAAATTATCCAAATAGAACAAACAACGTTTACCGGAAATACAACTTTTTATTTTATATAATATATCTATTTCTTCTTCACTAAAGATATTGTTGATGTATAGTTCATTTTCTGTTTTTCGATTTAAAATGGTGTCCAATACATATGATAAAACATTTCCCCTTTCACTGCCATCATCTAGTAATTTAGGAATAGTTTTTTTTATTAGCTTTGAAATATTATATTTTTGGCTATAGTTATCTAATCCAGAAATTAATGGAAAAAAATCTTTTTCTACACAATACTCATCTCCTGTAAAATTAAAAACCATCCATTCATCAGACAAACTAATTATTGAATAGATAATATGTTCTGTTAAAGTTGTTTTTCCACAACCTGAATTTCCCAATAAGGCAATTCTATTATTTTCATTTCTAATATCTTCTAAAACATACTCATATATTTGATTTTGTTGTGCAAACAGTGTTTCAAACATAAAATCTCCTATTAATTCATTAAAAAACCAAATTGTGATAGACAACATATGGTTATCTACATCCTCTAATCACAGATAATCTTATATATCTTATTCAGATGAATTTCCAACAAAGTACTCATAATTACTGATAATCTGGTATTATCCTTTATTAACATCCACGGAATTCCTGGGATGTTTGTGCACAAGAATCTCCTTTTGCTTCGAACTTGACACATGCGTATAAATCTCTGTTGTACTGATAGAACTGTGCCCAAGCATCCTCTGGATATATCTGATATCAACATCCTGTTCCAACAAAAGCGTGGCGAAGGAGTGCCTGAACATATGGGGTGTGATATGCTGGCTGATACCGGCCAGTTCAGCATAATGATTGATCATAAAGCGGATGGACTGGTCGGACAACTTATGCTGGAGTCTGTTTACAAAGAAATATCCACATGAATCCATATCTTTTTCAAAGGTCTTTTTATATAATTTCAGTGCGGCAATAACTTCTTTATTGCCAATTTGGATAACTCTTTCTTTGGCTCCTTTTCCATAAATCAAAATATTGTTGCTCTCCAGATCTATATCCAATGGTTTGAGGGAGCATAATTCAGAGATCCGCATTCCGGTGGCAAATAATAATTCAATAACAGCAATATCTCGGATACAACAACGAAGCTGATACTCTGATTTAACCAGTTTCTTCTGGGCATAAAGGGTAGACAGGAATGTCTGTATGGAGTGAAAAGGGATTGTTTTTGGAAGCAGTTTGGGTTCGCGAAAGCGGATGTCCAGCTTTGAAAAAGGATTCTCTGCCAATATTTCTTTATATTCCATGTGATGGAAAAATGCTTTTAAACTTGCAATTTTACGTTTTGCGGTTTTGGGCTTATACTGCCTGTGCAGATCTGTAATAAAACCGTCCACAACATCTTTGCAAAAGCAGTCAGATATATCAGAGCAGTATTTTGTGTATTGGGTTAGATCTATCCTGTATGCTTTCAATGTTTTGGAGTCTAAACGCTTCCGATACTCACAGTATTCAATATATTCCGAAATATAGCTATTTAAGGTATTCATAAACAGGCACGCTCCTTATTTTTTTAATTATTATGAAGGCCTGTTTATGGATTGTCTATTGATGGTTTAACGGAAAGAATTTATCAGGTATTCTCCAGACCGCCTTTTGCGGGGTATCTTTACCGGACGGAACTGCGTGTGATATACTCTACATATGACAAATGGTAAAAAAGAAAGAATCCCACACCGCCATTGGGAAGCAAAAGCAACCCCCGCTTTTCTTCTAAATGGACAGGCCATGCAGCACGCTTGAAGGCAACCGGAAGATTAATATGATGGGTGGAAAAAGATCTTGGGCGATGTGTGTGAGAATCAGTACAAAGATATTACAACAATATTCGCACAGGCTAACAAGATAACAGGAGAACAGGATGAAATCAGATCACATATATTTCATAACAGGGACGGCATATGCCGGCAAATCCACGATGGTGAAGCGGCTGGCCGAGAAGTATAACGGGATTGCATGTGAAGAAAATTATCATGATGCATTATTATCCGAATTAGACCAGGAGCGATTTCCGTGTCTGACATACACGAGAGACCTGCGGGACTGGCGTGATTTCATCAGACGAACGCCGGATGAATATGAAGCCTGGGTGAAAGGGGTATCCGGAGAGTGTGAAATTTTGGAACTTGATATTCTGGAGCAGCTGAGCTCCGAAGGGAAAAAGATTTTTGTGGACACCAATATTTCCCTGGAAACGTTGAGAAAGATATCGGATAAGGAGCATGTGTTGATCATGCTGGCTGACCCGGATATATCGGTCAACCGCTTTTTTGAAAGACCAGACAAAGAAAAGCAGTTTCTATATCAATTACTCATGGCCGAAGAGGATTCCGAACGGGCAATGGAAAATTTCAGGCAGTGTCTGAAAAGGATTAATTCCCGTGCGGTGTATGACGCTTTTCTCAACGCCGGTTTTCGGGTCATCGTCAGAGAAGAGAACAGGAGTATTGAGGACACTTTTGCTTTGGTTGAGAGGGAACTGGGCCTGCAGAAGTGTTTGTGACCGGTGTTTGAGAAGTGTACGGTTTTACGGATAAAATGCAGTAAGATGTCGCATTGTTCAGGGCGGTGTTTCAGGAAAAGGATGGTGAGGGAGAGTGAAGAGAGTTGCCTTCTTTTGTATTCCGGCACATGGGCACACAAATCCCATGCTTCCGGTGGCCGCCGAACTTGTAAGGCGTGGAAATGCCGTGCGCTTCTATTCGTTTGACGTATTCGAGAAGAAGATTAAAGCCACCGGGGCAGAGTTCATTTCCTGTGACGCATTTCTGCCAAAGCTGTCCGGGCAGGAAGAAGCAGGACTGAAAAGTGTCTCCGCCACAGAAATGACGGTGCAGGATATTCGCATTACGCTTAGCATGAATGATTTTCTGGACAAGGAGTTTCGGTCTTTTCAGCCGAATGTGGTGTATACGGACTCAGTTTGTTTCTGGGGGAAGCTGAATGCATGGAAACACGGCGTGCCGATGGTGGTGTCCACAAGTACCTTCGCCTTCAATCAGCTGTCTTCCGGCTATATGAAGAACAGCCTGCAGGAAACAGCGGACATGATCTTCGGGCTGCCGAGAATTGTCCGGGAACTGAAAAAACTGAAACCCTGCGGTTATCATGTAAAAAATGCAGACTGTCCGAAAACTCTGGAAAACATGGAGGCAAGGTTCAGGATATGGTATAATTAAGCCATCAGAACCACCAAGGAGGATGCAGGCATGGGGTATATTCAAGGAGCAGATCGAAACCAGGTAATCTTACTGCCTGATACCCTCGACGATTATGTTGGCGGGGATAATGAGGTGCGTGCCATTGATGCCTTTATCGATTCACTGGATATAGCCCTCATGGGTTTTAAAGCGGCTCCTGCAAAAGAAGGCCGTCCCGGTTATGATCCCCGCGATATGCTGAAACTGTATATGTATGGCTACCTGAACCACATCCGTTCCTCCAGACGGCTGCAGAAGGAGGCAGCCCGGAATGTGGAACTGATGTGGCTTCTTAAGAAGGTTGTCCCGGATTTCCGCTGCATTGCAGACTTCCGGAAAGATAATGCAAAAGCAATCAAAGAAGTGTTCAAGGCATTTGTGAAGCTGTGCAACAGAGCAGGGCTGCTATCGCATGAATCAGTGGTGATCGACGGGTCAAAATTCCGTGCGGTGAATGCTGACAATAAAAGCTATGTCAGCAGCAATGCCAAGAAGGTCCTTCTGGATGTGGAGGAAAAGATCAGCGGATACATGAAAGAGCTGGATGAAACAGATACTGCCGAATCCAAGCCGGGCGCATTGACAAAAGAAGATATTGCCGGAGTGCTGGATTATCTGGAACGCCGAAAGACCCAGCTGACTGAAGCGCTGGAGCGGATGGCAGGCAGCGGGGAGAACCACATCTGCACCACCGACCCGGAAAGCCGCCTTATGAAAACGAGGGACGGCATCCGGCCGAGCTTCAACGTGCAGACAGCAGTGGAATCGGAAAACCATCTGATCGTCCATTATGATGTGACAAATGAATGCACGGACTGGCATCTGCTTGGGAACGGCATTGATGCCTCAAAAGCCGCATTAGGAGTGGAGAACCTTGAAGGCATCGCAGACAGGGGATACAGCAACGATGAAGAAATCCTGCAGTGCCTGCTAAATGGGGATACCCCTACAACGCATCCAAATAAAGGCGAGAAAAGCAGAATGTTCCGGTTTCAGAAAACCGACACGGAAGTGACCGGGGAAATGCTGTCTTCAAAAGACAAAGATACCCTTCTTTTGTGCATATCAGCCGGTATGCTGCCAGAGATCCTGCAGCGGGGCGATGTGGAACTGGAAGTAGTGAAACGCCGGGAACAGGGCAGCAGCCTGTATCTGGATAAAGAAACGGGGGAACTGGTTTCCTATGCAGAAATGAAAGCACAGGGCGGATTGGAGAAAGCGCCTGTGGAAGTCAGGAGGGATCCGCCGTTACAGCCATATTTTGAGCGTGATATTGAAAAAGACATAGTTATCTGCCCAATGGGCCAGACGCTGTTCTACGCAGGCCCGGGACATCCGAACGGCAAAAAGGATCCCTCCATCCGCAGGTATCACAGACTTTCAGCCTGTTTGAAATGCTCCAACAAATGTACACTGCGTAAAAGACGGATCGTCTCATTCAAAGAGGGTGAAACACGGAAAGAGGAAGCCTTTTATGAAAAAGCCAGGGAAAACAGGATCGTCCGGAAGACAAGCCACCGGTTCAAAGTGATCACGTTATCCGAAGAAGAAAGTTCATGGGACAAATGGGTGATCCTGCGGTTCTACCCCAACCAACAGCATTTACGGAAGCGGAACACTGTGGTCGAGCATCCATACGGAACTGTGAAAAGATGGCACGGAGCCGGTTATCTGCTGACAAAAGGAAAGCGGAAGGCAGCCGCTGAAATGGGGCTTTCTTTCCTTGCCTACAATTTCCGAAGGGTGGTAAACCTCCTCGGAGTAAACGGGATAATGGAGATGATCATGGCCTGATACAGGCTTTTTTCTTTTAAAAAGGGGGGGTTCTTCGGGGCAGTACACGAAAAAAAATGCTCCTGCCGCCAGATTGTCACATATAGACGAGTTTCTGGCGGTATTTTTGACGCCATTTTTTCTTATTTTTCGGACGGTCTCCTTGCTAACCCACCAAAACAGAGTTAAGATACGACACCACGAAAGGAGGGATTGGATGGGAAAAGAAACTGCATTGTACCAGCTCATGGACATCCGCATAAACAGCGTCATGAATGGCATCGTGAACAGTGACGGGGAATATCAGGCAATCATCCGAAAGTCAGACGAATATTCTGACAAACTGGATGGGATGGAACTGCCGAAGGAAATCCGACTGCTGATTGACGGCTACGTCAGCGAGCAGAACGCCCTCGGCTCGCGGTATGGGATGTTCGCCTACCTGCTTGGGTTTTCCGACTGCAAGGCCGTGTTCTTGGGGAAATGCCTGTTTACAGAACCACAACAGACATCCTAAAAAATCATGGAAAAAGTGCTTGAATCAAAGGCTCTTTTTTCGTTTCCTCACTCGTAGTAAAACCGTAGTAACCCGTTTTCCCAAATGCCGCGATTTGCCCCGTTCTGCCCCACAAGTGCCGCCAATTCCCGGCTGTCCGACGCGCTGCCGTGCCATTTGCAGAGAAATATTTAATTTGATCTGGAGCTTATCCAATATCTCTTTGTCTGAAAGGCCAAAGTCAACACCTGTTTCAACGATACCCGCTGCCTTGCCTTCTACTATCCCTTCCTTTTTGCCTTCCTCTCTGCCCTCATTTTTTATCCGCTTCGCCTCATAATCAAGAACTCATCCACCCATGACCTGTTTCACTCCTGACATTTTCAAATTTCCTGGCAATATACACCAATACTTTATTCGCCATATCCATAATGGTACATTTTGTATACTCATTGATCACCCTGGCATTTAACAGCTGCTCAATCAGACTGCTGCAGCCATTGAACAATGTACGAAATACGTCATCATATGGTGTATTAACAAGCCACCTGTTATCCTCCTTTGTAAATGCCTGTTGTTTAGCCTCCTGCCGTTTTTAGTATTCCGACATCATCTTAAACAATGTCATATATCCATGCCTCCATTCCCGATTCTTTCTTGCCTGTTCTACTGCCTTTTCCAATCTTTGTACAAAATCATCTGCTGACTCTTTTCCCGCTACATAATCGAGAAAAGCTCTTAACTCTTTACTGACATCATCCTGGCCGCTGTCAGCATTCAAGAATATTTTTACTGCTCCATCTTTCAGGAAAACACTGTTATCCTTTTTACATATATTTTCAAAAGTATAGATGTGCCTTCCTTTTTCAAAAAGATCAAACGGGCAGATAAAGATAATATAACTCGGCTTTAATCTCTTGTAGTGCTCCCCTTTGTCAATCAGCTGTAAATCTATCATGCTCTGATAGTGCCGGCTCCGTTTAGGCAGTTCTTTTGTATCTACAACCTGCATTTCGATATCGTAAACAGTGCCTTTCCCATCACGCACATAGACGTCCAGCCTGACGCTTTTCGCGTCCACATCGAGTCTGATACTCTTCTGTGCTTCTGGATATTCTATATGGTCGATTTCCAAATCCGGCAGTATTCTCTGCAGTAATTCTTTGCACAATTCCGCATCCTGCATAATTTTACCGACATGAAATCATTGGATACCCTTAAAGTTTCCCATATTATATTAAGTTCTATCTGGTTTTTCATCTTTTATATCCTCTTTTCTTTGATTATATTATACAAATTCCCTCTGTAAAATACAACAGATTTATCACCATCTTGTACTTTACCAGAGTTGCTCTACTATCCTCGTGCAGTCTTATATCGTACAACTACTTTAGTAACATCACTGTTACCTTTTCTTTAAAACTGAGACAGCCTTTTGCCCATCTCTGTGGTCTGTTCATCATCCTCTCCGTATCATGGATCGGACTGTATAAAATCAACTCACCAGTTTATCCTGCTCTACGTCATCAATATCATGACACTGATCCCACAGCTGTTCCAGGCTCCGGCCTTTTTTCCAGGTATGCGCCAGCCTGATCTCTGCCTGTATAAATGGCTGTATCTGATCCGGATACCGTTTCATATTCTCTATCGCATGTCGGTCGTTCATGAACATACATGCCATACAGCTGCAGCGTCCCAGATATTCATAGCAGAAGTGCGGCTCCAGATGCAGTTTCTTTCCCCATTCAAACATCCTGCCCTTCTCATAGTCGAGACACGGACGGTACCAGTGGCAGGTAAAATCTCCTTTTCGCTTCATCCATAATGTTGTGGTACTCTATCTCCGGAAGTTTTGCCCTCCCCTTGCTCTCATCCCTGCGCTCACCGGATATGAAAAGACACTTATTCCCCAACAGCTCCCTGTTTGCCCGGATCCATTTGTCTGTCACCCCGGTCTTAAGATATGCCGTACACCATCTGTTCTTCATATCCAGCCATTTATCCGTACTCCTTCTTCAACAATCTTGTTTGTTTTTGCCATGATCAAGAAAGGCTGCTGTCCTTCCTGCAGACAGCGGCCAGGCCTCCTTTCCCTTTCCATAAGATAAGGGACAGGCTTCATACCTGTCCCCACTGCTTAAATTATTTAAAAACTTCTTTTGACTGCATAATAACTTGTTTCCTCTACACATCCTATTTTCCATACTTCGAAAAATATTCCTGCGCCAACTGCAGAGAAATATTTAATTTAATCTGGAGCTTATCCAGTATCTCTTTGTCTGAAAGTCCAAAGTCAACACCTGTTTCAATTATATCCTCCGCTCTGCCTTCCATTTTTCCTTGTTCTATTCCTTGTTCTATTCCTTGTTTTATTCCTTTGATTTCATTCTCTCTTGCTATCTCTTCAAACAAAGTGCCTTATACCCCATTTGATAGACATATAGAACGAGTGGTATAATCTATCCAGCAGAGTCAGGAGGAAAGATTATGGCACAGACGTACAGTATCGAATTCAAGGAAGAGGCATGCAGGAGGGTGCAGTCAGGAGTTCCAGCGGCACAGGTTGCAAGGGAGCTTGGGATCAACGTAAATACCCTGTATACATGGATGTCCCGCTTTAAGGAGCATCCCGCAGAACCATTTGTGGGCAGTGGAAACCTCCATCAGGAGGATGCCGAACTGCGCTCCCTGAAAAAGCGCATAAAGGATCTGGAAGAGGAAAATGAATTCCTAAAAAAAGCAAGCGCCTTCTTTGCCAGGAACCTGAAGTGATCCGTTACCTTTATATGGAGCAGAACCGCTCCGGATACCGGGTCGCAAAGATGGCGCAGTGGCTTCAGGTCTCAAAAAGCGGTTATTATGCGTGGCGGAAACGTTCCAAAAGCCTGCGCTGTATGGAGAATGAAACTCTTCTGAAAGAGATCATACAGATTCACGAGGCGTCACGAAACACTTATGGCGGCAGAAAGATAACCCATGAAATAAACCGGAAATCAGAAAAGCCGGTCAATCATAAGCGGGTAGAACGCATCATGCGCGAAAACGGCATACGGTCAAAAAGCCATAAAAAATATAAAGCGACAACGAATTCCAGGCATAGCCTCCCAGTGGCGGAAAATATCCTCAACAGGGATTTTGCCGCTGACAGGCCAGGACAGAAAATGGTAAGCGACATTACCTATATTCCAACGGATGAAGGATGGCTCTACCTTGCCGGAGTGATGGACCTTTGCGGGGATAAGATAATCGGCATATCTATGAATGAGCGCATGACGAAAGAGCTTGTCATATCTGCACTAAAAGATGCAATCCGCCATACACACAACACCGAGGGCTGTATCCTGCATTCTGACAGGGGCAGCCAGTACTGCTCACTGGATTATCAGGAGCTGGCAAAAGAATACGGCTTTATCAGCAGCATGAGCCGTAAGGGGAACTGTTGGGACAACGCGCCAATGGAGAGCTTCTGGGGGAAGTTAAAACAGGAATGGTTGAATGGACAGCGTTTCCGGACCAGGGAAGATGCAAAATCCGCAGTATTTGAATATATATGGATATTTTATAACCGTAAACGGATCCATGAAGCCAACGGTTATCTGACGCCGGAGGAATACTATGAGAAGCGTCAGACAGATAGGAAAGCAGCATAACAGCTTTTAAATAAAAACCGCACAGGCTTTGCAGAGGCAGAAAAGTTTTTTCTGCCAGCCTGAACGGGTAAAAAAGTAAGAGAAACCGAGAAAAATTAAGAACAGGATAGAATCCTTTCGTTTGAGGTGTCTATGTGGGCGGGGACGGTTCAGTTCAGCATGACAAAATAGAGAGTATGGATAAAAGGCATATTTATATTGACAAACGGATATACTTTGTATATACTAACATTAAAGGTATATCCATTGTATATACTTCGGAGGTCGAGAAAATGGAATTAAAAAATTTGCGGGAAGATAATGTGTATACAATACAAACTAACATAAGGAGGTGGGGAAACAGTCAGGGGATTAGATTAACAAAAGAAATATTAGCACAGATGAATTTACACGAGAATGATACTGTAGGGATAAATGTTTACGATGGCAAGATGACTGTTGAGAAAATCAATAAGCCCAAATATCTTAATTTAGAAGAAAGGCTGGAAGCATTCTACAAAAGACCGATTGACGAAATTTATGTCGAAAGCACGCAAGAGGTTGATGTAGGTGCTCCAGTAGGGAATGAGCAGTGGTAACTTATAAACAAGGTGACATAATCGTTATGGACTTTAACCCTCAAAAGGGTCATGAACAGAGCGGAAGAAGACCGGCACTTGTCTTGAGTAATGATATTCTGAATCATCATAGTTCATTGGCATTTGTTTGTCCGATAACTAACACTAATAAAAAGCATCCGTTTCATATAGAACTGGATGAACGGACACAAACAACAGGCGTAATATTGTGTGATCAGGCGAAAATGTTGGATGTTGGTGCTAGGAATGCTCAGTTTAAAGAAGAATGTCCGGAAGATTTATGGAACGAGGCAAAGGAACTGATAATCAGTTTCATGTAACTAATTACAAATAGTTTATTTAAAAAGCATCTGAAGGAGTGATTGCAGATGCTTTTTTTGAGCCATGAAATTATTCTTTCAACAGTTGGGCTTTCTGGCCTCATATTATGTTCTAATTATAACGTAGATAAAGGATTTTTCGGCTTATTCCATATTTATATAGTAAGCGCCAAATATTCCTGCGGACTTTCTAATCTTCTGGATTCCTCTATCATTGTAAATGAAATTAGACTATTTCAAAATGAATGCTGCGCATCCTTTTAGGGAAAGCAACGGAAGGAGCACACGTATTTGGCTGGATTTGATTTTGAAAAAGGAATTAAATTTCGTTGTGGACTGGAACCGGGTTGACAAGGAGGACTATTTACTGGCCATGGAAAGAAGTCCTGTTAAAGATGTGGAAATTAAAGTTTTACTGAAGAATGCATTAACCGGCCAGACAGATAATAGGGAAATATACATGAAAGGCATTGCTGTCAGCTATTACTATGAGGGACATAATTCCTTTAAGACAGAAGAGCTGTAGGAGAATGGCATAGGAAAGCCGTGCACATGTGCGATAAGCATCATTTTGCGAGTTTTGGGATTCTGTGGTGCATAAATGCCTTGCCATGATATGGGAAAACAGATATAATGGATTTAGCGGCTGCATGTCCGCGGGGACTCTGTGAGAGACCTGCAGCCATGCTGCGGGAATGCATCATGCAGGGTGAAAGGAAGGAAACAGACCGTTATGAGCGAAGTGGAGATTGTGAAGAAAAATTATGATGATGACCCTGAGGCAGAGTGGAGACGCCTGGAGGGATATCATTTTGAATTTGAGATTACGAAACATATGATGGACAGGTATCTGAAGAAAGGAAAGGTGCTGGATATCGGCGGCGGACCGGGCAGGTACAGTATTTATCTGGCGAAGCTGGGATATGATGTGACGCTGGTTGATTTAAGCGATGGAAACGTGGCGTTTGCGAAAGCAAAGGCCCGGGAGTGCGGCGTATCCATTGAGGCGTACGCCTGTGATGCCAGGGATTTATCAGGGCTGAACCTGGGCGAGTATGACAATGTACTGTTGATGGGACCTTTGTATCATCTGTTTCAGGAATCCCACCGGGAAAAATGCGTGGAAGAAGCGAAAAAACATTTGAAAAAAGACGGTGTTTTGTTTGCCTCGTTTATCTCCATTACGGGGGGCCTCAATTATTATCTGGACGAATGTCCGGCGGAGCTGGTCAATGAGCCGGCAATGGACTTATTTGACCGCATGGAAGCAGATGAGACATGGAGCGGGACGGCTTTTACGGAGGCCACTTTTATCAACAATCTGGAGATACTGCCCTTTTTCGAGAGACTTGATTTTGAAAAACTTGCGCTGTTCGGGCAGGAAGGAATCACTGCCACACGGCTCAGTTATCTGGAACAATGCAGTCCGCAGGTCAGGGAGAAGTATCTGGAACTGTCATTGCGGCTGTGCGAGAATCCCCAATATTTTGCCTACAGCACTCATATGATGTACATTGGCAGGAGGAAGACGGAATAAAAGTGCCCGGGGGAAGGGATTAAAACACTGGTAATCCGATGATTACGGAAAGGACACGGTTGGAATGGAACAGCAGAAACAGTGCCAGGGCACGGGAACGGAGGCAGAACAGCACAATCCCATACATGCGCCGATTCCGGGGCTGGGTTTGCGGAGTATGAAGACGGCGCTGGCGGCATTGCTTACGGCGATGCTGTATGCTTTTATTCCCCAAAGCAATCCCACATTTGCCTGCATCGGGGCGATCTTTGGCATGGGGGCAGATATGCAGGATTCACGCCGCAGCGGGGGAAATCGTTTCTTTGGAACCATCATCGGCGGTTTTATCGGACTGG
>OFGX01001407.1_pt1 | contig 14483 bp, 12 predicted proteins | sample 1521831 | NCBI WGS metagenome assembly OFGX01 (sample SAMEA3504080, study PRJEB24116) | mouse gut metagenome | biome: mouse gut; feature: mouse-associated habitat; material: faeces | place: Denmark | collected 2011
ATCCAACTGGTAAAAATGTTCATTCATAATTTTGACAATGGGAACGCCTGTCTGGCGGTAATATTCCAGATGGGCTGTCACTGCCCTGCTTCCTTTTTCTTTCCCCTCTCCAAAATGCTTCCAGAACCCGCAGGGAACCGTTTTGTCATTGTGCCCGGTTCTCAAAAATCTTAATAATTCCGATTTGTTCATATTTTGCGCCACTCCTTTCCAATACACAAATAAGTATTTCAAGACACCAAATGACAAGCCACCTGGCTTTTTCCCACCTGTCTTAATTTTGGCTCCTCCTCTGTGCAGACCGGTTTGGCATAGGCGCACCGGCCGCTGAAGCGGCACCCGGCCGGAGGATTCACCGGACTCGGCACATCCCCTGTAAGAATATTCCCTTGAACCGAGGTTCCTGGTTTTGCCCTGGGAATGGAAGCTAACAATGCCTTCGTATAAGGGTGAAGGGGATTGGCAAAGAGAGTTTTATAATCTGCCGCTTCCACCAGCTTCCCCAAATACATAACGGCAATCCGGTCACTGATATGCTTGACTACACTTAAATTGTGGGAGATAAACAGATAAGTATATCCGTTCTTTTCCCGCAGCTCCATTAACAAATTCAGTATCTGGGCTTGTATGCTCACATCCAGAGCCGACACAGGCTCATCCATCACAATGAAGGAGGGATTTAATATCAAGGCACGGGCAATGCCGATTCTCCGCCGTCCTCCGTCCAGTTCATGGGGATATGCGTCAATAAGCCGCTGCTCTAACCCAGTCACCTCCATCATCTCCAATACCCGGTCAAGCCGATCCACAGCACTGTAATCTGTACTTATCTTTAAGGGATATTCGATGAGCTGCTGCACGTTCATCCTTGGATTTAAAGAAGTATACGGATCCTGGAACACGATCTGCATCTCTTTTCGAAGCTTTTTCATTTCCCCTTTAGAATACTTTAAAATATTGTTTCCTTAATAAATAACTTCCCCGGAAGTTGGCTCATGAAGGCGCAGGATCGCCCGTCCTGCCGTGGACTTGCCGCATCCCGATTCTCCTACTAAACCCAGGGTCTCACCGCCTTTGATGGATAAATCGATCCCGTCAACTGCGTAAAGGATGCCGTCCCTTGTCTTAAAATGTTTTTTCAGATTCCGGACTTCCAATAATTCCTGGCTCAATTTATCCCCTCCTCACTGTTGAGAAAACATTTGACAAAATGATTCTCCCTTACCAGACTATCTTCCGGGCATTTCTGTGAGCATATTTCCATTGCATACTGACACCGGGGATGAAAGGCACAGCCCGAGGGAATATTCGTCGGATCCGGCGTCATTCCCTGGATTACTTTAAGCTTCTTCTGCTCTGTATCAATGTCAGGAATCGAGTGGAACAGACCTTCTGTGTAGGGATGTCTGTGATCCTTATAGATCTCCTCCACCGTGCCGTATTCCACAATCTGTCCTGCATACATAATGGCCACTGTATCACAGATATCCGCAACCACCCCCAGATCATGGGTTATGAGAATCATGGCTGTATCATACTTGCTTTTCAGCCCTCTCATCAGCTCTAAAATCTGTGCCTGGATCGTCACATCCAAAGCTGTTGTCGGCTCATCTGCGATCAACAGCCGGGGATTGCAGGACAATGCCATGGCAATCACCACCCGCTGCTTCATGCCTCCGCTGAATTGATGGGGATAGTCGTCAAACCGTTCTTTTTTGATCCCCACTGTCTCTAGCATTTGTTCTGCCGCCTGACGGATTTCCTTTCTTGTCAGCTCGGAATGGAGACGGATCATCTCCTCAATCTGGGATCCTACGGTATTAACCGGGTCTAATGATGTCATGGGATCCTGAAAAATCATGGCAATATCCTTGCCGCGGATCTTTCGCATATCCTTGCTGCTTTTCTGCCGCAGATCCTCTCCATTAAATAGTATCTCTCCGGAAACGGATTTTACAGATAATTCCGGAAGAATCCGTAAAATACTGAATGCGGTGGTGCTCTTGCCGGCCCCGGTCTCACCGACTAAACCAAAAGTCTCCCCTTTATGAATGGATAAGTATAAATTTCTTACTGCATGTACTGCTTTGCCGGAGGATTTGTAGTCTACGGACAAATCCTTGATTTCCATCAGTACCTCACCATGTTCCATAACAGCCTCCTGTCTGCTGCCCTGCAGCGGTTTTCTTTGACCATTCTTCCCGCTCTGCTTAATCCTTAAGCTTCGGATCCAATGCATCCCTAAGACCGTCGCCCAAAGCATTGAGACAGAATACGGTCAGTGCAATGGCCGCTGCAGGCGATATCAGCATATAAGCATAATCCCGGATATAGCTCCGCGCCTCGGAAAGCATGGAACCCCACTCCGGAATCGGAGGCTGCAGCCCAAGTCCCACAAAGCTGAGCCCGGCCACAGTCAGAATGGCTGTGGCCACTCCAAAGGTAGCCTGGACTAAAATAGGCGCCATACAATTCGGAAGAATATGTTTTGTGATAATCTCAAAATCCCCTGCCCCCACTGCCCTGGCTGCTTCCACGTATTCCTGATCTTTGTTGGAAAGAATCTCTGCGCGGATCAGCCGGGCATATCCTGGTATGGTGGAAACGCCGGTTGCAATCATCAGGTTTAAAAGGCTTGTGCCAAAAGTGGCCACAATGGCAAGAGCCAGCAGAACAGAAGGAATGGACAGCATAATATCCATACACCTCATAATCATATTATCCACCCTTTTCCCGTAATAGCCTGCCGCTGCTCCTAAGATCCCCCCTAAAAGCAATGCCAGCCCCACAGCCACCACTCCCACGCTAAGGGAGATCCTTGTGCCGTAAATTAAGCGGCTTAAAATATCCCTGCCATACTGGTCTGTGCCCAGCCAATGGGCTTTGGAGGGGCCCTGAAGCAAGTCTCTTAGGTTTTGTTCAAAATAAGAATAAGGTGCAATCCAGTCAGCAAAAATACTGAGGAAAACCAGAAACAGCAGTACAAACAAGCTGGCCGTGGCAATCTTATTCTTTTTAAGCCTTCTGAATGTTTCTCCTGCCAGATAACCGTTTTTCAGCCTTCCTTTGGCGCCTTTTCTTTTCCATGCCTGAGCCATGAGAAAACACCTCCTCTGGTACTCCCAAACTGAGCCCGAACTCTTGGGTCCACAAACGCATAAGCCAGATCAATAAACAAATTGGTCACTGCCACCACTGCCGCCACACACACAACCCCTCCCAAAACCAGAGGATAGTCCCGGTTGGTCACAGCAGAGACTAAAAGCCTTCCCAGCCCCGGAATCAGAAAAATGGTTTCTGTCACAAAAGCTCCTCCGATTAAGGTTCCGAACTGAAGCCCTATGGTGGTTAGGATCGGCATCAGGGCATTTTTAAAAGCGTGAAACACAATCAGGTCAAATTCCCTCTGCCCTTTGGCGCGTATGGTGCGGATATAATCCTGACGTATCACCTCCAGCATACTGGATCTGGTCATTCTGGCACAGATTGCCATAGGCTGCATTCCCAAGGCAATTACCGGAAGCAGCATTTCCTTCACGGTGGAGAATCCGGACGGGGGAAGCCATCGAAGCTTTACGGAAAAAATCAAAATCATCACAAGAGCAAAGACAAAGGCCGGCACGGACATGCCGATCATGGCAAAAGACATAACAAGGTTGTCAAACCAGGAAGCCTGCTTTACGGATGCTAAGATCCCTGCCGGAATGCCTACTGCAGCCCCTGCCAGCACAGAGAACCCCGCCAATTTCAGGGTATTGGGGAAATAGCTCTGAATCTGGTAGGCCACACTGATATCCGACCGGTAAGACGTGCCGAAATCAAAATGAAGCACTGCCTTTTTCAGCCAGGACAAATACTGCATAAGCAAGGGCTTGTCAAGCCCAAGCTCTATGCGCTTTGCCTCTATGGCTGCCTGTGTGGCTCCCTCCCCTATGGCAAGCTGCGCAGGATCGCCGGGAGCCGCATATAAAATAACATACACAAGAAACGAAACAAACAGCAGGGTCGGAATCAAAAACAAAATTCTTTTTAAGATATATTTGATCAATTCTATCCACTCCCTTTCAGGATCTAGTGTGCTGTCTTGCGGAAATAGCTAATTCTTCTTTTCTGCCTTCCACCACTGATGGGTTCCCGCCGGATCCAGACATTGGCTGATATCCACATCGGCTGACACACCCCAGCAGTCCGCGTAGTAAGAAATAGGAACCCACCATTTATTTTCATAGACAAATTCCTGAAGCTCAGAATACAGCTCCTGCCTCTTTTCGCTGTCCGTGGACTTTCTGGCATCCTCGATCAGCTTGTCAATCCCGTCGTCATGCATCCACACATATCCTCCGGTAGCGCCGTTATTGGAAGAATGGAAGGTGGTGAAAATCTGAGAATTTACGTCCGGAGTAGCACAATACCAGGTTCCCACAAAGATGTCATAATTCGTGCCGTCCGCATAGTAAGAGCCAGACATACTTGTCTTGTCCCCTGTCACCACCTCACATTCGATTCCGGCATCCATCAAAAACGATTTAATCATGGTTCCCACAGAAGTCACATCAGACCGGGTATCAATCACCATGGTTAATTTTAACGGTTCACTGCCATATCCGTTTTTCTCTAAAAGCTCTTTTGCCTTTTGAGGATCATACTCATTTACCAGTATTTTGTCGGCGTCACTGTATACCAGGTTCGGATTCAGAATCGAAGTGGCTGTATCTGCATAGCCAAAATATGCTGCTTTGGTGATTGCCTCCGTATCAATGGCATAAGCAATGGCTTTTCTCACATTATCATCCGCCACCTTTTCAGAATTTGTATTCATGCCAAAATAGATCAGCCCGTAAGTCTGGGCAGATACGGTCTCATAATCTGCGTTTGATTCAAAACGGGAAATATCCGTGGATGCTAAAATGGCTGCATTTACCTTATTGACCTCCAACTGGTTGGCCCTGGTGGTATCATCAGATATTTCATAAAACACAATCTTGTGATAATATGGCTTTTCCCCATGATAATCTTCATTCAGGGCAAGTGTCACGGACACCCCCTGTTCCCAGGACTCAAACCGATAAGGGCCTGTTCCCACCGGATTCATCTGATAGGAGTCACCGCCTTCTGTCACGGTCTTTTCACTCAAAATACCCGTCTGAGGAGTGGTCAGCCCGGCAAGAAAAGCACCGTTTGACGCCCCAAGGACAATGTTAAACTCATAATCCCCCAAAACCTCAACATGGTCAATATCCCCTACCAGATAGTTCATGGAGGTGTTGATTCCCCTTTCCAGAGAGAATTTTACGTCTCCTGCCTTCAGCTCCTGGCCATTATGAAAATGAATATTTTCCTTCAGATTAAAATGATAGGTGACATCATCTGTCTGTTCGTAACTTTTTACAATCTGGCCAGGCACAATGTTTTCATTGTCATCATAGGCCAGCAGTGTTTCATAAATACATCCGTATACATTGGCGCTGTAGCGGTCAACCGTGGTTTTGGGATCCAATCCGCCGATATTGCTGGACAGTGCAACATTTAACGTTTCCTCTGACAAAGTCTCACCTGCAGTATCTTTCTTTTCCCCGCCATTCTCTGTCACTGCCTCCGAGTCAGTTTTGGCCTGCTCCTTGGGCTGTGCGCCGCAGGCTGCCATAAGCCCTGCTGCTGTCAGCGCTGACAGAAGAACATAATACATACCCCTTCTTTTCCTCATACCTTTTCCTCCTTCATCCTTCTTCCTTTCCATAAAGCTCATCGTCATTATAGAATGCTTTAATAATAGATTCTGCGCTTCCTATGGTTTCTAACAGCGACAGCTCGTGCCTGTCATAAAAAATATCAAATGTACCGCCCCGCAGACAATAAACCCAATCATTCTGCAGATATTTTTTAAGCGCCTTGTCAAAATGATCATCCGCGTCGGCAAAATTTCCCATAAATACAATCATGCCCGGATTGCATGTCAGCAATACGTTCCTGAGCAGGCACCCTAAAACCTGTGCCAGCCGTTCTACTTCTTTTACGCAGGCGTCTTCCCCTCTTTTACACCCTTCAAACAGATCGTGATGATATATCTGGTCCGTAGGCCTGCCATTTGAAAATATCTTTGGATAGCTCTTTTTTAAGTTTTTCCGGATCCTGCTAAGTTTAATAAGATTTTCTGCACAGCCGCAGTTTCCGCAGGTACAAATCTCCTGATCATAGGGATCCACAATCATATGGCCTGCCTCGATCATCATCTGAACATCCCCATCCTGAATCTTTCCGTCCACAAAAAAGCATCCTGTAATGGCTCTGTCAATATATAAGGTGAGAATCCTGCTGCTTTTTCCGGCAATCTCCTGGTTAAACAAGGCAGACCTTCCTGCCATCCGGCCAATATTGTCTACAATCACACAGGGCACCTCCGGAAAAACGCGGCAAATCATATCATACACCGGAAGCCCCACACTTAAATTGGAAAAATACATGCTTCGGTGAAGCGACTGGTTCTTCAGCTCCACCAATCCGCCCATGGCCATGGCCACACCATAGATCTGATCTGCATATTGAGGGTTGTCCCTCAAAAGCTTCTCCCTTCCCTGCACCACTGCCTCCAAAAAGCCCTCGTCCGTCAGATCCTTTGTAATGGATATGGATACCACATCCAAAAGATTGGCCGACAAATCCATCAGGGAAAACCTCATCTCGTCTGTCCGCTGCAAAATCACAATCAGCTTTTGATAAGGACGCAGCTCATAGAGCTCCGGACGCTTTCCTCCTGATTCTGTGGAACTGCCCTTTCCAAGAGGTATAATAATCTTCTTGTCAATAAAATAGCTGATAGCCTTCATCACAGACTGCCTGCTCAGCATAACCTCTGACGCAATCTCTGCCACGGAAAATTCCTGCTTTTCCCGCACTGCGTTTAATACGACCCTTCTGTTATAATTCCGTATGGTTCTTGGTATTGCACCATGGGCATCCAGGGCCATAGGATTCTTGTTCATTGGCATCCCCTCTATTAAGAAATTTTGTTATGTAATATTATTACGTAACTATATTACTTATTGTAATGGTATTTCCTCTTTGCTGCAATAGACAAAATAGCTAGATTTTTACTTACTTTTTTGTCTATTTATGCTAATATTATCTTTTTGCTAATATCGTTTTTCCGATGGAATGAACGGCTGATATTGCCTGATGTTTTGATTCTGATTTATGTATTGACACTGAAAAGCTTCCTGTTGCCGGCAAAGAATATGCCTTATGCAAAGAATACATCTTATGTAAAGAATATTCCCTACAAAAAATATACCTTACACAAAAATTCAGAATATATATTTAAAATACCCAAATTAAATCACATTGGTCATAAAAGGCTGTAAAAGACGAAATGATTAAATATCTATTTTTCACAGCTTCTTTTCCTTTATAAAATATAAAAATCACAAATTCCGGCGAGGTGCGCCTTAAGACGTACCCCGCCGGAACGATTCAATACTGCTTTCTAAATCTTTATTTTATCAAGTCAGCAAAACTTCGGCTAACTCTCAAAGCCATATCCTCCCAAGCGCCGCCAAATTACTGTAGCAGGCTTAAGATGCTCTGCGGTACAGAGTTGGACTGGGACAGCATGGACTGAGATGCCTGCAGAAGAATATTATTCTTCGTAAATGCCGTGATCTCATCTGCCATGTCCGTATCACGAATACGGCTCTCTGCAGAGGTAATGTTCTCGGAAGTAACCTTCAGGTTGTTGACCGTGTGCTCAAGTCTGTTCTGGGCAGCACCGAGTTTTGCACGGTAGCTGGAAACTGCATTGATGGCCTGGTTAATGGTGTCGATAGCTGCGTTTGCCACCAGGGTGCTGCTTCCGGAAATATCCATGGAAGGAAGCAGAGCAGACGCGATTGTGCTTCCGCCTACTTTGACAGTGTCAAAGTTCTTGAATGTTCCATTTTCCTTAACCTGAAGCTGAGCAGGAGTTGTTGACAGCTTATCAAAATCAATACCGATTGCTCCGCTGGCAGTCATGAACTGAGTACGATTATTGCCGTCGGCATCTTGTGTTGCTATAGAACTGCTGAAAGCTACCTGTACATCTCTTCCGCCCATCTTATAAGAGATAGTGGTGCTTCCCTGTGTATCTGCCATACTCTGCCAGATAGCTGCCTGGATACCGGAAACAGTCATAGCCTGGCTGCTGACGGTGATTGTCTCAGCAGAGCTGGGACCAATCTGGAAGGTCATCTTTCCGGCGCTTCCTGTAGCGGCTAACGGCTTGATTCCGTTAAAGTCTGTGTTGTTGGCGATACGGTCGATCTCCTTAAGCAACTCTGTAACCTCGCTCTGCAGGTTTCCTCTTGCAACAGTATTGTACGTACCGTTTGCAGACTGGGAAGCCAGGGTTGTAAGACGCTGCAGCATGGAGTGAACCTCAGTCAAAGCACCTTCTGCGGTCTGAATCAATCCGATAGCATCCTGGGCATTCTTGGCTGCCTGGTTCAAGCCGTTGATCTGAGATCTCATGCTCTCGGAAATAGCCAGACCTGCTGCGTCGTCGCCTGCACGGTTGATCTTGTAACCGGAAGACAGCTTCTCTAAGTTCTTATTCAATCCGCTCTGGTTGATGCCTAAATTTCTGTAAGAGTTAATGGCTGCTATATTATGTTGAATAATCATAAAATTACCCTCCTTGTGATGTTCTCAAAACCATTCGGGGTAGAACTTCCTTGTTCTACCCCCCCCCGGTCCGGGCCCATGCACTGGAGGGTTACGTAAAGCTTTCATGCAGCTTCAAGCTTCATTATTCATAATCAATATTGCCTTACATCTCCTATATCGTCGGCTTTTTCGAAAATATAAATACTTTTTCCAAGAATTTTAAAAATTTTATTTTTCTTCCCTGGTCAGCACAGAATTGTCACTGCAGCTCCGGCCAGTACGCCCGGTTGGCTTCAATCAAATCATCCAGGATCTCTTTTGCCACCTTCGCGCTGGGAACGGTCTTGGAAAGGGTCAATGCCTGCCAAAGCTTTTGATAGCTGTGCTCACAGTACGCCTCCACCACCAGCTTTTCTACTGCCACCTGCTGCTGCATCAGTCCTAACTGGAAGGTTGGAATATGGCCCTGACACAAAGGCTCCGCCCCGTCAGAGCCTACCAGGCACGGCACCTCCACCATGGCATGAGGATCAAAGTTTGAGACAGCTCCCTTGTTTTCCACAATACACAACATTCTTTCATGGGTATTGTAGGCAATAGCTCTGGCCAAATCCACGATAAAGGCAGCATGATTGTCGATCTCAAATTCACATCCTTTAAACTCCCCTGCTTCAATGATGCTCCGTGCAGCGCCGAAAACCTTCTTTTCCCGTCCGTCCATCACCTCATTGGCCCGGGTATAGTCGGGATTGCTGTGCTCCACCACATAATCCGGATCCGTATGCGCTACTACATAATCGGGATACAGATAATATTTCAGATAGGTATTGGGCAGGCAGTCCGGACACACAGCCTGTAAGTCAGCCGCTTTTTTGTGGGTAGCCTGCCAGCTTTCGTCCATGTGCTGGGTCTCAATGGCCTTCTGAGTCAAATATCCGTTTTGGCTCACATAGTCAATCAGTTCCGGCATATAATCGGTCCCGTCTTTTCCCTTGACGCTGGTCCACCATCCAAAGTGATTTAAGCCATAATATTTTACGTCCAGATCCTTTGGTGTTTTTCCCACAATATAACTCATGCGCCGCAGCGTGCCCACAGGCATATCGCAGATATTGATGATCTTTGCGTGAGGCCGCAGGACGCGGCAAGCCTCTGCCACAATGGAGGCAGGATTGGAGTAATTGAGCATCCAGCAGTCCGGACTGTATTTTTCCATAAAATCAATCAATTCTATAATATCAGGAATGCTGCGCAGCCCATAGGCAATCCCGCCGGGGCCGCAGGTCTCCTGTCCTACCACACCATGCCTGAGAGGGATCTTTTCATCCAGTTCCCGCATGGGATACCCGCCGCTGCGGATATGAGCCATGCAGAAATCCACATCCGAAAATGCTTCCTGGGGATCTGTGGTGTAGGAAAACTCCACCTGGGGCGCCACTTTTTTCAATGCAATCGCCACTGCCTTGGCAATAATCTCCTGTCTTTCTGCGTCATTGTCATATAATTTCAGGCTTCTGATGGGAAAACGGTCCAAGCTGTCCATAAGCATCATCACGATTCCCGGCGTATAGGTGCTTCCGCCTCCTGCGATTACTACAGAAAATTTTTTCATAATCAGATTCCTTCTTTCTTAAACTTTTTATGCAAAATATTTATTCCTTTAAACGTTCTGTTTCTTTAACATCAAATATCTATTCCTGGTCCGTAACGCCCAGCTCCTGATCCACTGCCTTCCGCACAGCCGTTACCTTCAGACCATAAACCACCTGAACATTTTTCCCCTTCTTAATGACAGCCGCGGCGCCGGTCTGGCCTTTCAGTATATCTTCATCCACCAGATCCGTATTTTCCAGCTCTGTCCGCAGACGGGTGTAGCAGTTAGTCACCTTTAAGATGTTCTCTTTTCCTCCGAGAGCCTTAACGATCAGCGCGGCATCCACTTTCTCGTCTGACGTTTTTGAGCCGGAGGAAGTATTGCCAGCCGCCCTTTCCTTATACTCTGCCTTTGAGTGAAGCTTCATCTCCATGCCTTCGCTCTCCCGCCCAAGAGTCTTGAGATTGAATTTTACAATAAGAAAACGGAAAATCACATAATACAAGGCAAAATACACAAGCCCCACCACAATAAACAGAGGCCATCTTGTCTTAGCAAATCCAAGGGGTACATTGTACAGCAAAAAGTCAATAAAACCGTTCGGTCCAATGGCGCGGCATCCAATCAGATTTAAAGCCACAAAGCTGGACCCGGCCAGGACTGCATGAACTGCAAACAGAACCGGCGCCACAAACAGGAAACTAAACTCAATAGGCTCCGTAACCCCTGCCACAAAGGAGGTAACAGCCGCTGTCACCAGCACAGCCTTGATCTTGTCTTTGTTTTCCTTTCTGGCAGTGTGATACATGGCAAGGCATGCGCCGAGAAGCCCGAACATTTTAGAGATACCTCTTGCATCCCATATAACAGAAGGACTTAACAGCCGTACAGCCTCATCGGCAATCTCAGCGTAATAGATATTGCGTGCTCCCTCTAAAAGCTGTCCTCCCACAGTAGCAGTACCTCCAAGAGAGGTGTATAAAAACGGCGTGTAGACCAAATGATGCAGGCCAGTGGGAATAAGAAGCCGCTCCAAGGTTCCGTAGGTAAAAAGACCAAAATTGCCGGATCTTTGAATAAAGGATCCCAAAGCATTAATCCCGGACTGGACAAAAGGCCACACAAAGGTCAGGATCACAGCCATAATCACCATTACAGGGATAAGGACAATAAATACAAAACGGGTTCCTCCATAAATCTGAAAAGCATTGTTAAATTCTGTCTCGCAAAACCGGTTATGTACGAACGCCACTACCACTCCCAGCATCAGACCCAGAAACACTCCCATATCCAGAACCTGAACGCCCAGAACCATAGCCTGCCCTGTTCCGCTTAAGCTTCCCTCCGCCAGCATTCCCCGGATTCCCATGAATCGGTTCATGGCATTGATAAATACCAGAAATGCCAAAAGAGAAATAAAACCAGCCTCGGATTTCTTTTTGTCCGCCAGGCCTACAGCCAGGCCCACACAAAAGATGATACCCAAATTGGTAAGGATCGCTGTCAGGGAACCAGACAGCAAACTTCCGAATCCAGAGGTGAAGGGATTGTCAAGAAACGGCATCACCGCCTGGAGCCTGGTGTTGGTAAACAGGTTTCCCACAGCAATCAAAATACCCGCAATAGGCAAAATCAGCACAGGGATAAACATTGCCTTTGAAAATCTCTGCATTGCATCCATAAGTTTATCTTTCATAGGTTACTCCTTTATGCTTATTGTGTTTTTCGGCCGAATTGATAGACTTACTATGCCACAGAATAATGGGATTGTAAATGCGTTGAAGGCGTAAAGAAACGGGTTACTCTGATTCGTAACCCGTTATTTGTCAGACCTGTTTTTACACAGTCTCAGATATTCATATGCAAGAAGCTCCACCAACATCATGGCCTGGGGGAAAAAGGTGTTGGGGGATGTGTTCAAATCGTCCAGCTTACATAAATCCTCAACACGGAACCAGACATCGGCAAACTGGCTGACACTGTTTTCCTTTTCACAGGTAATGGCAGCCGTGGTAATGCCGTTTTCTCTGGCTGTCTTTATCTTTTCCCGAACAAGAACAGTCTCCCCGGACTTTGAGATACAGAAAAAGATTTTCATATGCTCTAAATTGTTTTCAAACATTCCTACAGAGTCCTCACCGCTGGCAAAGATACACCTCTGCCCCATATTGACCAGCTTACGGGCCATGTATGTGCCTATGGCGGCGGAAAAGCCTGTGGCGTAAATGAAGATCAGACCTCCCTTACAGCGCACCATATGTTCTGTGAAAATCTTTAGCTGAGAATAAGTGTCATAGGTAAGAATGGAAGCCTGGCAAAACTTTTCCAGAAAATTTTGTTCCTCATAAAAGGCATATGCAGGTTCTTCTGCCATGGCGCGAAGATTATAGCACATGTCCACAAAGCCGGAGTAACCAAGCTTTTTAGCCAGGCGCATAATGGTGGACGTGGATGTATAATTATTGCGGGCAATGGCGCGGACACCCTGGGACAATGCCGTATCCAGATTCTCCATCAGGTAATCCAGAACCATTCGCTCGTTTTCCGTCAGGTTCTTTCCTTGTGTCAATTTTGTCAGATTCATATCATCTCCCTTTTCTCCTGCAGGGAACCCTCTTTTGTATCTTCTTTTTTCAGGTTTGCGATTATTTCTTCCAGCAAGGCGCGGTTATACTCAATGTGCTGGGTCATAACCTTCTCAGCCTGGTCTCCATCCTGATTCTCAATGGCGTTTACAAGTTCCCGGTGGCCCATGACTGTCTCTGTTTTTAAGCGGCTTTCTGTCAGAGATACAAACAGAGTGACCGCATAGGTGATAATAGGAATCAGCTTCGGCACTACCAGATTTTGTGTACACTTTGCGACAGCCACATGAAACTGTACATCGTGTTCCGAATGGTTCCATCCGTTTAAAATGTCCTGCTCCACCACCAGGCAGCTTTCCCGCAGCCTGTTTAAATCTTCTTTTGCAGCATGCTCTGCCGCCATGCGGGCAATCCAGGGCTCTAGCTGACCGCGAACCTCTGCTAAATCCAAAGCTAACTGAAAGGGATCCGGACAGTAGGCAAATCCCAAAGGATCAGGAATCTCTCCCGGATTGGACGCAATGTAGGTCCCTTTCCCCCTCCGGATCTCCAACACATTCCGGGCCACCAAAAGTTTGACCCCTTCACGAATGGTTCCTCTGCCCACATGCAGAAGCTCTGCCAGCTCAAATTCGCTGGGAAGCCTGTCCTCACTGGTCAGACGCCTCTCAACAATCAGCCTGGAGATCTGCTGTGCTGTCCTTTCCGGCAGCGTGGATTCTTGAATGTTGATATTTTCAAAAAAGCTTTCCTTCACGGCCCTTCTCCTCTTCTGCCAGATTTTTTAACAGTATTATAGCGGGCTTTTTCTTAAAATGCAAGAGAATGAGAGAATTCTTAAAGGTCTGCCTTCATTGGACAAGGGAGCACACGCCGCCAGCCGTCAAAATACCTCTCTTGATGCGTGTAACCTTGTCCGCTGAGGGCAGCATATTGCACAGAAATACGTTATTCTATTTGTCTAAAATTCTCATTGTGACATATGACGTCATATGATATGATGTTTTTGGTTGAGGATTACAAAGAGCGAAATAGGATACTTTAAACGAAAGAAAGGAGCAATATCATGTTGACCAGTCAGAAAATGCGCCGTCTTGCCCCGGAATTGGATCCCCTGCGCCTGGGAACCGGGTGGAAACCGGAAGATTTAGATAAGCCGCAGATTTTTATTGAAAGCACCTTTGGCGACAGCCATCCTGGATCCGGCCACTTAGATAAGCTTGTGGAAGCGGCCCGTGAAGGAATCTTTGAAGCAGGAGGCCACGGGGCGCGGTATTTCTGTACCGATATGTGCGATGGGGAGAGCCAGGGAACAGACGGTATTAACTTCTCTCTGGTTAGCCGGGAAATGATCGCCAATATGATCGAAATCCAGGCCAATGCCACGCCTTTTGACGCAGGTGTTTTTATGGCAAGCTGCGATAAAGGACTGCCCGGAAATCTTATGGGACTGGCCCGGGTAAATATCCCTTCTGTGGTTGTCACCGGCGGAACTATGGCTGCCGGCCCCGATCTTCTGACTCTGGAACAATTAGGAATGTACTCTGCCAAATTCGAGAGAGGAGAGATTGATGAGGAAACCCTTAATTGGGCCAAATGCAATGCCTGCCCAAGCTGCGGGGCCTGTTCCTTTATCGGCACTGCCTCCACCATGCAGATTATGGCGG
>OFGX01001411.1_pt1 | contig 14412 bp, 21 predicted proteins | sample 1521831 | NCBI WGS metagenome assembly OFGX01 (sample SAMEA3504080, study PRJEB24116) | mouse gut metagenome | biome: mouse gut; feature: mouse-associated habitat; material: faeces | place: Denmark | collected 2011
CTCAACGGAAGCGTTTTGTAAAGCCGCATCTGCGGCACAGGGGTTCACTGGCAGTTTTTTGGGAGAAGCCGTTGTAAATGGCTCTGGCTCTTGGGGTGTTAAGGATGTCCTCCAGGGGCTGCCGGTTTTCGGTCAGCTGCGCCGGAGCCGGACGGCCGATGGCCCTGCCGGCCATGCACGCCTTGACGGCGCGCTCCACCTGCCGCAGGATGACGTTGGCGCTCTCGCTGACGGCATTGCCCAGGGTCAGGATGGTGACACGGGTGTCGAACTCGCTGATACACTCGAAGTCCTCCGGGGTGAAATAGCTGTCCAGGTCAAAGCCGCAGCGGGCCAGCAGCAGGAACGACAGGCTGACGGTGACGGCGCTGCGGAAGCGCAGGGCGACGTTGTCCTCGTCCAGACCGTCCAAGGAGCTGCCATGGACGGCCAGCATGATTTTATCCTTGAAATCGTTCCAGTGTTCGTCCGCGAACTGCACAGCCAGGGTGATAAGCTGCTTGGCGAGGCCGTTGCTGCCGGGGACGCCGAAGGCTTCCTCCAGCCGGGCCGTGACCGTGTTCTCGTACTCGTCCCGGTACTGCCAGAGCATGGGGTCCCGGCCGTTCTCCCGGCGCTCCGTGTCGGCCACGTCGAACACGTAGCGGAGGAATACCCTGCCGTCGCGGTAACGCAGCAGGGCGATTCCTTTAGAGCCGCGCCGGATGCGGCGGCCCATGCGATGGTTCCAGAGGTCGAACTCCGCGCAGGCGGTGGCGTCAGGGCGCTGGGTGTAAATCATGACCTGGTCCAAGAAGCTATATTTGTAGAATTGCCCCGCCATCATCAGGAACTTGGACCAGTCCTTGATTTGGGCAGTCAGATTCCCCGTGGCGTGGTCCGCCATCTGGCGGTAGGTTTCGACTTTCGCTGCCATCTGCGGCACTCCTTTCCATTCAAACTCTACAAATACCCTTGGAGCCGCGCCAAAGCGGCTCACCGCTCCTTCACGCGTTGTTGAAGAAATTCGTTCCAATCCTTCCCGGACGGCGGGAACTGCTTCTCCACCCCATAGCCGAGGCCCCAGTACTTCTCTCCAAGTCTCTCGGCGGCCTCGCGCCCCCACCCGTCGGCGTCCAGGCAGAGAACAATCCGCCGGATGTGCGGGGCGTCCTTCAGATATGTTTCCAGGGGGCCGTCATACAGGCCGCAGAGGGCCACGGCGCCGCATTGTCCATGGAGCGTGAACCAGCTCATGAGGTCGATGGGAGCCTCGAATGCCGCCACCCGATCCAGCGCGGGGTTACAGGGTACGCGGAAGGCAATCCGCTTGTCGCTGCCGGCCACGTCGCCCCGGAACGGTACGCTGTCGCAGGTGCCCCGCTTGGCGGCGAACACGGGCTTCCCGGCCCCGTCACGCCCTACGAACACGCAGTTGTGGTGTTTGGCGTCCTCGTAGAGCAGGCCCATGTTGATAAAATCGTCGATGACGCCGGGGGCGATACCGCGTCCCCGCAAATAGGCGCGCACTCGTTCGTTGTCGCCGTTGGGCGGGGGAAGGACGAAAGCAGGCCGCCCCCGTTGGGGAGGCGGCCTGCTTCTCTGCCTGGGAATGGGAGCAGGGGAATCCACGGAATAGCCGTTGAACGCCAGCAGATAGCGGACGGCCTCGGGGAACGACATTCCGTGGAAATGCTGTACGAATGCGACGGCGTCGCCGCCAGTGTTTTCCGAGTTGCGGAACCAGATGCGCCGGTCTTTGATCCGCAGGCTGTCCATCTCCCTGGTGGAGTAGTAGCTGCCGACGCGCCTGACCTGGTAGCCCAGGGAGGCCAGCAGGTCCGGCAGGTCCGTGTCGTTGGCGGCGTCGATCTCCGAGGCCGTGAAGTGCCGGTAAGGGGGGCCAGTCGTGTATGCGACCATCTATCCTTCCGCCAACTCGCCCAGGCTGGTGATAATGTTCTCCAGGCCGTCCACCGCTTCACTGAGGGTGTCGCAGGCTTCTTCGGCCTTCTCGTACCGCTCGGAGCCCTGAAGGTTTTCGGGGATGTTGTCCCGGTATTCCTCTTCCTCGCCCTGGAGGTCCTCCAAGGTGGATTTCAGATCCTCCAGCTGATTGACAACATCCTGAATGTTCTTTCTACGTGCTTTATTCATGGCGCTTCCTCCTTTCCTCCGGCACGAAGCCGACGATGAACTCCATTCCCTCGTGCGTGAACTCGAAGCCGGTCTGGTACTCGGTCGAGTTGCGGTATGTCTGAAGCTCGCCGCCAAAATCGTACAGCACGACGGCCAGGAGGGCGGTCTGGCCGGGCCGTCCGCAGAGCCGGGCTTCGATGTACCTCCCGTCCCACAGATCCGCCCTGCCCAAGATCGTGTCGGTATCGGAGCTCACGACATCCGGCTCCGCCAGCGCCCGGCGGATGAGCTGGATATGGTCCCGCGAAATAACAATGCGGCAAATATGCTGGAAAATATACGGCATAGGTGTTCTCCTTTCGGCTTTCAGCCAAGGTTCACGCCGCCATCTTGACCGGCGCGTGGATGGTCTTGACGCCGCCGCGCGTCCAGGCCGAGCCGCACATCCCATAGACGGAGCCGACGGAATGGCCGTCGCCGCCGTCGGGCAGCGCCGACCGGATGTACTTGATTGGCAGCTTCACGTCCTTCTCCAGCTGGATCTCGAAGACGCTCCCGCCGCCGTTCCACGGGTCGTACAGCCCGGTTTCGGTGGATTTGTCGATGATGATGTACCCACAGTAGGGATTTTTCCGGCTGTCGTAGTGGACACCATCCCGGTCCTGCAATCGGATCAGCCGGTTCAGCTCTATCAGCTGCTCCAGGGTCAGCTCCACCAGGAACGTGACCGTGCTCATGGCCGAGGACAGGTTGGCGAGCTCCACCCGCATGGACTGCAAAAAGCCCTTGGGCTCGGCCATATCGCCCTCCTGTAGGGCGCGTTTCAGCCTGCCCCTGGTGTAGCCTTGGGTCTTGGCAAGCCACGCGATGCCCGCCTTGGGGTCGATGGGCTCGCCGTACTTGCCGTACCAGCAGGGATAGGCGCTGTTGAGGGTGTAATCAACATTGCCGTCGCCGGTGTCCACCATGATGTTGACATGGAACGACTGCTTCATGAAGTGCTCATCCGGCAACTTGAAATAAACCAGGTTGTGCAGCGTGTCGAGCATCCTGTCGTCGTCCTCGTCGGAAAAGCCCTCCGGGTACGGGCCGTCAGTGGCGGTCAGCTTGGCGCGGACCTCCTTTTCCAGCTCGTCCCCCAATTCCCATTGGTAGTCCTGATACCACTCGTCCAGATGCTCCCAGAAGGTCTGCATGGGGTACTCGGAGCGCGATATCTTGATGGCCGTCTTGTCGCCCATCTCGTCCCGGTAGTCGGCGTAGATCTCGCAGGAAAACGTGCCGTCCTCCTGGCGCTCAACGCTCAGAAGTGTGTCCAGAACGCCGGAGACGGCTTGTTTCAGCTTGTCCAATAGAATCCCTCCTTCTGCCCTCGTGTCCTCCGGGGCGGGTCAGGTCTACGCGGAGAGCTGCCAGGAAAGCGACAGGACCGCCGCGTCCGTCAGCCGGTACACATATTTGCGGGAACGCTTCTTGCGGAAGTACAGGGCCTCCCCGTTGGTTTCGACTCGGCCCTCCATGCCTTTGTATACGCAGTTCCGGCCGGCGATCCCGAGACCGGCCAGCGCCGCGTCGCGCTTGATCTTGGCGTCATCCATGATGGCCGTGTACTGTACGGCGATATGCAGGTTCTCGTCGTCGGAGAACAGCTCCAGGATGCGCATGGCGCGGTTATAGACCTTCTGCCGCCGCTCATGGTCATGCTTATCGTTGAAGGCCAGCGTGAAGTAGCCGTAATCCCTCCCAGACAGGAGGCCCTGCATGGTGGAGCTGAAATCATTGCACCAGAAGAACAGGTCCCAATCGGAGTTGTACGGGACAGTTTCCTCCTTATCGTACTGGTATATTTTGAAATTCTGTGCCAGGAGGTTGACGATGCGCTCCATGTGCTCGCTGCGCCGTCGGGCGCTGGAGGCGGCATGGACGCTCCATGCGTCGCTTTTTGTGCCGACTGCCTCGGCATAGGCCCGGTTCTCCGCCTTCTGTGTCTCGGTGTAGACGAAGCTGAAGCGCAGGGAGTAGAAGCTCTCGCAGGCGTAGCCACGGGAGATGAACTCTCGCTCCGCCTGGCTGACATAGCTGTGGTCGTGGAAAATTTCCATAAGTCACCTCGCACCGTATGTGTGGTCGATGGGATTGCACTCGGCGTAGCAGCAATATTGAATAATGCGGGGATGGTCTCCGGGCTTGATATAGACGCAGGGCTCCATGTTGTCGTACTTGACGCGGTTCTCCGCGTACTCCAGTATCCGGCGCAGCTCGTCCAACGAGATCTGTAAGCCATGCTCGGTATACCTCATGGAAGCGCCGCTGCTGCTGGTTTCCGGCTCAGGCTGACCGTGAACATCCGCACCTTTGAACCGGCGGACGGCGATGCCGTCATGCTCCGCGACGCGGAGCTCCATCCGGAACCGCAGGTCAAATTCTTCGTCAGGCACATCCGGGCCTACGAGCCATATCTCGTCGAATTTGCGGGCCAGCTGCATGAGCGTTCCGGCACGCAGTTCACTGTCCTTGCCGGCATACTCGGTCTGGTCTTTATCTACGATTTGGGGCGCAAAGAAGAATCCACCCATTGGATTAGATTTGAAGCAAGACGTTGTGAACCCGCCGATGGTCTTCTCAACTGTACCCGCCGGGATGTCGTTGGATGCAGCGATATACATGAATCGCATGGGTTCATGGATCATGATGATTCCCCCTTGTTGAAATTGGTACAGGTCTAATATGACGACAGCCCCCGCCTTAAAGGCGGGGGCCTTGGGTCATGGACTATTCTTGACCGGCTTGCCCTGCTCGTCGTAGTTGGCGGGGTCGGCTCCAGGGCACGCCCAGCCGAACATGGAGCCAGCCAGCATGGCGGCGGCCTGGGCCCTGGTGACGCCGATTGTCTTGTTGAGCTTGTCAGCCCCCTCCTGTCCGCTGACGCCCTTCGGGCGCTGTTCCGTGGGCGTATAGCCCTTGACGCCCCGGTGGATGATGATGGCCTCCCCGGTGGCCTCCAGGGCGGCGAAGCACTTCTCCGGCAGGCTGGAGCGCAGGGGGATGACGGTGTTCCCGGCCTGCTCCATCTCTTCAGCGAAGTCGTGGATATGGTACAGGCGGTCATTCCAGCCGCATGTCATGTGGGTCTCGCCGATGTAGCGGCAGGTGTGGTCTTCCCATTTGCCGTCGGGCTTGATGATGCGGATCTGGTCCCCATCCGCCAGTCGAAACAGGTCCCGGTAGCCGGAGGTGACGAACCGGATGCCGCGCTCGGCCTCGGCCATGTGGCAGTCCAGCCGCTCCCGGACGTAGCAGTAGATATAAAAGTTGTACTCGCCCCGGTTGGGGTTGAGCCGCAGCATGTAGGTATAGCCCTCCGTGTCCGCCCGGAAGCCGTACTCACAGCTATCCCGGCCTATCCTGCTGTCCGGGTGGGCATAGCAGTAGGCGGCCAGCTTGCCCCGGTCGGCCAGGGCGCCGCCGTAGGCCGCATCGAACCGCAGGGCGGTGACCACGATATCCAGCTCGTCCTTGAACGCCTGGGTCTTGAGGTCCTCCTGGTGGTCGAACCAGGTGGTGTAGAAGCCATTGCCCTCGTGGCCCATGTCGCCGCGCAGGTGGCCGATACAGCCGGCCACAGCCATGAGGCGGGGGCTCCAGCTGTAGTAGTAGTTGTGCTCGGCCGGGGTCATGGGTCTGATTGTGAGATTCATATGAAATATGTCCTTTCTCCCCGTATGCCCGATAGGACAGGCTGGGCCTCACCAGGTATCGCGGCAGGGTACGAAGGTGAAGTCCGCATGGACGGGAATGTCCGGCTCGCCGTCGAAAGCGTTGCGGTACTTGGTGCAGATGCGCGGCTGACGGTCGGCGCAGGGGTCGGTATCAACATACAAATTGCCGTCGCTGCCCTCGTACACGGGGCGGGACCAGCTGTCCCGGCCCAGAAGTGTGAGCGTCAGTTTCTCGTGCTTTTCCATTTAACTCGCCTCCATTTGGTATGGGATATAGTACAGGTTGTCCGCCGTGACCGTATCGCCGAGGGTGATGCCGTCGGCGCCGGGCACGGGGGCGTCCAGGCTCACCGCCCGGATTCGCCGCCCCTGCTTCCGGCGCTCGTTGCTGACCGCGCTGGACATGGCCCGCCATGCTATCGTGCTGAACGCGTACCGATGCAGCTCTGGGCGGTCCAGCCAGTTCTGGACCGTGAGCAGGTAGCGGAAGATCACAGTGTCGTACCAATCGTCAGTGAGCCGGTGATGGCCCAAAAACCCCGCGACGGTCTGGATATTCTGCCGGGCCAGCTCCTGGGCCTCTGCGGAGAGGGGCCGGAGCTTGGCCGGGGTGTGGCGCGTTGCCATGTTGTACAGCCTCCAATCTCAGGTGTGGATTCCATAGTACGCCTTGCTCATACCAACAACCACTCGCCGCCGTTATTCGATCCATACCCGATCCGGCAGATTATACAGCAGAGCGTCAAATCTCCTGACCGCCTCACTGGAGCGATTCCATCGCCTCTCTATGGCAATCGCTTCATAGGCGGCATCAATCTCTTTAATGGTCTGCAGCAGGGATGTGTTCTCGTCCCGGAGGATATCAAACGTGGCCTTTAGGTAGTCGTACTGCTGCCGCAGGTCAAAAAATGCCAGCAGGATTCCCAGACACTGTCCGATGGTGGCGATCATGTCCGCTTTGGTCCTCCGCATGAGCCGCTTCCCGGCCTCCGTTTGGGCCACCCCTTCTTCGTAAGCGGTCAGCGCAAAGTAATCTTCTTCCTCGCTGTCAAAGCCGATGGTCCGATAGCGGTTGCCGATCAGCGCCACGGTGCAGTCGTTGAAGGTCCGCTCCATGTCGCCGTCCCATCCGTAGAGCTCTCCGATGACCTCCTCCAGACTGTCCGCCTTGGCCTCCAAGTCGGAAAAGGCCATTTTGAACTCCCAGACCTCATCCTCATTCCCGTCCAAGGCGTTGAGCAATGTGTCGTCATCCTGGTCGGTAAACCAATGGATATCCGCACAGGCTTCCCGGATGTCCCATAATTCTAAGCGTATCGCATGATATCCCAGCGATGCCAGCGCGGGCCGCTTATACCGCAGATTGCGGGTACGGCGGGCTTTTGAACCGTCCATAGACATTCCCCCTATTCAAGTGGAACAACATACCACAAACGGGATGGGATATCCAGTGCTTTTCCCGAACAGCTTTTTATGCATACCTATCGGATACCTCTGCTGGCACTTCGAAACTCCTCCAGCTCCTTCTGGACGCAGCGCACACAGTAGGCGGAAAAACTCTCCGCCTCCGCCTTGTTTTCGTCATGGCAGGTAAAGGTGTATTCCAATCTTACTGTGCGGCCATCAAACTGGAAATTCAGATCACTGGAGATGTAGCCGTTGCCCAGGGTATCGTCCCGCTGGTAGACCTCTTTGACGTGTTGCACAAACTGCTTCTGAACATCCGGGAGCAGCAGCGTATTAAATTCGCCGGAGCCGTCAAAGTCGAGCCGAAAGCGCACTTTGGTCTGAACATCATAATCCATTCCGTCATCCATTGGAGCGGTCACCTCCCACAGCGTCCACCAATACGGCGGCCCGGTCCGTCTGCTCCCAGGGGGCGTCCCGGTGAGTGAAGTGGCCGTAGTTACAGAACCGGGCGAAGATGGGCCGGTCCAGCCCCAGGGCGGAGATCATCCCGGCAGGAGTCAGGTCGAATACAGCCCGGACGGACTGCTCCAGCACAGGCTCCGGGTACTTCCCGGTCTGGTGAGCGTCGATGTCCACCGCCACCGGCTCGGCCCTGCCGATGGCGTAGGCGAGGCTGACGGTGCAGCGTTCCGCCAGCCCAGCGGCCACGATGTTCTTGGCGATGTACCGGGCCATGTAGGCCCCGCTGCGGTCCACCTTACTGCCGTCTTTGCCGGACAGCGCCCCGCCGCCATGGGGGGCCAGCCCGCCGTAGGTGTCCGCCATCAGCTTCCGGCCCGTCAGGCCGGTGTCCGCCTCGAAGCCGCCCAGCACGAACCGCCCGGAGGGGTTGATAAAAACTTCCGTCTTGTGGTCCGGGTACAGATCCCGCAGAGCGGGGACGATGACGTGCCGCGTGATCTCCCGGCGCAGCTCGTTCATATCCTTGTCCGCGTCATGCTGGCAGGAGACCACAACGGCGGCGATCCGGCAGGGCTTACCGTTCTGGTACTCCACGGACACCTGGGCCTTGCCGTCCGGCCCCAGGCCCTGGATGGTCCCGGTTTTCCGGGCGTTGGTGAGCAGCAGGGTCAGCCGGTGGGCCAGCACCACGGGCAGGGGCAGCAGCTCCGCCGTCTCCGAACAGGCAAAGCCATACACGATGCCCTGGTCGCCGGCGCCCGCGTCGTCGCAAAGTCCGCTCAACTCCGTTTCCGCCTGCGGCGAAAACTGCGTTCGCTCCCTTGCGCCTCCTTTCCCCACGCAACCCGCTGCGCTGGGCTTGCGCGGGGACCCCATATTGCTGCCGTCCACAGCGCCGGCGATATCGCCGCTCTGGTCATGGGTGATGACCTCCACCTCATAGTCCGATCCATAGCCAGTTTCCCGAACAGTCCGGCACACGATAGCGGGGATGTCCGGCAGCTCGGCGGCGGTGATCTCCCCGGCCACGATGATCTTCCCGGCGGTGGCCATGACCTCGCAGGCCACACGGGCGGCGGGGTCGTGCTTCAGGCAGGCGTCCAGGACGCTGTCGGCAATGGCGTCGCACAGCTTGTCCGGGTGGCCCTCGGTGACCGACTCGGCGGTCAGAATGTAGTTATCTCTCATGGTAAATTCCCTTCCTTTTTGCAGATTTTGTGCCCTGATGGGCTTGGAGCGGTTCCTTGCACTGCGGCAGATCAAAGCCCAGGGAGCGGATCTCCTGATCGGACATTTCCAGGGTGTCATGGAGGATGCCGTACAGCTCGGCGCTGTCATACCGCTCTCCCATATAGCCGATGATGGCCTCCATCAGTTCCCGCTGGGGTTCCAGGGATTCCGCCGCCTTGGTCAGCGCGTCGGCGTAGCCGTGGAGCCATGCGGCGTTGTAGCTGTCCTGGTTCGGCTCCTGATTGGCGCGGATATGGGCCAGCTCTGCGGATGCTGAGACCGCCGCGATGCTGGACAGGTTGTAGTCAGGCATATGGCCCCTCCCATCTCACGGTGTTATCGGTCATGACAGTGTCCCTTCTTCTTTTTTTCCTGGTTCCCACGGCCTTTGTCCGGCTCTCTTACGGGGTCCGGTTCCAGTTCCTCCGCAAAGCACTCGATCTTTTCTACTTTGCAGCCAAATCCCTCCAGCCGGTCCTGTACATCCCGCACACACTGTTCCGAGAACACCTCGGCGCTTGCCTTGTCTTTCTCCTGACTGGCAAACGTATAACGAACTTCGGCACAACCATCCCGGAAGTCAAAATCCAAGCCCCCGACCGTCCGTTCCGCCAGAGCTGTATCCTCGTTAAACACTTCTGTGATGTGGCTGATGAACGCATCTTTTGATTCAGCGGCTTCCTGCCCGTCACGAGCAAATCGGAACGACAGCTGGCAGTCTACGGCAAAGTTCAGCATGACGGACTCCGGCGCAATTTCCGCCTGGTTCTCAGGCCGTTCTGCGGTCAAAACCGCCGCGTTGTCATATAGATTTTTATAGTGCTGGATCTGTTCGTCTGTCAAAGAGACAAAACGCTCCCCGCTGACCCCGGTAATAAAAAACGTGCCGTGGAGGATATCCAGCGGCAGCAGCCCGCTTTCATCCAGCAGCGGGCGGTTATGGGGCAGATCCAGGAGTTTCCCGTTCTCGTTGCAGACAATGGCGGACGCATCCCGAAGGGACGTAACGGCTTCGATGTCGCCGCCAACGATCTGCCGCATAGCGTCCAGCGTGTCGGGGAGCTCCAGCACCTCGCAGGGCTTCATCGGCTCCACCACCAGGATCTTGATCTTATCGCTCATAACGGTTTTTCCTCACTTTCTTTGGATCAGGCGGCAGCGACGGCGTTTGGGGAACAGGCGGGCGCTCCTGCTCCCGATCCATCTCCCGCATCATCTTCAGCGTATCCCGGAAGGCCAGATACCGCTGGATCTGTCTGGGGTCATCTGTCAGGGTGCGGACCGTCTCCCACAGGGGACTCCCGTGGTGGCTGACATCCTCCTGCACAACGAGGGCGGGGTGGTCCCCGCCCTCGTCCAGCATGACCCGCTGATCCCGGCACTCCTCAGCGTGGCTGTAGAGGCCGTAGGCCACGCCAATGACCTTCATGGCCTCCAGCGCGTCCACGGTGGTATAGACGCTGCCGGTGCTGATATGCACCTCGCCGGTCAAAGAGATTTTTTTACTGGACATAGTGTTTCTCCTCCCATCATGGCCTCAGCGGTCATGACTGCCCCGCCGTTTCGGCGGCTTGGGGCGGTCAAAAATGCTGGCGTTGATCCGTTCCGTCTCCTGATGCACCTCCTGAACAGCGTGTTCCCACGCCTTTTTCAACGCAGACACCGGCAGTCCGTTCTGTTGGTAGCCCTCCAGGATACCGTTGTAGTAGGACTCGGTGGGCAGCATGGGTTCCCGGAAGCGGTCATCCATAATATAGGCCATAACAGACAGGGAGCGGCCCTCGCTGTCCCGGACGGTAACCATCTTCTTGTCATAAAAGCGGGGATAGCCCTCGTAGCGATTCAGGGAGCGCTCACACGACTGCGTGATGCTCCACAGCAGACCCTGGACGGTCTCGCCCTCCTTGGGGGCGATGGTGGCGAAGCCGCCCCTGCGGAACAGCAGTTCCCAGCCCTCCAGCACAACCGGCCCCACCACCGAGGCGTCCGGGCAGCGGTACTCCATCTGGCCCAGGTTGATATTGGACCCATAGGCGAAATACAAGGTATTTTCCATATTCATTCCTCCAAAATGACCAGCGCCCCGGCCTTGGCCAGATGGGCGAACATGGTCCGGGCCTGCTGCTCCACACCGGACTCCGGCAGGGGACAGTCCAGGTCGGTGGCCCGGATGAAGTTGCTCCGAAGCTGGTGGATGTAGCTCTCCGTATCCGGGTACTCGGTGGGATCGAAGGTCTGCTGTCGGAGCTGCTCCATGATCTCCGCAGCGCTGCCCTGGTAGGCGCGTTCGTCAATGCAAATTTTCATTGTCATCTCTCACTTTCACGGCGTTTTTTCTTCTTTTGATTGGCCGGGTAGCTGTCCTTATCGTGGCGCCACGCCCTATCTCCTTCCAGGTGGGCGAGTAAATGGTCACGGGTGTGCTTGAACTCCTCGCCGTTGAGCCCCAGCCGCACCAGCCAGACCCGGAAGGTGAACAGCTCGTTCTCGCTGTGGGTCTTGCGCATGACGGTGCTGCGCTGGGCGATGGCCTGGGCGGAGATGGCGAGGCACAGGTTGACGTATGCGGCCACCTTCCCGGCGTGGAGGGTAGAATTAAAGCACCGCCATTCCACGGTGCCGCGGTAAAAGACAGAATGCAGGTTTAAGGCGTAGTAGCGCGTCCAATTGTAATGGTCTGTGTTCTCCACATTGCCCTCGTACCAGACCCGCTCCAGCTGGGTGAGGTCATTAGTCTCGTCCGAGGACAGCGTCCGGGCCTGCCGCAGCATGGGTTCCCGCACTTTCTGGCAATAATCTCTCGCACGGATCGGATCAACCTGCAGCGCCTTAAACAGAATATCTTCCTTGGAGTACATAATGCCGATCAGATTCTTCAGGCTCTGGCGGTTGTGGTTGGCGGCGTCCACATGAACATGGATGCCGCAGGAATTGTTGGCCTTAGCCCCGGCTTTACGCACCCGGCGCACACATTCCTGGAGTTTTGGCAGTTCGGCGTAAGTCAGCTTGGGGGTGACCATCTCCACCTGATACTCGCCATCACTGGTGGATCTGTAACCGAAGTCTATTTTCCGCTCCCCACGGATACTGCTGTCGCTCATCAGCTTCCACTCTTTGCCCTCCGGGTCGGTCACACCCCAGGCGTCGTAGTAGGTGCCGCAGTAATGGACGGATGTTCCGAAATACGCGGCCAGCGCCTCGGCGGCCTGCCTGCGGGTGATGCCCGTCATCTCCACCTCCACACCGAAGCATTGATCCTTGATGCCGATCTCACTCATGCGGCCGCATCCTCCCTTCGGAGCTGTTCATCCACCGCCCGGATTCGGCGGCCTATGGCCTCAATCACATTGACGGTGACAGAATTGCCCGCCTGTTTATACGCCTGAGCGTCCGAGGTGATGGCCAGCAGGCGGTCGATCTGATCTTCTGCGAAGCCCTGGAGCCGGAGGCATTCCCTGGGCATCAGACGGCGGATGCGCCCGCCCCGTTCCACGATGCCCTGCACACTGGCGGCGTCATGGGCCAGCTTGCTCACCCGGCCCGCTCTGGTCTTGCTGCCGGGAAATCCCAGGTCCACGCTGTCGCCGGGGGCGGCCTCCGCATAGCCCTGTTTGGTTCCCTCTTTGATCAGCAGCACCCCGGATCGCTCGGCTCTGTGGTTGGAAAGGGTGGTCTGCCCGTACCGGGCGGTGAGGCACCGGGCGGTATCGGTCCGCCTGGGTTCCCCAACAGACAGATCCACAAAGGCGGCGTCAGGCGGAATCAGGTACAGTCCTGTTTTGGCTCCGGTGCCGCCTGAGCCTGCGGTTTGGGTGCAGGCGACTCCTGCGATATCGTAGACCCGGTATCCCTGCGCTCCTCCAATGAGCTGTATAAGAGCCTTGCCGTCATTTCCGGGGAGAGGAAATACCTGGCCGGCGCATCGGGGATCAAGATATCCGACAAGGAACAGCCTTTTCCGCGATTGAGGAGTCCCGTGGTCTGCGCTGTTGCACACATTCCATTCGAGACCATACCCCAGCTCATGAAGCGCGGCGAGGATGGTCGCAAACGCCTGTCCCTGGTCATGCTGTAAAAGGCGGGGAACATTTTCAAGCAGCAGATACGCAGGCTTTCGGGCTTCAGCCAGTCGGGCAATCTCAAAGAAGAGAGTTCCTCTGGGGTCAGCGAAGCCAAGTCGATTTCCTGCCGCTGACCAAGATTGACAAGGAAATCCGCCGCAAAGCAGGTCGAAGTCCGGCATTCCGCCGGGGTCAATTTCTCTGGCGTCTGGATAGTATACTTCCTCCTCTCCGATGTCATGGATGGCACGGTAGCTGGCGTCGGCGTACTTGTCGATCTCGCAGTGGCCGACACACTGGAAACCGCCCGCGCGGGTCAGTCCGGCCCGGAAGCCGCCGATCCCCGCGAACATATCAAAATAGCGGATCAGATCATTCGTCACCTCCATCATTTTGCAGCGCAAGCAGAAAGCCGAGGACATTGTCATCCAAGTCCCCGGCCTCCTGCGGCTGCTCGTTTTTTTCTTTTGCAGAAACAAATTCCACGCTGTGCAGTTCCTCCCGGATGACCGCGCGGATCTCCTCCAGCAGAGCGTCCCGTTCATAGCCCTTGCAGATCATCCGGCACACGGCGTCCGTCCGCTGTCCAGCGGGGATAGCCCGGATGATTCCCCACGCTTCCCGCTGGTGGGGAGCGGAGAGGTTGAGGGAGAGGTTCACTCTCCGCTTTTCAGGCATTGCCAACGGCCCGCGACAACTGGCCCACAAGGCGCTCGTAGCCCTTGGCGTTCAGACATACGTCATCCAGGATAAAAGGCCGGCAAAGGCCGTCTGTGGCCGAAACGTGGCGTTTCATCAGCGCGGCCCCGCCGCCCAGGAAGACGGCGGGCATGGCGCGGGCGTCCAGCCCGCTCTCGGTAATGGCGGACAGCAGGCGGCGGGTATAGGCCCCGGCCTCCCGGTGGATGATCTCCCTGGCCTGTTCGCCTATACTGCCGGACTCACCCCGGAGACAGCTCTCGATCTGCGCCGCCGTCATGGACAGGCCCAGGGCGCGGCGCACCTGCTCCGCGATCTCATCCAAGCAGCGGATCATGCCCAGCTCCAGGCTCCGGCAGGTGGCGGCGTTGGGGATGCGGTTGTCCAGCCGCATCAGATCCACCGTCCAGCCCCCGATGTCCGCCACGATGACGGAGGGTTCGTCCAGCAGTTCCTGCTGGGTCAGCACGGCGGCGTACCCCTGGGGGAACAGGGACACCTCCGCGATGGTGACGGTGTAGGCGATGCCCTCGTAGCGGAAGGACACCGGCTTGCCGTCCCGGAGCAGGTAGGCCCGGAACTTCTTCTTGTCCCGCCCGAAGCTGGTGAGGGGCAGGCCAGCCGCCAGATGGACAGCGGCGGTGGGTTCCGCGCCCCGGTGGGCCAGCTCCCTGGCGATGGCGGCGAGGGTCAGGAGGTAGTAATCCTCCGTG